>Ga0233425_10003110_pt1 | contig 31000 bp, 42 predicted proteins | sample Watercolumn_Towu_2_FD_181712 | JGI IMG/M metagenome (GOLD analysis project Ga0233425, IMG submission 181712) | Freshwater microbial communities from Lake Towuti, South Sulawesi, Indonesia - Watercolumn_Towuti2014_140_MG | ecosystem: Environmental > Aquatic > Freshwater > Lake | place...
CAGAGTGCTCGCGGTCGTGAGCGTCAGGAGAAGATGGTTGAACTCGGGCGCATCAAGGCAGAGGCCGAAATGGCTTTGGGTGAATTCGGGAATGATGCTCGGTCCGAGGAAGCAATCGAGGACCTGCAGAAGCTGTTCATCGCCTTTGCGCAGGGCAAGGATGCCCTTGGTTAGTCCGACTGTGACCCGACAGGAGAAACCACATGGCTAAGAAGCAGACGAGCAATCCAGTGAGCAAGCGGCCGAGCAGATGGGATGCCAAGGTTGATAACCTGTGGCGTGTCGCCCGGGATGCCGAAATTCCACACAAGAATGCCGTCATCAATGGCCTGTCGGCTGGCACGACCGTTGCGCTTGGTCTGGCTGACCAGTGGATGGGCAACAAGGTCGTCCTCAATGAGTTGGGCAATGAGGGCGAGAACGACCTTGCCCGGGATGTGTTCTACTCCCTGTTTCGCCGGACGAACCCGATGCGTGACCCGGTCCCAACCGACCGTGTCGTCAATCGCAAAATCATCGATTGGTTGACCAGCGGTCCCAATTGGTCGAATGTCATCAATACGACGGTGAGCCGCCGGTTCGTGGCACAGTCTTCCGCTGATGTCCTTACGGTTTCCCTGCTCAACGACCCCGATGTGCAGAAGTTGATGGAGGAGCAGAAGAAAATCGAGGACAAGTTACAGCAGGCGATGGAGGCCGAGCTACAGGCCTCGGAGGATGGCGAATTTGGGGATGGCGTTGGTGCGGAGAAGAATGCCAAGAAGGCCGCGGATGCCCGCAAGCAGGCAGAGGCGATGGCGCAGGAATTGGAGCAGAAGGCCGAGGAGTTTACCAATTCCACCAAGGCCAAGACGATGCGGGCCGGTGTCAGCGAGCAGGCCAAGCAGGCCGCCAACGAAGCCAACGAACTTGAGAAGGGCTGGTCGGATGGCGTTGGGGGTGGTAGTGAAATGGATGCCGAGACGCTCCGGGCCATGTATGAGCAGTATAAGAACACTGGAATGAGCAAGCTGGTTGAGTACATCGGTCGGGCGAGGGGCGTGGCCCGGAATACCATCAGCACCCGCAAGACCGTCGAGATGGTCGTCACCGACGCTGGAATGACGCAGGACTTGGAGAGCGTGTTCTCCGACGAAATGATGTTGCTCTCTCCGGATGCCCCGCAGGTTCTGCAGGCCACGCAGATGTCTGAGCTTCTGGACAACGGCTTGCTCGGAACGGTCAAGGCCACCGAAACCAAGATGCTCGGCAACATGATATTCGCCGTGGACGAGAGTGGTTCGATGGACGGCAATCGCTCCATCCGGGCAAAGGCCATCACCTTGGGGATGTGCCGGGCGGCTGAGGAGAATGGTCAGGAATGGTCGGCGTTCGGTTTCAGCGATGGCGAGTACACCGATGTCATCACGCAGGACACCCCGGCAGATGTTCAATTCAAGTGGGCGACCTACGAAATCGGCGGCGGGACTGACTTCAACGAAGCCATCCTGCGAGCCATCGACATCCTCAAGGACATGGAAGACCCGACCCTTGCGGACATCGTGATGATTACGGATGGGTGCGCGCAGGTCGATGATGCCACCGGCAAGACCTTGCGCGAGTTGAAGGAGCAGTACGGCACTCGCTTCATCGTCATCTTTGTAGACACGGCGACGAACATCAATCTCCAGCCCGATGCGAAGGTCGTGCTTCGCTCAAATGATGACTTCGAGAAGGCCGCGGATGCACTTGCGAAGGCCCTATGGGAGTAGCGGGAAATGGGGAGCGGGCAACCGCTCCCCGGACCCCTGTAGAACCCAACAGGAAGGCCGTAGAGCGATTTATTTCAGAAATCCATACCCTGATACCCTTGGAGAACCCGAAATGGCAGAGAGAGTTGGAACGATAAAGTTTACGGTAGAAGGCTTTGGTGGGCTGATACGGGATGTCATCGCAAAAGCCGACGACTATCAGTTGGAGTTGCAGTCATCCAGATTATTGAGCGAAGGTCTGCTCAAGCAGAAGTTTGAATTTGTCTTTTCTGGCACTGAAAGCAACCTGCGGGCGTTCGCCCGCTACTTGAGGGATGTGTAGGATGGGCAGGCCGAGAGGGCATGTCCCGGTCCAGTGGAAGGTCGTATCTGTTCAGAACCCCGATGACAGCGGGATGGTGGGTCGTGGGCTGGCTGAACCTGATGGGCGCACCGCACTCAAGGATGGCTTCTATCCAGAAGGGGCAAGCATCCTGATAACCAGTGGCAAATATGCAGGCAGGTACACCGTTCGGGGCCGCACTCTAGTGGATGAGCATAATCTGCGGCTGTTCGCCGCAGGAAAACACGCCAAACTCAATGCCGTGAACATTCACACAAACTCTTGACACCCACAGGATTAGACCCTATAATAAGGGCATAAGCAATCCACTTGGAGAACAGGAGAAACGGACATGAGCGAAAACGATGAGAGCAACGAACGAACCGGTCTGGTGGTCAGCATCGAGTGGGATGGCCTGAAGCCCCCGACCCGCTGGTACACCTATCTGGCGCAGAATGGCTTGAGCACCTGCAAGGGCGACAGCAAGGACGTGACCCCGCTGACCCGCCGCCACAAGTCCTTTGGTCGTGGACTTGCAATTCAGGAAGGCATGATTGTGGTGGAAAGCCACACGCTGGCGAACCGCTTGGCCTACATGGCGAAGTCCTATGGGGCGAAGGTCGTGATGATTGGTACGCTTCACGTCGAGGCCTACATCGCCAGTGAAAATGACGTGCGGACGTTCGATGCGGTCTCGAAGGTCGAGAGCAAGCGTGGTCCCAAGGTCAAGGCCGAGGCTGGCGAGTACACCATCACCTGCCTTGAGGAAGGCACTACCGTCACGGTGATGATGGATGGCAAGCCCTACCAATGCCCGCATTGCGCCGGAACCCGCATCCAGTACCACATGGGCAAGGCCCCGGTCGTCAAGACTTTCAACCCCGGCGAGCACAGCATCGACAAGTACTGGCTGGCGACCCGCTTCGCTACCGGGAAGTTTGAAATCCCGACGACTTCCGATGATGCGGAATTGCCCGAACAGCCGAACCTAACCAACGACAGCCAGAAATTCCACGTCGCCACGGTGATGAAATTCGTTGCCAAGCACGCCGAGGACATCGACGGTTCGGGGCTGGAAATCCTGCGGGCTATGGACGCCGCCTACTGCATCCAGCAGGCCGAGACCGGGGAACGCCTGACCCGCCGCATCGAAGTCCTGCGAGAGTACTACGCCAACGGTGGGACGGCGGACTACAAGATGAGCGTGGACCCGCTGGCCGTGGACATCGCCGACGTGGCTGGCATCGACAGCCGGTTCGTGCGGAGGATGTAATGACCCCGAAACGCTGGAAGCCGCTGGTGAAGGCCGTAGCCACTCTACCCTTGAAGGGGGTAGAGTGCTACGGCTACGCACTTGCGAAGTCTATCCACTCGACCGACGAAATTTGGCACAACGACCTGTACACCGTCACCGTCAGGCGTGGCGTTCCCTGCCCGGGGTGGGGGATGCAGACCGTCACTCATCTGTCCATCCGCAACAACGACAGGAGCGACAGGCACAATTGGCGGGAATTCCAGTTTATCAAGAACCAGTTGGTTGGCCCCGAAAATCAGGCCGTTGAAATTTACCCGCAGGAACGCTACCTGGTAGACACGGCGAACCAGTACCATCTGTGGGTCTTTGAAGACCCGAAGACCGTCATGCCGTTCGGCTTCTTCTATCGCATGGTCACGGAGAGCGAGGTGGGTGGTTCGGTTCAGGCCGAATGGCCCGAGAACATGAAGCCCCCCGACATGATGGGTGATGAAGCTCTTTCCCAACTCATCCAGACGGCCCGCAAGCAGGCAGAGGGTGGCAGGAAATGATAATCGACCATGAGAAGCGATTGGCTGGTCACATGAACTTGCTGAAAACGGTGGTCATGGCCTACCCGTACCACCCGACGGACTTCATGATGATAAGCCACCCGCTGGTGACCTCATCCGTGTTGCCGCTGGAAGCTTTCGGGGATATAGCCAAGGATGTCTTTCGCCGACACGGTGAAATAATGGGCGATTTCGTCATGGTGAATGAGCGAAACTTCTCGTATATCGTCAGCTACCTGTTCGAGAAAATGATGGCAGGTCGAACCCCCGAGCAGATGTATGCGTTGCTCAACAAGACCTATTGTCTGGATGTACTCAACGTGACCAAGCGGTGGCTGACCCTATCTGAATACTCGAACATCCTGCGGGATGCGTGGATGGCCTGTGAGTGGCCCGGGCAGATGAACACCCGGGACTTGGTGAGAATGTTCAAGTGGGCCGACCGAAGCATCCTGATGACAGCGACTGAGCTGGCTGTCTACAACATGCATCTAAAGAACACAGCTTCCGTGGTGCTTTACAGGGGAATTGGGCTGACTGTCAAGAACCACGAACGGTTCGTGAGGAAACTGTCGTGGACGCTCGATTTCGAGAAGGCCCGTTGGTTCGCCACCCGTCACGGTAGCGGGGTTGTCTATCAGGCGGTGATATCGAAGCCGAATGCGAAAGTTGTGCTGGCGTACTTCGATGACAGGGGCGAGTCTGAGGTGGTCATCAATCCATTGTCGAAGTCAGTGAGCATATGGCAGGTGGCTTGCTTCACCGCCGTTGAAATCTAGGAAGGAGGAAGACGATGTTCCATGTTCCGAATAAGCACCGTGTTCGCACAGGTCAGTTGGCATCAAGGGATGAGTTTGGCAATAATGGAGCGTTCCTCATCCCATCCCCCACCAAGGGCCGGTTGCTGGCAGTCGTCGCTTCCGATGGCTTTGGGTGGGAGCACGTCAGTGTGCATGCCGAGAATAAAATCGGCAACCTGTTCACGCCCTATTGGGAGGAAATGCAATTCTTGAAGCAGATGTTTTGGGACGGCACGGATGTAGTCATCCAGTTTCACCCGGCTGATGCCAATTATGTGAACATTCACAAGAACGTCCTGCATATGTGGCGCATGAAGGGATGGGAGAGCGACGACACATCCGGTCATCCCCTACCGACCCCGCCGCTGGCGTTGGTGTAGAGAAATGGAGAACCCCATGAGTGAGCATGACCACAAGAAGGCGATAATTGGCTTTTTGAGCACAGTTGCCGCAGAAGGGAAAAGCAACCGTGAGGTATTCGATGATTGGGTGCTGGCATCCCTGCTGGCTCTGGATGGACTTCCCCACGTCCTTGCGTCGAAGGACAAGAAATCCTTGGAGAACTTCAAGGAAACCGAGAAGAAGGTTGCAGACGTTATGGGCCGTTATCGAAATGCGGACGTTGCCGCTGAAAACATGGGGCGGGCGTTTGGTGAATTGATGGTTGCGGCTGGCATGGGATGGGAGGATGTGCTTGGAAGCGTCTTCATGGACTTTGCAAATCCGAACCCGAGTACCGGTCAGTTTTTCACCCCTTGGTCTGTCGCCAAGATGATGGCTGAAATCAACCGCCCGATGGACTTGGTCATGGAGCGTCTTGCCACCGCCTACGTGAAATCCCGCACCGGGCGAATGCATGTGGTGATGACCGATGAGGACCACGCCCGGGACTTTGCGATGCGCGACCCGCAGGCGGTTTACTGCGCCCTGCTCCCTGATGAAATCGCCGCAATCGAGCCGGTTCGTGTCATGGACCCGGCGGTCGGTTCCGGGGTGATGCTACTTGCCGCCGCCAGCATGCTTCCCGAATGGGTACACTCCACCCCGCTTGTCCAGTACTACGGGGTGGACATTTCGCAAACTTGCGTGAATATGTGCCGGTTGAACCTGATGCTACACGGCCTGAACGGGTACGGGGTGGAATGCGCTCTGGCATTGAGCAACCTGTCGATGGAGGCCATCCCTGAACCTTTTGCCGAAAAGTACAAGCAGGCTATTGAAGCGAATGCAAGCAACGACCTACAGGCGGTGGAAGCGATTGCCGCCGAAATCAACTCTTGGAAGCAGGCGACCCTGTTTCCGCAATCCTAAAAGGAGCAGAACATGAGCGACGAACAGCAGGAAGAACAGAAGGAAGAACAGCAGGAAGGTGGGTTGCCCGGTGGGGAGGACGTGGTGGCTGAATTCATGTACTCCGACCTTGAACTGGCGCAACTCATGGTGAAGCGGGCCGACCTTGCCCGGCAGGTTGCCAGCGTCGAAGCCGAAATTGAAACCGCTGTCGTGGAACGCAAGGCCACGCAGAGAATCGCCGGGGTGATAGCGACGTACTACAAGCCGAGCGGCGATGTCGATTATGAGGCGTGGGCGAGGGAAATGGTGGAAGCGGAGCGGTTGGAGAAGGCGTTGCCATCCTTCTCCACGACAACCGTGAGGACGAGGTGGCTGAACGTCTGCTTGGCCTTCGGTCTGGACACGGATGAGCCGCCTGCGAAATACGTCACGCCAAAGCCAGAGCGTGTCGTCATAAAGACGGAATGATGGCTGGCGAGAGAAAATGCCCCGGAGCAATCCGGGGCATTTGATTTGATACGATATTTCCCGATAAAACTGCCCTCTTGACAATCCTGTGATTATTCCCTATAATAGGGTTATACAGGAGACTGAACATGAACGCAACTCTTACCCGCCACGCAGAAGAACGCATCACCCACCGATTGAACACCTTGGTCACCAAGGAAGAGGTGGTTCGCAAACTGTGGCAGGTAAACGTCAAGCCCTCCGTTGATGAGCCGACCTACATCATCGTCAAGAGCGTCCCGTACACCGAAATCGCCGACCCCGATGTGAAGCCCGATGGCATCGCCCGGGGCGACAGCGTTGTGGCGGTAGTGCGGACGGATGGTCGGCAGGCCCGGGTGACGACGGTAATGCTCCGCAAGAGTTGGTCCAAGTCCAGCAACTATCGCACGTTCACCGCCTGAAATGGAGAACCGGATGAAAACATACACCAAGGAAGACATCAAGCAACTGCTCAGCGAGAATGACCATGCGGTCATGCGGGCCGTCGTCGCCATCTGGCAGTACCAGACCAGCCACGAAAAGCTCCACATGCACACGAATGAGCACAACCTGGTCGGCTTCTCTGCCTTCGATGCAAATATCCTGTCGTCCTTTGCCGAGCAAATCGGGCGGGGACGCTCCCTGTCCATCAAGCAGTTGGCGGTGGCCCGCAGGCGCATGATGAAGTACGTAGGGCAGTTGGCCCGCATTGCCAACGAAAAGGCGGCGATGAAGGCCGGTCTACCTGCGACGACCACCACACCCGACATGGCAGTCGCCTGAAACAGTAGGCTGGAGGAGAAGGAGAAACCAAGCCCCCGGGAGGGGGCTTTCGTTTTGTATGCTAATACGCTATAATTCGGCCATGAAATTCGCTCCCTATCTAACGCCCTTGCTTGTGCCGCTGGACAGCATCGTTCCCCATCCCGAAAATAAGCGTGACCACCCTGAAGAAAACCTATCTGCGATACAGGCATCCTTGCGGGAATATGGACAGACAAGACCCGTACTCATCCAGCGTGGAACTAGGTACATCATTGCGGGAAACGGAACGTGGGAGGCGGCAAAGCGGGAGGGGTGGACGAAGATAGCGGCGGGGGAATTTGAAGGCACACAGGAACAGGCTGATGCCTATTTGATGGTCGATAATCGAACCGCAGACATGAGCATGTTCAACCCGCTGAAAACGATTGAATTCATTGCGGAGCATCCGGGCTTGCCTGGTTTTGAGAACATCGAAGAGGCGTTACGCATGGCCGCGGACGAACCCGAGTATATCGAGGAGGAGAGCGAGAGGGCCGACGAAGAAAATTGGGCAATAATTACGGTCAGAGTGAGCAGGCAGGACTTCGGCCTGTTCACCGAAATGATGACGCAACTGCACATGAGCGATGAGGCGAAGGCAGTTGGGAAAATCCTTCGGGCTGTGGACAGGAGCAAGCTGTAATGCGCCTCTATTTCGTTGAGCAGGCTTTGCGATTTGTGGATGCCCTGCGGGAGGCAGAGCAGGCGTCCGGTCGCAAGTATTTCCCGATAACGGTACTCATGTCCTATTGGACCTTGAAAAACAAGAACCTCGCTGACTACCTTGGAAGATGGGTTCAGCGGGACGAAATCATCCTGTTCGTGGACAGTGGGGCTTATTCTGCGTTCACACAGTACCAGACAATCGACGTGAACGCCTACGGCAACTGGCTGACGAAAAATCTTAGCTGGATTGACTGTTATGCAAATCTTGATGTGAAAGAGTCTTGGCAGAAAAGTGCGGCGAACCTGTCCGTGTTACAGGGAATGGGATTGTCCCCGATGCCCGTTTACCACATGGGAGAGCCGCTGACGATTTATCAGGACATGCTGGCGCAGTACCCGGACGTTGCGCTTGGGGGGATGGTCGGGGCAACGAAAAGCATTGATGCCATAAAGCAAAGCATCCGGTGGCACGCCTATGAAGCCATCAAGGCCAAGAAAAGATTGCATCTGTTCGGGATTGGTTCGTACCCCATCCTGATGGAGGCCCCTGCCTTTTCAGCGGATAGTTCCACGTACATCGGCTACCGATGGGGAAAGGTAAATATCTTCGATGAAACGAAATTGCAGTATGTTCGTTTTCAGGTCGGTGACCCGAGGATAATCAGTTATGAGCATTATTTTACCCGCTTCGGTTTACCGAGTTTCCCTGCCGTTATGAAGCGGGCAAAGACACATGCCACAACCTACCTGCGGGCCTTCGAGTACCTGAACATGAAGCGGGCCGAGGAATACCTGACCGCCATTTGGGGAGTTCGGATGAGGAAAAAGCCATGAGCGATTACGAACTGGCGCAAGCGTTATCGAAAATCAGCATTTCGCATACTGGCGATGCCCCGATGGAGTTGTGGAAATTGTTCGTCGAGGCGATTGATGAGCCGGAATACCCCACCGCCAAAAGGAACGCACTAGGCCGGGGCATGACGGTGGTTCCAGTGTCAGGGGGGTTGGACAGCACAATCGCCTATTATCTGGCGATGGCGACCAGCCCATCGCTCCCGTTGCAGACGATATACATGGACTTCGGACAGGCTTACGCAAGCAAGGAAATCCACACACTGAGGGGCTTGGAAATCCCGTTCATCGTGGAGCGATGTGACATCGGATACCGAGGCGACCTTGGTTCCAATTGGAAGCACATCATCCCGGGCAGAAACCTGCTTATACTGTTGCGGTGTGCCGTGGAAGCAGGCAACGGCGGGGTGATTTATTTCGGTGCAACGAAGGGAGAAATCCCACCCACTGGCGGCGATAAGAGCGAGCATTTCATCGACCGGGCCAAAGCATATCTATCCGAGTCCTATGGCGTAAAGGACATTGTCACGCTTGCCGAAAGAACCAAGAGCGGCTGGATGAGATGGTGGATAAATGCGGGGAATGTTCCCGACTATTTACTGAAGACCGTTTCGTGCTTCGACCCAACATCCGGGCATTGCGGTCAGTGTCAGGCGTGCTTGCGGCATTATATCGCCTTTGCAAATAACGGCTTCCCGCACAGTGAAATCATGAAAGTGTATGACCGCAATCCACTGGAAAGAGCAGGCCCTTATATCGAGAAGTACAGGAATGCCATGAGGCTTGAGTTGCTGAAGCCGGGTTCCACCACTTACGGGGAGGAGCGTTCGATAGAAACGCTTTCCGTGATTGATGCGGAATGGCTTGCGGCAAACGGCTATGGTTCGTGGACGGAGAAATATGGAAACTAACGAAATGGAACAGGCCGAGGTCGATTTCATCATCCCGCATATTGAGCCGGATGATGTTGTGCTGGAAATCGGGGCAGGGCATGGCACGGTCACGGTCCCATTATCCAAAAAGGCAAAGAAGGTCGTGGCCTACGAAATGGATGCCCGAAACTTCGTCCTGCTCAAGGAGAACGTGCGCCAAAGCGGGGCAAAAAACGTCCAGATGGTAAGGCGAGGGGTTCTGGCCCGAGGGGGGATACGACCCTATTGGGTTCGCTCGGAATGGTGGAATACATCCCGGGTCGTTGGTCCGGTTTATGGGGACATGGGCAATCTGCGTTTTGCCTGCTTCGATGCGATAGGCAAGCTCATGACGCATCACAGGCCAACGGTCATCGTGATGGATGTGGAAGGGGATGAGTTCTTTATATCGCAGAAACTCGTAGGAACGGATTTGCGGGCTTTATTGATGGAGGTCCATCTTAGACACCTTGGAAGCAGGGCCGACGAAATGCGTACTCATCTACTCAAGAGCGGTTTTCGTCTGGCGCAGGTTGCCGAGAAAACATCCACAGATGTCGTTCTCGAATACTGGAAAGGGAAACGATAATGTACACGATTTGCAAGAGCTTCAAGTTCTCGGCCAGTCATCGGCTCGACCATTTACCGCCGGGGCATAAGTGCGCCCGTTTGCACGGTCACACCTACGAGGTCGTGTTCGAGTTGTCCTCGACCGAGCTGGATGCCACCGGGTTCGTTCAGGATTACGGGGAACTTTCACAAATAAAGGCGTGGATAGACCAGAACCTTGACCATTATCACCTGAACGACAAGATGCCCGCAGGTGTGCCACCCACCGCCGAGAATATCGCTCGGCATCTGTTTGAGGCGTTTTCGGCAGAGTATCCCCTGCTCACCGCCGTTACCGTAAAGGAAAGCCCGGAAACTTCTGCGAGGTACACTCCATATGATAATGGTAAATGACATCTATCCAAGCGTGCAGGGCGAGGGTGCGAAGGTTGGCACTCCCATGGTCATACTGCGCCTGCAGGGGTGTGATGTCGGGTGCGTCTGGTGCGACACGAAGGAAACTTGGCCTTCCGAAGCCAACAAGCCCTATCTCGAGGATGTCCTTGGGAAGAACGGGAATGCCGCTCTGGTGGATGAGCGAGAAATTGCCGAGCATATTCGCATCTATCATCCACAATACAGATGGGTCATGGTTACGGGGGGAGAACCAGCCCTGCAAGACCTAGAAAAGCTCGTACAGGTCTTGCATCGTGATGGTCTGAGCGTTGCCCTAGAAACATCCGGAACAGCCCGAGGCTCGCTCCGGGCCGCCTTCGATTGGGTGTGCGTGTCGCCTAAAATCAGGGCCGCCAAGCCTATCGATTTGGATGTCATCGGAACAGCAGATGAAATAAAGACCGTCATTGGAAAAGAGTCTGACTTGGCCTTGCTGGAAAAGTTATTGGTAGGTTGGCCCGTGAGAGAAGACTGTATAATTAGTTTACAGCCAGTGAGCATCAGCAAGAATGCCACTCGCCTCTGCCTTGATTACGCAATGAAACGTGGCTGGAATATTTCAATACAGGTTCACAAGTATATAGAGGTCGCATGAATGTCGATGAAGGAAAACTCAAAGAAGCTTGCAAACTCATCCTTGAGGCAATCGGGGAGGACCCGGCAAGGGAGGGGCTTCGGGAAACGCCACGCCGGTTTGCCGGGTTCTGGAAAGAGTTTATTGACTACTCCCCCGGAAACTACGACACTACCTTCGAGGCCTATAACACTGACCAGCTGGTGTTGGTCAGGGGCTTGCGAGTGTGGTCATTGTGTGAGCATCATCTGTTACCCTTTTTTGCTGATGTCACGATAGGCTACCTGTCCGAGAATAAAATCATCGGGCTGTCCAAGTTCGGCAGGATAGCCCAAAAGCACGCCCACAAGTTGCAGTTACAGGAAAGGCTCGTTCAGGAAATTGCGGATGAAATCGGGCAGGTTGCCAAGACTACCAGTGTGGCGGTGGTGGCAAGTGGTGAGCACCTGTGCATGACGATGCGTGGCATCAAGATGCCCTGTGTGTTCACGTCAAGCGCAATGTCGGGAAAGTTCCTTGAATTGGCTACGTTGCGGGCCGAGTTCTTGTCTTTGTCCGGAGCAGGAAAATGACCGCTGGAAAGTCACGACTACCTGCGTTGAAGGCACAGGAGTATCCACCCAAGGACCCGCAGTTCAACCTGGATGCCCCGCTTGAGCGGATTTACAGGGAAAGCACCCGGGCAAATCAGGCGATAAGAGATTACGCCTACATGCGGTCGGGTCGTTCGCTTCGCATCCTGCTGGCACGCTATCAGGACATGAAGAAGGATTGGAAGGTGGGCCAGCCCGTCCCGCCAACGACATCATGGCAGACGCTCATCGAGTGGTCCAGCGGGTTTGCTTGGAAGGAACGGGTTGGGGCTTTTGATGCCATTATGCAAAGGGAGGATGAAATTGCGTTCTCCAAGGAACAGGAGGAGTGGCGTCGTCGCAGGCGTGCTCTGCTTCGGGTAGCGAACTCAAAGATAGCGGCGAGCCTGAACGTGGTCAAGACCGAAGGGGTCAAGTTGCCGGAGTTGGTGAACGCACTCGAGCGGCTGATGGAGCAATCCCGCATTGAGTACAACGATACACCCGGCCTCGAAGTGGAAAACACCCCGGATGGCAAGATGGTTATTAATACGGTTGTGGAAATCCCACAACAGCCACCCGACATCGAGAGCCTACTGAGCCAAAAAGATGACCAGCCAGAAGGAAATATATCAAGTTGAGCCTGGTGGTGTAATCAGGCTCAAGATGCACTACTATCAGGGTCTCGCCTATACAAGCCAGGCCCGTTTTACTTTCATCATTGCGGGAAGCCAGTCAGGAAAAACATCGTTTGGCCCTTGGTGGTTGTACTCGAGAATATACGGGGATGGTGTCAAGCCGGGGCTTGGTTCGGGGGATTATATCTGCGCAACATCCACATTCGATATGTTCAAGTTGAAGATGCTACCAGAGGTCCGAACAGTATTCGAGGGCGTGCAAAGGGTAGGCAAGTGGTGGCCGGGTGATAAGGTCATCGAATTGCGTGACCCTGACACTGGCAGGTTTTGGGCCAAAAAGCCGGGAGACAAGATGTGGGGAAGAATTATCCTGCGCTCGGCGGCAAGCCCGGGTGCGCTCGAGTCGATGACGGCGAAGGCGGCATGGCTGGATGAGTGCGGGCAGGACAGCTTCGGCTACGATGCGTGGGAGGCGGTGCTACGCCGCCTTGCCCTGCATCAGGGGCTTGTGCTTGGCACAACGACCCCGTACAATCTCGGATGGTTGAAGCGGGAAGTCTATGACCGATGGGACGCTGGGGACGCCGACTACAGGGTCATTCAGTTTCCAAGCATTGCGAACCCGGCCTTCCCATTGGACGAATATCGCAGGGCGAAACGCTCGCTACCGGATTGGCGGTTCAAGATGTTCTATCAGGGAGTGTTCGCACGCCCTGCTGGTCTGATATACGATTGCTTCGATGAAGATACCATGACGGACCAGCCGTTTGAAATACCACTGGATGAGGGCCGAGTAGTGGTCGGGCTGGACTTCGGCGGGGCGAACACGGCTCAACTGTGGGCATGGCTTGACCCGCAAACAAACATCTGGCACGTTTATTACGAAAGCCTATCCGGGGGCAAATCCACCCATGAACACGCCTTTGAAACTGCGCTCAAGGGGAAGGGTCACCGCTTGGTCGAATACTATGGCGGGTCATTTGGGGAAACGCAATTCCGGGCCGACTGGAACAGGGAGGGGATACCGGTCATGAGGCCCTACACCGATGATGTTGAAATCGGAATTTCCTGCGTGATTGAAATGTTCAGGTCCGGGCGGCTGAAAATCAGCAAAGACCTGCGGGGGCTTCTGTCCGAACTGGTAACCTACTCCCGGGTGGCAGACAGCGAAAACCGGATGACCAACGCAATCGCCAATAAGTCCTCATACCACCGGCTCGATGCTCTGCGCTACTTCGCCGTCACGGTTTCGAGCGGCGGGCATTGGTCACGCGGTCCGGGTAAGTGATACGATATTCCCCTATAAAACTGATAAAACTGACCCCTTGACAATCCTGTGATACTTCCCTATAATAGGGTCATAAGTATCACAGTCTGGAACATTCAAAAAAGGAGACCCGAAATGAATTCACTGACCGTAAAGGAACTGCGTGACATGCTCGAGGAAATGCCCGATGATGCCGAAGTCCGCTTCGCACAGCAACCGTCGTACCCGCTCGAATACACCGTCCGGGACGTGGTGCAGGTGGACGTCAACGGCATGACCGAGGACGAGGAACTGGAAGTGGAGAACATCTGCGAGGAAACCGGGGCAAACCGCTTCGATGTCGAGGCGAACATCATGAACGGGCGTGAGCCGGAATGGGTGGTCTATCTGGTCGAGGGCCAGCAGATTGGCTACCTGCCCGGATGCGCCGCATCCGAAATCGGGTGGCGGTAGGAACAGCAGGGCCGGGTGACCCCCGGCCCTCTACTTGCAAATCCACCCCGGAAACCTTATAATAAGACATAGGGCATATTACCAAAACAAGGAGAACTCACATGGTCACTGGCATCTTGGTCGCAATCGTAATTGGCTTTATCGTTTTGGTTCTGGTTGGCCCCGTTGACTGGCCTGTCTGGTAGGGGTAGGAGTATGATTTATCTTGCACCCATTGGCGGTTTTTTTGATAAAGACTTCGGAATTTTGGCTACTCCGGGGATGTATGGTATTCCGTCTGGTATCAAAGACGGCATGAAATGGGCGGCGGACAATCAAGCTTTTACAAAGGGTTTCAATCCAGACAAGTTTTTCCCTTGGCTTGAAAAGATGAGCGAATATAAATCGACCTGTCTTTTCGTCGTTTGCCCAGATGTTGTGGGTAATGCCGTTGAAACGTTATCGCTATTCCAACAATATCAATCTAGTTTCGGTGGGTGGCCGGTGGCTTTTGTTGCTCAGGATGGAATGGAAAACCTAGAATTTCCAGCATCCCAACTTTGGCAATGTTTGTTTATTGGCGGTTCTACGGTCTGGAAAATGAGTGCGGCGGCGATTGATTGTATTCATCGGGCCCAATCGATTGGTAAGCATATCCACATCGGGCGGGTGAATTGGCTTCGCCGATATGAACATTTTGCAAGTTTAGAAAATTCAGAAAGGTTTACATGCGATGGGACAAGAACGCGATTTGAGAGAACCAAAGCAATCAGCGAATGGCGCAAGTACATGGCTCGTCCAAAGCAGTATGGTTTGTTTGTATCTCGCCGCGATAGTGGCGGCCAATCTGGTAACGGCTAAATTTGGCCCATCTGCCAGCATCGTCAACGCCTTTTTATTCATCGGTTTAGATTTGACCAGCCGAGATAAATTGCATGAGGCATGGCATAGAAACGGGATTGTCTGGAAAATGGGCTTACTAATTGTGGCGGGTAGCCTGATTTCTTATGCTCTCAATCAAAGCGCGGGAGGAATTGCGATTGCTTCTTTTGCCGCCTTTGCGTGTTCCTCCATCGTTGACACTATCGTTTACCGGTTTTTGCATGAGCGCAGTTATATGGTCAAAGTCAATGGCTCGAATGTTTTTAGTGCGTTGGTTGATAGCCTTGTTTTTCCAGCCATCGCTTTTGGTGGTTTTCTCCCGCTTGTCACTTTGGGACAATTTGCCGCTAAAGTTGCGGGTGGGGCATTGTGGGCGTACTTCCTCGGCAAAGTGCGCTCTAACACTGCATGGAGTGGACGCTGAATAACGCGCTGCTCATACTCGCCGTTAGGTGGTGATGGCTCTACCTATTGACTAGGATAAGAAGATGTACCCTCGCCCCGAGAATTCTCGAAGGATAGGAACCGCCATCGTCCTGTTTGCGCTCTGGACCATTTGGGTGGTTGTCTTTCGCCCCATCGAGCCGATACTGGCATTGCTGTCGAAGTGAGGAGGAACATGCGCCGTCGATTGACCAAGGTTGAAAAAGCCTACTGGACGTTCATTTGGGGAGTTGCCATGTATTTGGTGGTTTCCAGCTTCGCCAAGGACCTAACGAACTGGATGCGGTATGGAACCAAGGTGGAGTGGTGGGTGCTGGCAATCGGCGTTGCCGCTACCTACCTGTGGTTGAAGCTGTGGAAGAAATTCTGATACAAGGAGAACCGAGTGTCAAATTCAAAGATTGCACGTTGCCCCCTCTGCAAGGCGAAAGTTGCGCTGTTGTCCATCGTGGACAAGGACGCTGTCCTTGCCCTGCACTTTGAAATGTCGCACCCGGACGAATATGCGCAGGCCCGGAAACTGGCCCTCATCATCCAACATGCGACGAAAGAACTGCAAGGCATTGTTGGAACCCTACCCTACCGCTATCTGCTCAAGGAGAAACCCGAATGAAGGAAATGCTGAAAGCCGCTGGAATGCTTCTGCTGGTGTTCGCCGCCGTTCTACTGGTGTTCAGCCTGCCGAGCATCAATGGCGAGCAGGACTACATCAAGGAGAACTCGCATCGCTCCATGACCGGGGTGTTGTTCGAGGAAGTCGAAAGTCATGGCGCACAGGGCTGGTTGTGGGCGTTGGGTGCGCTGGTCGTCTCTATCGGTGGCCTGCTGGTGTGGGGGGCGATACTCAAGGCCCACACCAAGGTGAGCGACGAATGCGCTCTGCAGGATGCAGAGGATGAGGCCACCGCCAAGAACATCGCCACGTTCGGGCGGGATGTCTCGGTGAACGAAAGCGGGGGTCTGCAATGAGCGCACTTGACCTGTTGCTCATCACCCATTCCCACAAGTGCAACAAGGCCCTGCTCGATGGGAAGCCGTGCATCTGTGGATGCAGGGACGCCGCCCTTGAAGTGGAACGGTTGCGGGAAGAACTGGAAATTCTGCGGGCGTTCTACCAGAAGGTGCTCAATAAGAACGTAGGTGAGGGCGGCTACTTTATGGCTTTCACGCTGGCCGTCAAGGATGCCCTGTTTGAAACCGGCATGAAGTTGATGAAACTGACCCAAAAACACGACCCGCCTGTAAGTGGCTGACAAGTACTGAACAAGTTGCCCCATATAGCCCCCCAAGTTTGGGGGGCTTTTTATTGTCGCAAAGCCGTGTTACAATACCAGAGAAGTTTCCCGGTTTTCGAATGGAGTGGCACATGGCAAAGAAACTTACCCCTGAAATAAAGGCCGGGTTGGAAAGAGCCGAGCAAGCGGTTGCGGAGAAGACAGCGAAATCCAAGCAACCCCGTTTCAGCAATGCCAGCAAAGATGAGATGTTTTACAGTTTCCTGCGCTGGCACAAGGAAGCGTTCCAGCAAATCCCCGAATATCAGTCCGACAGTCGAACACGCTCCAAGTGGATGAACTCATTCTGGCATAATGAGCCGTACCTTGCCGGTGTCATCAACTCTGCCGTCCAGATTGACAGGAACCGGGGATGGTCACTCATCGGCGGTCGCAATCAGGTTCTGCGCTTTTCGAGCGTCCTGCACAACTGGCAGGTGCAACCTGGACGGGCCTCATGGCGTGATGGCGTGGGGGCGATGGCGCAGGGCTTCTACACGATGGACATTGGCGGCATGGTTGAGGTGGGACGGCAATTCAAGGACGGCCCGTTGGCGGGGCTATTCCACATCGACCCGACCCGTTGCGTGATGACCCCGAACATTGACTACCCGATGAAGTACTACCCGTCCAAGGCGTTGAAGGATGGGCGGCGCATGGTGGAATTTGGGCCGTATGATTTCATGCGGGCCGTCTCGCAAATCAATGTGGACGAAGGCTACAACTCGCTCGGCTACTGCGCTCTGTCCCGGGCAATGGAGTTGGGCATCATCCTGACGGCAATCATGCGTCACGAACAGGAACTGCTTTTCGCTCGAGCGGCGAAGGGCTTGCTTCTGCTCAAGGGCATCACCCAAAAACAGTGGAATGATGCAATGACCGTCAGGGATGCGGCCCTTGATGGTAAAGAGCAGGAGTGGTTCGGTTCCGTCTCTGTGCTGGCGTCCCTTGGCGTTGATGACATCGATGCGAAGCTCATCGGCCTGTCGCAACTCCCCGAAGGGTTTGACCAGCAGACGTACACCGACCTTATCATGTACGGCTACGCTCTGTGCTTCGGCTTCGACCCGAGGGAGTTTTGGCCCGTTTCATCCGGAAATTTCGGAACGTCCACCGAGACAGAAACCCAACATCGTAAGGCCACCGGCAAGGGCGGGCATGAATTCATGCTGGCATTTCAGGAAGAATTGCAAGGCAACCTGCCAGAGACCCTGCACTTCGAATTTGACGAACGGGACGCAGAAGGGGAAATGCTCGACGCAGAACTGCGCTTGAAGCAGGTCGAGGTCGTGCAGGCCCTGACCGGCGGCGGGGCGATGGTTACGCTCGAGCAGGGATTGCAACTGCTCGCAGAGAACGGTGTCATTCCGAGGGAGTGGGCCGAGAACCCCGAAATCGAAGCGACCGCCGTTGAAGAAACGCCCACCGATGAAGAGGATGCGCCGGAGGAAGAAACGGACGATACCGAAGAAGCTCCCGATGAAGCGGAGCGGGCTTTCGAAATGGTCTCCGTCCAGCGTGCCATGCAGGCGTTCCCCAACGAACCGATTGTCAAGTATGATTTCCCGTCAGGTAAAATCCGTGAACTTTCCCGCAAAACCCGCAAATATTTTATTATGCGTGCATCGGACGATGTGCTTTATGGGGATGATGAGGTGGTGATAACCGGGGCTGATGTGGACGCCGCCATCGACTCTGCCCGCCGCCGAACCCCCGGCATGGGCGACCTGCTGGATGCTGAACCTGTCCCCGATGAAGAGGAGCAGGCAATCAAGCCCAAGCGTTGGTGGATGCGCAGGCGGTCATAATGCCCAAGTCCTACTTTGACCCAAGCACGGGTCGATATGAGCTTGTGGGCGAAGGGCCGGTTTCGCTGGAACGGCTTATGGCAATAGAGCTATCGTCCCTGTCCGGCTCGAAGGGAGCGACGGACAATCTTGCCGCACTGGTCGCCAATAAGAGCATCACGGCGAGCCAGTGGCAGGCCTTGATGCGGGAAGAAATCAAGCAGGAGTACATTCGCCAGTACATCCTTGGGCGTGGTGGCCTGTCGGCAATGACGCAAGCGGATTGGGGGCGCATCGGGGCGATGGTTCGTGAGCAGTATCGCTACCTGCGTGGTTTCGCCGCCGAGGTCGCCGCTGGCAATCTCACTGAAACGCAAATCGCTTGGCGTGCCGAGATGTACTCCAACTCTGCAAAGGAAGCGTTCGAGAAGGCCCGGGGCATGGTCATGCGCAAGGCGGGCTTCGACCAAGAGAAGTGGGCGTTGGGAATAGCGGAGCATTGCAAGGATTGCGAGGACTTTGCGTCGCAGGGCTGGAAGCCGATTGGCTACTTCCCATTCCCCGGTGAAGGAAAGACCCGTTGCCTTACGAAATGCCGTTGCACGAAACTGTACTACAACTCCGTCACCGGCTTTGAAGACACGCTCATGGACTACGCATGAAATCCTTGATTGACCCTACTGGAAGCAAGATTACGATTGCCCCTGACACGTCCATTGTCCGGATTGATGGCATCATCCTGTGCAAGCGGATTGTCCGTGATGGGAAAGTCATCCTGCAATTCAAGGATGGCGACCGAATTCGCTCCCGATGCAGGAACACGCCCTTTGTGGAAATCCCCCTTGACGCATTCGCGGAGGCCTTGAAAAAGTCGTGATTATGGAGTATGATATTGCCTGTGAACAGAAGGCCCATGAGCCGCCGCAAGGCGGCTCGTCTGTTTTGAGGAGACGAAATGGATAAAAAGAACCCCGCAATGATGGAAGTCCTACAGACCGTGATGCGCCTGCTCGGCATCAAGATGGCGAGCGTTGAGCGTGCCGTTTCGCTCCCCAACATCTACCAGATGGTCTATGCCCAACTGGACAATCTCTATGAGCAGGATGGCATCATGCGCTCCCTGATTGATGTTTACCTGGATGGCAATTCCATGTACGCTGTGGTCGGCATGAACGGCCTGCTGTACAAGACCGTCTTGACGATGGGAAGTGGCGGCGTTGGCTTGGGAGAGATGCAGGCCGTCGAAGTGGACTACAAGCCAGTGGAACAGCAGAAGCGTGGCCTGCGTGTTCTGCGTCAGGCCGATGGCAAGTACCGCTGGTTCGCCTTCCCCGCCGCAACCGCCGTGCTGAACCGTTCCGGCGAACTGGACACCCGGGCGTTGTATCAGTCCTTCATCGAAAAAATCCATTCGGGCGAAGCGGACTATCCGTTCCTGTCGTTCTACCATGTCGGGGAACGCATCACGCTCGGGCAGGCAGACTACGTTGCACTGGACGGCTACGCCTACCTCATCTCTGGCACGTTCAACGAAGACGCACTTTCACAGGCCGCACGCAAGGCCGTTGAAGCCGACCCCGAGTATTACGGTCTGTCCATCGGCTTCTACTTCGACCCCGTCAAGGGCCGGGAGAAATTGGAAGTTGCCGAAGGCATCAGCATCCCGACCTACAACGACGGCTACAATCATGAAGTCAGCATCCTTGCAGAACGGGATGCCGCCTGCCTGTTTACGGGCATCTATATCCAGAAGGAAGGAGTAAATCGCATGAATGAAAAGACGAAAGAGGAACTGCGCAAGCTGGTTGGCGATGACCCGGAAGCGCAGGCGATGGCAGAGGAACTCATGTTGAAGGTGGACAGCGTGAATGCTCGCATCGAGGCCGACAATCTCATTCGGCGTGACAATGCCGAAGCCACCGAGACGACCACCGAGCCGACCACGCCAGCCGAACCGCCTGCCCCTGCCGCCGAACTGGTCATGGACGATGACACGATGACCGCCCTTGCCAGCCGGGTTGCCGAGAACCTTCACGGCATTTTTGATGAGCGCATCGAGGCGTTGCGCTCCGAGGCCAACGCCACCATCGAAGAACTGCGCTCGACGGTCTCCGCTCTGGAGGCCCGCATTGCCGGTCTGGAACAGACCGATGAAAACAAGGTAAAGCAGGCGGTCAAGGACATGCCCCGCCTGACAGGGCGCATCACCTACCGCCCACGCACCGTTGAGGCGAACCAGCCCGAGCCGAAAGAACCGGGGTCGTTGGAGGAAATCGCCAAGGCCACCGTGTCCATTCTCAAGTAACGAAAGGAAAAAGCCAATGAACGAATTTCTCAAGAAGCGCCTGACGCTCGGGACTGAGGATGGGCTGTATTCCACCATCCCGCCCCTGTTCGACCTGTGCGGAGACAACGACCTGATGTCGCTGTCCTTCGCCGGTGTCAATCCGTTCCTCGACTGGTTGGGCTGGCAACCGACCAACACCTACAAGCTCGTCCGTGAGTTTATCCTGTTCAACCGGGCGAGCAAGACCGTTCAGGGAACGAAATCGGCGGGCTGGCTGGCCGACCCGTGCGCCGACCCGAACTCCATCGAGAGCGAATACTGCGAACTGGAAATCGAAGGTTTCTCTCGCCTTCGCCGGGTTGGTCCGGTTCGTGACATCACCAAGACCGGCCTGAACTACTGCGAGGTTTCCCCCCGCTACCGCATCGATGGCACGCTCATCAATGATGACCGTGAGTACGATGTGGCCCGTGCGGTCGAGGCCCTTATTCAGGACCTTGCGCAGATGGTCGTCGATGGCAACGAAGACACTTCGGGTCAGACCGACGGTCTGGAGAACGTGGTCGTCACCGGACACGACTGTTGCTTCATTGACAGCATCGTGATTGACTGGAACGACAACGACTTCGACGGCGGTTCCGGTGCGACGTGGAACGGCGATGCCATCCCCGACACGGCGAATTTCGTGGACCTGCTGATGGCCCTCGTCCGCCGCATCCGCACCCGCAAGAATCAGGTCCCGTCCTTGGCCGGGCGCGGTTTCGTGGAAGGCGACATGGTTCTCGTCCTGCCGTCGTCCTTCGCCACCTGCGTCCTCGATGCCTACACCTGCTGGACGGTGTGCTCGGGCGACATGACGCAGATGCAGTCCTTCGAGGCCCGCCGGTTCCGCGATGCCCTCAACGGCGGGATGTTCGGTGCCGGGCAAATCACCATCGAAGGCATGACCATCCCCCTGATGCCCTACGACTTCGGCCTCATCAATGGTGGCAACTCGTTCGATGCCTACCTGCTGACCCGGGGCGTGGGCAACCGCCGCTGGCTGTACGGTCAGTACAACGACATGAACCCCATCGCCGCCAAGAAGGGCGAGGGCTATGTGTCGCTGGACGGTGGCCGTCTGCTCCAGTGGAACGTCAGCGACCACACCTGCGAAGAGCGGCTGGTCGAGATGCAGCACCGTCTGGTCTGCGAAGCCCCTTGGGCGCAGGTTCGCATCCAGAACATCACCTGCAACGTCATCGGTGGCCCGCTGTCCACCGACCCGTGGAGCGAGTACTTCCCGTATGATTGCGTGAACGACCGCCCCGCATAAGCAACGACTGATTGGTAACGACTGACAGGGTGGGGTAGGTGACTACCCCACCCATCAGAATAGAGGCGAGATGAAACAGCCCGATATTGCCAACGCAATAGCTACCGTCGCAGACCTTGAACCTTTACAACTGATTTGCACGAAAATCAATACGATGTCCCGCCCCCGCTTTTTGCATGTGCTCAATCATCTGGTTGGGTGCATGGAACCGGGCGAGGTCTATCTGGAAGTAGGGACGCATCAGGGCGGTTCGTTGATTGCCGCCCTTACCGGGAATGAGGCCAAGGCAATCAGTGTGGATGACTTTTCGCAGTTTCAGGAAGCGGCTGATGAAAGCCGCCTGCAAGAGAACCTGCTTGCATTTGGGATGCAGGACAGGGTGACCTTCCACAATGAGAACATGGCCTCTTTTTTACTGACCGGGCTTCCCATCAACACCCAAGTCGGCGTGTACTATTACGATGCCGAGCACTCCACCGAGCAGACCGTTTTGGGCGTGACGTTGGGGATGCAGTTTGTCGTGGACGGCGGCTTCATTGTTCTGGACGACATGCTATTTGAAACCGTCAGATACGCCCTGTTCGAACTGATGGGCATGTACCCCGAATTGAAACTGCGCCTTTACATCGAACCTGCCAGCCTCAATCATCCCCTCTGGTGGAATGGCATAGCCGTTCTGCAGGTAGAGCGTTGAAACTCCACATCTCCCCCAACTACAAGCAAATGCCGTCCGGCGGGGTGGCATCCGTTCTCGAGGCCCATCACAGGCACTTGAAGAAGATGGGCGTGACCTTTACGAAGAACGAGGACGCCGCCGATTTGGTCATCGTTCATGCCATCGGGCAGACAGAGCGCAGGCTCGATGTCTACCACTCTCATGGCGTGTACCCCACTTCCCTGAAAGGCTGGTTCCCCCAAGCCGCACAGGTGAACGCCGAACTGTTCAAACTGGCAATGACGGCCCGCAGGGTGGTTGCGGTCAGCGACCTTGCCGCCGACTTCTACCGCCGGGACTTCCACATCAGCCCTACCGTCATCCGCAACGGCGTGGACTTCGACCAACTACCCGCCAGCGGGGGCGACGTTCACGGCCCGATACTCTGGCCCAAGATGACCGCAAATCCCGTATGCGACCCCCGCCCGCTTCTCTGGCTGGCCCGGAACAGGACCGACCTGAAACTCGCAAGCCTGATACCGATTGGGGAGAACATCCACAATTACGGGAAACTTCCCCGAAAAGAATTTTATAAATTTCTCGCAAAGACCAGCATCTATCTGGCGACCACGCTCGAGAACAACAGCATGGCGACGATGGAGGCGATGGCCTTGGGTGTCCCGGTCGTGGGCTTCGATTGGGGCTTCAACCGGGAATGGTTGCAGAATGGCACGGGTTGCGTTCTGGTGGAACCGGGTGACATGGATGGCCTGTCTCGGGCGATTACAAACGTCCTGCTCCACCATTGGGCGTACAGCAGTTGGGCAAGGGACTATGCCCGGACGATGTTCTCATGGGACACCCCCATCCAGCAGACCTATGACCTTTATGCGGGGCTGATGAAGAACCCGGCCCCACGCTCGAAAATCAGCGTGGTCGTCCCCCTGCACAACTACGCCCGGTACATCGGGGAGACGTTGAAATCCATCTTCAAGCAGACCGTTCCCGTTGATGAAATCATCGTGGTGGATGATGCAAGCACGGACAATCCGAGCATCCCCGATGGAGTGAGGTACATCCGGCTTGACGTAAATCAGGGCGTGGCCCGGGCAAGGAACATCGGGATTGAAACTGCCACTGGCGACATCATCCTGTGCGTGGACGCCGACGATGTGCTGGCAAAGGATTACGTTCAGCGGGGGTTGCCCAAATTCGCTGACCCGCTGGTTGGCATCGTCTTCGGCCCGCTTGGGTTGTGCGACGAAAATCTCAACCCGATTGGGAAACGCTGGTTCAATGACAGCTTCAATTTCAAGGAGCAGGCGTTGGGCCGGAACCGAGTGCCTACGAACTGCATCTTCCGCAAGTCTGCGTGGGAACGGGCTGGCGGGTTTAGGAAGTACGAAAGCCCCGCCGAGGATGCTGGCCTGTGGATGCGGATTGCATCACAGGGCTGGAAGGTGGAATTTCTTACAGACAATAAGGTGACGATGTTCTACCGGATGCACCCCGGCTCGCTTTCATCTGGACACAAGTTTCCCGATTGGTTCGGCGGCAGGGAATGGAAGAACCGCAATGCTGGACTTGGCAGGCCCGTTCAAATCTACACGGCCCCGAAGGTCAGTTTTATCGGGGAATATCGTATCAATCATGAATGGGAGTTCATCCGCACAATGGACAGCATCGAGGGCTTGAAGGCGACCGGGTGGGAAGTCTGCATCAGCGGGACACCCACCCCACGCATAAAGGCGGGCTGGCCCTTTGTGCGCTGGAACGCAGAACCATCCACGAAGACCCATGTGATGCTGGAAATGGGCGACGTCCTGGATGAGGAAATGTGGAGCAGAATTGTAGCCAATATGGAGTTCCCGGCATGACCAAGGTTACTGTGATTATTCCCGCAAAAGTCCGGTCCGAGCAGGAAGCGGATTGGTTGCGGGTGGCGATAAAGTCCGTCCCCGAAAAGTACCCCATCGTTCTGGTCAATGACCATTCGGTGGTGGAATGGGGATTGGTCGAAAAGGAAATCCCCGACAGGCCGGGCCTGCTGGTCAAGCACCTGACCGGGAACAGGAAGGGCTTGGCGGCGGCGAGGAATTATTCGATGGAGAGCGTCAAGACGGAGTTTTTCTTCCCCTTGGACGCCGACGATTATCTGGCGGCAAACGCCATTGACATTGCGCTTGGAGCATACCCGGGCGATGGTTTCCTGTACGGCTCGACCATCCTGTTTGACGACAAGCAACGCTCGACCTACTTGGCCCGGGAGTACGACTTCTCTCGACTTATGCAGGCGGTTTACTGGCCCAACGGATGTCTGCAACGGACGGAGAACTGGAAACGGCTTGGCGGTTGGGATGAAACCCTGACCCTGTATGAAGATTGGGATTACTGGTTGCGCTCTGGCAAGGTCGGTATCTGCGGTCACTCCATCCCCGATGTACTTTACTGTTACCGGAGAAATCCGCAGGGCATGATTGAGACGATAAAGCGAAATCCGGCAATGGCGACCAATGCCCGCCGCATCATCGAGGAACGCCACGCCGACATCTATGCAAGAGGAGAGTTTCCGATGGGTTGCTGTGGAAAACGCACTCGCCCTACCATCAGTCCAGTGCCTGCCACCCCGCAGGTTCAGAGCAATGTCCCCCTGCCTGCCGCCGAAGGCATGACCGTTCTGCGGTACGTGGGTGGAAGCCTGTCAGTCAGGACGTACTACGGCGAAAGCGGGATGCGCTATCGCTTTGGCGGCAAGCAAGTCCGGGGCTACGTCGCAAATCCAGACGTGCGGGGACTGCTTGCCATGACCGACCATGGACGTGCTGAATTTCAGGTAGATTGACCCGATGACCTTTGATGTTGCGTTCGGCATCCGTTTCATCCTTGCGGCACTCGCCGCCTACCGGCTCGCCCTGCTTGTCACGAAAGAGAGCGGCCCGTTCATGATGTTTGAACGCCTGCGGACTTGGCTTGGGCAGAAGGCTTCTGGCAAACGTCTCGGCGGTTTCCGCTGGACGATGGCAGAACTGTTTTCCTGCCCGCACTGCCTTGGAATATGGCTCTGTTTACTCACAGGAACGGCTGTGGTGCGTCCTGTACCGATAACCGACATAATACTCACCTATCTGGCGATTGCGGGCTTGCAATCGTTCCTGACAGGAAAGGTGGATGGTGAATAATGCCTGATGACCCTGTTCGTGTGGTCGCAATGACGAATGAAGATGGTGGCCCTTCGCAACCTGTTCGCATCACGAATATGGATGCGCTGGTGGACGCCCTGCGCACTTTGCTGGAAGAAGAAGCGTACACCGGCGACACGGTTGGTTCCCACACGGAAGACCCTGCCCTATGGGAGGACCTGCGGTTCCCTGCACAGGGTATCAATCCTGTCGGCTCGCCTGCACCGGCGACCCTTGACAACGGGGCAGACTACCCCGGTACGCTTCTGTTCGCTGGCAATCAAGAGAACGTGATTGCGGGCGTGGCCCAACTGCCTCATGCGTGGAAGGAAGGGACTGTGATTTCCCCGCACATCCACTGGACGAAGGTGACGGCTGATGGCAGTAACCTTGCTGTGGATTGGGAGTTTCGCTACCGCATCGCATCGAAGGCTGGCACGTTCTCGAGTTGGTCTGCTTGGCAGGACCACACCCTTGTCGTGGGTGACAACACGTCAGCGGAGAAGCACAATCTCTCGACCTTCCCTGACATTGACATGACCGGGTATCTGGTATCCGACATGCTTGTCTGGTCAATCCGTCGAAACGGGAACACGGATGCCTACAACGGGCAGACCCGCTTGCTCGAATTCGACATCCACTATCAGGCTGAAACCCTTGGCTCGGTGAACCGGGCATCAAAGTAGGTGACCACATGAACCCAATTGTCCCGACCACTCTTTCCCTGTCGCAAATCCCGCTTGCCATCCCCCCGGCCCGGTATGCTCAAATCGTGAACTACTCCGAGGCGGCGTTCTTTGGTGTTCGTCAGAGCGGGCAGGAGGAGTTTGCCTGTCGGACCATCTGGACGCACTGGCAGAGGCAGGCCGTCATCCGGGCTTTGCAGGCGGCGCAATCGGAAGTCGAAGCGAAGGTGGGCTTCCCGATGGTCCCGACCTACTTCACCGACGAACAGCATGATTACGGGAAGGTTCTCGTAATGCGGAACCGCAACGTCATCGAACTCGGCGTGGAGGTCGTGGACGATGTCTCGCTTGGGCTGGCATTGAGCCATGTGTCCGACCCCGCCACTGCATCCTGCGCCGTCACGTTCACCGACACGGATGAGGTCCGCATCTACCATCCCGGGACGGACTATGAAATCTCGCCATCTTCCCTGACCATTGCGGGCGGTGTCCTGTCCATCGAGATACCGAGGGTGCGCACCGTCAAGACCGCCCTGTTCGACAACCCGGAAGATGGGCATGATTACACGGATACCAGCAACTTCGAAAGCACCATCGACGTGAAGCGCATCCACACGAACACGACCACCCCGGTCACACTGGTAGGGTATGAGTGCGGCAGTTGCGAGGAACTGACCGAGGCGACCACTCTGGTGAACGGCCTGCTTCGCAATGGCCCGCTTGGCATCGTGGATTTGAGCGCATGCGTCTCGCTTACGGAATGCATTTGCAACATCCGTTGGGCGAGGGTGAATTATCGAGCCGGGTGGACTTCTGTTACCCCGCACGCAGAGGACGCAATCATTCGCCTTGCTCATTCCCGAATGCCGTCCGAACCTTGCGGGTGCGACTACCTGCGGGGCATGTGGGAGCGTGACCGGCACACCCCGCAAATCCTGACAGCTGAACGGGAGAACTGTCCATTTGGTATGAGCGATGGGGCGTGGCAGGCATGGTGCTACGTCGCTTCGATGAATGCGATTTCGGCGGGAGTGCTGTAATGGGTGATGTCAGTTTCAAGGTCATCGTGCCGAAGAAGCTACGCAACTTCCACACGCCCTACGTCAATGCAATGGCGAAGATTGGAAAGTTGATGAAGGCCGACCTGCAGAAGACCACGAAAACGTGGAAGGGTGATACGCCCATTTTCGATACTGAAATCGAACTCGACCAAGAGAACATCCCGTTCCTAGGGCAATTTCCGAGAAAATTCACCCTAAAGGCCCACAGCAAGAAAACTGGCGATAAGGGATACTGGAAGTGGCGTTGGCTTGACGAAGGCACTCGGGTGCGATATGCTCTGATGATGAAAGGGTTTAGGGCGAAGACCCGGGTTGGCGAATTGAACTCATGGGCAGGTGCAAAAGGCCCTGTCCTGATGAAGAACGGGAGGCCGGTTCTGCTGATGAACAACCCCCGGCCCGGTATCAAGAAACGGAAGTGGACGCAGACACTTCAAAAGAAGTACAAGAAAAAGTTTGCCACCGAAATGAAACGGGCGAACAAAGAAGCGGTGAGACTATCCGGGCATGCTGTCCGGTAGGAAGGAGAGAGTATGGACGTAAAGAAGGTTCACGAAAAAGACAACGCAGTCGTCGTGGAATTCGTCAAGGATGCGAAGGTCCAGCGGGCAATCATTCCAGCCTCGGCACTCAAGGAGGACGGAACCGCTTTGGTCGAGGATTTGGAGGCGGGTGCGCCCTACGGCCTGCCGTTCGCAGAAATCTTCGAGCCGCAGGTGACCGCCGAGCGTCTGGAGGAATGCCTGCACAATAATGGCATCTGGACGATGGACGACATGCAATCGAAACCTGCGTTGGTCGTGGCGGCTTTACAGGCGGCGTATCGGATGGATTTCTCCACCCTGCTTGTTGCCGCTTCCGCTTACAAGCCGGTGCGTGAGCAAAAGGCTCCGGCCCGAAAATACCGCAAGGAGGTAGGTAATGAGTGATGACATCAAGGCTTTGACCAGCAAACTCGGAGCGGTGTGGGTGTTCCCCGATGGCCCGAATGCCGCACCGAACTACATCGGCTGTACGGACGCCGATGATGTAACCGAACCACAGGGTGACATGGAACTCATCCGGTGCTTCGGAGCGGATGGCAAGTTCACCGTGATGGGCGAGAAGGTTTCACCGCCCGACCCCATCACCACGTCCTTGACCAGCCTGACGTTCAAGACCCGCACCTATCTGGAGCGCATCCGGGGCGAGTACGGCCTCTCCCTGCTCCAGCGTGACGGCGGGCGTGCCGATGCCTTCTCGAATTGGGTGCGTGCCATCATCCTGCCGAAAGCACGCAACACGGAGAAGACCTATGCCGGTCTGGTGAACCGGGAGGAAGACAACGAGACGACCCGGGGCTTCTCCATCTCCGCATGGCCCCCGCTGATTGAGGTCGTCGTGGTCGAAGGCCAGCGCATCACCATCACCGAGACGATGGCAATCAATGACGTTGCCATGCTCCCCGAGGCCGATGGCATCCTGCCGTATAAGTACGGCGTTGCCGTGGCCGACGCCGACACCGGCGTGAAGGCGAATGTGCTGTACACGCAGGATGGTGGAAGGACGTGGTCCACCTGCGCCGCCGACCCGCTCGCCATCGACAAGCACGCAATGGCCTGCGGCATCCTTGACATGGGCAACCATGTCATCCGTCTGATTGTGGCTGAATACTACCCGACCGGCGGTCAGGGGCATACGGCCTACTCGGACGATTGGGGTGCGACGTGGACCACCGTAAACCTCGGCGGCGCAACTGCTGGACACGGCCCCGCCAAGGGTGGTTCCCTGTTCGTCCTCGACCAGCACAACATCTGGCTTGTCGGGAATGCTGGCTACATCTACAAGTCCACCGATGGCGGCGAGACGTGGACGGCTGTGGATGCGGGCGTTTCGACGACCGGCATCTATCAGGCCGTTCACTTTGCGTCGGACGGTGTCAATGGCTTCGCCGTTGCCGCATCCGGCGTGGTTGTCCGCACCATCGACGGCGGGCAGACGTGGTCGCCCGTTACCGCCATCACCGCCACCCCGACCGTCTCCTCGGTCTACGCCTTCGACGACGACCATGTGTGGGTAGGGACTGCCACTGGCAAGATGTACTACTCCACCAACGGCGGCTCGACGTGGACGGAGCGCACCGGCTTCGGCACGTACTCCAACGTCAAGTCCCTGTTCTTCGTGAACGACTATGTGGGCTTCGCCCTTGTGAATACCGCTGGCCCGGTGGGCAAGGTTCTGCGCACCATCGACGGCGGCTACACTTGGAAACTGCTCACGACCGACACCAACACAGGATGCAACATCCTGTGGGCTGGCGACAGCAACAATGCCGTCGTGGTCGGTGAAGCGTACTCCGGCCTCGGCTTCATTGAGTTGGTTGCCGAATAACTATCCGATAGGGTGGGGAGGGGCGTAACCCTCCCCACCCGCCTGAAATGGAGAAAAGTGCCATGACACAGCAAGGCTCTGACGGCAAGCAGAACTTCGGTGCGTTCACGAACCAAGCGGGTGAAACCTACCGCATCCGTGGACTGTCCCCGACCATGCCAGAGGCAATTCGCCAGACCGTGATTGAGAAATTCAAGAAAGCGGGAAACTTCCCCATTATTCCCACCTACACGGTTGAAACTGCAACGGGAGAAACCGAAGTCCACCCGCACGACGAAACCACGCTTGTGGTCGAGGGCGATGAGGTGGCGACGAAAGAGAACCAGCAGGTTTGGGCTGAATACAAGGCCAAGAATTCCGCAATGGAGGCCGAGTACAATGCCCGCCTGATGAAGGCCGTGTTCCTGTCTGTTCAGGTGGAACCTTCGCAGGATTGGGTTGAGGAAATGGCGGCGTTGGAAATCCCCATCCCCGAGGATAAGGTCCAGCGTCGATACAAGTTTGTGGAGCTTCGGGTCATTCAATCGCCGAAGGATTTGGCTGACTTGATGGTGGCCGTGTTCCGTCTCTCCGGAATGGTGAAGGAGGAGCAGGTCAAGCAAGTCGAGGCCACGTTTCAACGTGCGATGGAAGAAGCGTTCGCTCAAGCAGGCGTTGCAGGAGGCAAGGCGGGGTAAGAGCAATCATTATCAGGCGACCCCGTACTACAGTGAAGTTGCCTGTGCTCATTACTGGAACGTCCTGCCTTCGCAAATGGGTCTGTGTGATGCCAGAGAAGATGCCGCCGTAATGCTCGCCTACTGGCGAACCGCAACCGGCATCGAGGAATTGGAAGGGCATCTACAGCGTCTGGAAATGGAAAAGAACCGGTTGAGGAA
>Ga0233425_10003111_pt1 | contig 30978 bp, 12 predicted proteins | sample Watercolumn_Towu_2_FD_181712 | JGI IMG/M metagenome (GOLD analysis project Ga0233425, IMG submission 181712) | Freshwater microbial communities from Lake Towuti, South Sulawesi, Indonesia - Watercolumn_Towuti2014_140_MG | ecosystem: Environmental > Aquatic > Freshwater > Lake | place...
TCCCACCGCGGCCGGTTCATACACGCTCTCGGCGGTCGCGACCGACAACCTCGGTTCCCAGACGACCTCCGCCAACATCACCGTGGTGGTGTCCGCGGGTGCGTCGCCCACGATCAGCATCACCACGCCTGCCGCCGGTACGATCAGTGTCAATACGCCCCAGACGGTCGCCGCCACCGCGACGGATACGGACGGCACCGTCACCTCGGTGCAGTTCTTCGTCAACGGCGCCTCCCTGGGTACAGATTCGTCCTTCCCCTATACGACAACGTGGACGCCCACCACGGCGGGCACCTACTCGTTGCAGGCCGTCGCCACCGACAACCTCGGCAACACCACCACTTCGAGTGCCGTCTCGATGACGGTCACCTCCGGCACCGCGCCCACCGTGAGCATCTCGTCACCGGCGGCCGGCGCTGTCGCAATCGGCTCGACCAATACCATCACCGCCAGCGCGACCGCCAACTCGGGCACGATTGCGAGCGTCGAGTTCTACGACAACGGCATCCTCTTCAGCACCGACACTTCGGCGCCCTACACCGCAACGTACACCCCAACTTCGAACGGTGCGCACAGCATCACCGCGATCGCGATCGATACCCTCGGCAACCGTACCACCAGCTCCGCCGTGGTGCTCACGGTCGCGGCCAACAGTTCCCCGACTGTTTCGATCACCTCGCCTCCGAATGCCGGCACGGTCAGCGCCGGTTCCGCCACGACCATCACCGCCACCGCTTCCGACACCGATGGCACCATCGCCAGCGTCCAGTTCTACGTCAACGGCACTGCGCTCGGCAGTCCCGACACCACGTCCCCGTATACCGCGTCGTGGACACCCACGGTGACCGGTTCTTACTCATTGACCGCCGTCGCCACCGACAACGTTGGCGGTACGACGACGTCCGCGACCAACACCGTGACCGTATCTACGGGGAACTTGCCCACCATTTCGATCGCCTCCCCGGCCGCCGGCGCCTCGATCCCGGTCGGGTCCACTCAGACCCTCACCGCCAGCGCCACCGCCACCGTCGGCACCATCGCCAGCGTGCAATTCTACGCCAACGGCGTGTCGCTGGGCACGGACACCACCTTCCCGTATGCCGCCTCCTGGTCTCCGGTTGCGACCGGCTCCTACACGCTCACTGCGGTGGCTACCGATACGCAGGGTAATGCCAACACCTCCTCGAGCGTCTCCGTCACCGTCGCCGCCGCCACACCCGGCACGCCGAGCGTCGCCCTCGTCAACCCGATCGACTCGACCACCGTCACGATTAATCAGCCGATCATCCTGGTCGCCAACGCCTCTGATCCGGACGGCTCGGTCGCCCTCGTCGAATTCACCGTCGACGGGCAGGTGATTGGTTCGAAAGCCACCGCGCCGTACTTCGTCTTGTGGACACCGACCACCGCCGGCGCCCACACCATCACCGCCACGGTGACCGACAATCAGAACAACCGCGTCACCACCGCCACCACCACTGTCACCGGCGCCGCCGCCACCGGCAATGTGCAGGTCGCCTCGATCCGCTTCAACAATCCCGCGCTCGATGCCACCTCCGCAGATCCCGATCCGTTCGTTCCGGTGGATGTAGACACCGGCTCTCGGCTCATCATTGCGGCGGGCGCGGTCGATGCCGGCGGTTCGATTGCCAGCGTGCAGTTCTTCGTCAACGGCACGAGTATCGCCACGGACAACGCGGCGCCCTTCTACACCACGCATCAACTCTCCACTCTGGGCAGCACGGTGATTTCGGCGCTGGTCACCGACTCGTCCGGGAACCGCATCTACACGGTGCCGCTGTTCATCACGACCCAGCCGTCGTTCTCCACCACGACGGACTCCGTCACTCTCGTGAGTCCCGCCAACGCCGCCACTTATACGACCGGGCAATCGATCGTCTTCCAGGGCACGCACAACTTCGGCAGCGAAACGCCGCCAAAGATCGACATCTACCTGAACGGCGTGCAGGCGACGACGCTTTCCGCCGCGCCCTACCAGTTTATTCGCGCCCTGACCCGTGCGGCCACCTACGATGTGCACGCGGTGGTGCGATCCGGCACGGCGACGACCTACTCGAGCCTCGCGACCATCACGGTGTCGTCCAACACCGCGCCGACCATCTCGCTTTCGGCCCCCGTTGCGTCCGGCACGGTTGGCTCGGCGCTTCCGCTCACAGCGACCGCCTCTGATTCCGACGGCACGGTCTCGAGCGTGCAGTTCTTTGCCAACGGCGTTTCCCTCGGCTCCGACACTACCGCGCCGTACAGCCTGTCCTTCAATCCGGGCGCCGCCGGCACCTATACGCTCACCGCCATCGCGACCGACAATGCCGGCGAGCAAACCGTTTCGAATTCCGTCACCTATTCGGTCACGAGTGGATCCGCCCCGACCGTCAGCGTGAGCGCCCCGACGACGCTCGCGGTCAATTCCGCCGGCACGCTCAGCGCCACGGCGGCAGCCGGTGCCGCCGGCGCGACCATCGCGAGCGTGCAGTTCTTTGCCAACGGAATTTCCGTGGGCACCGATCTCACCTTCCCGTACAGCATCTCGTTCACGCCGGCCGCCACTGGCACCTACGCCATCACGGCGGTGGCAACCGACACCCTGGGTAACCTCGCCACGAGCAGCTCGACCAACGTCACGGTTGCGGCCAACGCTGCCCCCACGGCCGTGGCGATCACCTCCGGTACGGGCCCGGCCACCCTCGGTACCACGAACACGGTCACCGCCACCGCCACCGATGCCGATGGTTCGGTAGCCAGCGTGCAATTTTTCGCCAATGGCGTGTCGATTGGCACCGACACTTCGTCGCCTTATAGCGTGAGTTGGACCCCCACCGTTGCCGGTACCTACGCCTTGACGGCCACTGCAACCGACAACCTCGGCCTCACCACCACCTCGGCCACGGTCAATTTTGTCGTTTCGACCGGCAACTCGCCCACCGTCGCCGTTACTGCCCCAACCGCCAGCCAGCAGGTGCCGGTCAATGCACCGTTCACGATCACGGCCACGGCCACTCCCGCGGCGGCCACCACTCTCACGATTGCCAGCGTCCAATTCCAGGCCAACGGCGTTACCATTGGTACCGATACCACCTTCCCGTATTTCGTCGACTGGACGCCGACCGCGAATGGCAGCTATTCGATCAGTGCCATTGCGACCGACAGCGCCGGAAACCAGGCGACATCAACCGGCATTAGCATTACCGTTGCGGCCAACCAGGCTCCCTCCGTGGCGATTGGCTCGCCTGCGGCGGCGGCCACCGTGCCCGTTGGTTCAGCCACCACGATTTCGCTCGGGACGATCAGCGATGCCGACGGCAGCATTGCGAGCGTGCAATTCCTCGCGAACGGCGTGGCCATCTCCACCGATACCACTTCGCCGTTCACCGCGTCGTGGACTCCGACGGTGGCCGGCTCCTACACGCTGACCGCGGTCGCCACTGACAACCTCGGGGCATCCACCACCTCGGCCGGCGTTGCGGTTACGGCCTCCGGCGGCGTCGCTCCCACGGTCAGTATCACCGCCCCCTCGAACGGATCCGCCCGCGCCGTGGGCTCGGCCGTTACGGTTACGGCGACGGCCAGCCCCGCCGCCGGCTCGGGCTTGACGGTGGCCAGCGTCGAGTTCTTCGCGAACAGCGTTTCCTTGGGCGCTGCCGACACCACATACCCCTATACCGCCAGTTGGACTCCCGTCGCCGTGGGAACGTATTCGCTCACCGCGCTGGTCATCGACTCGGCCGGCAACCGCGCCACCAGTTCTGCCATCTCCGTCACTGTCGCGGCGAACCAGTCGCCCGCCACCGCCATCACCAGTCCGGCCGGCGGCTCGACCGTTGGCGTCGGTACCGCCACCACCATCACGGCGAACGCGTCGGACACCGACGGCTCGATTGCGAGCGTGCAGTTCCTTGCCAATGGCACGGCGATTAGCACCTCCACGACCTCGCCGTACACCGCCACCTGGACGCCAACAGTTGCCGGCAGCTACTCGCTCACGACGATCGCCACCGACAATAGTGGGGCGACCACGACCAGCGCCACGGTTAGCGTCACGGTTTCCGGCGGCAATGCTCCGACCGTCGCGATTTCCTCGCCCGCCAACGGTTCGACGGTTCTCTCCGGTTCGACCCAGACGATCGTCGCCGCCGCCACCGCCGCCACCGGCACGATTGCCAGCGTCGAGTTCTACGACAACGGCGTCATTATCCCGTCCGCCATCGACCTGACCTATCCCTATAATGCCAGCTGGACACCGTCCTCGACCGGTACCCATCTGTTGACTGCGGTTGCCGTCGATACGGCCGGCAACCGGGCCACGAGTGCGGCGGTTTCCATCACCGTCGCTACCATCAGCCCGACCTTCCCGACGGTGAGCGTGACGTCGCCTGCCGCCGGAGCCTCACTCGTGGTGGGAATTACGACCTCCATCGCGGCGACCGCCGCCGATTCCGATGGCACCATCGTTTCGATCGATTTCTACGCCAACGGTACCTTCGTGGGCACGGATGGTTCCGATCCCTATCGCGTATCGTTCACGCCGCTGAGCGCCGGCAACTACGTGCTCACCGCCGTCGCGACCGATAACGCCGGCAACCGCACGACCAGTTCGTCCGTTACGGTCTCCGCCGCCAACGCCGGCGCGCCGGCGGTCAGCATTTCCAGCCCAACCAGCGGCGACTCCTACACTGTTGGCAGCACCATCAATCTCTCCTCTTCCGCCTCTTTGGGCAGCGGAGTCATTGGTGGCGTGGAGTACTACGCCAACGGCGTTCTCATCTCCACCTCCGCCATCATTGTCACGACCATCGGCCAGGGTGGAATTCCGTTCTTCAACTATCCCTGGACGCCTGCCGCGGCCGGCACCTATGTGTTTACGGCGGTGGCCTTCGACGCTGCCGGGAACCGGACCACTTCGGCGCCGGTTACCGTGACCGTAACGAACATTGCCGCCCCGACCGTGGCCATCTCGAGCCCGGCCGCCGGCGCCAGCCTGTCGGTCAATAACGCGCAGACCATCACTGCCACCGCTTCCTCCGCCGCCGGCAGCATCGCCCAGGTCGAATTCTTCGTAAATGGAGCCAGCATCGGCGTCGACACCACCTTCCCCTTCACCACCTCCACCTGGACGCCCACGGCGCCCGGCGCCTACTCGTTGCGTGCGGTGGCGACTGATAACCTGGGGAATCAGACCACCTCGGCCGCGATCAGCGTGAGCGTCGTCTCCGGCACTGCTCCGACCGTCAGCATCACCGCTCCGACGGCCGCCTCGAATGTGTCGGTCAACGCCAATACGACGATTACCGCCACCGCCACCGCCAACACGGGAACCATCGCCAGCGTGCAGTTCTTCGCCAATGGCGTTTCGCTCGGCACCGACACCACCTTCCCGTACACGGCAGTATGGGCGCCGACGGCGCTCGGTTCCTACTCGTTGACTGCGCGCGCCACCGACACCGTCGGCAATCAGACCACTTCGGCGGCCATTGCGGTTTCGGTCATCGATCCAGGTGCCGCTCCCTCCGTGAGTGTCACCAGCCCGACCGCCGGCGCCACCGTCACCGGCGCCACCACCATTACCGCCACGGCCACACCGGTCGGTGCCGCGACGATCACCGGTGTGCAATTCTATGCCAGCGGTGTTTCGCTCGGCACCGACACCACCTCGCCGTACAGCATCGCCTGGACACCGACGGCGGCCGGCAGCACCACGCTCACCGCGGTGGCGACCGACAGCCTCGGTTTGCAGACGACCTCCTCGAATGTTGTCGTCACTGTGACCTTGGGGACGCCGCCCGTCGTTTCGATTACGGCCCCCGCCACGAACTCGACCGTCAACCTCAATACTCCGGTTGCCGTTACCGCTTCTGCGACCGATGCCGACGGCACCATCTCCAGTGTACAGTTCTTCGCCAACGGAGTCGCCATCGGCACCGACACGACCTCGCCCTACTCGATCAGTTGGACTCCCGGTGCGCTCGGCGCCGTCACTCTCACCGCGCGCGCCACCGACAACTCGGGCAACGTGGTCACTTCCTCGGCCGTCAATGTCACGGTGGCCAACGGCACGCCGCCGGTCGTCAGTATCACCGCTCCGATCAATCTCACACCGCTCAATAGCACGCAGGCCGCCACGATCACGGCGACGGCCACCGATGCCGACGGCACGATCGCCAGCGTCAACTTCATCGCCAACGGCGTGAGCATTGGCACGGCGACTACCGTTCCGTACACCATCACTTGGACGCCGGGGGTTGTCGGCAATTTCAACATCACGGCGGTCGCGACGGACAATCTGGGTAATTCGACCACTTCGTCGCCGATCACGGTCTACTCGGCTGCGCCGCCCTCGATCAGCGTATCCGGTGCCACGGTCGATCCTGCGAGCGCCCGGCCCGGCGAGTCGATCGCCGTGGCCATCGCGGTCGTAAACAAGAGCTTCACCAACATCCCCGGCGTCAGTGTCTCTGTACCCACTGCGACCCCCGCCAACGAGTGGGCCGTCGGCGGCACCGCCACGTTCAACGTCACCTTTACGCACACGGTGACCGGGGCCACCTTCACGCGCAACGGCATCACGGGCTCCGTCACCACGGCGGTGCCCGGCCTGAATGGCACCGGCACGATCACGGTCAACACGTCGATCCCGACGCAGACCACCCAGGCGGGCGGTTACTACATCACCGCGACGCTGGTCAGTGCCACAGGCAGCGGCGTAACCGTGGGGATTCCCGCTTCCTTCACCTCTTCGGTCGCGGCGCTCACCGTGGTTGGCAAACCCGATCTGGCGATTACGGGCCTAACCTACGCCGCAGGCACCGCCTACCGCGGCGGCGACATCATCCCGATGACGCTGTCCTACACGAACCTCGCCTCGAGCCCGGGCAGCGCCAACAACGTTCCCTTCGTGCCTTCGATCAACGGCGACGCCGCGTCGGTGCGCATCGAAGTCGTGCTTTCGACCAACCCCACCTTCGGCGACAGCGACGACTTCCTGCTTACCGCCTTCGACATCAGCCCGGTCTCGCTGCCGGCTGATGGCGCCAACACGACCCTGAGCTGGAACCAGCTGCTCCCCGGCAACTATGTCGGCTCCTATTACGTGATGGCCAAGATCGACACGCTCAGCGGTGTGTCGGAAACGGTCGACAACAGTCTCTCGATCAACGGCAACAACACCTGGTTCAACGAGACCGACGCCGCGCGAATCTCCCTTCTGCCGACCAACTTCCCGACCATCACCTGGGCAAGCGCCGGCAGCAACGGCTACAGCGACAACCCGGCGATTTCCGGCTCCGGCCGCTACGTGGTGTTCGCCTCCGACGCCACCGGCCTCGTCACCGGCGACAGCAACACTGCCCGCGACATCTTCCTCTTCGACAGCCAGACCTCGCTGATTCGCCGCATCAACCTCTCGCTCCAGGGCCAGCAGGCCAACGGACCCTCGGCCAACCCGGCGATCTCCTCAGACGGCCGCTATGTGGCGTTCTCGTCCGAGGCCACCAATCTCGTGCTTGGCGACACCAACGGTTTCAGCGATATCTTTGTCGTCGATACACTCACCGGCGCCATCACCCGCGAAAGCGTCGATGCCGCCGGATCCCAGGCGAACGGATCCAACTTCAAGCCGGCGCTCAGCTCGGACGGCCGCTACCTCGTCTTCGAATCCACGGCGACCAACCTTGTCACCACCCCGACCGTCACCCCCGGAGTGGCGCATATCTACCGGCGCGACCGTACGGCCGGCACGGTGGTGTTGGTCTCGCAGACCTCCGGCGGCGCGGTGGCCAACGGCAACAACCTCCAGGCGGTGATCAGTGGCGACGGCCGGTACGTGGCCTTCGCCTCCGACGCGACCAACCTCGTGGCAGGCGACACCAACGGCGTGCGCGACGTATTCCTGCGCGACGTCACCGCCGGCACCACCATCCGCGTGAGCGTGTCGTCAGCCGCCGTCCAGGGCAACGGCGCCAGCCGGGCGCCGTCGATTAATCGCAACTCGGGTTCCGCGACCGACGGCCGCTACATCGCCTTTGGTTCCGAGGCCACCAACTTGGTGGCGGGCGACACCAACGGGGTGTCCGACATCTTCGTCTACGACCGCGTCGCCGCCACAACCGTGCGTGTTAGCGTCTCCAGCGCTGGCGCCCAGGCCTCCGATCCTTCCTCCGCCGGCTTCCAACTCGGCAGCATCAACCCCAGCATCAGCGCCACCGGCCGCTACGTGACCTTTGCCTCGCTCGCCAACAACCTTACGAGCGGCGACACCCTCGGCCGTGCTGCCGCCAGCGACTCGAACGGCGGACTCGATATCTTCGTCATCGACCGTGACGTCAGTAACAGCGGCACGTTCGATACCGCCGGCAATATCGCGACGACGATGGTCAGCGTGAACCGGTTCGGCTACCAGACCGCCCGCCTGCTCGGCACGCCGAGTACCTCCGCCTCGGATATCTACCCGGTGATCAGCGACGACGGCCGCTGGATCGCCCTGCCGTCCGACGCAGAAAACACGGCCGGCTTGGTGCACGGCGCCACCAACCGCACCTCCCCCGACACGAATACCTTCCGCGACATCTTCCTGCACGACCGGCGCATCAACGCGGTCGGTCCTCCGGGAACGCCGCCGGTCGTCACCATCACGAGCCCGGGCACCGGCACGACCGCCCTCGTCAACGAGCCCCTGCCGATCACCGCCAGCGCCACCACCACCGTCGGGGTGGTCACGAGCGTGCAGTTCTTCGTCAACGGCGTGAGCGTCGGGGTCGATACCACGTTCCCGTACGGCACCACCTGGACGCCTCCCGCCACTGGCACCTACACCTTGACCGCCTTGGTCACCGACAGCTTTGGCAACCTCGGGGTTTCGTCGAACATCTCCCTCACGGTCAACGCGGCCCCGAGCGTCGGCATCACTTCTCCGGTCGCGAATTCGCTGCTCGCGGTCAATGTCGCCACCACCGTTACAGCCACGGCGGCGGCTTCCAACCCCGGTGCGACGATCACCAGCGTGCAGTTCTTCGTGAACGGAGTTTCGATCGGCACCGACGCCACTTCGCCCTACAGCGTGGCCTGGACGCCGACCGCGGCCGGTAACTACGCGCTGACCGCCGTCGCCACCGATAGCAACGGCATCCAGACAACTTCCGCCGCCGTCAGCGTGCGCGCCGGCTCGCCGCCGACCATTACCCTCGCGTCCTTCGCCGGCAGCATCCTCGTCAACACGACGCAGACTCTCACCGCCACCGCCAGCTCCCCCAACGGCACGATCAACAGCGTGCAGTTCTTCGTGAACGGCACCGCCTTGGCGGCCCCCGATACCACCTTCCCGTACACCGCCACGTGGACGCCGACCGCCGTCGGCAGCTTCACGCTCACCGCGGTGGCCATCGACTCCGTCGGCAATAGCACGACGTCCGCCGCCGTCACGGCGGTGGTCACGAGCGGCACGGCACCGACCGTGAACATCACCGCCCCGACTGCTGGCGCGAACATTGCGGTGGGCTCCAGCGCCGCGATCAACGCCACCGCTGCCGCCACTACGGCGGGTGCCACCATCGCCAGCGTGCAGTTCTACGCCAATGGAATCGCGGTCGGCACCGCCGATACGACATTCCCATACTCCACCACGTGGTCGCCCACCGCCGCCGGCACCTACGGCCTGACTGCGGTTGCCACCGATACTGCCGGCAACTTCACCACCAGCGCGGCTGTCAGCGTAAATGTAGGCGCCAATGTGCCGCCGGCCGTCAGCGTGACGGCGCCCGCCGCCCTCGGCGTGGGCGTGCAAACCTCGCTCACCGCGACCGCCACTGACTCCGACGGCAGCATTGCCAGCGTGCAATTCTTTGCCAACGGCACCGCCATTGGCACGCCGATCACGACTGCGCCGTACAGCGTCAACTTCAGGTCGAACATCGCCGGCACAATCAACATTACCGCGGTCGCGATCGACAACCTCGGCGCCTCGACGACTTCGGCTCCCGCCACCATCACCGTGACCGGCGGCAATGCCCCGACGGTCGCCATTACCGCGCCGGGCTCCGGTTCCACCGTCCCGGTCAATGTCGCCCAGAGCGTCACCGCGACGGCCACCGCGGTCACGGGCACCATCGCAAGTGTCGAATTCCGCGTCGTCTCCGGTGGCACGACCACCACGCTCGGCACGGATACGACCTTCCCGTATGCGGTGTCGTGGACTCCCGGCGCAGTCGGTTCCTATACCCTCACTGCGACGGCGACCGATTCGAGCGGCAACCAGGCCGTGGCATCTTCGGTTGTAACTGTGACCGCAACCGGCAACGCCGGCCCGTCGGTGGCCATCGCCAGCCCGGCGGCCGGCGCGACCTTCACCGCCGGTACGCCGGTCGTGCTGTTTGCCAATGCCAGCGACTCGAACGGCACGGTCACCAGCGTCCGCTTCCTGGTCGACGGACAGGTGGTCGGAGGCCAGCTCGCCAGCGCGCCGTATACCACGGTCTGGACGCCCACCGTGGCCGCAACCTACACGATCACCGCCATCGCGGTGGACAATGACTTCAACGCCACGACGAGCGCACCCGTCAGCGTGACGATCTCCGCCCCGAGCGGAGTCGTCCCGACAGTGACGATTACAAACCCGCTTGCAGGTGCCGCACTCACTACACGCTCGACCGTGCCTATCGTCGCCGGGGTTTCCTCCACTGCGGTCACCTCCGTGCAGTTCTTCGATAACGGCGTGTTGCTGGGCACCGACAACGCCTCGCCTTTCTCGTTCGACTGGACGCCCGCCACGCCCGGTGCGCACCGCCTCGTCGCCGTGGCCACGGCCGGCGCGAACATTGTCTCCTCCTTCCCGGTCGACCTCAATGTCACCGCAGCCACCAGCCCAATCGCGCCAACCGTCAGCCTGACGTCGCCCTCCGCAGGTGCCATCGTGGCGATTGGAACAACGCCTCCGGCCACCGTGACACTCGCGGCCAACGCCTCTGATGCCGACGGCACCATCTCGAGGGTTGATTTCTTGGTGAACGGCAGCCAAGTCGGGACCGATAACTCCTTCCCGTACACTTTCGTCTTCACGCCGACGTCAATCGGCTCCTACGTGGTTACCGCTGTCGCCGTCGACAACGCCGGCAACGTGAGCACCAGCCCGAGTGTCACCTTTACCACCGTGGCTTCGGGTGCGCCCGTCGTGACGATCACCGGCCCCGCCGCGGCGGCTAGCATTCCGGTGAACACCACCCAGGCGGTAGATGCGACGGCCGTTCCAGGACCGGGTCGCTCGATCGTGAGCGTGCAGTTTTACGCGAACGGCACGCCGATCGGTGCGCCGGATACGACCTTCCCCTACAGCGTCAACTGGACGCCCACTGCGCCCGCGGCCTATACCCTGACCGCAGTTGCCACCGATGATGCGGCGACTCCCGGCACCTCGCCCGGCGTGGCAGTGACCGTTACGCCCGGCTCGCCGCCGACCGCGACGCTCACCAGCCCGTCCGCCGGAGCCAGCCTGACCGTGGGCGTTGCCACCACGCTCACCGCCACCGCGTCGGCCGTCGCGCCCGCCACCGTCACCAGCGTCGAGTTCCGCGTGGATGGCGTCTCGGTCGGCATCGACACGACCTTCCCGTACAGTGTCCCGTACACTCCGACCGCGGTGGGCGTGGGCCGGCAGTTCACCGTCGTGGTGATCGACAGCCTGGGGAACACCTTCACCACTCCCGCCTCCTCGGTCAATGTCGTGGCACAGCCCGGACCTACCGTGGTGGTGAACGCTCCGGTGGGTGGAAGCACGATTGTCATTGGCACCGCAACTCCGGTGACCGCGACCGCCACTCCGGTGGCGGCGGGCTCAACCGTCACCAGTGTGCAGTTCTTCGCCAACGGGGTTTCGATCGGTACCTCGGTGGCTGCGCCGTACACCATTACCTGGCTTCCCACCACCGGCGGCAACTTCGCCCTCACCGCCCGGGCCACTGACAGCAATGGGACCGCGACGACTTCCGCCACCGTCAACGTGGCCGTCACCACGCCGCCGTCGATAGTTTCGATCACCGGGCCGGCCCCGGGCGCAACGCTCCCGGTCAATACGCCGCAGACCATCACGGCGAGCGCCGCCACCACGACCGGCACCGTCGTCAGCGTCGAATTCTTCGTCAATGGCGTCTCGCTCACCAGCGATACCACGTTCCCGTTCACCGCCGCCTGGACGCCCACGACTCCGGGCATCTTCGCCCTGACCGCCCGGGCGCGGGATAACTTTGGCACTGTCACGGACTCCGGGGTTATCACCGTCACGGTGGCGGCAGGCACCGTGCCCACGGTGGCGATTTCGACGCCACTCCCGGGCAGCACGCTCACCGCCGGCACGCCGCAGACCGTGGTCGTAAACGCCGCCGCGACCAATGGCACGATCGCGAGCGTCGAGCTCTTTGCCAATAACGTGTCGATTGGCAACGACACCACCTTCCCCTACAACTTCGCGTGGACTCCCGGCGGACTTGGCGCCGTCGCCCTCACCGCCGTCGCCACCGACTCGCAGGGCAACCGCGCGGTCAGCACTCCGGTCAATGTCACCGTCGCCGGCATCAGCCCCGGTGCGCCCACCGTCAGCCTCACGGCTCCGCAGGCCGGTGCGTCGCTCCCGGTCGGCGTGACTACCCTCATCACCGCCACCGCCACTGACGCCGATGGCACCATCTCCCAGGTCGAGTTCTTCGCCAACGGCGCCTCGCTCGGCGTGGACGCGGTGTTCCCGTACAACTTTGCCTTCACCCCCGGCGCCACAGGCAATTACGTGCTGACCGCACGGGCGACCGACAACGGCGGCAACGTCGTCACCAGCGCTGCGGTCAACGTGACCGTCAGTGGTGGCACGGCACCGAGTGTTGCAATTACCGCGCCGTCCAATGCGGCCACCCTTGGGGTCAACGTGCCGCAGACGGTTACCGCCACCGCGACCTCATCTACCGGCTTCATCGCCAGCGTGCAGTTCTTCCTCAATGGCGCGCCGCTGGCCACCGACACCAGCTTCCCGTATTCCGCTGCCTGGACCCCCGGTGCAGTCGGCTCGTACACCCTGACCGCACGCGCCACCGACAACCTCGGCAACATCACCGATTCCGCCGTTGTTGCGGTCACCGTGTCGGCCTCGGCCCCGCCCACCGTATCAATCACGAATCCTGCCACGGGCAGCTCTTACACCGTGGGCACACCGCTTACCGTGGCGGCCAACGCCGCCGATCCCGACGGCTCCATCGCCGAAGTGCGCTTCTTCGTCAACGGCGTGCCGCTTGGCGCCGTCGATACCGTGTCGCCCTACAGCGTCGTGTGGACGGCCAACTCGGTCGGCGTCTACTCGCTTACCGCGCAGGCCACCGACAACAACGGCAACATCACCACCAGCTCCGCCGTCACGGTGACCATCGGCGCCAACGCTGCGCCCACGATCGCGCTCACCAGCCCCGCCGCCGGCAGCTACAGCTTGGGCAACCTCGTTCTCGTTGCCGCCAGTGCCAACGATTCCGACGGCTCGGTCGCCAGCGTGCAGTTCTTCGCCAACGGTCTCGCGATCGGCACCGTGACCTCTGCTCCCTTCAGCGTCAGCTGGCGCCCGACTCTTGCCGGCACGTTCGCGATTACGGCGCAGGCCACCGACAACGTCGGCAACGTGGCGCAGGCCGGCCCCGTCAACGTCAGCATCACTTCGACCGCGGCGCCGGCGGTCACCATCACCAACCCGGTGGTCGGTACGCTCTACGGCGTCGGCAATGCGATTCCGTTCGCGGCCACCCCGAGCGGCGGCAACGGCCCGATCGCCCAGGTGCAGTTCTTCGTCAACGGCACGCCGCTGGGTACGCCGGACACCGTCTCGCCGTACTCGGCCACCTGGACTCCGAATGCGCCGGGCGTGTACAACCTGCTGGCGATTGCCACCGACAGCGCCGGCCTCTCGTCCTCGAGTTCCGCCACGCTCAGCATCACCATCAGCGGCAACAACGCGCCCGCCGTTGCGATCACGAGCCCGCCAAGCGGCACCAGCGTCAACGGCGGCGCCACCGTCAACCTCACCGCGGTGGCCAGCGATTCCGACGGTACCATTGCCTCGGTGCGCTTCATCGCCAACGGCAATGTTGTCGGCAACGCGACCGCGGTGCCCTACAACGCGGCGTGGGTGCCGAGCGCCGCCGGTTCCTACAGCGTCACGGCCCAGGCGACCGACAATTCAGGCAACGTCACGAATTCCTCTCCGATTACGGTGACGGTTGTCGCCAACCGCGCGCCCACGGTCACGCTAACCGCGCCCGGCAACGGATCTACTGCGCGCGTTGGCAGCGCCACCAACCTGACGGCGACGGCGAATGATAGCGATGGCACGATCGCCAGCGTGCAGTTCTATGCCAACGGGCTGGCCGTGGGACCCGCCGATACGACGGCTCCCTACTCCACCACCTGGACGCCCGGCGCCGAAGGCATTTATCGCATCAGTGCGACGGCGCTCGACAATTCCGGCGCCGCGACCGTTTCGAGCGAGATCACCGTGCTGGCCATCATCCCGGGTGCCCGGGGTTCGGATACGCTCTACTCGGGCAACTACGCCGGCCAGGGCGAGACCGGCCGATTCGCGGCGATCAGCATCCGCGGCACCAACGCGACCTTCATCGGATTCTCGACCACCTCGCCCAGCCGGATCCACTACTTCTCCGGCATGGCGGTGGATACCACGGGCGGATTCGCCCAGTACGACACCGTGGGCCGGGCGCTGATCAGCGGCACCGCCACGGATACCGGCGCCACGGGGACCCTCGATGCCGGCCGGCTCACCTTTATCGGCACGGTTGGATTCGGCTCCGGCACGGGAGTGCCGGCCGGCTATTACACGGGCGGCCTCAACGGGCGGCCCAACAGCACGTTCGTCGGCATTGTCGGCGTCGACGGCGGAATCACCATCTATGCGGCCGATGGGACATTCCGCGACGCCGGCGCCGCCACGCTCACCGCGACGGGTAACTTCACCGTCACGACGCAGGCGGGCGTGCGCTTCACCGGGCGCGCGGACCCGGCCACCGGCTTCCTCTCAGGAACCATCACGGGCGGACCCGGCGGCGGCTTCATGGCGGCGATCTCGTCGGGCGTCTCGTTCAGCGACGGCTTCCTGAAGAACCTCTCGACCCGCGGCCAGGTGGGCGTGGGAGGCAACCTGCTCATCGCCGGCTTCGTGGTGGCGGGTGACACGCCCAAGCAGGTACTCATCCGGGCAATCGGACCCTCGCTCTCCGCGTTTGGGATTACCGGTGCCCTTGCGGATCCGCAGCTGCAACTGTTTGCCGGGAATACCCTCGCGCACTCGAATGACAACTGGGGTGGTTCCGCGGAAATCAGCACCGCGGCCAACCGCGTGGCGGCGTTCCCGCTGGCGCCGACCAGCCTCGATGCGGCGATTCTCGCCACCTTGCCGCCGGGATCGTACACCGCGCAGGTCAGTGGAGTCGGCGGCGCCACCGGCGTCGCCCTGGTCGAGCTTTACGATGCCGACGACCTCCGGCCGTTCTCCGCCCAGAAGGTCACCAATGTCGCCACTCGGGGCCTGGTTGGCCCCGGCCAGGCGCAACTCATCGCGGGCTTCATGGTCTCCGGCAACACCGCCAAGAAGGTGCTGATCCGCGGCGTCGGTCCGACGCTGGGTGCCGCGCCCTTCAACGTCGCCGGGGTGCTGGCCGATCCGCAGCTCCGGCTTCTCCAGAACGGAACTGTCTTGGTGCGGGATAACGACAATTGGGAGATGGGCAACGACCCGGCCTTGATCAATGAAGCCTCTGCCGCGGTGGGCGCCTTCCCGCTCGCCCGCGGTGGTCGCGACGCGGCGATCCTCATCAACCTGCCGCCGGGCTCCTACAGTGCCCAAGTGACCGGCCCCGGCACGACGACCGGAGTCGCTCTGATCGAGGTGTACGAGGTCCCGTAACCCGTACCCCCCGTTGCCGTTCCATGTCTTGGTGGCTCCCGCCCCGGCAGGAGCCACGAATTCGATCCGCGGGTGGAATTCCCGGCGGCACGAGCGAAGTTTCACTCGTCATTTCCGATTCGGGGTCTAGCGTCGGGCATCCATGAGCAGCACCTGCCCGCAGCCGCTGGTCCCGCCCGCCGACGCCGAGTCGCCGCCGCCGACTGCGCCCGCGGTCCTGCCCCGTCACCATGCCTTCGCCGGAGTGTTTTCACTGCTGGCGCAGCACATGGCCGAACTTGATCGGCACTTGCACGGGCAGTTGGCGGCATTCGAACCGGAAATCCGCTCGATGGCCGAATACTGCATCGACACTTCCGGCAAGCGCATCCGGCCGGCTTTGGTGTTTCTCTGCGGTTGGCGCGGCCCGGGCGCGGTGGCGCCGGAACTTGTGCGGGTCGCTGCCGTGGTCGAACTGGTCCACCTTGCGACGCTCGTCCACGACGACATCATGGACGAAGCGGACATTCGCCGGAGCCGGCGCACCGCGGCGCGCCATTACGGCTCGAATGCCGCCGTCCTGCTCGGCGACGCGCTGTTTGCCCACGCCCTGCATCTGGCCACCCAGTTCCCGACCACCGAGGTGTGCGCTGCAGTCTCGGAGTCGACCCGCCGGGTCTGTGCCGGGGAGATCGTGCAGACCTTGCACCGCGGCTCGACGGCGGTGACGCGGACGGATTACCTGCGCATCGTCGATTTGAAGACGGCGGAGCTCTTCCGCGTTTCCTGCCTGCTGGGCGCACGATTGGGCGGGCGGGAACCGGACTTTGTTGATGCCGCCAGCCACTTCGGACGTCGGCTGGGCATTGCGTATCAGATCTTTGATGACCTCGTCGATTTCTTCGGGGAAGAGCAGCGGATTGGCAAGACTCTCGGCACCGACTTCGCGAGCGGCAAGGTCACCCTGCCGCTGCTGATTCTGTTCGAGCGACTGCCGGCGGCTGAAGCCGCCGCCCTTGCACAGGAAATCGCCGGGAAACGTCCGCCGCAGGCGGAGCTGCGGTTGCGGCAGATGGAGGAATTGCAGGTGTTCCTCGAAGTGGCGGCTGCGGTGCGGGCCGAAGTCGCGGCCGCCCGCGAGGCCTTGAGTCGCTGGCAGAATCTCGCCCCGACTCCGCTCTTGCTCGGGTTGGGCGAAATCCTGCAAGCGCAGGTCGACGGTTTGCGACGGCGCGCCTGATAGAAGTGTGGCTGGCGCTCCGTTTGCACGGTGGGGTCGCGATTGTCGCCGGCCGGCCGCATCCGTCCAACCCGCCGGGGAAGCACCCGCGCGCGGTATCGCCGACGGCAGGTTAGGGTGCGTTTTCGATTTGCGCCGATGCCCGGCTTGGGGTTTGGTGGCTTTGTGATCGAAGCGACCAAGACCCTGGGCAAGACGCTCGTCGCCTCGCCGGAACGTCAGCAGGAGGCGGACTCCGACTGGGAGGTGGTGCGCTTGGTGCAGGGCGGCGATGTGGCGGCTTTTGATCGCCTAATCCTCAAGTACCGCGAGCGAGTCTACGGCGTGGTATACAACATGACGTCGAACCGCGAGGATGCCGCCGATCTCACTCAGGATGCCTTTATTAAGGCCTTCCAGTCGATCCACCGATTTGGGGGCCAATCCTCCTTTTTCACGTGGCTGTATCGTATTGCCGTCAATTCGACCCTCAGCCACTTGCGCAAGGCTCGCCTGCGGTCGTTCTTCAGCCTGGACCGCATCGATTCCGAGGAGCCAGTAGCTATGGAAATCATTGCGGCGCTGACAGATAAGTCAGGAGTAGAACGCGATGCCTATATCCGTGAGCTCCAGGAAAGATTGAACGAGGCCCTGCAGAAACTGTCTATCAAGCATCGTACTGTGGTGACGTTATTCGAAATCGACGGGCTCAGCCACCAAGAGATCGCGGAGATCATGTCGTGTTCCGTGGGCACGGTTCGGTCGCGCCTGCACTACGCCAAGCAGCTCCTGCAGGCTGAGCTGCAACCCTACTTGCGCCGATGAGACCGGACGAAAGACGCCCCGTGACGGTGGAGGACCTCCTGCGGTTAAAACGGGCTGAGCGCCCGCCATCCGAATTCTGGACCGACTTCGATCGACAATTGCGGGCGAAGCAGCTCGCCGCGTTGGTGGGGCGCCGTCCATGGTGGCACGAGCTGAACCGGGGGCTGGCCGGCATTCGGCGGTACCAATTCCCCTTGGGCGCAGCGGCGGTCGTGGCGATTACTTTCATTGCTTTGAGGGAAGACCGTCCGGCGACGCGGATGTCCCCACCGGCGTCGCGCCTCGAGGAAGTCGCGGCTACCGGTCCGGCGCCGGGCGCGGTAGTCTCGGTTCTGGTCGAGAATCACGCAAAGCAACTTGGAGCGGAAGTTCAGTTAACCCGCGAGGTCGTTCCGGCAGCAGGGTTGGCAGGCGGAGCGGAGACATCTCGATTCACGGCGGCGGGGCCGGTCGAGGTGCCTGGGATGATCCCATTGCTGGGCGTGCCTCCAGCGGAGGCGGAGGAGCCCGGCGGGACGCGCCTTCCCCGGTTTGTTGAATCCGCCCTGATTGCCACTGCAGCGGCCGAGCCGGTGGTCTCTCGCACGCTGCTGAATACCAGCAACCGCTTCGAGGGCGGGGCGTTGCCCGTGCGGCCGACGGTTGAGCCGCTGCAGCAGATTACGCCTCCCGGAGAACGCCGCGGCGCGCGAATTCTCATGGCAAAGGTTTCAACCGCTTCGGTCGAAAACGCGATGCGCGCCACGGAGCGAGTCGCCCGTCGATTGTCCGAGGAACAATTGTACGACCAGATCCAACGGGTCGGCGCCCGCGGGGCCGGGGTCAACGTGAAGTTCTGACTGGCGTCCGCGCCGCGAAGTTGCTCGACGAACCCCGCGGCAGCGGGGTTTCTTTTTGTGCCATGCCCGTTTACCAGGCGACGCTCTCGTTCCGAACCAAGGGTCAGGGCACCAGTGAAATCACCGAGGCGGTCTCGCGCGAAGTGGCGGGCAGCGGCGTGGCGCGAGGCCTCGTCTCCATCTTCTGCCAGCACACCAGCTGCTCGCTGGTGATCATGGAGAATGCGGACCCCACGGCCCGGCGGGATCTCGAACGCTGGCTCGACCGCCTGGTGCCCGAAGCCGACGCGGACTTCGTGCACACCTTGGAAGGGCCGGACGACATGCCCAGCCATATCAAGATGGCCCTCACGCGCACGAGCGAGACGGTGCCAATCGAGGGCGGTCGCCTGCTCCTCGGCACTTGGCAGGGGATCTTCCTGTGGGAGCACCGCCGGGCCCCCCACACGCGCCAGGTTATCGTGACCGTGATGGGCGAGTAGGGCGACCGGGTTGTGCCGTCAGTTTTTCGCCGGCAGGCAAGCGCCGCAGCCGCTCGCGAAGAAATCGTTGCCCTTGTCGTCGACCAGAACGAACGCCGGAAAATCCTGTACCTCGATCCGCCAGATGGCTTCCATGCCTAGTTCGGGATACTCGAGGACTTCGACGCGTTTGATATTCTCCCTGGCGAGAATCGCCGCCGGGCCCCCGATGCTCCCGAGGTAGAAGCCGCCATGTTTCTTGCACGCTGCGGTCACCGGTGCACTGCGATTGCCCTTGGCCAGCATCACCATGGAGCCGCCGTGCGACTGGAAAAGGTCGACGTAGCTGTCCATTCGGCCGGCGGTCGTGGGACCGAAGGAACCCGAGGCGTAACCGGCGGGCGTCTTGGCGGGGCCGGCGTAGTACACGGGATGGTCCTGAAAATACCGGGGCAGGCCCTGGCCCGCGTCGAGGCGTTCCTTGAGTTTCGCGTGGGCGATATCCCGGGCGACGATCAACGGGCCCGACAGCGACAACCGCGTGGTCACGGGGTGTTGGCTGAGCTGGGCCAGAATCTCGCGCATCGGCCGATTCAGATCGATGCGGACAATCCTCTCGTCCTTCCAAAGCCGGCTGGCCTCCGGGATGAACCGACCGGGATTCGAATCCAGCTTCTCGAGGAAGATCCCGTCGTGCGTGATCCGGGCCCGGATATTGCGATCCGCGCTGCAGGAGACCCCCAGGGCGACCGGACAGCTGGCGCCGTGTCGCGGAAGTCGAATCACCCTCGCATCGAGCGCGAAGTACTTCCCGCCGAACTGCGCGCCAATGCCGGTGGCGCGGGCCAGTGCCAGCACGCGCTGCTCCATCGCAAGATCGCGGAAGGCGCGGCCGTGTTCGTTGCCGGTGGTGGGCAGGGCATCGAGGTATCGGGCCGAGGCAAGCTTGAGGGTCTTCATGCACGCTTCGGCGCTGGTGCCGCCGACGACGAAGACCAGGTGGTAAGGCGGGCACGCGGCGGTGCCGAGCAAAGGCAGTTTGTCCGCCACGAATTTCTCAAAGCTCTTGGGGTTGAGCAGCGCCTTGGTCTCCTGAAACAACAGCATCTTGTTGGCCGATCCGCCCCCCTTGGCGACGAAGAGGAAATCATACTTGGCCCCGGCGGTCGCCAGGATGTCGATCTGCACGGGGAGGTTCGTGCCAGTGTTGACTTCGTTCCACATGTCGAGCGGAGCGGTCTGGGAATAGCGGAGATTCTCGCGGGTGAAGCACTCGTACACGCCGCGTGAGATCCACTCGGCATCGTCAACACCGGTCCACACCTGCTGTCCCTTCTTGGCAAACACCGCGGCCGTTCCCGTATCCTGGCACATCGGCAGGATGCCTTCCGCGGAGATCTCCGCGTTCTTGAGCATCGCGAGGGCGACGTACCGATCGTTGGCCGAGGCTTCGGCATCTTCGAGGATGGCCGCGACCTGCTCCAGATGACTCGTCCGCAGCAGAAACGCCGAGTCGCGAAAGGCCTGTTGCGCCAGGTACGCGAGCGCCTCCGGAGCGACCTTGAGGATCTCGCGACCCTCGAACGACGCGGTGCCCACTCCCTCCTGGGAAAGCAGGCGATACTCGGTTGAGTCGGGCCCCAGGGGCAGCGGGTCCTGGTACGTGAAGGCAGGCGTGGACATGCCCGCAGTTTGGCTGGGTTATCTCCAGGTGTAAAGCCGGCGCCGTGCGACCCGCTGCGCCGCTGGAATCACACGATCTTCAATCGCGGGAGATCCTGGCTATCGACCAGCCCAATCGGCCGGCGGCGGGAGTCGATCACAATCAGGTCGTCGATCTTGTGCGTTTCAAACAGCCGCAGGGCGTCTACCGCGAGCGCATCGCCCCCGATGACGCGGGGCTGGCAGGTCATGAACGCGGCCACCGGCTGGCGGAGAAAATCCGGTCCCGTGAGCGCCGCACGGCGAAAATCCCCATCCGTGAGTATACCGCGAAGTGCGCCCGTCTTCTTCGCGACCAGCGCAATGCTCCCGCTCTTCGCCTTGGTCATGGCCAGGATCGCATCTTGGAGCGAAACGGTATCCGGCGCCATCGGCAGTCGGTCGCCCGTGCGCATGATGTCACGGACCCGCAGCAGCAGCACGCGGCCGAGGTTCCCGGCCGGATGGTACCGCGCGAAATCAGCCCGGGTGAGGCCGCGCGCCTCGAGCAGAACCATGGCGAGGGCATCCCCGAGCGCGAGCGCGGCGGTCGTGCTCGCGGTCGGGGCAAGTTCCAGGGGACAGGCTTCCCGCGGCACGCGAAAGAGCAACCGGAGATCCGCATTGCGCGCGAGATCGGAGTCCGGATTCCCCGTGAAGGCCACGATTCGCACCCGAAACCGCTTGAGGAGCGGAACCAGACGCAGGATTTCCTCGGACTGCCCGCTGTTGCTCAGCAGAAAGGCGAGATCGCCTTCGTCGACGAGGCCGAGGTCGCCGTGCAGTGCCTGGGTGGCGTCGAGGAAGCAGGACGATACGCCGGTGCTGTTGAACGTCGCCGCGACCTTGGCGGCGACCGGGGCGCTCTTGCCCACGCCGGTGAAGATCAACTTCCCCCCGGTCGCGGCGGCTGCCGCGACGGCGCGGGCCGTGGCCACAAACTCTGCCCCGAGACTGCGTGCGGTGGCGGCGAGGGCCGCTTGCTCGATCCGGAGGCACGAACGGGCCCGGGCGAGAACGGATTTCGATTGCAGTGCCATTTAGGGTTTGAGTCGTCGGACGAGGTCCGGAAGTTAGGCGGGATGCGTGGGCGTTCAATGTCTTTTCCGTCGTGATGAACCCGAGTCAACCGGACTGTCTTGGGCACGCTTGGTCGGCCGAGCATCCGCCGGTGGGCGCGCGGACCAATGGCGGGGCCCGGGGATCGCGGGGCGATGGGCCCGAGCTGAGGGAGGCGAGATCCGGGCGGCGCCGGGGAGTATTGATTATTGCCATACTTGGGGCGGCGTTGCTGGCGGGCTGTGGCGAACGTGAGCGAGCGGGGGTGTCGGCGGAAACCGAGGAACCGTATTACCTGCAGGGCAAACAGCTCCTGAGGCAGGGGCGCACTCCCGAGGCGCTCAACGCGTTCCTCAAGGCGATCGATCGCCGGGGCGAAAACCCGTCGCCGGAGTCGCATCTCGAAGTCGGAATCCTCCACCTGAACCACACCAAGGATTACCTGGCGGCCTGCTATCACTTCCGCCGCTACCTCAAGGCGCAGCCCAATTCAAAGCAGACACCCTATGTGCTCGGCATGGTCGAAGCCGCCAAGCGCGAGTTCGCCCGCACGGTGCCGGGACGCCCCCTCGAAGACCAGTCGGTCCGCATGGGACTCGACGAAGAGATTGGCCGGGTCCGCCGGGAAAACGAAGAATTGCGGGCGGAAGTCGCGGTATTGCGGGGCGGCGGTGCGGTGCCAGTCGCGCGCAGCGCACGGTTGATCGCGCTGCCGCCGGAAATCCGGGTCGCACCTCCGCCCGTCGCCACGGTGATGGATTCGCCGATTGTGCCGGCGCCGGCCAGTCGGCCGCCGGCCCCGCCGCCTCCTGCGGCGGCGGCGATGTTTCCGCCCCGCGACCCGGGTTCCCCGTCGACTCCGGCCCGTTCCGCCACGCCGGCCGGCCGGACTCACACCGTCGTGGCCAGGGACACCCTCTACAGCATCGCTCGCCGCTACAATGTGCGGGTCGAGGAGATCGCGGCCGCGAATCCTGCGACGATTCCAACCGTAGGAGCCCCGTTGCGTGTCGGCACGGTGTTGAAGATCCCCTGAAGCCTGGCGATACTCGGGCCGCGACCACGGATGCCACGGCGGCAGCGGTGGCGAGCGCGGCGCGAGCAAGTGTCAGGGTGAGTGGGTGTCGTCTTTGATCGCCTTCACCCCGGCCATCATGAGCTTGTCGGTCCAGGCCAGGGCGATGGCCGAGAAGACGAAGACACAGTGGATGATTACCTGCCACATCACGCCGTGATTGTTGAGCGGGGCGCCGCCGGGGGGATTGAGGGCCATGATGAAGGTCTTCAGGAGGTGAATGGATGAGATGCTGATCAGCGCCGTGGCCAGCTTCACCTTCAGCACGCCAGCGTTGACGTGGCTCAGCCACTCGGGCTGGTCGGCGTGGTGTTCCAGGTCGAGGCGCGAGACAAACGTCTCGTATCCGCCGATGATCACCATGATGAGCAGGTTGGCGATCATCACCACATCGATCAGCCCGAGGACGCTGAGCATGATGAAGGTACTGAGATCAGGCGCGAGCATCTTGTCGAAATTGTGCGTCACCGCGCTGTGCAGCAGGTGCCAGAGCTCGAGCAGGAATTGGTAGACGTACACGGCCTGCGCGATGATCAAACCGACATAGAGCGGCGCCTGCAGCCAGCGGCTGGCGAAGATCAGATGCTCAAGGCCCGACTCGAGGGAACGCGCAGGTTTGGACATGATGGTGGACGTTCGAAGACTCCGGGAGGAAAAGACCGGCGGCGTCCGCCGCAAGCAAAAGCTGGCGGATCAATCGAGCAGCCGTCGGAGGGTGCGGATTTCATCCAGGAGCAACCGCGCGGCGGCAAGGGCGGAGCCTGCAGGTGGCGGGCTGGAAACGGGGGTGAGATCATGCGGCGTCGTTTCGTCGGGATCTCCCAAACCGCTCGCTCGGAATTGGCGCAGGCGATCGAGGATCAGATCGCGGATTTCCCCCGCGTTTTCGACTCCGTGAAACACTCCCGTGTGCAACGAAGCCTCGGCGTCCGCCCCGCCCGATTCGGGGGCTCCACCGCCGGCCGACTGCACGCGCACGTCGGCGATTCCGAGCAGGCGCTGAACGGGCCCTTGGGAAACGACGACCTGCTGAAGATTGGCGAAACTCATCGTCGATTCCCGCAGGCTCGCGATGCCGGAACGGATGCGCAGGCTGCGGTCGGTGACGAGATACCAGCGCAGCTCGTAGTCGAGCCGGAGCAGGGCGAAGGTGAGGGGAATCTGGCAGACGTACACGCAAATCGCGGCGAATTCTGCGAGGCGAAACAGGGAGAAGATCCAGCGAGGCCAGCGCGCCGTCGCTTTCCTTGCCGCGGACCAGGCCCGCTCGATCCCGGGCGTCTTCGGCGCCTTTTTCCCAGCGGGACGATTCACCTCGGTGGTGCGGGTTTCGGCCGTGGGGGCGGATGGTGGGGAGGTCGCGCTCGCTTCGAACCGGTCGATCATGACGAGCGAAAAAAAGATGCCGAAGGCGGCGCTAATCTGGCCCAAACCCCAGCGCAGCAGCTTGAGTTTGTAGAAATTCCGGCCGGCGCGGAACACGCGGAGGGACCCAGGCGCCCCCGCGGGCGCTTCCGGTTCGGGCGGTACTCGCAGCCAGCGCAGAAGGTGAATGCGCAATCGCTCAGGCATCGCGGGGAGCGTCCGGAGCAGGCGTCTCGGAGCGGCGTTGCTCAAGCGTGTGGCGGAGTGCCCGCAGTTCGCCAACGACTTCCTGGAGGACCGTGGCGAGTTCGGCAACCGAACCGCCTCCGGTCAAGGGCGGCATGGCCGTTTGCGGCCGGGCGTCGGCCACCCGCGCCGGTTCCTTCACTCCGCGCATACGCTCATAAAGGAAGTCGCGGATCGCCGCGAACTCGCGGAGGCCCTCGAGCGTGAGTTCGGCCCCGGCACTGCCGCTGGCCGTCTGCACCAGTATTTTGGCCAGCCCGAGCCAGCGTTCGACGACGTTGGAGCGCAGGTGGATGTCCTGAATTCGCGCGTAGTTCACGATGATCTCGCGACGAAACAGGATACCCCAGCTCATCGAGATGCCCTCGGCCGTGAATCGGTAGCGCATGGTGTGATAACGAAACCAAGCCGGCAGAATCAACACCGGCAGCAGCGGCGGAATCAGCAGCAGCGCCAACACATAATAAATGAACAGGTTCGGGTGCGGCCTCTCGATGGCGAAGATGGCCGCTTCCTGGATCGGCGATGCTTTCACGTTCGGAATAGGACGCCCGCCAGCAGATTGCGGGCAAGTCCGAACCGAGGGCCGGCATGGGGTATTGCGTACGGGCTGCGTAACACTACGGCCAAAGCGACGTTGATATTTGGATGCGAGCGCGTCTAGCGTTGGGCCAAACACCAGAAACCGTCTCTGCGCCTTTGTTACTCATGACCACTTCCCTTGCTCCCAGCTGGCTGGCGGTTTTGGTCGCGTTTCAGCCCACGGTTTCGCAGGAAATCGCCTTGGGGGCGGCGGCGGCGGTGACGCTGGTGGGAGTCTGGATGTGCTGGGGTGCGCCTCGCTATCGAATGGCGCTCGAGGAACGCGTCAAGGACGGCAAGATCACTGCGGACGACGCGGGGCGGAAGATTCAGCGCAGCCAGTGGATCGGACCGTGCGTGACGATCATCGGGGTGACGTTGCTGCTGTATGTGATTGCGCGGTGATGCGCGCGCCTCCGGTGGAGCCGCCCGGCCAACCCGGCGGAAATCAGGCCGCCGGCGGGGCAGTGGGCGGTGTCTCATCGCGTAACCTGACCGGCCTACCCGGCCGGGCGCCGGTCAACTGGCCGGCACGGATGACGGGCACGCCATTCACCAGGACATCGCGGAAGCCGACGGCATAGTGGTGCGGATCGTCGTAGGTGGACGGATCGGAGACTTGCTCCGGATCGAACACCACGAGGTCGGCAACGAAACCCGGCCGCAGCTCGCCGCGGTTTTTCAGACGAAAGGTCTGCGCCGGCAGCGAAGTCATCTTGCGCACCGCCTCCTCAAGCGGAATGACTTGGAGTTCGCGGACGTAACGCCCGAGGACGCGCGCGTTGTTGCCATAACCGCGCGGGTGCGGCACGGCTTCGCCAAAGCGGCGGATGCCGGAATCCGATGCGACCATCGTGAAGGGGTGGGCGAGAAACCGCCGGAGATCAGGTTCGCTCATGCCATGAAACACGCCCTGGGCGCCACCCCGACTCTCGATGTCGAGGACCGTCTCGATTTGGTCGTCAAGGGTGTCAGCACCGCGGAGGATCTTTGCCGCCTGGGGAACGGTCTTCCCATTCAGCCGTGGGTCGGCCTTGAAGCTGGCGATGACCGCGTAGGTGTAGTCGCCGCGCTTGGAGCGCTGAATCGAGTCCTTCATTTCTTCAATCATCCGCGCCTTCTGGGCGGGGTCGGCAAGGCGGTCGCGAAAACGTTTGGTCCCGCCTTCGCGAAATTCGGCGGCGATCAAGGTGCCAATCCCGGTGCTGGAGGCGGTATAAGCGTACTGGTCGTGGGCAATGGCGAGGCCGCTGGCTCGGGCGCGGTCAAGATAAGCGACTATCTCGTCGGCGCGGCCCCAGGCGGCAGGCCCGGAGAGCTTGAGGTGGGAAACCTCGGCGGGGATGCCGGCTTCGCGGGAGATGGTCGTGAGTTCGTCCAGGGCGTCGCGAATGCGCGTACTCTCATTGCGCATGTGACTGGCGTAAATCCCGCCGTGTGCCGAGGCGACCTTGGCCAGCTCCACGATTTCACCGGTCTTGGCGAAGGTTCCCGGGAGGTAGATCAACCCGGTGCTCAAGCCCACGGCGCCGTCGCGCATCGCCCGGTCGACCAGGGCGCGCATTTGGTCAAGTTCGGCGGCGGTGGGCGGGCGGGCAAAACTGCCGCCCATGACTTGGCCGCGCACGGTGTTGTGGCCGATCAATGTGGCGACATTGAGGGCGACCTCGGCCTTGACGATGGCCGCGAAGAACTCACCAACGTCGAGCTTGGAGCCACCGCAGTTGCCGGTAACGATGGTCGTGACCCCCATGCGGAGGAAGTTCTCAGCCACCGGCAGGTCGGCGACGTCTTCCGAGTGAGTGTGGACGTCGATGAAGCCGGGTGCCACGGCCATCCCGCCCGCATCGATCTCGACGCGGCCGGCGCCGGGAAACTGGCCGACGGCGGCAATCCGGCCGTCACGTACGGCAACGTCTCCGGAGAAAGCCGGCCGGCCCGTGCCGTCGAGGAGGCGGCCGCGGCGGATGACGAGATCGTAGTCGGCGCCGGTCGGGACCTGGGCGCAACCGGCGACGAAAGCAATCAGTACGGCGAGCGGCAGACAGAGTTGGATGGGCGGGGTCTTTGGCATGGAGAAGTGGACTGCGAAGACAATGGGGACCTGTCGAGCAGGCGTGAATCCGAAAGTAAGGGACAGGGAAGACGTCTGCGGCGGGCGCAGCGGTTCATGGGGCGGTCGAGAGCGACGTGGGATGTGGATCGGGTGGAACTCTCGGCGGCGCTGTGCTAATCCGGCGGGCGTGATACATGGAGAACGCCAGTGCTGGCCCCGGGCCTTTCTCCCGTGCGCGGTATCATGAGCGTGCCGCATGTCCTGGCCGACCGGGACGGGTTTGTGCTGCTCGACACCGGTTTCCCGGGCGATTGGCGCCCGTTGGGTGGTGCCCGGGCACTACGATTTCCCGGACGCCAGCCGATTGCGGTGGCGCTTCGAGGAACTGTGCGACGAGTGTGAACGGCGCCGCCGGCCCCGCGTCCTGTGAACCGCCGATTGGAGCCGTGGCGGCGGCAACACGCTATTTCTGCGCAGCCAGTTCGGCGGCAAGGAGTTCCCTCACGCGGGCTTTGGCATCGGCAACCGGAATCTCCCCTTTGTCGACCTTGGCAAGGAACGCCTTCTGCGCGAGGTAGTCACGGTTCGCGAGGCCCGCCTTTCCCTGGAGCATGCGCCAGGCCTTGCGGCGCTCGACGGCGAAAAGCACCATCTGGCGCGTGACCGCGTAGTATTTCATTTCGCCCTGCTCCTCCGCCTTGATGAATGCGCCGAAGTTGCGAACGTAGCTGCGGTGTCGCGGGTCGAAGGCACGGCGATGCGTGACATCGTCTTGCGTGACGAGGGCCAGTTGATCATCCAGCGGCGCGAGCCGTGCGGCCTCATCCACCGAAATGGACTTGATGTGCTTGCGGAAGCGACCCTCGGTCAGCGCCCAATGCGCGACGGTGTAGTTGTACTCCTCACCAGTGCTCGCGTATTTCGTGCGCCACCAGTCGCGATCGAGGGTCGGGTTGCCCTTGAGATCGAAAGCTTCCTGCGAAGTCTCGCCCCGGCGGGGATTGAAGACGAACTCGGGCATGCCGCGGGCATCGCGCACCAATTTTGCCTGATCGGCGCTCATGTTGTCGCCGACCGCGTGCTCGGGTTGGCAGGTGGTGTAGCTTTGGAAGAAGGCGGTGCCGCGATAATCAAGGCCATCGAGCAGCGCCTTGTAGAGCTTAGCGGCGTTGGCCATCGAAACCTGGGCAACAAAGGGCGAGCCATGGCCGCTGGTGAATGCCTCGGCGACGTTCTTCTTCTCGATCAACTTGCCTTGCGAGGCCGCGCCGAACTGGTTCATGTCGTAGCCACCGAGCATCGTCGACGAGTCGGAATTCTGACCGCCTGTGTTGGAATACACCTGCGTGTCGAGCATCAGCATCTTCACGTTGGGGCGGTTCTGCAGGATGACCTTCGAGACGTTCTGGAAGCCAATATCGCCGAGGGCGCCGTCGCCGCCGACGACCCAGACCTTGGGTAGCTCGCGGATTTCCTGATCGGTCATCAAGGTGTCGTCAAAATGCGTCAGCGTGAAGTAGTCGGCATCGCCCACGACGCCTTCAAGGCGGTCGAGCAGGGCGTCGGCGAGGCGCTCCGGTACCACGGAGCGGCGGGCGTGCTGCAGGATCAGCGACTCGGCCATCAGCCAGGAGATCGTGGCCCCATCCTGGAAGAGCGAGTTCATCCACGGATAGGGATGGGGGTTGGAGGGAGGGGTGGAGCCATACACCGTGTTGCAGCCGGTGCTGGCGCCCATCATCATCACCGCCATCCCATTGGCCCGCCGCCCGTCGATGGACTGAAGGTCCTTGTGATTGAATGCGTCGGCCCGCAGCACGGCGGCGAGGCCGCCGGCAATCTCCTCGTCGCCGATCGGACCGTGCTTTGCCTCGTAAGCGGCAATCCGGCGCGCCGTGTCCGTTTCGTCTTCGCCGCCGAGCCCGATGACAACATGCGCGAAGGTCTTGCGGTAGAGCTCGTACTCCTGCGGGTGACGATTCCGGAGGGCCTCGAGCCGGACGACGCCCTCTTGCGCGAGGCGCTCGGCCTTGGCGCGGAGTCGGTCGGCCTTGCGGTGGTAAATGGGCCGCAGGTAGGCCTCCGTGACGCTGGCGATGGCGCGGAGGACGCTTTTTTCCCCGCAGCCAGCGCAGGCGCCGTCGCCGGAGACCAAGGCCTCGTAGTTGCGGCGCACCATCAGGTGATTGCGCAGCGCGGCTTCGCGGGACCCGGCGGCGTCGGCGTCGTTGTAGAGCCCAAGGTACTTTTGGGGAGTGTCGGGGAGCAGGCGCGAGAAGACCTGCGCCGTCGTGAGGTCGGCGTTGAGCTCCTCGGTTTCCCGTGTCATGCGCAGGGCATCGTGGTCGCCGCAGACCTGCACGCATTCGCCGCAGCCCTTGCAGAGGTCGGAGACGAAGATGGAGAAGATCCCCCCGGCGCCCGGAGTCTTGGCCTCGAGCGAGCGGAAGATGGCGGGTACATTGCTGTAAGCGAGCGGAAGGCGGGAGATAATCGCTGTGAGCTCGGACTTGCCTTGGGAGGAAACTCCGACGATCTCGGCCAATTCGGCGCGGACAATGTCCTTGAACGGAACGTTGGTCTTGGCCTTGACGGACTCGTTCATCCGGGCGCGGATGCGTGACTCGAACGTCGCAACGCCGGCGCCAAAGGCGCGGCGGTCGGCGGGATCGCCCACGTAGTTGTTGATTGCCGTCCGAAGCACGGTGGCGACCTCCTGAGCGGTGTTGGGCAGGGCGGTATCCGGGCAGACGGCGATGCACTCCATGCATTGGGTGCAGTTTTCCGCGATGTAGACCGGGGTCTCGCGGCGGGCGACGTACTTGGATTGAGTGGCACCGGAGCCAGCCCCCATCACGCCGACCGAGGCGAGCGCGCTGGCGGGCTGATGGTAGCCGAGGCCATGGCGGAATTCAGAGTCGAATTTCGCCAGCGTTTGGAAGGGTGCGCGAACGCCCTGGGCGGCGGGCAAGGGGATGGGTGTGCAGCCGGCGGCACCACAGCCGGCGGTCGGGATGATCGCATGATCGCCCAGGGGTTTCAGCAGCGGGTTGCGCATCGAGGATCGATCCGGGGCCTCCAGGGCGCCGTATCTGATTTCGGTGACGCGCGAGAAGCCCTCGGTCATCACCTGCATGTTGGAGACGACCACCGCCTCGCCGAAGCGCCCGAATTTCTTCACGTACTGCTTGTGCACGACCTTCTGGAACTGCGCTTCGGAGATGGAGAAGGTCTGGAGGAACGGTGAGACGCGAAAAAACGCGCCCAGAAACGAGTTGCCCTGCATGCGGAGCTGCAACTCGGTCTGATTGGTGGCGCGGCGAGCGATCTCGAAGCCGGGCAGGATGAAGATGCGGAGGTCGTGATCCCGAATCCACTGACGGTATTTCGCCGGGATCCGCTCCCACGCGGTTTCCGGGCTCTCGCTCGATTCCCAGACGAGGCAACCGCCTTTCTTCAGGCCATCGAGCGGGTTGGTGTGGGTGAAAGCCTTGGGATCACAGCAGAGCACCACATCGACGTGATTGAGCTCGCAGTTCACTTTGATCGGCGAGGGGGCAACGGTGAGGTAGTAGTTGGTGGGTGCGCCCTTCTTTTCCGAGCCGTATTTCGGATTGGCCAT
>Ga0233425_10003112_pt1 | contig 30976 bp, 29 predicted proteins | sample Watercolumn_Towu_2_FD_181712 | JGI IMG/M metagenome (GOLD analysis project Ga0233425, IMG submission 181712) | Freshwater microbial communities from Lake Towuti, South Sulawesi, Indonesia - Watercolumn_Towuti2014_140_MG | ecosystem: Environmental > Aquatic > Freshwater > Lake | place...
CAAGGTTCGCCCCTACGTCTCACCTCTGTATCCCAAACCTTTCCCAAATAACCGAGCGCCAGAGGCGTGGGCCCGCCACGTCCAGGTGGAGGGTGAGGATTTGCTCCTCCTCCCCGGCCTGGAGGATCATCCACTCATTAAGGTCGTCCCAGTTGCGCACCAGGCGGGAGAGTTCCCCGCCGTCCTCCGGCCCCGGAGGTTGGATGGCAAAGGACCCGCCGCCGTGCATGGGGTAGTGGCGGCCGGCGATTTCGGCGGTAAAGGTGGAGGTATTCACCCCCGCCACCGGTAGGTAGTTGTCGAAGGCCCGGACCAGGGCCCCCCGGGGCCAGTGCCCCCGGAGTATCGGGAAGATGCTGGGGTTGACGACCAGGTCCGCGCCCTGGTCGGTAAGCTGCCGCGCGGCCTCGGGTTGGCCCCAGAAATCGATGCACACCGCCAATCCCAGACGGCCGAAATCGGTGTCAAACACCCGGTAGCCGGCCCCGGGGGTGACCCCGAAGCCCTTGCGCTCCAGGTTGCCCAGGGTGCATTTGCGCTGGCGGCCCACCAGGTTGCCGCGGCGGTCGAAGAGGGTGGCGGTGTTATAGCGGCGGCCTTTGTTTTCTTCCACTAATCCCGCCACCAGGTAAGCTTTCAGTTCCCGGGCGGCACGGGCCAGGGCCTCGTCTCCGGAAAAAGGAAAATATTCCGGAAAGCAGATGAGATCGGCCTCGAGATGACGGCAGCGTTCCAGCAGCCTTAGGGCCCGGCCCACGTTCTCCGGGCTGTCCAAAAAGGTTGCGGGACGAGCCTGAATGAGGATGATTTTAATTGATGGGGGCATCAAGGCCTCGTTTTGAAGTTCCGAGTTCCGGGTTCCGAGTTCCGAGTATTATCGCCATTCTTTCAACGCAAAACGAAAAACGGTAAGAAAGGCCCGTCTCCTAAATTTTCTGCTCCTTGAACCGCTGTTCCCGCGCCTCCGGCGCCTTTTCGGGCTTTAGGTCCTTAACCTGGGCGTTCACCCTGGCCAGGCGCAGGGCCGTGGGGGGGTGGGTGCGGTAGATGCCCACTCCCCGCTTTTCCTGGGCCACCATCTTGGTGAGCAGGGAGGCCAGGGCTCCGGGGGAATACCCGGCCCGGCTCAGGGTGCGCAGGGCCTCCTGGTCCGCGGCCCATTCCGCGGCGCGGCTGTAGCCGTTGGTGACCATGGTCTTGAACACGTCGTTAATGGAGTCCTCGTAGAGGGCGGCCATTTCCGCGGCCTGGCCCCCCCGCTCTTTGGCCGCGGCAATACGGCGGCCGGCCACCACTGCCGCCCACCGGGAGGAAACCACGGAGTTGACCCCGTCCCGGTGGGCCACGTGGGCCACTTCGTGGGCCAGGGCCGCGGCCACTTCGTCTTCATTGCCGCAGAGCTTGAGCATGCCCCGGGTAATCAGGATGATCCCCCCGGGACAGGCGAAGGCGTTGGGCTCCAGGCTCTCCAGGACTGCGAAATGGTAACCCCGGAAGGTGTCGGGCCGGGAGGACTTCCGGGCCACGGTCCGGCCCACCTCGTTGATGTAAAGTTGCAGTTGGGGGTCTGGCGCCAACTGATACGAGGTGAGGATGCGGGCGGCCACGGCCCGGCCCAGCCGGTATTCACTGACTTCGGGGACGTTCCGGGTGGCCTGCTGCATCCGGGCCACCCGCATTTCCGCCCGGGTGGCGGGAGGAGAGGCCTGGGGGTGGGCGTTGCCACACATCAATAAGATCATAGCCTGCAGGATGATGGAAAAGAAAAATCGTTTCACAGACGGGTCTCCGGTAAAAGTTCCGAGTTCCGAGTTCCGAGTTCTGAGTTTAGAGCGCCCGCTAAGATCAAGGTTCAAAAGTTCGAAGTTTTCACGAATAATGAGTTATGGACAAACATCGGCTTATGAAAGACTGATTTAATCATATTTAACAGTTCAACGGCCAAAAGTCTTCTTTTGATTAAATAAGGTGTCCCAGCAGAGCTGGGACGGACAATCACCGTTCCCAAGCAGAGCTTGGGAACGAGGGGCGGGGGCAGAGCTTGGGAACGAGGTTGGGGGCTTGCCCCCCAACTTTGAACTTTGAACCTTGAACTTTGAACTCGGAACCCGGAACCCGGAACTATTTATACCCCACCGGCATCACTAACAGGGGCTCGTGCTCCTTGGGCAGCTTCAGAGCCTGGCTCAGGGCCTGGTCGGTGAACGCGCCCACGATGCCCGCACCCATCCCTAGGGCCTCGGCCTGGAGAAAGAGGCTTTGGCCGGCGTGGCCCACCTCCATGTGGGTGTACATGACGCCCCGGTTGCCATAACGCGCGGTGCAACGCTTAAATTCCGCGGTGAAGACCACCATCACCGGCGCGTCCGCCATCCAGGACTGGGACAGGCAGGCCCGGGCCACTTCGGCCCGGAGGTCCCCTTTTATAGAGAGTTCCAGGGCATGGTTCTCGGGGCGGTAGCGGTAGAGGCCGGGAGGCAAATCCGCCACCCCCCGTTCTCCGGCCAACAGGTAGATTTCCAGGGGATAGGTGGCGCCGGCCGAGGCCGCGGTACGGTAGCCCCGGGGATCGGTGATCCCCTGGGTGGCCCACAGGAGCTGGGAGAGCTGTTTCAGATCCAGGGAGCGGGAGGCAAACAGGCGCACGGTGCGGCGCTTGTGCAGGGCCTCTTCCACGGACATGGAGCCTTTGAGTGACGGTTGGGGCAGCCGGATTAATTCCGCAGCCGGCGCAGCCGGGGGCTGGAGCAAGATGCCGCAGGCGACCATCAACATGGGCCAGATGAGATTCATGGTGGCTATGACTCCTGGTTCCCAAGCTGTGCTTGGGAACCCCTTGGTGGCCAAGCTGTGCTTGGCGAGGCGCCTTTACTGATGAAGATTCCCATTAATTTAAAGGTGTCCAAGCAGAGCTTGGACGGGCAATTTACGTTCCCAAGCAGAGCTTGGGAACGAGCAGGGAGAAAACTTGGAACTCGGAACCCGGAACTCGGAACTTTTATTTAGCCCAGGCCCGGAGATGGGCCAGGAGCCTGGTCAGGTCGCCGGGCGTCAGGTGGATCACCAGATCCCCCTCCTGGCAGGGCACGGGACAGGTCCGGAATTCGCCCTTGACCGCAATTACCGCACTGCCGGCCGGGCCGGGCCGGGCCTCCAGGAGGGATTTTTCCGCAAAAATGAATTTCTTTCGGGCAGGAACGTGGCAGGCGGCCAGGATCGGTTGGATCACACATTCAGAGGCCGGAGGCGAGGCCGGAGGGGGCAGGGTTAGACTATGCTCGGCCGCGAACCCTTCGATTTCCTGGACCACATCTTCCCCGGGAGTCAGTTCCACCTCCAGGAAGAGGCCGGATTCCCCTTCATATCCCGCTAATTCCGTAAATTGCAAATCACCCACCTTGAGGATCAGGGTGCCGCCGTGTTCGGTCCAGTGCATCCAGACCGGACCGTCATGTTCCAGGCGGATGCGGTCCTGGGGGAACAGGGCCTGCACCCGGGGGCAGTGCAGCAGCATGCCAGGTCTCCATCTCAGGTTAGCGGGAACGGCCAGTTGTACATCATCATAACAGAACGTCTTCCCCGCGGTCGGGAGAAATTCGCCGGGATCCAGTTTTCCCGCTTCGTTTCTTGACCAAGTCTGATATGGACATTATAATCTAGAAAATTTTTTGTGGAAATCATAGATGGGAGGGGATCATGGCTTATTCCCCAATTGTTATGGATCATTTCAAAACCCCCCGCAACGTGGGGGAAATCCCGGATGCGGACGGCCTGGGAGAAGTGGGCAATCCCGTATGCGGGGATATGATGAGCGTCTATATCAAGGTGGAAGGCGACCGTATCGCGGACATCAAATTTAAGACCTTCGGCTGCGGCGCGGCCATTGCCGTTTCCAGCATGATCACCGAACTGGCCAAGGGCAAGACCCTGGAAGAGGCCATGAAGATCAAGAACTCGGACGTGGCCAAGGCTCTGGGGGGCCTGCCGCCCAATAAGCTGCACTGCTCCAACCTGGGGGCCGACGCCCTGCATTCCGCCATTAAAAATTACCTGGACCGCAAGTCCGGGAAGGTGGTGGCCAAGGAAGAAGGGGAGCCCCACCACCCGGAAAGGGGCGCGGCCTGCTATTGCCCTTATTGCGAGAAGAAGGTGGAAGAAGAGTCTCCCTTCTGCATCTTCTGCGGCAAAGAAATGCCCCACGACCACGATCATTGATCGCTCCCGCGAAATTTTGAGAAGGACGCCGCCATGGGATTCATCTATCTAGACCACCAATCCGGCACGCCTCTGCACCCCAAGGTGCAGGAGGCCATGATTCAGCAGATCCAGACCATCTTCGGCAACCCTTCCAGCGACCACCAGGTGGGACAGCCCGCGGCCGCGGTTTTGGAAAAAGCCCGGGCCCAGACCGCGGCCCTGATCAATGCCAACCCGCCGGAGATCGTCTTTACCTCCGGGGGCACGGAGTCCAACAACCAGGCCATTAAAGGCGTGGCCATCGGTTTGCGGGAAAAGGGGCGCCACATCATTACTTCCAACATCGAGCACAAGTCCGTGCTCAATTCCCTGCGCACCCTGCGGCTCCTGGATTACCGGGTCACTTCCCTGGACGTGGACCAGTATGGATCGGTCGACCCCGGGGCGGTGGAGAAGGCCATCACCCCGGAGACCATCCTCATCAGCGTCATGCTGGCCAACAACGAGATCGGCACCATCGAGCCCATCGCCAAGATCGCCGAAATCGCCAAAAAGCATAAGATCGTCATGCACACGGACGCGGTGGCCGCTACCGGCAACATCCCCGTGGACGTCCAGGAATTGGGGGTCAATCTCCTGAGCCTGGCGGCCAACCAGTTCTACGGGCCTTCCGGGGTGGGCGCGCTCTATATCCGCAAGGGCACCCCGGTGTGGCCGCTCTTGGACGGCGGCACCCAGGAGAACAAGCGCCGGGCCGGCACCGAGAATCTCATCGGCATCGTCGGTTTGGGCGCGGCCGCGGCATTGGCCAAAGAGGCAATCCCCGCCCGCCAGGCGCGGCTGAGGGCCTTAAAGGAGCGCCTGGAGCAGGGCATCAAGGCCAGAATCCCGGAGATTCACGTCAACGGGCACCCCACCCTGAACCTGCCGCATCTCTTGTCCGTATCGGTGGAATATATCGAAGGCGAGAGCCTGATGCTCATGCTGGACGACGAAGGCATCGTGGTGGCCACCCGCTCCGCGTGCGCGTCGGGGTCCTTGCGGGCCTCCCACGTGCTCATCGGCACCGGCATGGATTTCGCCACCGCCCAGGGCACCCTGGTCTTCACCCTGGGCGAGGAAAACACCGACGCCGAGATCGACCGGGTCCTGGAAGTGATGCCGGGGATCGTCCAGACTCTGCGGGAGATGTCGCCGTTATACAAAAAATCCCCCCATTAACGGCAACCCATTAAAATGCGAAGAAAAAGCCGGGAAACCGGCTTTTTTTTATGGCTGACAGCCCCGGCCGGCGTCCCCGGACTGTATTTGACGATGGTGCATATATTTCTGCCGGAGTTGTAAGGTTTAGAAGGGCTGGAGGAAAATAAATTCGCAGAGGTAGTCGGCCAATACCCCGGAAAAAGTTAGATTTTCATTGAACCTCGCGATATGCTATTTTTCTCAAGATGTTTTGGCCGAAACATTAGTAACCTCCTTGGGATTGAATCGGGGAAGGAACGTCTCGATCCTATTTTTTAAACGCGGAGGCCGGGATTGCCGCATAACTCCGGGTAATGAGGCGGGGGGAGAACCTCAGCCGCATGAAAGGAGGGTTAAGATAAAAAGATTAGCCGCTGTTAGTATTCTTCCTGTAGCCGCGATCATCTTGACGGCGCTTCTTCCACTTTGCAACGCCGAGGCCTGCACTCGCATGTTTTGGAACACTAACGGCAAGGTAATGGTCACAGGGCGAAATATGGACTTTGACATTGACGATCAGCCGGTCTTCTATGTCTTTCCCAAGGGAATCACTAAGAATGGGGGGGTTGACCTCAATCCGGCGACGTGGACTTCCCAGCACGGCAGCCTCGTGGTGACCCATTTGGGTCACTCCACTTTTAGCACCGAAGGGATGAACACCGCCGGACTGGCCTTTCACTACCTATATCTGACTCCCACCATCTACGAGGGTCGAGACGCCACCAGGCCGGGAGTCCTTCAGGGGAGATATGGTATGTATCTCCTCGACAACGCCGCCACCGTGTCAGACGCCTTGCTGCTCATGTACCACACCCAGTTAGTGCCGGAAGTGATCAACGGTAGACTTTTTACCCTGCACCTTGCACTAGAGGATGCATCAGGGGACTCGGCGATAATCGAGTTTATCGGGGGCAAGATGCATGTCTATCATTCACCTGACTATAACGTCCTCACCAACGATCCTCCCTTCGACCAACATATTCAAAACTTGTGGAAATACCAGTACTTTGGCGGGGATCTCCCCATGCCCGGCGATCTCAATCCCTCGGACCGCTTTGTCAGGGCGTCGGCGTATCTGTCAACGCTGAGTGCCGGATTCAGCAATCAAGCCCTTAAGCCGGATCCCATCTCCGCCATGTTCACTGCCATCCGCGCTCTTACGGAACCATTCGGCGCCACCCAGTTTTTTGGAGGCGTGCCTGTGCCCGTCTGGCCGACCACTTGGACCATGGTTTCCAATCTGACCCATAAGAGAGTCTATTTTGCCCACAATCTGGCGAGGAATAACTTCTGGATTAATATGGGAAAGCTCAATTTCTCAGCAGGCGCTCCGATTCTTTCTCTGGATGCTAAAAAACGTGGTTTGCATGGAGAAGTGTCAAGGTTGTTTACACCCTAAAGCACGGGCATGCGTCCCTGCCCGCCAACCCTTGGGGCGGCCGGAGACGGCCGCCCCACCGATTTACTGCTGTTGGATATGTTCTTGCGTCTTGCTTTATGCCTTTGCGTCTTTGCGTGAGGTTTCTTTTCAGACCAGAAATGGAAGGGCGGCCTCTGGCCGCCCTAAATCTTCTCTCTTTAAGCTGAAAGCCGACCGCTCCCTAAGCCGGCGCCCCTTCCCACAACGGCGCCGGAGCCCAGCGGGGCCTGTCGGTCCGCTCCCGGGCCGAAGGCACCCAGATGCGCCAGGCGTCGTCCTGGGTCATCAAGTGTTCCATAAACTTCAGGTGCAGGGCGTGGCTGCCCCAGCCCACTTCGATGCGGCCCACCAGGGGCATGCCCAGGAGCGTCAAATCCCCCATCGCGTCCAGGATCTTGTGGCGCACGCATTCGTCGGCAAATCTTAAGCCCCCAGGGTTCATCACCCCGGCATCGTCCAAGACCACCGCGTTGTCCAGGGAGCCGCCCAGGGCCAGGCCGTGGGCCTTCAGGTACTCCACTTCTTTCAAGAAGCCGAAGGTCCGGGCCGGAGCGATCTCCCGGCCGAAGATCCCCGGTTTCACGGGGACGGAGTAACGCTGGCGGCGGATCAAGGGGTGGGGAAATTCGATGGTATAAGTAATCCGGGACTCACCCGGGGCCACCCGCATCCAGCGGTCTCCATCCTTCAGTTCCACGTGCCGCTGGACCAGCACATGGGCCCGGGGCCAGGGCAGGGAACGCAGTCCCGTTTCCGTCAGCATCCGGATAAAAGGAGCCGCGCTGCCGTCCATGATGGGCAGCTCCGGGCCTTCCACCTGGATCAGGGCGTTATCCACGCCCAGGCCGCCCAAGGCCGCCAGGAGGTGTTCCACGGTGGAGATGGTGCAGCCGTTCTCCCCCAGGGTGGTGGCCCGGGTGGTGTCCGTGACCCGGGAGTAATGGGCTTTGATCTGGGGGCGGCCCGGCAGGTCGGCGCGCACGAAGCGCAACCCCTGGTTGGCCCGGGCCGGATTAATGGTCACCGCCACCGGCCGGCCCCCATGGAGGCCGATCCCCGAAAATTTTAAGGTCCGCGCTAGAGTCTTTTGCCAGAACATATTACCCGGAGGGGTGCAATCCCTATACCAGGCTTGGACTATTTTGCAGGAGAGCGGGAATCGAAAGTAAGGTTCTGACAAACCACAAGAATTATCGATCTTAAAACCAGATTCAGATAATCTGCGTCGGCCAGAGATTGTGGTAAAAAAACCACATTTAGCGTTTCGTGTGGCGAAAACCACACGACCAGGAAAGACTGCTTTCTATTTTTCTGATAAAAACTGTGCTTAATTATTATCGTTTACTGGCGTGCAACACGGTCAGACCGATTATCTCTTCGCCCTCATATCTGATGATGATATCATTTTCAGTCAGTTCGCTATCAGTGGCGTGGCTGGGTTTCTTAAAATTGATATAGAGAACATCGGCTTCAGCGTCATAGGAGGACCATAAGTACTTCTGCGGGGCCGCCTTGACCGCTGGAATGATTTTTAGATATTGTTCGACCATTTCTAAGGCCATATCTGTTTCCTCCGTTGCAGGGCCTTGATTTTGCTGGTTAAGAATGCGGTGATGATAAACCCATCGTCTACCAGCTCTCGATAAACCACCACCAGATATTTTCCCGGGAATAATTCCCGCACCGCTAGAAGCTCACCTTCTCCTCCTGAAAGTACCCGATCCGGTTTTGCCACAGTTTCCAGAACTTCCAGGCGCAATCCGGCCAATTCGCAATGCTCTTCAGTTATATGCGTCCACCGCTCATCTGTAAGCCGGACGGGAACTCCTCGGATAGAAAGGAGATTGCTCCTCATAAGTTTATCATTTGTTGAAGAATTTACCCTTTCAATTCTTCCCGCAAGCCCGCAAGCCTTCTTAAATCACTCCGCCTCTGACGGCGGATATTCCAGCCTCGACCACCACCTGGGGTCGATATCCGGGAAGACCGCGTCCCGCTCCCGGCAAAATTCCAGGAAATTCCAGTCTTCGGGCGGGAGGCTGCGGTCCGCGGCGTACTGCCGGGCCATGGCCGCCAGGCGCCGGAAATCCTCGTCGTGCACCACCAGGCGCAGTTCCGCGTAATCCCGGGCCGAGAAAGTGCTGATGAGGAACTGCCAGTCCGAGGCCTCCAGGAGAAAGAGGCTGCGGCCGCATTGCTTCAAGAGGTCCTGCATCCTGGGGTCCGGATCGTCCGCCCAGCGTTGGGCCAGCTCCTCCATTTCCTTTTCTGCAGGGTAGATATGGCGCCAGGTCCAGTCATTATCCTCATTGAGCCAGATCCAGTGATAGCCCCCCTCCCCCCAGGAGCCTTCCGGCAGGGAGATGACGGACAGGGGCGCGGCCTCCTCCAGGAAGCTGCCCGCGGACCTCAAGCTCACTTGCGGGCTCTGTTGCAGGCGGCGCAACACCTGGTAGAGCCATTCCGGGCCTTCAAACCACCAATGCCCGAAGAGTTCGGTGTCATACGGGGCCGTAACGATGCCGGGTTGTTTATGGGTTGCAGAAAAATCAGCCAGGATGTCGTGGATCAGGGAGACGAAATGATCCGCCTGGTCGTGGATGCGGGGGGCGATCCACTCCGGATGGTAGGGGCCCTTGTCCGCCAGATCGGCCTTGGCGCTGGTCACCCGCCAGTAGCGCAGCCCGCCGGGAAAGCGTTTTTTATGGAAATCCAGGTAATTGCCTTCGCCGGGGTAACCCCACTCGCCGCTCCAGACCTGGAGCCCGGTCTTGGGGTCCCGGGTGAAGATGGCTTCCGGTTTCTTGGTTTCCGGCGCGGAGCTCACCAGGTAGGGCAGATAAGGGGACTTCTCCTGGTCTTCGGGCCGCTGCTCCTGGTATTGGGCCGCGAACCGTTCCCAAAGCCGCTCCAAGGCCTCGAAACGATCCTTGTAAACGCCGATGGCCTTGCCGCCCTTAAGCAGATGGGAATCGACGATGAAATAACGCAGCCCGTTTTCGGAGAGAAACTCCTCCACCCCCTTGCGCAGCACCGGCTCAGCCCGCAGGTCCTTCAGGGGCGGCGCCCATTTATAGCGGGGCCGGTAGGCGCATTCCGGGAGCCAAAACCCCTTGGGGTCGCGGCCGAAATGGCGCCGGTAGGCAGCCGCGCCCTGCTTCACCTGGGCCTGCACCGCAGTGTCCCGGCCCAACAGAGGCAGATAACCATGGGTGGCCGCGGAAGTGATTACTTCCAGGGCGCCGGCGTCCATCAGCCGCCGGCACACCCCCAGGAGGTCCTCCCCGAAGTCCTCGATAAACGCCCGCTTCAGCCCCCGGTAATGCTCCTCCCACATCCGGGCCACGGTGACAAAATGCTTCTCCCCCAGGCGCTGGAAGGCGTTCAGGTCCTCCTGGGCCGCCTGGATTTTGTTATCCAGGTAGTCTTTGAACTCCCGCCTAAAGACGTCGGATGCCAGCATCTCCGCCAGGATGGGGGTGACGCCCAGGGTCACCCCGATGGGACCGCCCTCGGCGGCCAGCCGGTTAAAGGCCTGGAGCAGGGGGATATAGGATTCAGCCGCGGCTTCGTTGAGCCAGTCCATGCCGTGGGGCCAGCGGCCGTGGCCGATGACGTACGGCAGGTGGGAGTGGAGCACGAAGGTGAAGCTTCCCAGGTGTTCAGGCATTTTAGACTCCAGTGGATGATGGTTTTTAGTTTTTATACTGAGCGACTTAATTAACCGCGGTTGACATTCTCTGCGGCCTCTGCGCCTCTGCGAGAAACCTTTTTATCTCGCAGAGATGCAGAGAGCGCAGAGATCAATAATGCGCAATTATTTATGTCGCCATATATAGTTTCTGATTTCTGGTTTTTGGTTTTTGGTTTTTGATCGGGGCTTCAGGAATTTTTCTGTTTTCTAATGTTCAACTACTATTTCTGCTTAAGCCCATATTTTACTAAAAACTAAAAACCAAAAACTAAAAACTGTCCTTTTATCTTTTCACAGAAAACGGAAAACGGAAAACGGAAAACGTTCTCCAAATGAGAAAATTCAGCGGTTTTATAACCGCAACATTCTCTAACTGATAATATCCGCCTTAATCAGGTTGGTGGTGCCCTTGGCGCCGATGGGGGTGCCGGCGGTGATCACCACCCGCTCCCCGGATTTCAGCCAGCCGGCCTTCAAGGCCTCCTGTTCCACCACCTGGAGCATGTGATCGGTGTTTTTAAGTTCCGGAGCCACCAGGGGAAAAACACCCCACACCAACGCCAAGCGGCGCCAGGTCTCCCTGCGGGGAGTCACGGCGATGATGGGGGTGCGGGGCCGGTAACGGCTGATGAGGCGGGCGGTGCCCCCATGGTCGGTGCTGGTGAGGATGGCCCCGGCCTCCAGGTCCAGGGCCATCTCGCAGGCCGCGTGGCTGACGGCTTCGGAGATCTCCTGGCGGCCGGACGGGGCCCGGTTGCGGAGCCACTGCACGTAAGGGAAGTGGGCCTCCGTGGCCCGGGCCACCTGGTCCAGGAATTTGACGGCCTCCACCGGATAACGGCCCATGGCGGTCTCTTCCGAGAGCATCACCGCGTCGGTGCCGTCCAGGATGGCGTTGGCCACGTCCGTGGCTTCGGCTCGGCTGGGGTGGGAATGGTCCACCATGGAAAGCAGCATCTGGGTGGCGGTGATGACCGGTTTGCCTACCCGGTTGGCCGCGGCGATGATCTTTTTTTGCATGAAGGGCACCTGCTCCAGGGCCACCTCCACCCCCAGGTCGCCCCGGGCCACCATGAGGCCGTCGGCTTCTTCCAGGATGCCGTCCAGGTGCTCCAGGGCTTCATGTTTTTCGATTTTGGCAATGATGGGAATGTCGCCCCCCAAAGAGCGGATGACCTCCCGGGCTTCCTGCACGTCCTGGGGGCGGCGCACGAAAGAGAGGCCGATATAGTCCACGCCCATCTTTACAGCAAAGCGGAGGTCCTCCCGGTCCTTGGCGGTGAGAGCCGGGACGGACAGGGTATGGGAGGGGAAATTGACCCCCACGTGTGAGCGTAATACCCCACCCACCAGCACCCGGCAATGGAGGACCCCTGCCGTCTTGCTCTCCACCCGGAGTTCAACCTGACCGTCGGCCAGAAGAATGCGGGCGTCCACGGGAATTTCGTCCAGAATCTCCGGAAACCCCACCTGCACTCCGGCCTCTCCCCCGGAAAGGGGCGTGGAACTCAAATAGAAGGCCTGGCCTGAACTTACCTCCACCTGCCCCCCCGGAAACTCCCCGATCCGCAGCTTGGGTCCGGCCAGATCCTGGAGAACGGCCAGGGGCCGGCCATGGGCCTCGGAGAGGGCCCGGACCCGCCTGATCCAGGATGCATGCTCCTCCAGGGTCCCATGGGAGAAATTCAGGCGGGCCACGTTCATCCCCCCCGCCACCAACTTGTCCAATACCTCCCCGGCACACGCGGGACCCAGGGTACAGACGATTTTTGTCCGCCGTTTGCTTTTTAGAACAGACACTTATCCTCCGATGCAGACTTACCGGCCCTTTGGGACCATGGGGCAATTATACCACGGCCTCTGATGCAAAAAGTAACATATGTCAATTTCCCGAATATTGTCACAAATCTCACAAGGAACACTTGGCAAGAATTATGAAGGTATTTAGCTAAAATATATATAAAAAATTATCTTCCCTCTTGATTCTGATATTCGGCATACTTATTGCTTATAGAAAATGGCATAGAAAAGGGGGAGAGTATATGCCGATTTACGAATATCAATGCGTCGACTGTAAGAGTCGGGATCAAAGGGTGGCCGGCCTGGATGACCACACGGCCTTTTGCACCCAATGCGGCAGTCTGATGCTTCGATTGGACGAAGACGTCTTTCAGCCGTATTTCGATAAAGAGTCCCGACCCGTCTGGCCTGCCAAGGCGTCTTTATAAACCGTATGTAAAAGCCCCCGGTGGCCGGGGGCTTTTTTGGAAAAGAAACTTGTGAAAATATTCACTTGAGAATTTTCCCCCAAAATGAGGCTCCAGGGATAACCCGGGAGCCCTTATTCGGGGCCGGGTTCTTCATCTCCATCGCCTTCCCCGGGTAAGCCGTCTGCAAATCATTTCTTATACCAAATTCACGTCCATGCGCAACAAAACGCATCATCAAACGGCGTCCATCTGCGTTTATCGGCTGTTAATATTAACCGCCGATATACGCCGATAAACACCGCTCATCTTAAGGTTTGTTACTCGAGAATGCGAACTTGGTCTTATTTCTTGGGTTCCGTGGGATATCCCCCTTCTTCCCAGGCAGTCCAGCCGCCTTTGAGGACGAAAACGTTGGGGAAGCCCAGTTTTTCCAGTTGTTGCGCCACCCGGGCGCTGGTGTATTCGTTGACTCAGGCGCAGTAGACCACCAGTTTCTTATCCTTGGGCAAAGTCTGGGCCCAGGTGGGCACTTTGCCGGGATCCTGCCGCAGCGCGCCCTTGATCATATTTTTGCTGTCGTTCCAGTCCTTGGGGGTCCGCACGTCGATGATCATCAACTGAGGGTCCCCCAGCATCGCCTTGAGGGCCGCCGCATTGATATACTTTACTTCCTTCTCGGCCCCCAGGGCCCCGGCCAGGGGCAGGAGCAGCAACATTGCCGCTACGGCCAATAATAAACCTTTCCGCATGATCCTCTCCTAAAAGTGATAATAGGCCACCACCTCTAGTGTGGATGAAAAGTGATGCGCCTGGGTGATTTTTACCGGGGGATTTTACCCGGCCGCCCTCCCAAGCCCGGAGGCTGCATCTTGGGGCCTGATTACCCCCGGCGGCCGCTTCTGGTGAAGTAGAACTCCACCGTTGCTTTTACCGGCTTGCCGCCTATTTCCAGCACGGGGTAGGCCAGGAAATTTATGGGGCCGGACGCGGGCCCGGGTTCCACCACCAGGTCCCGGCCCCGGCTGAATTCGATGCGGTTGGCCGGATGGTGGCCGAAGTAGTAGGTGGCCAGGCTGGTATACTTGTCGGCTTCGCTGATATCCACCGGCCACCACTTGCCGTCGGCAAAGAACTCCGCCCAGCAGTGATAGCCGTCCACCCCGCCGTCGTTCCGCTCCGAAGGAATGGCCGCGCCGATGGCGAAGCGGGCCGGAATGCCCACCGCCCGGGCCAGGGCCACGAAGTAGGCGTGGAAATCCGTGCAGTTGCCGGTGCGGGCGTTGCAGGCGTAAACCGCGTCGCCCTTGCCCCAGCCGTCGCCGTGCTTCATGTAGCGCATGCGCTCGATGACGTGGTCATAGAGCGCCCGGACCCGGACCAGGTCCCCGGTCTTGCCCTTGACGACCTCTTCGGCGATCTTGCGGAAATCCTCATTAACGGGCACCAGGAGTTCCGGGGCCAGGTATTTTTTCCGGTCGGGGGCCTGGTCCGCATAGGCCGCCTTCTCCAGGCGCTGCACCTGGTAGCGGATCTCCACCTGTTTACCGCTGTCCTCCGGGCCCAGTTCCAGGAACAAGATCTTATTGGCATGGTCCCGATCGGTTAAGGTCTGTTGCTTACCCGGGGCGTTGACGGACTTTATCTCCACCTTCTGGAAAGAGTCCGAACCCGCCAGGGGCAGCCACATGCGGCCGGTGCCGGTGATCTGGGGAAGCTTGGCCCGGTAGACGAATTCGAACTCATCTTTGCCTTTGACGACCCCCAAATGGGCGGTTGAGGCCTTCTTCATGGGAAGGCGATGCCAGGTGCCGTCGCTTTTTTGCTCCCAGGCGTAGAAGGGCTGACCGTTGATCTTGTGGACGATGGTTTCCGTGACCTTCATGGCCGCCGGCTCCCCGGCCAGAAAGAAGTCCACGTCATAGACGTCGCCGCTGACGTCCACCAGGTCCACGCAGGCGAAATAGCGCTTGGGACCCAGTTTCGACAGATATTCGGTGTGGACCCGCACCAGCTTGAGGCGGAGTTCCTGTTTTTTGAAAGGAAGGTGGAAATATCCTTTTCCTAGGCGGACCTGCTCCTCGATGTGCCTTTCGATGCCCGCCTGGATCTCGGCGGTGACCCGGTCGGGCTCGGCCGGGGCGGACGCGGCCAGGGCGGTTGCCCCCACTTTCAGCCCGACACCCCCAAGCACCAGGCAAGCCAATGCCGCTGCTGCTATTGTCCTTCGCCAGTTCATAGCAGTTCCTTGTTTGGCCCATTAGGCCCTCAAAAAATTTGCCTTACTTCGGATGCTCCTGCTTCGGGTGATCCGGTTTCGGGTGCTCCGATTGCGGGTGCTCCGGCTTCGTAGGGGCGGCCTTGGGATGATCCGGTTTCGTCGAATCGGCCTTGGGATGGTCCGGTTTCGTTTGCTCCGCCTTGGGGTGCTCCGGTTTGGCGGGATGTTCCGGCTTGGTTGCCTGGGCCATGCCCGCGGTGGACATGAACGCGAAAAATACTGCTGACATTAACACTGCGCCGATAGCCTTGATCATGGGCTTCTCCTCCGTTTCTTTCCGGCCGGATCGTCCGGAGACCGTGATGCCGCCGCACCTCTAATTATTGGGAGCGGCAGTTCAACAAGAAAGGGCCGGGAATATTCCTAAATCCAACGGTGGGTTTATTTCCGTATAAAAGTAAGCATCATTTCCACCGCGTCCAGGGAGAAGCGGGGAAATTTTCCCGGAAATAATTTCCGAGAAGTTCAATCCGGGCAGGGTCATTAACTTGAACTTGTAACCTGGAACTTTGAACTCTTTTCCGACCAGGCGGCGCATCTGGCATGCCCCCGGCTTTTGTGATAAGTTGACAACCCATGGAAGTAATCGCCGACCTGCACATCCATTCCCGCTATTCCATGGCCACCGGCAAGGACGCGGACCTGGAGCACCTGGACCTGTGGGGCCGTTATAAAGGGTTGCAGGTGGTGGGCAGCGGCGATTGCACCCACCCGCAGTGGCTCAAGGAACTGGAGGCCAAGCTTACGCCCGCGGCCCCCGGGGTCTATGAGCTGAAGCCGGGCCTGGCCCTGCCCTTGAAAATTGGAGGACCTCACTGGGACCGGGTGACGCCGGTGCGTTTCCTGATCACCGGGGAAGTGAGCACCATCTATAAAAAAGGGGGGCAGGTCCGCAAGGTGCACCTGCTGCTGCTGCTCCCCGGCCTGGACGCGGCGCAAAAATTTTCCGCCCGCCTGGGCCGTTTGGGCAACATCACCGCGGACGGCCGCCCCATCCTGGGCCTGGACGCCAAGCATGTCCTGGAACTGGCCCTGGAGATCGACCCTGAATCCCTGGTGGTCCCCGCGCATATCTGGACCCCCTGGTTTTCGGTGTTGGGGGCCAAAAGCGGCTTCGATTCCCTGGAAGAATGCTTCGAAGAGCATACCGGACACATCCACGCTTTAGAGACCGGTCTGTCCTCCGACCCGGCCATGAACTGGCGGGTCAGCGCCCTGGACCGGTTTCTGTTGGTTTCCAATTCTGACGCCCATTCCCCCCCGAAACTGGCCCGGGAAGCCAATATCTTCAAGGTTCCCCCCACCTTCCCGGACCTGGCCCGGGCCTTGCGCACTAAGGAAGGGTTCGGAGGCACTCTGGAGTTTTTCCCCCAGGAAGGCAAGTACCATCTGGACGGCCACCGCGCCTGCAACCTGCGGTCGACCCCGGAAGAAACCCGGGCCTGGGGGGGCAGATGTCCCCATTGCCAAAAACCTTTGACCTATGGAGTGATGCATCGGGTCCTGGACCTGGCCGACCGGCTGCCCGGCGAGCCGCCCGCCGCCGCCCGGCCCTTCGAATCCCTGATTCCCCTGCCGGAGGTGCTGGGCCAGGCGCTGGGGGTTAATCCCGGCACCAAGAAAGTGACCCATCTTTATTTCCGCCTGTTGGAGAAGCTGGGGCCGGAGTTGGAGATCCTGCGCCGCGCGCCCCTTGCGGATCTGGCCCGGGAAGGGGGGGGCCTCCTGGCTTACGGCATCGATAAGATGCGCCGGGGCCAGGCCCATATTGCTCCTGGCTATGACGGGGTCTATGGGGAGATTCGCCTCTTCACCCCGGAGGAACGCCGGGAGGTGGCGGGCCAGGGGGCCTTTTGGAGCCGGCCGGCGCCTAAGGCGGACCCCCAGCCTCTTAAGGCGCCTCCACCCGACGAGCCCCAAGGTAGTCCCGGCTATCGAGTGTCTGAACCGGCCCTGAAAATCCCCGCCGACCCTCTATTGGCCGGTCTCAACCCGGCCCAAAGGCAGGCGGTGCTGCATCAAGGCCCGCCGCTGATCGTCCAGGCCGGTCCGGGCACCGGCAAGACCCGGGCTTTGACCCACCGTCTGGCCCATCTGCTGGCCCGCCGGGGCGCGGCCCCGGAGGAAATCCTGGCCCTCACCTTCACCCGCCAGGCCGCAGGGGAGATGGAGAACCGCATCCGGGAACTGCTCCCGGACTTCCCGGGTCTCGAGCGCCTGACCATCAAGACCTTCCATGCCCTGGGACATCAACTGCTCCTGGACCGGGAAACCCCCAGGGAAGTGGCCCCGGAAGAGCGCCGAAAGGAATTAATCCGGCAGGCGGCAAAACGGCATAAAGTCAAGGTTCCCTCTTTGGACGACCGCATTATCCACTGGAAGCAAAACCTGCAATACCCTGAGGACCTGGAAGAAGTTAACGAACCGGAGGCCGCGGCATTCAAAGATTATGAAGCCGCGCTCCTGAAGGAAGGGCTTTGGGACTACGAAGACTTGATCGCCCGGCCCACCTTGCTGCTCACCCGGGATCCCGGTTTGCAGGAGGCCTGCCGGCGGCGCTGCCGCCATCTGCTGGTGGATGAATACCAGGACTTGAACGCGGCCCAATACCGCCTTTTCCGGACCCTGGCCGGCGACGAGGCGGAAATCATGGTGATCGGCGACTCGGACCAGGCCATTTACGGTTTTAGGGGGGCTTCCCCCCGGTATTTTTCCCAATTCCAAGAGGATTGGCCCGCCGCGGTGACCATTAATTTTCAGGAGACCTACCGCCTGCCCCGGCCCATTCTGGAAGCGGCCCGCCAGGTCAGGGCCGCGGTGGGGGCCGAGCCTCCGGCCCTCACGACCCATCGGCCCGGCGATCAACCCCTGGTCCTGCTGGAGCGGGCCACTGAGGCCGCGGAGGCTCAGGCCATTGCCCGGGAAATTGAAAAACTGGTGGGGGGCTTCAGCCACCTGGCCCTGGAGGACGAAAATCTCCGGAACCGCCGCGGCGAGGAGAAGGCCGGATTCCGGGACGTGGCCGTGCTCTACCGTTTCCATGCCCTGGGGCCGGAGCTGGAGCGCCGCCTTACGGCCGCGGGCGTCCCCTGCCTCCTTCCCAAAGAGAGCGTGGGACCGGAATTGGACGGCCTGGACCTGGCCGCGGAAAAGGTGAAACTCCTCACCCTGCACGCGGCCAAGGGCCTGGAATTTCCCTATGTCTTCATTGCCGGCTGCGAGTCGGGCCTCCTGCCCTGGGAACCGGAAGGGGAAGGCCGGGGGGACCCGGAGGAGGAAAACCGCCTTTTTTACGTGGGGCTGACCCGGGCTTCCCGGCAGGTCTTCCTGAGCCGGGCCCTGATCCGTACTCTCTGGGGCAGGAAGAAACGCACCCGGCTTTCTCCCTTGGTTCAGACCCTCAATGCGGATATACTGCAAAGAGCGGATGAATCTCCGCCTGCCTCCCGGCGGCGGAAAGTGCAACCTCAATTGTTTCCAGAGATCGGACCCCTTCGTAAAAAGACCCGTTAAGGGCATCCCGGGGGACGAATGTCGAGCTTGAGTTTCCGGAGGAAGATGGCCAGGTCCCCAAAAGCAGCGCGCCCTTTCCCTCTCTCCGGCCGGTCCCGGGGCCCGGTCTTCTCCGGGGTCGTCTGCCTGGCGGTCCTCATCTTCATGGCCGCGGGCCGCAGCCTGCCGGCCCCAGCCGGGCCGCCTCCCGCCGAGCCTCTGATTCTCAAGAGCGTAAAATTCACGGGTAACAAAGCCGTCCCCCTGGAGGTCATCAAGGAGGAAATGATCACCTCCCCGCCTTCCCCCTGGCCCTGGAAAAAACTGGAAGTGACCCGCCCTCCCGAGGCGGAAAAGGAAGGACTGCGGTCGCTGCTCGCCACCCGCTGGTCCTGGAAGAAACCCCCGGTCTATAGCCCCGCGGACATCGAAGACGACCTGGAGCGTCTCCGGGGCCTGTACCGCCGCTACGGCTTCTATCACGCCCGGATCACTTCCCAGGCCGAAATCAAGGATCATCAGGTCCAGGTGCTTATCAACATCGATGAGGGACCCGGGGTCCAGGCGACCCGGGTGCAGGTGGACGCGGCCGCGGGCTTCCCCCCCCAGGTCCTGGCGGATCTTAAGGCCAAAAGCCCCCTCAAGGAGGGAGAGCGCTTCACCGAGGAAAATTACGAGGCCCTGAAAAGGCAGTACCTGGACTATCTGCTGGATAACGGCTATCCCCGGGCCCAGGTCCAGGGCCGGGTGTTGCTGGATGAGGAAAAAAACTCCGCCCAGGTGGAGGTGGCCGTCACCCCCGGCCCCTTGTGCCATTTCGGGGAGGTCCGGGTCAAGGGTGACCCCGAGACTCCCCAACGGGTGATCCTGCGCAAGATCACCTTCAAGAAGGGCCAGCCTTTTTCCTTTAAGGAACTTTACGACAGCCAGCAGCGCATCTACAGCCTGGACCTGTTCCAGAGCGTGGCCCTGACCCCGGAAGAGGTCCCCGAAACTGAGCGCCAAATCCCCATCACCGTGGAGGTCCGGGAAAAGAAAAAGCGCTCCCTCAAGGTGGGGCTGGGGTACGGAGATGAGGACGAGTTCCGGGCCCGGATGGGCCTGCGCGTCCGCAACTTCCTGGGCGGCGGCCGCATGGTGGACGTGGACACCAAGTTCTCCCGCCTGGAATACCGGGCGGAGGGCACCTTTTTCAATCCCCTGGTCTTGGGCACCAACAACGATTTCGTGTACCAGACCGGCTGGGTCCGGCGCTACTTGCCGAGTTTTACCGACAAGGCCTATTTTTCCCAGGCGCGCCTGGAGCGGGACCTGCCCTGGCGCATCCGGGGCTACGTGGGCCACGGCCTGGAATTTACCCGGCCCTTCAACATCTCCGAGGAGACCCTGTCCGTCCTGAGCGACACCCAGGCCGGCAAACTCTACCGGGCCTCCATGGCCCTTGCGGGTCTGCGCCGGGAAACCGTGGACAAACCTGTCGACCCCCATCGGGGGGGAATACTGTCCCTGACCCAGGAAGTGGCCCCCACCTTCTTCGGCTCCCAGATTCAGTTCGTACGCACCGTGGTGGATGTCCGCCGTTATCAGGCCCTCGGGAACACGGACTATATCCTGGCGGGACGTCTGAAATTCGGGGTCATCGAACCCATCCAGGGCACCCAGGAGATTCCCATTTTCCGGCGCTTTTTTGCCGGCGGCTACAACAGCGTCCGGGGTTACCGCCTGGATTACCTGGGCCCTCGCAACCCCTCCGGTTCCCCGGTGGGCGGGAACGCCCTTCTGGAAGGCAACCTGGAGGCCCGCATCCCCATCTACAAGGAGTTCCGGGCTGTGGCCTTCCTGGATTTCGGCAATGTCTACCTGACCTTAAGGGACGTGGACGTGGGCCAGTTGAAGTATTCCTCCGGGGTCGGCCTGCGCTACCATACCTTCATCGGCCCCATCGGCGTGGACGTGGGCTTCCCCCTGAACCCCATCGATCCCAGCAAGGATAAATACCGCTTTCATTTCACTATAGGGCAGGCGTTTTAGAAGAAGCGGTCAGCGGTCAGCTTTCAGCTTAAAGGAAAATAACGACAGATAATTGATTCCCAGCATAAATAGACTCCGTCGCTTACGAAGCATAAGGAGCAACTTTCTTTTTTTAAAGCTGAAAGCTGACAGCTGATAGCTGACAGCTAATATGCTAAAATAATTCATGCCCCGCTTACGTTACCTTCTCTTGGTTCTGGCCGCAGTGTTGGTGTTAGGGGCCTTGGCCCTCTGGCCCCTGTCCCAGACCGACGCGGTCTGGACCTGGGGGGGCCACCGGCTGGTGGATTTCGCCCGGACCCGCATCCATGGGGAAATCGAGGTCCGGGAAGTTAAGGGCAATTACCTCACCGGCCTGACCTTCCGGGGCATCACCATCCGGGGCCGACAGGGTGAGGTGCTCCGGGCCCCGGGGCTGGAGCTGCGGTTTTCCCTCTGGTCTTTCCTGAAACTGCAGCCGGTGATCGCCCGGCTGGCCTTGGACGAACCCCATCTGATCCTCATCCAACACCCCGACGGCCACTGGAATGTGACCAACTTTTTCCGGGACACGCCACCCCCGCCTTTCACCGCCCTGGATTTTCCCCAAGTCAGCATCAAGGGGGGAGAAATTACCCTGACCCGGGGTGGGGCCACCCAACATTACCGGGACCTGGACTTGCAGCTCATCCTCACGGTGCTCCATCCCAAACAGCCGGATCAGGCCATCCTGGTGCGCCGGGCCTGCTTGGCCGGGGAGACCCCCTGGGGACGCCTGGGCCTCCAGACCCGGTTTACTTACGGCTCCAACCTGCTTAACCTGCTGTCCCTATCTCTAGAGGCGGCCAACCGCCCTTTGCTCTCCCTGGCGGGTGAAGTGCGGGTTAACGAAGCCGGGCCGGTCTGCAAGCTGATCGGCGAAGTCGGCCCCATCCCCGGCGCGGAGATGCGCCGTGCCTGGAAGCATTGGCCCGGAACTCTTGACCTGGGGGGAAAATTTCAACTCACCGGCACCCCGGAGAAGATGCAGGTCAGCGCCGGGGGTCCTCTTCCCCAGGGGGGGTACACTCTCCAGGGCCAGGTGGGGCAGCGGGCCGGGGAGTGGGCCTATGACTTGAGCCTGGACCTTAAGGGCATGCAGCCCCGGACCTGGACGGGCGCTGAGAGTCCCTGGGCCAGGCGCCTGCAAGACCTCCCCCCCCTGGAGGTGCAACTCGGTGTCAAGGGCGACGGCCTCTCCTGGCCTCCCAAAAATTTGGAATGCTCTCTCCAGAGCCGGCCTTTCAGCTACCGGGCGGCCAAAGTGGAGCAGTTGCGCCTGAATTTTCAGGGCAACGGCCGGGAACAGCGGCTGCAAGGTTTGCTCAAGGGCAGCTTCGGGGAAATCTCGGCCACGGCCAGCGGCCCTCTGGTCACCGATCTCTCCGGACAGGTGAAAATCCGGACCCAGGGTTTCAAACCCGGAGACCTGGGCCTTCCCGTGGAGGCCGCGACCCTGGTGGACGGCGGCTTTTCCGGGAACTTCCGCTTCCCCGCCTCTCTGATCGGAGACCTGGAAGCCCGGGGGCAATGGGGCGGCCAGCCCTTGAAAAACCTGCGGGCCAAATTAGCCCTGAGCGGCCCCAGGCTGGAGATCGCCCAGGCCCAGGTGCAGTTGGGGACCCTGACAGCCGACCTGAAGGGGGCCGTGGACTATCAAAGCTTGGACCTGCAAGGCCGGGCCGATCTGGCCCTGGACGGCTCCTGGCCTTTGCTGCCCGCGGGCTTAAAGGGCCGGGTCTCCGGGGAAGGCGCGGTCAAAGGCCCCTTTGCCTCCCCCCAATTCACCCTCCAGGCCCAGGGCCAGGGGCTCGCTTATGCCGATTTTGCCTGGGACAAAGTGAGCCTCAAGGCCTCCGGCTCAGGCTGGCCGCCTCCCGGCGGACGCCTGGAAATTCAGGGGTCGGGCCTCAAGACCCCGGCCGGGGTCTTTTCCCAGGCCGCATTCAGCAGCCAGGGCGAGGGCGGCAAATGGCAACTCCGCTTCACCGCCTCCTCTCCCCAGGGGCTCCAGGCCGAGGCCCAGGGGAGCGCGGATCTGCTGGCCCGGCCCCTGGCCCTGACCCTCTCCCGTTGCCGCTTTGCCTCCCCCAAGGTCTCGGCCGTGAACGCCGGTCCCGTTCAGATCCGGTTTCATCCGGGTTTGGAAATCCCCCCGGCCGTCTGGCGGGTGAACGAGGGCCGCCTCACCCTCCGGGCCCAAACCAGGGACCGGGAGCTGACCGCGCACCTGGAGGCCGTGGATCTGCCCGCAGGCCTCTTCAGCCTCAAAGGCACACCTCTGGAGGGGAAGATCCAGGGCCGGCTGGATCTTACCGGCAGCCTGGGGCAGCCCGCCGTGCAGGGGCAGCTCACCTGGGGGCCGGGGAAATGGGGGGACTTTTCTTTCCGGGTGCTGCAAAGCTCTTTAAGTTACCGGGATGAGAACCTGATCATAAAAGGCAGCGTGGAAGAAAAAGCCGCAGGCCCCCGTCTCGTATGGGACGGCCGCATCCCCCTGAGGCTCTCTTTCAGCCCCCTGAGATGGAATTGGGGGGAGCGGGACCTGGATTTCCGCGTCCAGGGCGAAAACACCAGTCTGGCGCTGCTGACCGCGATTTCTCCGGAAGTGCAGGTGGCCGAAGGTCCTTTGTCCATCACGGCCCAATGGCAGGGAAAGCCCGGCCAGCCCCGGGTCTCCGGCCAGGTCCGCTGGGGTGAGGGCCGACTCCAGTTGCGCCAGGCCGGCAAGCCTTTCCGGCTGCTGGCGGGCGAGGCCGTGCTGCAAGGGGAAAAGCTGGTGATTCCGGGTATCACCCTGGAAAGCGGGGGTACGGCCCATATTCGCGGAGCCGTCACCCTGGCCGGTTTTTCCCCCAAGCAGATTGAAGCCCGGGCCGAACTCCATGATTTCCAGGCCCTGGCCCGGGGCGGCTCCGAAGCCGCGGGCAGCGGCAGCGTTTACTTAAGCGGTCCCTGGTCCGCGCCCGTCCTTAAAGGGCGGCTGCTGCTCTCCAAGGCCTCTTTCCGTCCCGCCTTTTTCCAGACCGGCGCGCATCCGGACATTGTCCTGAAAAAAGCGCCTCTTCCGCCCACGGCCAAGAACGGACCCGGCGAGGCCCCGGCCATCTGGCAAAATATGCAGATGGACCTGGCCCTGGAAGCGCCCGGGGGCGCCTGGGTCAGGGACAAACGCCTGCAAGTGCAGTTGGCCGGAACCCTTCAGGTCCGGAAGGGAAAGGGGGAACCACTCTACTTTGCCGGTACGCTCCACTCCCTCAAAGGCACCTACGAGCTCCAGGGACGCCCTTTCAAAATCGAACGCGCGGACATCCGCTTTCCCGGCAAACCCCAGGGGGACGTGACCCTGGAGGGCCGGGCCACCCACGAAATTTCCGGAACCACCCTGATCCTCATCGCCTCCGGCCCCGTCAACAAGCCCCAGGTGCGGATGGAAAGCATCCCCCCCCTGCCTCCCCAGGACCAACTGGCCTACCTGGTGTTCGGCCGCCCGGCCCAGAGCCTCTCCCAGGAGGAATTTCGCTCCGTGGGGCAGCAGGCCGTGGGGATCGTCGGGGGCATTTCCGCCCAAAAGTTCCAGGAAATCCTGGGACGGGACTTCCCCCTGGTGGGTGATGTCCATTTGAAAAGCGGCCAGTCCGAAGGCCGGCAGATCGTGGGGGTGGCCAAACCCCTCACCAAGGACATCACGGTGTCCTTCGAGCGCAAGACCAGCCCCCTGTACCGGGACGACACCAACCAGGTGCGCCTGGAATACAAGGTCAACAAATACCTCAGCCTGGAAACCCAGATGGGCCAGCGCAACTCCGGCGGGGACGTGTTTTTTAACTATGATTTTTGATCCCTACCTCCGTAAAACTTGACGTCTTGACGTTAAAGCGTTAATTTTATCCATATGACACCAATTCCATCCAACGGCTGTCTTTTGTAGGGGCGAACCTTGTGTTCGCCCAGATGCATTCAGGGCGAACACAAGGTTCGCCCCTACAAGAAAAAAATCATTGATGGTGAACTTGCATGAAACCATCCCCAAAAAGAGCCACCATCTACTTCGATCCCGAGCTGCATCGAGCCTTGCGTTTAAAGGCCGCGGAGACCGATCGATCCATTTCCGAGTTGGTGAATGCGGCGGTAAAGCTGAGTCTGGCTGAAGATGCAGAGGACCTGGCGGCCTTCGGGGAGCGCGCCCTGGAGCCGGACCTGCCCTTTGAAGAAGTCCTGAAAGATTTGCGGCAGCGTGGCAAAATCTAGGTTGTCGGTCAAACCTTCAGCGGTTAAAGAAATCGAAGCGATTCCTTTGAAGAAGGATCGGCAATGCCTGATGGAGCGCATCGGCAAGCTGGCGGAGAACCCCCGCCCCTTTGGTTGCGAGAGACTTTCAGGAAAAAATAAATACCGGCTGAAGCAAGGGCGTTACCGCATTGTTTATTCCATCTCGGATCAGGATTTGGTCGTTAACGTGGTCAAAGTCGGCCATAGAAAAGATGTATATAATTTGCTAAGTTAGAAGTTCTTGGGCACGCTCCGGGCCACCTCCTCCAACCTCGGAAATTCCCCCGCCTTCTCCCCCAGCCGCCGCCGTAATTCCTGCACCGCCGCCGGGATATAGCGGGCAAAATAGGCCTTTTTCTTCACCTTGGTCAGGAAGCCGTAGGCCCCCAGGATTTGCAGGTTGCGGCTCAACGCCAGGTAGGCGTACTGCCGGCGGAAGGCCGTCTCATCCACAGCCAGCCTTTTTTGCAGCTCCTGGAGATAGTAAGCCAGCAACTCTTCCTGCCACTGGGGGCTCAGCCCCACGTAAGGGTCGATGAGCAGGGCCGCGACATCATAGCCCAAAGGACCCAAACGCGCCCCCTGGAAATCGATGACCCGCAGGCGCCCGTTTTTGATCATCAGGTTCCGGGATTGGAAATCCCGGTGTAAAAAATAAAGGCCGTGGGTAGCCACCGCAGCTTGGATGAGCCGGTCGAAGTCCTCGGCCAGCTCAATGGCCGCGATCTTCAGCCCCAGGTAGCCCTGGAGGAAGGCCAGGACGAAGTAGAGGCACTCCCGCTCCCGCAAGAACGGCCCGTCCACCACCGGGGTGTCGAAGCACCAGGAGCTATCAAAACCTTCCTTACCTTCAACCTGCATCTGCACCAAAATCTCCAGGGCCTGGCGATACTGGAAACGCACCTGGGTATCGGCCCGCTGGCTCTTCAAAAACCCCTCCAGGCTGATATCCCCCAGGTCCTCCAGCAGCATCCAGCCCTCTTCCGGGCAGTAATGAAAAATCTCCGGGACCGGGACTCCTTTACCCCGCAGATGCTTGCCGATACGGAAATAGGAATCGTTTTCGGTGACTTCCCGGCCCGGCGCGTAGGGATGCCAGAGCAGGACCCTGGTGGGAGAACCCGGCAGCCGGAAAAAGCGGCGGTCCGAGCCGTCCCCGGCCAGGGGCTGGGCCCCGGCCAGGGAGACTCCGTGGGCGGCGGCTGCGTCCTCCAGGCGTTTGGTGATGATGAAATCCGACAATTTAACCTCCAGGGTTTGAGTAGAGTGAGCAGTAGCCAGTGGTCAGTGGTCAGTGGTCAGTGGTCAGTAAATAAACTCTCGATTCGAAGATATTGTCAACTTTGAACTTTGAACCTTGAACCTTGAACTTTTCATTCAGCTTCCTGCTCACTGCTCACTTTTACTCACATAACTATGCGATTATTAGCAGATTCGGTAACCCGGGCCTCCGGCGCCACCAAGCACCCTTCCAGGCGAACCCCGGAGCCGATCCGGGCCCCTTCCCCCACCACCGTCTTTTTTAAGATTGCCCCCTCCCTCACCTGGACCCCCGCCCCCAGGCAGACGCAGCCGCGGCATTCCGCCCCGTCGTTTAGAACTGCGCCAGGTCCCAGCAGCGGGTCGGCGAGAGGCGGCAGCAACCGGGCCAAGGACGGCCCTTCGCCGTTCAGCAAGCGGCAGTGGGCCGCCAAATACCCCTCCAGACTCCCCAAATCCTGCCAGAAATGGCCGGTCACCACCAGGGTATCGATCCTCTCGCCTGCGGCCAGGGCCTGCCGCCAGGCGGCCACCAAGTCGCAATAACCGGCGGGGGGGAGATAGTCCAGCATCTTTTGACCCACCACCTGCACCCCGGTGTAGGCCAGGGGCGGCCCCGCGGCGTTGGCCGAGGGGCTGCCGATACCCGCCAATTGCCCCCGGGCGTCAAGCCAAACGTTATTGAACCCGGGAAAATCATGGAGCACCAGGGTGGTGATGGCCTCCGGTTGGTGGCTGCGGTAAATGGCCGCCAGGTCCAGGTCCGTCAGGATGTCCCCGTTTATCGCCAGAAAGGTCTCGGCCCGGAGGATGTCCCCCAGTTGCCTTAAGCCCCCCCCGGTGCCCAGCAGCTCCGGCTCCGGGCTGATGCTGAGGTTGAGGCTCCAGGGCCGCCCGGCCAGGAACCGCTGCACCTGTTCCCCCAGATGGTGGGTGTTCACCGCGGCCTGGAGAAACCCGGCATCCTCCAACTGGGCCAGGAGCAGCCCCAGAAGGGGCCGGTTCAGGACCGGCAGGAGGGTCTTGGGGATTATCTCCGTCAGGGGCCGGAGCCGGGTGCCCAGGCCTGCGGCCAATATTGCTGCTTTCATGGGGTCTTCGGTCTCCGGTCTTCGGCCTTCGGTTGCTGTATATTCATAAATCATCTAAGCAGTTGAACATGAGCCTTTTGCTCACCCATAAAAACATGAAAAGTTCGTGGGGCGGGCGTCTCGCCCGCCCGCGGTACCGCACAGGCGAGACGCCTGTGCCACCAGGTAACCAGAACTTTTCAAAGGCCGGTTGTTACTGACCCCTGACCACTGGCCACTGGCTACTGGCTACAGCTACTGCTTACTGCTCACTGCTCACTTCTTATACCCGAACTGCCTCAAAATATCCCGCCGCCAAACCCGCCCTTCATCTCCCTCCACCCCCTTGGGGGAAAGGCCGTCCACCACCCCCAGGATGCCCCGGCCCTGCTCCGTCTGGGCCAGGATCACCTCCACCGGGTTGGCGGTGGCGCAGAAGATGCGGCAGACCTCGGGGCAAAGCTTGACCGCGTTCAGGACGTTGATGGGAAAGGCGTTTTTCAGCAGAATGTTGAAGGTGTGGCCCGCGGCCAGGCGCCGGGCGTTTTCCGTGACCGCGATCATCAGTTCCGGGTCGTTTCCTTCCACCCTAATCAGGCACTCTCCCGAGGACTCCGAAAAGGCGAAGCCGAACTTGATGCCCGGCACCGCGCCCACCAGGATCTCGTAGAGGTCCTCCACGGTCTTGATAAAATGGCTCTGGCCCAAAATGAGGTTGGCGCCTTCGGGAATCTCCATTTTTTCCACCAGGAGTTCCATACTTAACCCCCCTGCTCACCCGACCGGAAAACCTTTCCGATCCTTGATTTTTGTGGTATTATAGGCGTGTTAAGGGGAAGGTGACAAGAGTTTTCCCGGCGGTTCCATCAACCCTGCCCAATTGCCTGTAGGGGTTAGCATTTGCGTAAATCTATCCGCTTATTTTTCCTCTGGCTGCTTCTGGGGGCGCTGGCTCCCGTGGCCCCGGCAGCCGGGGAGATCAAAATCGGCCTCTATCTGCCCATGACCGGCCCGGCCGCGGCCATGGGGCAGATGGTCTATGAAGGCGTGCAGGTGGCCCATAAACTTCAGCCCCAGGTTTTAGGACAGCCGGTGAAGCTGGCCCTGGCGGACACCAAGAGCGATAAGATCGAGGCGGCCAACGCGGTGAGCCGTCTCATTGAAAAGGAAAAAGTGGCAGCCATCATCGGCGAAGTCATCAGCTCCGACTCCCTGGCCGGCGCGCCCATTGCCGAGCGGGCTAAAGTGCCCAACATCGCGCCCACGGCCACCAACCCCCTGGTCACCCAGGGCCGGAAATACGCGTTTAGGGCCTGTTTCGTGGACGACCTCCAGGGGCGAGTGGCCGGGCGTTTCGCCCGGGAACACTTAAAGGCGAATAAGGCCGCGGTCCTCATCGACCAGGCCCAGGATTATTGCGTCGCCATCGCCAACTACTTTCAGGAGGAATTCAAGAAACGGGGCGGCGAGATTGTGGCGACGACCTATATCCAGACCGGGGATCAGGATTTCTCGGCCCAGATTTCGGCGCTCAAAGCCAAAAACCCGGACCTGATCTATGCCCCCAATTATTACGCGGAAAATGCGCTCTTGGCCAAACAGCTCCAGGACTTAGGCGTGAAGGCCCCCATCCTCACCGGGGACGGGGCCCAGGTGCCGGAACTGTTGAGCATCGGCGGCAAGGCAGTGGAGGGCATGTATTTCACCGCCCACTTCCACCGCCAGGGCGCGGTCACGGACCTGGGGAAGAAATTTCTCAAGGCCTATGAGGAGGCGCATAATAAGGACCTGGACGCCTTTTCCGCCCTGGCCGGGGACGCCTATTTCCTGCTCTTGAACGCCATGGAAAAAGCGGGTGGCACCGACGGCCCCAAGGTCGCCCAGGCGCTGGAGGCCACCAGGGACTTCCCCGGGGTCACCGGCAAAATCACCATGGGCCCGGACCACAACCCCATCAAAGGCGTGGTGGTGCTCAAGGTGGACCAGGGGAAGTTTGCGTATCAGACGACGATTAATCCGTAAAATGAGAACGCCATGAAAATCAAAGTTATTGTTCACGAGGCGGAAGAGGGTGGCTACTGGGCCGAAGTGCCTGCCATTCCCGGCTGCGCCACCCAGGGGGAAACGTTCGAAGAATTAATACAAAATCTTTACGAGGCCTTCGAGGGTTGCCTCTCGGTGCTCTATTAAAGATCAAAACCATATGAAGCAGCCTAAAATAGATATTCCGCTGGATAAGATCGAAGCCTTCTGCCACAAGTGGAAGATCAAGGAATTTGCCTTGTTCGGGTCGGTCCTGCGGGAAGATTTCCGCCCCGACAGCGACGTTGACGTGCTGGTGACCTTTGAGCCGGATGGGGGATTTACCTTTGAAAATTTCATGGAGATACAGGAAGAAATTGAAGGAATTTTTGGCCGGAAAGTCGACCTGGTGGAAAAAGGGCACATCCGCAATCCTTTCCGGCGCTATGAAATTTTGACGACCAAAGAGGTCGTGTATGCCGCTTAGCCGCAAGGACCCGGCATATCTTTGGGACATGCTGGAGGCCGCCGAAAAAGTCCGGGAGTACTTAATAGACAAAACCTTTGAGGACTTCATGCTTGATGACATGAGGCGAGAGGCGGTGGAACGAAACCTCGAAATTATCGGCGAAGCCGCGGGCCGTATCTCTGAAGGGCTTAAACTTGAGCAGACGGATATTCCTTGGCAAGAGATCATCGCTCAGCGCAATGCCCTGCTATATGAGTATTATGACATTGATTATCAAAAAATATGGCAGGTGGTCTCTTTTGATGTACCTAAATTGATAGAGCAAATCAGACCGTTGATACCGCCGCTGCCGCCTGAGGTGGATTGAACCGCCGATGAACGCCGATGAACGCCGCAAAGAATTTGATAGGATAACGGAAAAAATCATCGGCTGCATTTATAAGGTTGGCAATACGCTGGGAAACGGCTTTCTAGAAAAAGTCTACGAAAACGCCTTGGCTCATGAGCTTCGAAAATGCGGATTGCAAACACGGCAGCAACCTGGCATCCAGGTTAAATATGACGGTTCTATAGTGGGCGAATTTGCTGCGGATTTGTTGCGGATTTGTTGATTGAGGGAAAAGTCATTATTGAACTGAAGGCAGCCAAAGCCCTTGATGATGCGCACATGGCCCAATGTTTGAATTATTTGAAAGCTACTGGTCTTTCAGTATGTCTCCTGGTTAATTTTGGTAAGCCTAAGGTGGAAATAAAACGTATTGTCAGTAACTTTTAATCCGCGTGCATCGGCGTTCATCTGCGGTAAAAAAATTAGCCGCCGATAAACGCCGATGAACGCCGATTAATGAACACTGCAAATCAATCTGCGTCCATCGGCGTGCATCGGCGGTGGAAATAAATGACTAAACAACAGAGCCTTTTCAACATGGAAGCACGACACGTACACATCAACATTGAAGATGAAATTCGCAAATCGTACCTGGAATACGCCCTGAGCGTCATTATCGGCCGGGCCTTGCCGGACGTGCGGGACGGGCTGAAACCCGTGCACCGCCGCATTCTCTACGCCATGAGCGAGGCGGGCTACGACTGGAACCGGCCGTACCGCAAGAGCGCCCGCATCGTCGGCGACGTCATGGGTAACTACCACCCCCACGGCGACACCGCCATTTACGACGCGGTGGTGCGCATGGCCCAGGACTTCTCCCTGCGCTACCCGTTGGTGGACGGCCAGGGCAACTTCGGCTCCGTGGACGGGGACGCGCCCGCGGCCATGCGTTACACCGAGGTGCGCCTCACCC
>Ga0233425_10003113_pt1 | contig 30976 bp, 31 predicted proteins | sample Watercolumn_Towu_2_FD_181712 | JGI IMG/M metagenome (GOLD analysis project Ga0233425, IMG submission 181712) | Freshwater microbial communities from Lake Towuti, South Sulawesi, Indonesia - Watercolumn_Towuti2014_140_MG | ecosystem: Environmental > Aquatic > Freshwater > Lake | place...
ATGATCTCATATTCCTCGGGCGTCAGCCCAGTGAGCGCCAGAAATTTGCGCCGGTTCTCTTTGATAACTTCATATCTCAACATGTACCTATCTTACACTATTTCGAATAAAGTCTAATTTGTAAACCGAAGGAAACCTCACAGGTCTTGGAGACCTGTGAGGTTTGTGGTGTGAGGTTTCTGGAGAATTTTGTGGACTTGACCACCGCCAAACAGGCGCACAGCATACAATCCCTCTTTACGCGCATCGCCTCCCGCTACGATTTGATGAACCGTCTGATGACTTTCGGACAGGATCAGCGCTGGAGGCGTGATGTGATCCGTTGCGCCGCACTTGCGCCGGACGCACGCCTGCTGGACTTGGGAACCGGTACTGGCGACCTGGCTTGCACCGCGTTGCGAGAATTCTCCTCGGTGCGCGTGACGGCGGTCGACTTTACCATTGAGATGTTGCGACGCGCCCGGAGGCGCGATGCGCGTCCCGCCTGGCTTTCCGCTGATGCGGCCTGTCTTCCCTTTCCGGGGCAGACCTTTGCCGCGGCGGTCTCCGGCTTCCTGTTGCGTAACGTACCGGATGTAGCGGCCGTGCTGCGAGAGCAATTCCGCCTGCTCCAGCCCGGCGGGCGAATTGTCATTCTCGACACCACCCGTCCGCAGCCGGGAATCTTCGCGCCGCTGGTCTGGCTGCACTTGCACATCATCATCCCGCTGCTGGCCTGGCTGGTGGCACGCAGGGACGCGGACTACCAGTACCTGCGCCTCTCCACCGAGAGTTTCCTGCCGGCCGAGGCGCTGGCCCTCCACTTGCAAGCGGTTGGGTTTCGGGAAGTAGGCTTTCGCCGCTTGATGTTCGGGACAGTGGCGATCCATTGGGGAGTGAAACAGGGGGCGGGGTCATGAACTCACGCGACCTCGAAAAAGCCGCCCTGCGCGGCGAGCCTTCCTATGTATGGCGGGCGGGACAGGAGCGCCGCCTTGCGATGATCGTCCAAGCGGCGGGGGAGCGCGTGCGCGGCCGCATCCTCGAGAATGGGTGCGGGGTGGGGACATACCTGGCGCATCTCCAGCCTTTCGGCGGGCAGGTCTTCGGCCTGGAATACGACTTTGCCCGCGCTCGCGAAGCCCGCCTCGGTTCGCCGCTGGTCGTCAATGGGGCGGGGGAGGGGCTACCCTTCCCCGCGGCGAGCTTCGACCTGGTCCTCAGCCACGAGGTATTGGAACACGTCCACGATGACCGCCTGGCGCTAAAGGAGATCGTTCGTGTGCTGCGAAGCCCTGATCCTGCCTCGGGAAGGCTCGGTGGGAGGCTGGCGCTTTTCGTCCCCAACCGCGGCTACCCCTTTGAAACGCACGGCGTCTACTGGCGGGGGAAATATCACTTTGGTAACATCCCGCTGGTCAACTGGCTGCCGCCTCGCTGGCGTGACCGGCTCGCTCCGCACGTGCGCGCATATTCGCGCGGCGATCTGGAAGAGCTATTCGCTGGTCTGCCGGTGAAGGTCATCGAGAGGACGGTCATCTTCGGGGCGTATGATAATGTCATTGCCCGCTTTGGTGGATTGGGAAAAGTTCTGCGCTGGGCGCTGCAATGGCTAGAAAAGACCCCGCTGAAGGTGTTGGGCTTGTCACATTTCTGGGTGGTGGAAAGAGTGTAATAAGGCCTAAGGATAATTCTCTAAAGGTCGTTGGAGAGGAATGATCAATAGCTTTCGGCTCACGCCGGATTGCCAAATCCGGCGCATCGAGAGGTGAAAGAGGCAGTTGGTCGCTATTAAAGCCTGTTTTGGCCTGGATTTGGCAACACCGCACCTGCGATGGGTGCAGGTGTCCAGGCCAAGCATCCTTTCTTTCCGACAGACTGCTAGTACTATATTAACCTATCCCCTCCATCTACCGAGTCGACCCGATAATGGCATCCCCGGCTCTGCCGGTTGTGCTGCGCAGCCTGGGCAACGATCAGCGCGACTTCCACCGCGTTGCGCAGACCGATCAGGCCGTCGCTCAGCTTGGTCGAGCGGTAGAAGGTCTCGATCTCGTTTTGCAGGTGGCGCAGCTCGCGGATGGCACGCGCCAAGCGGTCGCCGCTGCGCACCAATCCCACGTAGTGCCACATGATATTTTGGATGGTCTGCATGTCGCCCTGGATGAGCGCAGGGTCTGAGTCGTCGGTGAGACCGCTCTCGTCCCAGGGTGGGACTTGTTCGCGGCTCGGCATGTAAGGCGGACTGCCAGTCCGCCCCACGAAGCGCGCCGCGATGTCCTGCGCGGCGCGGTGACCCCAGACAAGCCCTTCCAACAGGGATGTGGAGGCCAGACGGTTGGCCCCATGCAGGCCGGTGCAACTGACCTCGCCGATGGCATACAGGTTGCCGATGCTGGTTCGCCCCCACTCGTCGACTGCCACGCCGCCGCAGGAGTAATGCGCCGCGGGGATGACCGGGATCGGCTCCTGGGTGATGTCAATGCCCACTTTCTGGCAGGTGGTATAGATTTTCGGGAAACGCTCGCGGATTTTTTCAGCAGGCTGGTGTGAGGCGATGTCGAGCAGCACGTGGGAATAGCCGCGCGTTTCCATGAGGTGATGGATGGCGCGGGCAACCACGTCGCGTGGCGCCAGGTCTTTCCATTTGGGAGAGTAGTCGGTCATGAAGGCGCGGCCATCGGGTGTGAGCAGCACGCCACCCTCGCCGCGCACCGCTTCGCTGATCAGGAAGCCTTCTGCACCGGGGACGGCCAGCGCGGTGGGATGGAATTGGACGTATTCGGCGTTGATGATACGCGCCCCGGCGCGCGATGCCATCGCCAGGCCATCGCCGCGCGCCCCCGGAGGGTTGGTTGTGCTCAGGTAGATGCGTCCCAGGCCGCCGGTTGCCAGCACCACAGCGGAGGCCAGGCTGCGATGGATCGTGCGCGCCTGCCGGTCGAAAACGTAGGCCCCGTGACAGGTGATCGGCCCGTACGCAGCCAGTGGATCGCGCGAGTGGTGAGGAAAGGTGATCAGGTCCACGGCGGTCAGGTTCTTTGCCAGCCGCACATTGGGACACTTCTCTAGTGCGGCGATCAGCCCCTCGATGATCGCCAGCCCGGTCATATCGCCGACGTGAGCGATGCGCCGCCGCGAGTGGGCCGCCTCCTGACCCCAGGCAATCTGCCCGTCGGGCGTGGAATCGAATTTCACGCCTGCCTGCTCGATCAGGATCTTCTCGAATAGAAAAGGGCCTTCCTCGGCCAATATGCGGGCGGCTTGCGGCAGGCTGGCCCCCGCGCCGGCAGCGAGGATGTCGGCGACGAGCAACTCGGCGTTATCATCCGCGCCGCGACTGATGATCCCTCCCTGGGCGTAGCGCGTGTTCGATTCGCGCGGGTCGGGGTCGCGGGTGATGAGGGTGATGTTCAGGCTGGGATTTTGCGCCAGGGTCAGGGCGGCTGTCGCCCCGGCGATCCCGCCGCCGAGGATGAGTACATTGGGAGCTGTCATGAAAATCCTTTTACCACAGAGCGCGCTGAGTTCACAGCGAAAACCTAAAAAGATTCTCTGAGCGCTTGGTGCACTCTGTGGTGAACTAACCTATATTAATCATTCGTTCCACGGCATGAAACGCCCGCGCCCGAAGATCTTCTGGCAACTCAACAGCGAAGCGTTCGAGTTGGAGCGCTGCGAGCGTATCTTCGAGGGTGATCTGGTTCATGTGTGGACAGCGCACCATGCAAAGCCGCAACATCTCTTTATCGGGATTCGCGGCGGCGATGTTGTCGCCCATGGCACACTCGGTGAGCAGCAGGTAGTGCGGGGCTTTGGTCTGCTCCACGTAGCGGATCATCGCGCCCGTGCTGCCGGAGAAATCCGAAGCGGCGGTCACCTCCGGACTGCACTCCGGGTGCGCCAGGATGACCACGTCCGGGAACTGGGCGCGCACCGACTCAATATCCGCCACGGTGAACTTCTCGTGGACTTCGCAGCGGCCGCGCCAGCCAATGAGCATGCCCTCACCCCCTACCCCCTCTCCCGGTGGGAGAGGGGAAGGAGTGAGGGTAGGAAACACGATCTTCCTTCCCGTCTCGCGTGCCACGTTGCGCGCTAGGTATTCATCCGGTAGGAAGATGGTCGTCTCTGCATCCAGCGACTCGACCACCGCTTTGGCATTGCCGGAGGTACAGCAAATGTCGCTCTCAGCCTTGACATCTGCATAGGTATTAACGTAAGTCACCACCGGAGCGCCGGGGTACTGCTGCCGGAGCGCCCGCACGTCCGCGGCGGTGATGCTGGCCGCCAGTGAGCAGCCAGCCTTCTCGGATGGCAGCAGCACGGTCTTGCTTGGGTTCAGGATTTTGGCGGTCTCCGCCATGAACTTCACGCCGCAGAAGACGATGATGTCCTTTTCCGTCTGGGCGGCCTTGCGACTGAGTTCGAGCGAATCGCCGACGAAATCGGGAATCGAGTAATACAGCGCTGGCTCCATGTAGTTGTGACCGAGGATGACAGCGTTCTTCTCGCGCTTTAGTTCGAGGATCTGCGCGGCCAGCTCGGCTTTGTAGCGCAGCTCCACGTCCGGCACGATCTTTTCGAGCCGGGCTTTCATTTTGCGATACATTTCTTGTGCTTCCATAGCTTATACCTTAAAAATTTTTACCGGAGATAAACAGAGATGAATAGGATAACTGTCCGATAAACCCGTTTATCGAATCCTTATCATGTTTATCTTTGTTCACACCTGCACTTGCAGCGCAGGTGCAAGTGTCTCCGGTTACAAAATCCAGGCTGACATCGAACACCTTGACCGAGTGCGTCAGCGCGCCGATGGAGATGAAGTCCACGCCAGTTTCGGCAACCTGGCGGACGTTTGCCAGCGTGACGTTACCCGAGGCTTCCAATTTTGCGCGGCCGTTCGTCATCCGCACTGCTTCCGCCATCATCTCCGTGGACATGTTATCCAGCAGGATACGCTCGACGCCCAATTGCAGGGCGATGTTCACATCGCCCAGGGTGCGCGCCTCGACTTCGATCTGCAACTCGTTCCCCGCATTGCGTGCCTGGCGCACGGCTTCAGCCAGTGAGCCGGCAAAGTCAATGTGGTTGTCCTTGATGAGAATCATATCATACAAGCCGACGCGGTGGTTCTGCCCGCCGCCGCGCCTGACAGCCAGCTTATCCACCAGGCGCAGGCCGGGCGCGGTCTTGCGCGTGTCGAGAATAACGGCGCGCGTGCCAGCCACCGCATCCACGAACTGGCGCGTCAGCGAGGCGATGCCGGACATGCGCCCAAGGAAGTTGAGCGCTGTGCGCTCACCGGTCAGCAGGGTGCGCGCCGGGCCTTGGAGTTCTGCCAGCGTTTGGCGGTCCTCCACGCGCGCCCCCTCGTCGACGCGCGGGGAAAAGGCGACGCGCCCATCGAGCAGCGTGAAGGTTGCCGCGGCCACATCCAGCCCGGCAACGATGCCGCTCTGCTTGGCGATAATGCGCCCGGACATGCTCGCCTCGGCTGGAACGATGCTGTCTGTTGTCGCGTCGCCCGCGCCGATGTCTTCCGCGAGGGCGAGGCGGATGGAGGCGAGGATAGGGGAAGGAAGGGAGGGTGTATCGTAGGTATTCATCTAGTTGCTTTTTGGCAACCTGTCGAATTCTTCCGGTTCAACATCCGGAACTTTGTCAAGAATGGCTAGCAGCTTCTCCCGGCTACCGCGCTTGGCGCGCTTTTCCAGATATTCAATGGTCGAGATCGAGGCGACTTTTTCAGCCACTGCCAGCATAACAAACTGGTTGACCGAAATGCCTTCCTCTTGCGCCAACTCCCTCAGTTGGTCGTGCAGCGATCTTGGCAAACGTAAACTCAATGCGCTCATATCACACCTCACCAATGATTTTCAAGAAAGTAATCGGGGTCATCACTTGTATGCCAAACTTTTCGATACCTTTGAAATCGGAGACATTGTACGTAACGATGGACTCACATCGCGCAGCGACTGCCAACTCCAAGATCAATTCATCGTTTGCATCTGGCAAAGACGGTCTCCAAAGAAAATATACCTCATGATGTTTTGCTACAGCACATAACGAGTCGATGAAATCAGAAACATCGTCTTGTGAGAAGCCAAGCTCTACTCGATGCCGTTGGATCACATCTTCGTACTCAAGAATCAGCGCGACGGAGACGTGACTGATGAATCGCTCCGTCCCAACGAGCGATAACAGCTTATACGATGCGCCTTTCTTCGAGCGCAACGCGGCAATTACCATGTTGGTGTCAATAACGATATTCGAAATACTCACGATAGTATTATAGACGATATTCTATGTAATATCGACCTATTCGCCTTCGCGACCCTTGTTACATCGCGGTGAAAAGATGTTCTCCATAAGAAGCGTATGCCAAGCGCGCTTCAGCGCGTGGCGGTCTTGATCGGCGCGGGAAAGCCCCCTCGAAAAACCAAACCTCTCTCAGCAAGCGGTGCAGGAATTCACATCGCCCCCCTCGGTATAACAGGTGGCTCTTTTACTGCACGGCATTCATTCTCGGCCGCGGCAGCGCCCTCACTTCGCGGTTGATGCGCTCCTTCAATTCACGTTCGGCAACATCGAGATCGTAGCGGATTTGCAGCCGCAACCAGACGGCTGCGCTGGTGCCAAAATAGCGCGCCAGCCGCATGGCGGTATCCGCGGTAATGGCACGCTGCCCGTAAACGATCTTGCGGATGCGAACGGGCGTCACGCCGATCTCATTCGCCAAACGATGCGAACTTAGTCCCAACGGCTTCATAAAGTCTACGAGCAGGACTTCGCCGGGATGGATTGGTGTCAAGGTTTCGTCTGTGATGTCCATTTTTCTCGAACTTTCTGCATGCTAAAAAACTTGCAGCCTGGCTTTCTTGCCAGGCTGCTGAGGAGAACTTTGAAAAGCACTTGTTTCTTCGGCAGCCTGGCGGTCATAGCTGGGTTCCAGCTTTAGATCCATGGCTTTGCGTCCCCGGCTTTTGCCGGGTTTGCCTTTATCGTTTTTTTTAATCTGCGAATTGCTGTTCCGATCTTACTGCCACATAGTATACGATACAATGTCTTGATTGCCCTTACATCATCGTTAGGGAGGCCTGCAAAGCCCTTGCAGTTCCCTAACAAAAACGGTTGGTGTATACTTCTGGCACAGCATCAAATTACCCTTGCAAAGGCTTTCCTTTAGCACCTTCGCAAGGTTCGGTCGAGAGGCGAATCCATGTCCAAGATCAAATACGTTATAAAACGCAACGGGGCTACCGTCCCATTTGTACAAGATCGCATCACCAACGCCATCTTCCGCGCCGCGGTCTCGGTCGGTGGGCGCGACCGGACGATTGCCGAAGGCCTCAGCAACCAGGTTGTCAAGCTATTGGAGGAACGCTTCGGGAGGAAAAATCCGCCGAGCGTCGAAGAGATCCAGGATGTCGTCGAGAAGGTGCTGATTGAGAACGGTCACGCCAAGGTTGCCAAGTCATACATCCTGTACCGTGAGGAGCGCAATCGCAGGCGCAGGAAGGAGAAAGCGCCCAGCGAGCAGCGCGACGAGTACATCCCCTGGGAGAAGATGTGGAAGGTGTTGGATTGGGCGGTGGATCACGAGGTCAATACGGTAGCCAAGCTGAACCGGCGCATCGCCAATGGTGAAATGCCGGTCATCGTCGCGGAGGCCGAAGCCGCCTACGCCCGCGACCTGGCTGTGGTCACAGATGCGGTCAGCGAGCGCAAGGACACGATCAAGCTGGCCATCATCGCCGGGCCTTCGTCGTCGGGCAAGACGACCACCACCAATAAGATCGCCCGCGGCTTGGCGAAGCAGGGGCTGCGTTTCGTTGAACTGAATCTTGATAACTACTACTTCGACCTGGAACTGCATCCCAAGGACGAGTTCGGTGACTACGACTTCGAGACACCACAGGCGTTGGACATCGAGCTGATCAACCAGCACCTCCATGCGCTGTTGTCGGGGAAAGAAGTACTGCTACCGTACTACGATTTCAAGACGGGCAAACGTTTTGCGGACCGGACGCCGATGAAGCTGGGGGCGGGCGACATCATCCTGATTGACAGCCTTTATGGCCTCTACCCGCCACTCACCGACGGTATCGAGGACGAGAAGGTAAAGATTTATCTGGAGCCAATACTGCAACTGAAGGATGACGCCGGGAAGTATGTCCGCTGGACCGACATCCGCCTGATGCGCCGGATGCTGCGCGATGCCATGCACCGTGCCTACGATTATGGTAAAACGCTGACCCACTGGCACTACGTCCGCTCCGGTGAGATGCGGCACATCATCCCCTACATCGAAACTGCTGATTTCAAGGTCAACAGCGGGATGCCCTACGAGCTGCCCATTTATAAGCCCAAGCTGATGGAGCATTTTGCCGGCTGGGTGCAGCAATACCGCGAGGATCCGTTGCGGCAGGACGCCTACACGCGCGCGGCGCGCATCCACAGCTTGCTCGAAACCATTACGCCGTTCGTGGATGATACGGTCGTGCCAAAAAACTCGGTGATCCGGGAGTTTATTGGGGGATTATCGTTGGAATAATTGATGTAGGGCGGATTGGCAATCCGCCCCACAGCCTGGTGGCGGGATTGAATCCCGCCCTACTTTGGTTTGTTCGTCTACTCGGCCATTCCCCGATAGGCAAGCCGGGCTTCTTCCCAAGCGTGGAAATTGAGCGGCGGCTGGACGATCTCGGCCTCCGGCTTGCGTTCCAGCCGCGCCACGTCGTTGGGGCAGCCGGTGACGCACAATCCACAGCCGATGCAGCGCGCCTTGTCCACCACCGAGAAGCCGTCCCCCTCTGAGATGGCGTCCACCTGGCAGCGCTCGATACAGGTGCCGCAGTTGTTGCACAGGTCCGGGTCGATCACCGCGTAGTAGTTGGCATAGGCTACCGAGTTATCGATGCCCCAATCGGTAACGCCACGCAGGATGCCGCAGCAGCAGCCGCAGCAGTTGCAGATGTAGCCCAAGCCCTCAATGACGTTGTTGACTGTATGCACCAGGCCGACTTCCTCGCTCTTGTCGAGCAGCGCCAATGCCTCAGCCTGAGTGATATCCCCCTCCCGCGGCGGGCGTTCCGAGTTAGAGAAGTTGATGCAGATTTCCTTCGGGAAGTCGCAGCGGCGGGTGCCGAGTTGTTCTTGCTGTTCGCGGCAGATGCAGTCGCGCACGTTGAAGGATTTCGCCTCCAACAACAGTGCACGCACGTCCTCGTATGGCATGATCTGTTCGCTCTTAACCGTGTTCTGCGCCGGGACGACGCGATGCAGCGCCGGCTGCGCCCCCATGATGACCGCCGCTCCCTCGCTAGCAAAATAATCTTCGACCAGGTGCGCCAGCTCGTGATCCATCAGCTCCAGGCTGGCTTCGTAGATGCCAACCACAAACGGCGCCAGACGGAAGCGCACGCCTCCTTCCTTATCCCTACCGAACCAGACAAAGCCGCGCCGCACCATCTTGAAGAGCTGGTTGCCGGTTTCGTCGTTGGGCAGTCCAACGCGTTTGGCGATGACATCCAACGGCTCTGTTTTGCCGGTCAATTGGCTTGCCAGCGCGGCTTCTTCGGGTGAGAAGATCTTTTGCAGGATCTTGATCTCCACGCCGGAATCAGTGCGCGGGTAGCCATTCGGCAGCCGGTCGAGGGCGTCGGCGAGTTGGGTGTAGGCGGTGTCGGTCATTTGTACCTCTTTGCGATCGAAATAGATGTGTGCCTCTTTCAGGCATAGAGTAAGACTTTACCCACCTCTTCCAAATGTACCTTGCCTTCTTTTAATCGCTTCTCTGCTGTTTCAAGGAGGTGCATCGCACGACGGTCATAATACCGCTCGCCGCATGAATTACAAACGAGCACCTTCAACGGCACATAAACCACATCGTTGCCGATGGTCAGGATTTCTTGGATACTCTTGGCTTCTATATTATCGCCATGGCAAATCACGCATTTCATCGTTACCTTCTCCTGACTTTGTAATCTTCCCAACGCCGGGCATCGGGGTGGTAAACAGTAATTACAATTATTTGCTTGTCTTCTTCATCGTAGGCACACACCAAATGAACCGGACGATTTATGAGTGTTCTTCCCAATAGTAGAGCGCTGGGATAAGGTGTGTCTTCTGGATATTCTTCAAGCACTTCGCTGGACAGGGCAGCCTCGTAGACTTCTTGTTCGCTGATTTCACCGAGTGGTTCTTGTTTCATCTCGCGTCGTGCATGGCTTGTATACAATACCGCGCCAATCTGAAAACACCTTTTAACTATCTGTGCCCAATCGGTCATTTTGGTCTCTATATGTTTGTGCTTATTCTGATTATACCCTTTTCGCGAACGAAGTTGCTAGCTACACCTTATACAGCAAGTCCGCATATCTCCGCAGCATTTCACTGACCACGCCGCGCAGCGGCAGGGTGGCGGCCATACCATAGACGGGAGCGCTTTCCCCCTTCTCTTCTGGGTGGGCTTTGACGTGTTCCACTGCAGCGTGCAGATCGTTGACGAACCTCTCGGCGACGCCCTCCTGCGCGTGGCGCAGCGTCAGGGCGATATGCACCGCAGACGGCTTATGCAACGGGTTCAGACTCCACTTGCGCGAGAGCATGAAATCCATCACTTTGTATACATCAAGTGTATCCGAGGCGAAGGCGATGATCCACAGCGGGTCACCCAGGATGCGCAGTTCGGGGATTTCGGCGATACCTTTCTTGATCTGCGCGGCGGTCTCCAGGATGCGGCTTGTGGCCTCCATGTAGCCGGCCTCGCCCATCGAGATCATCGCCGCCCAGCAGACCGCGCTCAACCCGCCGGGGCGGCTGCCGGCCATGTTGGGGGAGAAGTACAATCCGCCAGGCCAATCCACCGCGGTGAAGTATTGGAAGCGGCGCAGTTCCTTTCCACGGTAGAGCACCACCGAAGTGCCTTTGGCGGCGTAGCCGTACTTGTGCGTATCCGCCGACATTGAAGTGACGCCGGGCAGGCGGAAATCGAACGGCGGGACAGGGTAACCGAGGCGCTCCGCCCAGGGCAGGACGAAGCCCCCCAGGCAGGAATCGGTGTGGAAACCGATGCCGCGCTGTCGCGCTAACTCGGAAAGCTCGCCGATGGGGTCCACGATACCATGCGGGAAGGTCGGCGCGGAGCCGATGATGGCGATGGTGTTGCGGTTTAAGGCGCGCTCCACGGCGTGCACGTCGGCGCGGAAGTCTGTTCCTACCGGCGTGCGGATCATCTTGATGCGGAAATACTGCGCGGCTTTATCGAAGGCCGGATGCGCGGTGGAGGGCGCAACGATCTCTGGGCGGCGGATGCCGCGCGCCTCGCGCGCCCAATCGCGGTAGGTCTTCATCGCCAGCAGGATGCTTTCCGTGCCTCCCGATGTGACCGTGCCACAGATTTCATCCGTTCCCTCGGCCGCGCCCAACATGCGGGCAGTCATGGCGACGATCTCGGATTCGAACTTGGAGGCGCTCGGCCAGATATCCGCGTGCAGCGGATTGGCCTGCGAATGGAGAGCGTAGACCTGGTTGAGAAAATCGATAAAGGACTGGTCGCCGTTGTAGACCGCGCCCGAGGCGTAGCCCTCTTTCCAGCGCCTCTCCTCGCGATCCTTGAGGGCTTCCAATTGGCGGATCAATTCGCCGCGCCCGTAGCCGGTTTCTGGTAGGCGCGTGAACGCGGGGAAATCGGCGCGATAGGGTTTGACCGTCGCTTCCATGCCGGTCATGATGCCTTCGTATTCTTTTTCGATCATGGATTTGACCGAGGGGATACGACGCAGGTATCGCTCCAGCCACGCCACCCAGCTCGGCGGCAGCCATTTCAATTGTTTTTGAATTTTTTCGATGTCCATCAGACTCTCCTCGCGTTCAGCCGCGCGTTGATTGGCCGGTTACTGCGATATAACGCCTTGTATTCCCGGAACAGGTCATCGTAGATCTTGTGGTTATCTGGATCGGGCTTGAACGTATTGGCAATTTGAATGCTAGCGGCGATCTCGTCGAAGGTGGTCAAGCCAAGAGCGGCGCAGGCCAGGAAGGTCGCGCCGCGCAAGCCGGCGCGCAGCGGGTCGCGCACCTGGCGGATGGTGCGATCCAGCACATCGGCATGGATCTGGCACCACACTTCTGACTTGGCCCCTCCGCCGATCATGTTGAGAGGATCCAGCCGCCGCTTGCAGAAAGGTTCCACCGCGCCCAGCAGCCAGCGGAAGTTGAAGGCCACCCCCTCGAAGACCGCCCGCACCATGTCGCGGCGGTCGTTGTGCATCGAGAGGTTATAGAACCCGGCGCGGATCATCGCGTCCTCGACCGGCGTTCGCTCGCCAACCAGCCAGGGTGTGAACATTACGCCGCGGCTGCCCGGAGGCGCGGATGCGGCCAGCGCGTCGAAGCGCGCATAAATGTCCTCCGGCGGCAGGCTGTTCGCCAACTCGTCCTGTGGGTAGAAAAGCTTGTCACGCAGGAAGTTGAGGCAGGCGCCGGCGCACTCCTGTTCGTTGGCAATGTAATATTTGCCGGGGATGGCCGAGGGCAGGGAGGCCATGTTGTTGAACAGGTCAGTCTTCTTGAACGGCACGTGGCAGGAGATCCAGGATGAGGTGCCAAGATACAGGTGAGCATCGAAGTCCCGCACCGAGCCGGAGCCGACCGCCGAGGACTGCGCGTCGGTCGTACCAGCGATGACCTGTACGCGGGCGGGCAGCCCAAGCTCGGCCGCTGCCTCGGGCGTGAGCGGGCCGAGGATGTCCAGTGTCCGCCTCAGGTCTGGCAGTTTCGCCCGCTCGATGCCGGAGAACTCGAGCAGGCGCGCATCCCAGTCAATGTGGAAGATGTCGCGATTGTCGGTCAGCCAGTGCAGGTTGACCGAGTCATAAGTGGCGGCGAACTGGCCGGTCAGGCGCAGGTTGAGGTAATCCTTTGGCTCGAGGAACTTGTAGGTCTGGCGGTAGATTTCGGGCCACTCGTGGCGGATGAGCAGGATATGGGCGATGGAATCCTTGCCCGAACGGGTGGGGATACCGCCGCTGCGCTGGAGCCATGTCACCAGCCGCCGGAGGCCGTAACCTTGCACTTTGAGCAAGCCGCCGGTGATCTCCTGAACGTAGGGCGCACCGCGCGTGTCCATCCAGAAGATAGCGTTGGTTAGCGGACGCCCGTCCTGGTCCACGGCTACGGTGGTGGAGTATAGGCTGGCGATGATGATCGCCAGGATATCGTCCACCGGCGCCAGCTTTTGCGCCAGCAGCCGCCGTGTGGCACGGACGATGGCCTGCCACCAGTCCTCCGGGCGCTGCTCCACCCCTCCGCCGGGAAGGAAGAGCGTCTCCACCGCCTCGAATTCACTGCCGATGATCTCCCCGCGGGTCGAGACCAGCGCAACCTTCGGCCCCGAAGAGCCAAAGTCGATGGCGAGGATGTATTCTTCGGTTGGCATGGCAGCCTCCTATTCTCCGATGATTGCCCCCAGATTAGTTTGGAAGAACGACGGGAAGTATACTACAACCCGGATTCAAGTAATATCGCAATCAATTGTTTTAACTCTTCTTTGTATGGCTCACCGGTGCGCCATGTCACAACTTCGCTTGCAGAGTGATATTGCTCCATGATTCACCAGCAAGCGGCGGAAACTGCGATACAGGGGACCATTCCATGCATCCATCACATGCTCTTGGGTGATATTCCCAACCACCCAGCCCCGGCAGCCTTTCACGCCTCCATCCGGCCATACCCGCATCCGGTTCCAGGCGCAGCGCGTGGTTTTCCATTTGACGAAGTGTGCAGGTTGGCGATACCAGGGTTCGATCTCTGCCTGCCTCAATAGAGGGTTTTGCATAACGATGAGGCGATTTCTTATACTCTGGCGTTCGATAGAGATGAACGCCTCTCGTATCTGCTGAACATTAATATCCTCAGGGTGAATTTTCCATGCCACTTCGTCTGCATGAAAAAACGAAGCGAATTGCGCATTGAACTCCCTGACCATCTCATCTGTCTGCATCCACAAGTGGTTGTAATCAATACCATCCACGCCTAATTTCACGCTCAAATCATACATGTTCACCAATTGGTCGCTGTTGAGTTCACTAATTGCCATGTTGATGAAAACTAGCGGGCGCTTTGGCAACCGCAATAACGCTTCCAGCCCCTCGGCCAAGCGCTCGAAAGCCTTGCGCCCCCGGATACGGTCGTGGATTTCCGGGGGACCATCCACCGAGACGACCAGGAAATCCAATCCCGCGTTGCAAAGGGCTTTTGCCCATTTGGCCAGGAACCAGCCATTGGTGGTGAGCCAGGTGGGGCATCCTTTGGCATGGGCATGGGTAATGAATTCGTTTATCTGGGGGTGGAGCAGCGGTTCGCCCCCTGCGAAGGCCACCAAAGGTTTGCCGGGGGTCTCGTCCATGAGTTTGCGAAACACATGCGGCTTCATGTGGCCAATTTGATTCAAACGAAATCCGGGGGAATCCGAGGAGGCAAACTGGCACATTGGGCAGCGGAAGTTGCAGGCATCTGTAACTACGACAGTAATTTGCTCGGGTGGCAGACTCCAACCATCCCCCCGCCTCGTGACAAAGGGGTGGGTCAATTGACCGAACAGATTCCGTGCCACTACAGAAAGCAAACGGGGTCTCCTTGTTATGAGGTTGACCAACCGACGAGCGTTCAGGATGTGCATTCCATCCTCTTGTCACTGTTTCTTCATTATAAGCTGAACTTGATACTCCATGGCGCCGTCCCACTCACCTGTCCTTTCGTAGGAAAGTATACTACTAACCCAAATTGACGTCCCCTTTTACCTGTGGTATCATCTTGCCACAACTCAATAGCCCCAACCGGCAACTCTTATCCAGAGAGGCGGAGGGACCGGCCCGATGATGCCTCGACAACCATGTTTAGTTGGGTAGTTAGGTAGTTTATTAGTTGAATAGTTGGGTAGCTTTGCACTAAGCAACTACGAAACTAAAAAACTACGAAACTATAAAACTAAAACAAAGGTGCCAAATCCGGCAGTAGGGATAGTCCTATGTGACTGTCCGATTTCTGGAAGATGAGAGGGCAGCCGCGCCTCCGTGCAATTGCCCTTTCCAGATGTCCAGAAGGGGCAATTTCTTTTCAAAGGAGACCCAACCTTTATGAGTACCACCTTTATGTCTTCACCCAAGCTGTTGTTCACCTCCGAGTCGGTGACCGAGGGACACCCGGACAAGATCTGCGACCAGATCGCCGATTCCGTGCTGGACGCTTGTTTCGAGCAGGACCCGATGAGCCGCGTGGCCTGTGAGGTGGCCACCAAGACCGGCTTCGTCATGCTGCTGGGTGAGATCACCACTCATGCCCAGATCAACTACGACGAGTTGGCGCGCAAGGTCATTCTCGATATCGGCTACGACCGCGCCAAGAAAGGCTTCGATGGCGCGACCTGCGGTGTGCTGGTGGCTCTCGCCAGGCAATCGCCCGACATTGACATGGGCGTGAGCAAGTCGCTGGAGGCCAAGGAGGGTGACAAGGACGAAATTGACAAGATCGGCGCCGGCGATCAGGGTATGATGTTCGGCTTTGCCTGCAACGAGACGCCGCAACTGATGCCGATGCCCATCTACTTGGCGCACAAGCTGACCCGCCGCCTGGCCGAGGTGCGCAAAGCCGGTACGTTGAAGTGGCTGCGTCCGGATGGCAAGGCCCAGGTTACGGTCGAGTATGCTTATGGCAAACCCAAGCGCGTGGACACCGTGCTGGTCAGCACGCAACATGCGCCGGAGGTCTCGCCTGCTGAGATCCGCGAGGGTGTTATCGAACACATCATCACCCCGGTCATCCCGGCGGAGATGTGGGACGGCGGCCCGAAGATCTACGTCAACCCGACCGGGCGCTTCGTCATCGGTGGGCCGCAGGGCGATGCCGGTGTAACCGGGCGCAAGATCATCGCTGATAGCTACGGCGGCATGGGACGCCACGGCGGGGGAGCCTTCTCCGGTAAGGACCCGACCAAGGTGGATCGCTCGGCAGCCTACGCAGCGCGTTGGGCGGCCAAGAATGTGGTCGCGGCGGGACTGGCCGACCGCTGCGAGATCCAGGTGGCCTATGCCATCGGCGTGGCGCACCCGCTCTCGGTCAACATCGAGACCTTCGGCACTGGCAAGTTCCCTGACGAGAAGATCGCCACACTCATCAACCAGCACTTTGACCTGCGCCCCGGCGCTATTATCCGCGACTTGAACCTGCGCCGCCCGATCTACCGCAAGACGGCGGCATATGGTCACTTTGGGCGCGATGACGTACTATTCCCCTGGGAAGAGACGAACAAGGCCGAAGCGTTGAGGAAGGCCGCGGGACTTTAAGGGTCACACAATCCCTTCCAACCCATGCGCTTCCAATAACAAGCGATCCTTTAGCAATTCTGCTGTTGGTCCATTCGCGACGATACGCCCCTCGTCCATCACCACCAGGCGCGGGCAAAGCTCGTTTGCCATGCGCAGGTCGTGGCTGGCGATGAGCATGGTCATTGGCAGGTCTCTTAGCAGGTTGATGAGAGCGCGGCGGGCGCGCGGGTCGATGCCGGCAGTCGGCTCATCCAGCACCAGCACCTCCGGCTGCATCGAGAGGACGGTGGCAATGGCGATGCGCTTCTTCTCGCCCACGCTTAGGTGATGGGAGACGCGCCGGGAATAGCCGGTCATACGCACCGCAGCCAGGGCCAGCTCGACGCGCCGGGTCACCTCGGCAGGGTCAAGTCCCTGGTAAAGCGGGCCGAAGGCCACGTCATCGAAAACGGTCGGGGAGAATAACTGGTCGTCCGGGTTCTGGAAGACCAGTCCCACCGCGGCGCGCAGACGGGCGAAGTTCTTCGGCTCCACCGTCAGCCCGCAGACTGTCAGCCGTCCCTCACCGGCTGACATGCCGTTCAGGTGCAACAGCAGCGTGGACTTGCCCGCGCCGTTCGGTCCGGCCAGTGCCACCTTCTCGCCGGGCGCGATGCGCAGCGAAACGTCGCGCAGCGCCGGGCGGCCATCAGGGTAGGTGAACGAAAGATTTTCGATCTCGATCGAGTGGTGCATGGTTAACCCCAAAACAGGATGCTAATGAGCAGGAACAAGCCGAGCAAGGTCAGCCCGGCGGCCAAAGCCAGCCGGCTGCCGCTGGTCAGGGATGAAAGCGGCAAAGTGCGCACCTCACCATCATAGCCGCGCGAGAGCATGGCGGTATAGATACGGTCGCTGCGCTCAAAGGCGCGCAGGAAGAGATTACCAGCCATGCCGCCTGCCACGCGCGCCCGCCAAGCCAGGCTCCCGCCGGACCTTCTACTCCTTCCTGCGCTTTGGCCGGAGCGCGCCGCCCGGGCGCGCATCAGCCGCAGGGCTTCATCCACCAACACGAAGGTGTAACGCCACATAAGTCCGAACATGCCCACCAGCAGGCGCGGGATGTGGACAGCGCGCATTGCTTGCAGCAACTCCGGGAAGGGTGTGGACGAAGCCAGCACGATGGCTGCTTGAAGCGACAGCCAGGATTTCAACGCCACGCCGAGAAAGCGTTCCAGACCAGGGTACGAGGCGGTCAATGTCCAACCACCGAGAGGAATGCTGAAGAGTGGTGCGCCTTTCAGCGTGAAGATCACTGGCAGAGCGGCTAACACGAATGGCAAGGCCAGCAGGGCGCGCTTCAACACATAGCCCACGCCCAAGCCCGAAAGGATTTCCACCGAGAGGATCAGAGCGAAGAGCAGGATGTAGACTGGCCAGGCCGTGATCGGCGTCAGCGAAACTGTCAGGATGAAGGCGACAGTCAACACGAACTTGAGGCGTGCGTCGAGGGTGTGGATGGGACTGTGGCGCGGGCGATAGGGATCGAGGAAGTGGACGTGCATAATCTTTTCAACACAAAGGCCACAAAGGAACACGAAGGAAAACCCTTGTGTCCTTTGTGTTTTAATGTTTTTCTTTTCTCCGCCTCAGGAATGCAACTCCCAGCGTAACGCCCAAGACGAGCAGCGCGCCGAGGACGCCGGCGGCAATGGTTGCCAGGCTTTTGTTCGCAATGCCAAGGAAGATGTAGTCGGGGATGAGCTTATAGAGTGGGGCGCGCACCGCGTGCAAGAAGCCTTTCTGGCCAGCCACCCACTCCAGACCATCGGGGTGTGCGGAAGCCAAAGGAGAGAGAACTGCCAATAAGAGTGCGCTACCCAGGCCAAAAGTCCAGATCGCTGCGCTACCGCGTGGGGCTGAGGCTTCTGCGTGGAGCAGGTCGCGCCGCGCCGCGTAGAGGAAGGACAAAGCCCCGACGGTGATTAATCCCTCGCCGATGCCGATCAACATGTGGATGCCGCCCATTGCCGGCACGGCGATATTCGCCGGGGAGGTGCCGGAAAGGGCCAGTTCCAGGGCGCAAGCCAGCGCTGCGCTAACAATGGAGAACCAAGCCGCACAGAAGCCGCCAAAGAAGACACCCTATGATCTGCCGCGCGCCAGCTTCTGCACGCTGGTATAGACGAAGTAGGAGACCGTCACGCCAACGACCGCCATATTGAACAGGTTAGCGCCAAGTGCCAACAGGCCGCCATCCTGGAAGATGAGCGCCTGGATACTGACCACGCTGGTCAGTATGATGACTGCCGACCACGGGCCGAGCAGGATGGTCGCCAACGCCGCGCCGAGCAAGTGGCCGGAAGTACCGCCGATGACGCTGAAGTTGAGCATCTGACCGGCAAAAATGGCCGCGGCCAGCACCCCCATCAACGGCACCTGGCGCTCGCCTAAATCCTTGCCAACCCACCGCAGAGCATAGGCTATCGCGGCAGCGGAGATCAGCCAAAGGATGATAGCGACGAAGGTGGAAAGGAAGCCATCCGGGACGTGCATGGGTTGAACAGAATACATAATTTCACGGCCTCTGTCGAGAACTTGTTACTGTATTACGGCTCCCATTGGAACTGGATCAATGCGACTACATATGGCTGCCCCTGGATGTATTCCACTCCCACCAGCCAGGTGCGCCAATTCAGCTCGTCGCCAGTCGCGCCGGGCCTGTAGACGGAGTAGAAATTAAAATTCGTGTACTCCGCCGGCCAGGAGGTATCGTAGCTGGCGCCGCCGGTTTGGACAGTATTGCAGGTCAGATTATAACTGGCGTTGAAAACGTCCAGCAGCTTGGGCAGGACCACCTCGTGGAACGATCCTTCGGTAGGCAGGCCGCTGCCGGCAGCCAGACCCCAGTTGTGCGAGTAAGTGCTCTCAAAAACAGCACTGGCGTGCAAAGGATCGAAGATGTTCTGGGCGCTTGCGTAATACCGCCAATAACGCACAGCCATGCCATGCGCCGGGCTGACCAGCGAACTCAGCAGATCACCATTGGCCGTGGTGAAGGCTGTGCCCAGTTTCGTGACCTGCGGGACGACCTTGCCATCGGCGCAAAAGGCAGATGGCGAGACATACTCGGTCAGGAAATGGGCGTTGACCCAGCCTGTCCCTCCGCCCGGAATCTGCACCTCCACCCATAGATCCGCGCCTACGTAAGCCGTGGGGCCGGTGCGCATTACATTGGTTGCGGTCGGTGAGAAAGTCCCAATGATGGGATTGCCTGCCCCGGCTGTGGAACGGATGTTCAACACGTCATCCGCCACGACCAGGATGACCGCGTATGGGCCTGAGGGGGTGCTTGTGGCCGTAGGCATAACGGTCGGCGCCGGGCTGTTGGTCACCGTGGGAAGTGCGACGGTCGGCGAGGGTGTCAAGGGTGTGGCAGTTGGCGCGACGAGGGGTGTGGCAGTTGGTGAGGCGATGAGCGTCGCAGGGGTGTTGGCCTGGGTTGGGGAGGACAGCCCAGGAAAGGGGGCGGGTGGCGTCGGCGTGCCAACCAATGAGATGGAACAGCCAAGTAGAGGGAAAAGGAAAATGGCGGCCAACAAGGCCAGGGTGGATTTTTTCATGGCAGCAACTCCTGATATAAGAACCATGCCCCCAACCGGCGGCTGGAATCTTTTGGGGCGCGGTCGTAGTAGAGATCGAAGATCTGCCCACCCTCCGTCCGCACGCGGAAGAAAAAGCGCCCCACGCCCCAAGAGCCGCGCGTGGCAGCGGCTACGGCATGGCTGGGACGCATGTTGCGTGCAAATTTACCGCGGCGCGTGTAATCCGTCCATTCGCCCAGCATCTCGGCGACGCGATAGCTCTTGCCCTGCCAGGTAAAACCTGCCGGGCAGCCGGGCTTTTTCTCCAGCGGCGGCGTTTCAGCAAATTGGACTTCGATGGCTTCATCGATGAAGTGGATTGGTTTGGTTTCCATGCTCACCTATTGTTATCAACCGTTCGCAGCTTATCATATCAGATTTTCGTCTTTCTTTCCGCCCTTGCCCGCTTATCCTAAAAGGGGGTAAGATTGCAGCGGAGAAACCTATGCCCATCCTACTCGATCCCGAAGCAACCGAAACGCGCACCCTCCTCGGCCTCTATCCTGATTTCAACGGCAAGTGTGTCCTTGAAATTGGCTGCGGCGATGGACGCCTGACCTGGCGCTACGCAGCGGAGGCGAGGCGCGTCGCGGCGATCGACCCCGACCCGGCGCGGCTGGAACGCGCTCTCGCCAATCGTCCCGTAGGATTCGACCATGTGGAATTCCAACACGCCAACCTGGAGGATTTCGCCGCCCGCATGCAAGAGAGATTCGATCTGGCGATCCTCTCCTGGTCGCTCTGATGAATGGCGCCTGAGAGCATGGTTCATGCTCTGGAAATCATCTGGGAGCTGCTTGCGCCGGATGGCCGCTTGCTGGATATCCATCCCAGCGGCGAGCCTCCACAAGTTATCCTGCGGAACGATACCGAACGCCGCCTCCTGGGCTATCTCCAGGAGAGCGATGATTTCATCGAATACCACCAGGCGAGCGAGGCTCTCCAAGCAGTTATCCTGCGCGGCCTGTTCCAAGTCGAGAGTGCCAGTCGATTCGAGTTCAGCGTTCACGCGGATACCGTCCCCGCCTTGGTGGATTACCTGAAAAAGGAATGGAAGGATGCCATCCTCGTCCCCGAGATCATTGCCCAGGCAGAGGCGCTCTGGAGGCGGCCCGGCGCGCAGAAAGAGATGATGATCAGCGAGTGGGATGGGATGACCCTGCTGCGCCCCGAAAGGAAATGATCCATGCGCCTCGAAGACCTGAACTGGATGGATGTGGAAGAATATCTCAAGCGCGAGGATCGTCTGATGTTGGTGCTGGGCGCAACGGAGCAGCATGGTTACCTGAGCTTGCTCTCGGATGTGAAGATTCCCCTGGCCCTGGCGGATGCTGCCTCAAAGCAGAGCGGTGTGCTGGTCGCGCCGCCGTTGAATTTTGGCTGCTCGCCGTATTTCTTGAGCTACCCGGGAACATTCAGTTTGCGCGTCTCGACGTTGATCGCCGCGCTGGATGACCTCGTCCACTCGGCGTATGGACATGGCTTTCGGCGCATTCTCATCTTGAACGGACACGGAGGCAACAGTCCGGCGCGGGCGCAATGTCATGATATCATCAACTCCATGCCGGGGTTGCGGCTGGCCTGGTACGATTGGTGGCTCGCCAACAGTGTGCTGGCTGTGGCCGAGAAGCACCAGATCAAACCCTCCCACGCCAACTGGCTGGAGGCTTTCCCGTTCACCATCGTCGGTGAGCTGCCGGAAGGGGAGAAAGTCCCCCCGCGCGTGCCAGGTATCATGGACGCGGCGGAGGCGCGGCGTGTTTACGGCGATGGTTCGTTCGGCGGCAAGTACCAGGTCGAAGCAGGCGTCATGCAGGAGCTTTTCGCTGCGGCGTTGTTGGATATTCTTCAATTGCTGAAGTTCGAGTAAAGGCGGGATTGAATCCCGCCCTACATTTGCTGTTCTCTATTCTGCTTTAGCCGGATAGACATATCCGGAAATTATGGCCTGGATTTGGCAATCCAGGCCGAGCAGTGTGAGCTTTCCGTAAAAAAACCTTGACGAAATCCTGACCGAACATGTATAATTCGGCCCATTGAAATATAAATCTAATCTGCGTAAACAAGCGAGCGCTTGAGAGAATAGTTCTCATGCGCTTGTTTTTGCGTATCGGTGCGCGGGAAACTAGAAAGGTGCACTGGGCAGAAATGGGCGGCGTTCGCAGATATTCATTACTTGCACATGTGCAGGCATTCGGAAGATGAGGAGACGGTATAGTGGAAACCAAAGGGTTGACTTCGCTTCGTATTAGTTTGGCGTCGCCGGAAACCATCCGCAGTTGGTCTTATGGCGAAGTGCTCAAACCTGAGACCATCAACTATCGCCGCCTGCGCCCGGAAAAGGACGGCCTCTTCTGTGAGGCTATCTTCGGACCGACGCGCGACTGGCAGTGCTACTGTGGCAGATACAAGAACCCGCGCTACAAAGGTATCACTTGTGACAAGTGCGGCGTGGAAGTGACCCGCTCCGCCGTACGGCGCGAGCGCATGGGTCATATCCAATTGGCGACGCCCGTCGCGCACATCTGGTACACGCGGCGCATCCCATCTTACCTGGGTTTGCTGCTCGACATCTCTCGCCGCAACCTGGACCGGGTGCTGTATTTTGCCCAGTACGTTGTCTCCTATGTGGATGAGGAAGCGCGCCAGAAGGCGCTCAAGCGCCTGGAGGACGAGATTTCTGTCTCGGAGCGCGAACAAGCCGCCGCGATCAACACCAAGATTGCTGAGATCAAGACCGGCCGCGACCACAAGCTCAGCGAGCTTTCCCAGCGTAAAGGCGAGTTGGAACGGCATTACGATGAGTTGCTCACGACGCGGCTGGAACCGATCATCCAGGAAGGCCAACGCCTCGAGCGCGCCATCCAGGAAAATATGGGAAAGCCTTTGAAAGAAGCTGTGGTTTTTGGCAAGGCTCAAGTTGTCATTGCCGAGGCCGGTAAGACGGCGGCAGCATCTCATCTCAAGAAGCTTCAGAAGGCTGTCCAAGAGCAACTGGAAGGATTGGAGAACGAGCTGAAAGACCAGAAGCAGCGCGAGTTGGAAGAGGTGAAGATGGAGGCTGCTAAGGTCAAAGCCGTTGCGGAAGAGCAAATGGCTGGTCTACGCAGCCAGTTGGAAGACCAGGCTTCTGCCTCGCAGGACCAGAACGCGAAAATGCGCGACGAGCTGCTGGAGTTGCGTCCCTTCACCTTTCTGGGCGAGACGCGTTATCGCGAATTGAAATTCCGCTGGGGACAGGTCTTCCGCGCGGATATGGGCGCCGAAGCCTTCTACGACATCTTGCGACGCCTCGACCTGGATAAGCTTGCCCAGGAGCTTTGGCATGAGGTACGCACCACCAAGTCCAAGCAGAAGCGCAAGAAAGCCACCACCCGCCTCAAGGTGGTGGAGGCTTTCCGCCGCTCTGGCAACCGCCCGGAGTGGATGATCCTCACAATCCTGCCGGTAATCCCGCCGGATCTGCGCCCGATGGTGCAACTGGATGGCGGACGCTTTGCCACCTCCGACCTGAACGATCTCTACCGCCGCGTCATCAATCGCAATAACCGCCTGAAGCGGCTGCTTGAACTGGGCGCGCCGGATGTGATCGTGCGCAACGAGAAGCGTATGTTGCAAGAGGCGGTGGATTCATTGATCGACAACAGCCAGCGCGGCAAAGCACTCTCCCGCAGAGGCCGGCGCGAGCTGCGCTCGTTGAGCGACATGCTCAAGGGTAAGAAAGGCCGCTTCCGCCGCAACCTGCTCGGTAAGCGGGTGGACTATTCCGGGCGCTCGGTCATTGTGGTTGGCCCACAGCTCAAGCTCTACCAGTGCGGTCTCCCCAAGAGCATGGCGTTGGAACTTTACCGTCCCTTCGTCATTGCCCGGCTGGTTTCGCACAACTACGCAGCCAACGTCAAGGGGGCGCGGCGCTTCATCGAACGCAACCGGCCTGAAGTTTGGGAAGTGCTCGAAGAGGTCATCAAAGAGCGTCCGGTTCTCTTGAACCGCGCGCCCACCTTGCACCGGCTGGGCATCCAGGCCTTCGAGCCGGTGCTGATCGAAGGCTCGGCCATCCAACTGCACCCGCTGGTGACCACCGCCTTCAACGCTGACTTCGATGGTGACCAGATGGCCGTCCATGTGCCGCTTTCCGAGAAGGCGGTACAGGAAGCGCGCCGCCTGATGCTGGCCTCGAAGAACCTGCTCAAGCCCGCGGATGGCGAGCCGATCATCGGTCCCTCGAAGGACATGGTGTTGGGCGTCTATTACCTGACGATGGATCACAGCCAGCCGCATAAAGGCGATGAACGTGCCTTTGCCGACATTGATGAAGTGGACCTGGCCTATCAACTGGGGCAGGTGGACATCCATACCAAAATCAAGCTGCGCGTCAAGACCTGGTACAGCGACGATGGCACACGCCTCGCGGAGGTGGAAATCCGCATGATTGACACAACCGTTGGCCGTGTGCTGTTCAATCGCGTCCTGCCTGAACAAGTACAGTTCGTCAACGAGAAGCTGGAGAAAGGTGGCGTCAAGGACCTGATTGCGGAAGTCTATGAGCTATGCGGCCAGGAAGTGACCACCAATGTGGCCGACGAGATCAAGCGCATCGGCTTCGAGTACGCGATGCGCTCCGGCACGACCCTCTCGGTGGCCGACATCACAATCCCGCCCGAAAAGCAGGACATCATTGCCAAAGCCTTGCAGGAAGTGGAACTGGTGCAGCGCGACTACCGCCGCGGCCTACTTACCGAACAGGAGCAAAATGAGCGCATCATCCAGATCTGGCAGCAGACGACCACGGATGTCGCCAAGGCTGTAAAGAATTCCCTCGACCCCGATGGCAACTTGGCGACCATGGCCAACTCAGGCGCGACGAAGGGCGGCTTCGGCCCCGTTTCTCAGCTTGCCGGGATGCGCGGCCTGATGGCCGACCCGTCCGGGCGCATCATCCCCTTCCCGATTCGCTCGAACTTTCGCGAGGGCCTGACCGCGCTCGAATACTTCATGTCCACGCACGGCGCACGCAAGGGCCTGGCGGACACCGCCCTGCGTACCGCTGACGCTGGTTATCTCACCCGCCGTCTGGTGGACATCGCCCAGGACATCATCATCAACGAACACGATTGCGGTACAAAGGAAGGCATCTGGATCCGCAAGAAGGATGACATCGCCGGTCAATCCATGTTCGACCGCCTGTACGGACGCCTGGCCGCCGAACGCATCCTTGACCCGAACACGGGCGAGGTGCTGGCAGAGCCAGACGATGTAATTGACCACGAGCTGGCGCGTAAGGTCACCGGCTTAGGCATCAAGGATGTGCGCGTCCGCTCTCCGCTGACCTGCGAACTGACACATGGCATTTGCGCCATGTGCTACGGGTTGGACCTGGGGCGCGGTTCGATGGTCGAGCTTGGCTCCGCCGTAGGAATCGTTGCCGCCCAGTCCATTGGAGAACCTGGCACACAGCTTACCCTGCGTACTTTCCATACCGGAGGCGTGGCTGCGGGAGGCGATATCACTACCGGTCTGCCCCGTGTAGAGGAGCTTTTCGAGGCGCGCAAACAGCCGAAAGGCGAGGCGGTCGTCTCCGAGATCAATGGCGTGGTGCGCATGGTGCAACAGGATAAATACACCGACCTGCGCCAGGTACGCGTGGAACACAGCGAGATGATCCACGATGAGTACGATGCCCCGGAGGAATGGACCATCCTCGCCAGAGATGAGGATGAGGTCAAGGCTGGCGACACATTGGCAACCCTCGGCGAGGCAACCGTGACCGCCGCACATGCCGGGCGCGTGCGCATCGAGGAGCGTAAGATCATCGTCTCCTATGAGCAGCGCGAGGATGTTGAATACGATATTCCCACCACTTCACGTCTGCTGGCTCGCGAAGGCGACCATGTTGAGGCCGGCCAACCGCTGACGGAAGGCTCGCTCAACCCGCATCGCATCCTGCGCATCCAGGGACGCGAAGCCTGCCAGATGTACCTGCTGGGCGAGATCCAGAAGGTGTACCGCAGCCAGGGCCAGAACATCCACGATAAGCATTTCGAGGTTATCATCCGCAAGATGATGGCCAAGGTGCAGGTGACGCGCCCCGGCGATACCAAGTACTTGCCCGGCGATCCTGTTGACCGGCTGGAGATCAAGAAGATCAATGAGCAGATGCTGGCTGAGAGCAAGACCCCGGCGCGCTTCGGCGAGATCCTGCTGGGGGTGACCAAGGCCTCGCTCAGCACCGATTCATTCCTCTCGGCCTCCTCGTTCCAGCACACCATCAAAGTGTTGGCGGGGGCAGCGATCGGCTCCAGCACCGATCCGCTCTTTGGCCTCAAAGAGAACGTGATCATCGGCAAGCTCATCCCGGCCGGGACGGGCTTCGTCCACGGGCGCTTCGTCATGGCAGAGAAAGCCACCGAAGCCGGCGCCTCCCAATGGACGGACATCCCAGACGGCACGGCAGCAGACTGAAATAAAGACCTCCGAGTTCACTGAGAACTCGCAGGTCTGTTCTTACAGGTAGGACGAAATTAATTTCGTCCTACCTGCCAGAGGCGCGCAAAGCGCAAGATACGACTGCGGATATAGAATATATCCGGGTCGGCGAGCGGACGCCGCGCCTTGATCAATGCCATTGCCTCCTGGGGCGAATAGTCCTGGGCGATCAAGACCGCCGCGCCCATTGCCACGCCACGGTGACGGCCTCCGGCGCAGTGAGCGTAGACTTTCCCGCCGGAGCGGATTGTGTCCAACGCAGCGCGGGCACCACGTTTCAGCAGGAAAATAGGGATAGGTAGCAGGGGAATATCCACGGTGGGCAGCCACAGGAATTTCAGAGGCGCAGGATGCAGGTCGGGCCGCGGCGGGTGTTCGAGGCGCATGTTGATTACCAGGCGCACGCCCAATTCCCGCAGGCGGGGGTAATCCTGCTCGACAGGCGTCGTGCCGATGAATAAGTCGGGGGTAATTGAGGAGAGATCCATGAGGTCAATCAAAAGCGACAACGAATGGACAACGAATAAACGAATGCCTCGTTTTTTAACGTCAGTCCAGAATCAATCGGTCGCGCTTGAAGCGCGCCATCGCTGCCAAGATCAGCACCGCGTCGAGGAGGGCGACGATCATACCAGCCCAAATGCCGATCGTCTTGAAGTCCGCCCGCATCAGGAATTGGATGATGGGCTGCATCACCATTGGCGGCAGCATCGGAAGGATCATCAGCGGGATGAAGAGCACGAAATAGGCGATGGTAAAAGTCTGCTGCGCCTGGCGCACCGAGGCGGCGCGCAACGAGACGAGCACACCCAGCCCGGAAGCCAGCGTCGAGATGAGCAGCACCACCGCCAGGATGCCCAGCGCGATCCCCGCCGGGAAGAGCAACAACCCAGCCCGGCCGAACGCGACGTTGATCGTCAGCAGCCCAACGAGGATGCAAACGAGGGTCATCCCCAGGCCGTAGACCACGCCAGCCAGTATCTTGCCAAACAAGATGGCGCGGTCGGAGAGACGGCTGGCGAGCAGCGTCTCGAGCGTGTGCCGCTCGCGCTCGCCGGCGAAGGCGTCGACCATGGTCGTGCCGACCAGCATGAATGGCAGCCAGGCCCAATAGAGCAGGGTGAACGGTGAAGTCACCCAGCCCTCACCGCTCTGCAGCGGCAGGAAGATGCCGAACACGCCGATGAAGATGAGCAAGGAGAAAAGATTGGTGCGCGACTTGTCGCGGCGCAGGTAGGGCAGTTCCCTGATCTCCTTTATGGCAACGGTAAGAATATCGGTAAGCATACTACCTTCCCTCTCAGACACCTGGCATCTTTGAGATGCCAGGTGTCTCGCTCTCTTCCTCCACCAGTGTCAGGAACAACTCTTCCAGGCTGGCTATGCCCTTGTGGACTTCTTCCACTGCCGCGCCGGATTCGACCAGAAGGCGGACCAGCGGCGCGGATGGGAAGCCGGGCTGGATGCCGATGGTCAGTTTTTCTCCCGCTAGCGCGACTTCGCACACTTCGGGCCGGCTGCGCAGCCTGGCGAGCAGCGCCTCGTTGAAGCCGCTGCCGGTCACCTCGAGACGCGGCGCATCGTTATGGAGGCGCAACTCATCCAGTGTGCCGGTGGCCAGCAGGCGGCCTTTGTTGATGACGCCGATACGCTGGCAGAGCTTCTCGGCCTCGGCCAGGTTGTGGGTGGTCAGGAAGATGGTCACGCCCTCGCGCGCCGCCAACGTTGCAAGGTCCTCTCGCAAGGCGGCAGCGGCAACGGGGTCCAATCCCGCGGTCGGTTCATCGAGGAAGATGAGCGCCGGGCGGTGGAGCAGCGTGCGGGCGACGGCCAGCTTCTGCTTCATGCCGCGGCTCCACGCGCTGACCGGTTCCTTGCGACGCTCCCATAGTCCCATATCCGTGAGCAGCTCCTGGATGCGCGCTCCCCGCTCGGCCTTGGTCATGCGCCAGACGCGCCCGTAGAACTCCAGGTTGTCTTCGGCGGTCAGGCGTTCGTACAAGCCGTTGTATTCGAGCAACGCGCCGCTGCGCTGGCGGATGGCATCTGCCTGGGAGCGGGTATCGAAGCCCAGCACCTCGGCGCTGCCCCCGCTCGGCTCCAGCAACCCGAGCAGCAGGCGGATGGTGGTCGTCTTGCCGGCGCCGTTGGGACCGAGAAAGCCGAAGACCGCCCCGGGGGCGATTTCGAGCGAGACATCGTCCACGGCGCGGATGGGGCCGAAATCGCGGCGCAGGCTGGAGGTGCGGATGGCATACGGATTCATAAACAGGCTTTGTTAGTGAGATTTTGATCCACGAAGGAACACGAAAGAACACAAAGTTATTTCGAAACCAGGCTTTTAGCCAGGCGGACGGCGGCACTGGCATCCGGACCATAGCCATCCGCGCCAACCTGAGCGGCGTAGGCTTCCGTCACGGGCGCGCCGCCGACCATCACCTTTACTTTATCCCGCAGGCCTGCCGCCTTGAGGGATTCGATCGTGGTTGCCATTGCGGGCATGGTGGTGGTCAAAAGGGCCGATAACGAAATGAGATCCACCTTGCCGGTCTGTGCTTCGGCGACAAACTTTTCGGGGGGCACGTCGGTGCCGAGGTCAATGATCTCGAAACCGGCGCCTTCGAGCATCATGGCCACCAGGTTCTTGCCGATGTCGTGCAGGTCGCCTTTGACCGTGCCGATGGCCACCCGCCCGGCGGCCTTCACGCCGCTTTGTACCAGGTGAGGCTTCAGAAGGGCCAGCCCGGTCTGCATGGCGCGCGCCGCGATGAGCATCTCGGGCACATAGTATTCGCCGGCCTCGAACAGGCGGCCCACCTCGGCCATGGCCGCGACCAGGCCATTCTGCATGATCTCCCCGGCAGGAATGCCGGCCTGTAATGCGGTCTCCACGCCGGCCTTTGCCTCGGGTGCGTTCCCCTCCACAACCGCCTTGAAAATGGTTTCAGTCTGATTCATTGTTTTTCTCCTCAATTCGACTTGGCGCGGCCCCAACCGCGCGCCACCCGGATCATGGCCTGCACGTTCTCGGGACGGGCATTGAGCGGCACCTCGCAGCCCGAACCCAGGATGAAGCCGCCGCCGCGACCGACCTCACGGATCAGCTTCTCGCAATAGGCTTCCACCTCGCCGACTTCGCCAAACGCCAGCAGTTGGGCAGAGACATTGCCCTTGAGGCACATCCAATCGCCCAGGATCTGCTTGGCTTTGAAGATATCCGTATCTTCATCTAGCTCGAGAATGCAACTCGCTTGCGGCAACTCGCGGAAGTAGGGCAGCAAGGGCGTCCAGTTGGCATCGCAATGCAGGACGGGTGTGATCCCTTTCTTCACGAAAAATTCGGTCATCCGCTTGAGATGTTCCAGGGCAAACTTTTCGAACATTTTTGGATTAATGAACGTGGCGCTGGAACGCATCGGGTAGATATTGACGCGCTTTCCGCCAGTGGCCATGAGCGGCTGCATGCTGGAGGCCAGGGCAGGCTCCAGGCTGGCTTCGCAGGCTTTCTGGACAAGCTCGGGGCAGTCGTACAGATCCAGCGAGAATTTGTTGATGGAGCGGGCCAGGGAGAAGAAGTCGAAGGGGGGATAGATAGCGCCGTAGAAGGCCGGGGGCACGCCGCGTTTTTCCAGCCGGGCGGCGTTGCCACGGATACGCAGCCCCATGCGGATGAATTTCAAGGTGAGGATGAGGCGGCCGCGGGCACCCGCCGGCAGGCTTGGATCGAGGCGCACAAAATAGTCCAGGTTCCAGCGAGCGTAACCATCCTTGAGAATGCGTTCATAATCCTCGCGCAGCATGACCTCTTCTTCGATGAGCTGGAAAAGCTCATCTTCGCCAAGCTCGCGTCCGGGCAGCTTGTAATGGAGCCCCTCGGAGAAGGGCACATCCCGTGGAAAGATCGCAAAATACATATCGGGAGGGCCGATGCGGTCAATGACGCGGTCCACTGCCAGGCGCCAGGCTTTGACGCTGGAGAAGATCTCCGCCTGTTTCATGCCCGCCAGCCGGGCGGTAAAGGTGATGATGAGCGGCGCAACCGGCACCTCGCCCCCGGGCAGCGGCTGCAGCTTGATGGCGGCTTCGATACGTTTATGAGCGTTCATGGGATGGTTGGCTCCGAGGTGATTTATTTCTACACTTGAAAAAGGTATTATAGCAGACACAGGTGGAGAAACAAAAATCAAAACCTTTTGTACACGGAGTAAACGGATTACACCGATTGACACCGATTTTGTGGTGGTCAGGACCATCACGACAAGACGTTTACAGAGGAGCCAAACAGGATACAAGGATAGTAGGATTATTTTCTTTGTGGCTCCGTGACTTGTTGTGTGACCCTGCCAGGGTGCTGCGCGACATTCTCAATGCCTGGCATCTTGAGCGCGCAACGATGAGGCGGATAAGGTCGAACTAATGGGTGGGAGGAGAGTAGTGTAAACTATTTTCTGTAATTTCTAACGCAATGGTAGGTCAAGTGTTATCCTCACGGTTAGCACACCAAAAGGAGAGACACCATGACCTACCGAGAGGATTTTACCCTACCCGCCGAAC
>Ga0233425_10003114_pt1 | contig 30975 bp, 36 predicted proteins | sample Watercolumn_Towu_2_FD_181712 | JGI IMG/M metagenome (GOLD analysis project Ga0233425, IMG submission 181712) | Freshwater microbial communities from Lake Towuti, South Sulawesi, Indonesia - Watercolumn_Towuti2014_140_MG | ecosystem: Environmental > Aquatic > Freshwater > Lake | place...
CAGTCGCTTCGGCGGGGTCGGAGACCCGCGCCGAACAGAGAACAGGGGGGCGGAGACCCGCGCCGAACAGAGGATAATAAGACAGCGGGCTGCGGACACGTTTTCGGTAGGGTGTGACCAGCTCGCCGGTTGATGCTCTCCATTCGAAACCGTGTTGTCGGCGAGCGCCGGCACACCAGAATGCGACCTGTCCTGCCGCAGCCAGTCGTCCAACCGTGCCGCGGTGGGGGCCGACGAGCGTGGTGGCGTTGATGAGTGGGGCGTCATTGCCCGGCAAACTCGGCATGCTCCGAAGCAATGCGGAAGGGAGACCTCCGGTCAGTCGCTTCGGCGGGGTCGGAGACCCGCGCCGAACAGAGAACAGGGGTCGGAGACCCGCGCCGAACAGAGAACAGGGGGGCGGAGACACCGCGCCGACCGCTGAGCGATGTGTGCCGACATGTTCTCGGGTCGTGGCCGCATTCTGGTGTGCCGGCGCTCGCGGTCAGACGTCCCAGCGACGCGGGACGTTCGTCGCGAGCTGGTCACACCCTACGAATCGCGGGCAACGAGCAATGGCCGAGGAAACCGTGCCAACGCATTCGTTCGCAGAAAGAACAAGGAACTAAGCCACCAGCAGAAGACGCCGGACCGAAAGACGAGAAGTGAGTGAGCGGCCAGCCAGGCGATAGCGGCGGGAGGCGGACGGCCGCAGGCCGCTCTCTTTCTCTATGGGGATAATAAGACATTGGGCGGGTGGGTCGTTAGGGCGTGCGGCGGAAGAACATTTGTCGCCCCTCACCCCACCCTCTCTCCCGCTGTCCCGCTGCGCGGGCGGTGGAGAGGGGGCAATTCAGTGTTTCGCTCGAAGATGCGTGATGTGGGCGCGAAGTCACACGCATTGTGGTCAATTCCCCCGGTGTTTCGATGACCACGGCGCGGACCGCGAACGCATCGGCACGTTGGCCGTTTGAAATCCCGTTCATCCGATGATCGTTTCTTGCGAGTCATCGTTCTGTCATTCACGATCGGCCGCGCGGCGGAACGGAGGACGACGACACCGACGCCACGGCCCTGTTCATCTGAGCCGCGCGCTCGGTCGTGTCCGGCGCGCCGCGGCGCGACCGGCCACCGGCCAGCGACCGGTCCGGGCCCCTCCCAGGCCCGGCCGGTGGGCTGGCCGAAAGTGTTCCGCTGCCGCCTCTCGTTCCCCTCTCGAATCGCCAAGCTCCCTGGCAGTCGGTACAATGCAGCGCTGTGCCTTGGCTGCGGAAACCCGTCGCACGCGGGCGCGCGAGACATCCGGCGGAGCCCCCATGCGACCGTCGTTGCTGCAACATCCTCGGGAATTCCAGACTCGACGCCATCCTGCGTGGGTGGGTCGCACAGGACACCACAAATGGCCCGGGCCATGAACGCTTGTCTTGGGGAGCAGCGCCCGGAGATGCAATTTCGCACCGATTTGTTTATCATGGTATGTGGGTGTCGGCGGACACGGAGAGGCCGAAGAACTTAGAGCCAGCAGGACCCTTGATCATGCGTGTACTGGTGGGATGGGACGACCCGATCGAAGCGGAAACCATTGGTCTTATTCTCAATGTCGAAGAGACAACCATCGAGATCCAGGCGGATGCAGCGCAGTTCGAAGCCCTGGCGACGCAGCAGGACTGGGACGTCGTGCTAATGGCCATCAACTTTCCGGATGAGGAGACTTCGCTGGAGTTGTTCCGGAAAGTCCAGGACGCGTTGCCCAACATCCCGATCGTCGGGGTGTGGCGTCAGGGGCAGTTTACGGCCCTGGCCAAGTTTATTTCCAACGGCCTGCATTCCCATCTCATGCGCGACGCCGACGGCGATTTCATCTTCCTGTTGCCATCGATGATCGAGGCTGCTCAAGCCGCCGTCATGGCCCAGCGCTCGCGCATGCTGGCGGAACGTTTGCGGGAAGAAGTGGACTCGGTACGGCGCCTGCAGGAATCGGTCATCCCCAAGGATCTGCCGGCGCCGCGCGGTTACGAGGTCGTGGCTCGGTACGAACCGTCGCAGATCCGGATCATGGGGGACAATCCGGTGATCATGGCCGGGGGTGATTACTACGACGTGTTCAACCTCGGCCATGACAAGATGATCCTGCTCGTCGGCGACGCCTCCGGCCACGGGGTCAAAGCGTGCATGTCGATCATGACCATGCACACGTTGATCCGGATGATCCGTGATCAGCGCTACCCTAACACGGTCGAATTCGTTTCCGAGGTGAATCGCCGGCTCTGTTCCAGCGACATCGTCCAGGACGAAGGAGGATTCATTACCCTCCTCTACTCGTCGCTGGATTTGACCAATCACCGCCTCACCTGGACGTCGGCGGGCCAGCCGATGCCGATGCTCCAGGACCTCGCTACCAACGAGGTCACCATTCTGGGCACGGAAGAGCAGGGGGGATTGCCGCTGGCAATCGATGAGGGTTGGGTCTACGAGGAAATCTCACTGATCATACCCGAGAACACCCGGCTCCTGATCTACACCGATGGTCTCGACGAGGCCTTTCCCGCCGACGGCGACCAGCAGCATGATCAGTTCGGTGTGGCCGGGATTAAGGCGAGTTTGAAGTCATCGCGCGAACTGCCGTTGGAGCAGGCTCTGGCCAAGCTGTTTGCCGATTCGAATGCCGCTACGCGGGGCAGCGGGCGACACGACGACACGTCCGTCGTGCTCCTGGAACGAAAACGCTCGTAGCGTCGAGCGGCTCGCAGGGAGGAGCCAGCGAGAGGTCAGAAATTGTCCAGGACGTCTTCGGGTCAAGACGTCGCGGGCGGTTCCGTGTCGCTCGCGGCGGAATCCGAGGCCTCGGCCCCGCCGGCAGTCTCATCCGCGAACGCCGGCTTCTCGCTGCGGACCGTGACCCGGTCGTGGACGCCCACCAGCTCGAGTATTGCGCGGGCGCCGGCGTCCCCCAGTCGCGGTTTTGACAGCTTCAGCACGCGTGTATAGCCCCCGTCACGGTCAGCAAACCGGGGAGCGATATCTTCAAACAGAATGCGGACGGCCTGTTTGTCGCCCAGGAGCTGTAACGCTCGGCGGCGTGCGGCCACCATGGGGGCGCGTGCCAGGACCCACTTCTGCCAGCGGTCGCTGCCGCGCCACTTCCGCCATTCCTCCGTCCCGCGTTCCGCTTGGGTCGCGTACTGCTCGGCTTCCTGCTGGGACTTCAGGGAGCGGCGGGCGATCGTGATGCACCGCTCGACAAGCGAACGGGCCTCTTTGGCTTTGGGGAGCGTCGTGATGACGCGGCCTTTGACTTTGGGCTTGTTCCGCTCGTGTTCCGCATCGCGTTCCGTCAGGAACAGGCTGCTGGCCAGGTTGCGCAGCATGGCGTTCACATGGCTGGAAGTGCGGCTGAATCGGCGGCCTCGTCGGCGGTGTCGCATGGTAGTACCGTTCTGTCGTGCAAAATGAATATCGACTGACCGAGCCGCAGTGCGGCAGCGCCCGGCTGGCAACTGCACAACCGCGGGAGCTCGGCGGATCAGAACCGGGCGGGCAATGCCGCGGGAATCCGCATTCCCAGCCGCAAGCCCAGCTCGGTCAACTTTTCTTTGACTTCGTTCAGTGTCGTCTCGCCGAAATTGCGCACCTCGAGCAACTGGTCTTCCGTGCGCTGCACCAGATCCCGCACGGTATGGATGCTCTCGGACTCGAGGCAGTTCGTAGCCCGGACGGACAGTTTCAGCTCGGCCAGACTCAAATTCAGCTTCGCGTCCATTGCCGGGTCCACCGTGCCGCTTCCCGTCCGCGGCAGCGCGTGCACCTGCGGTCCGAGTTCCACATACTGCACGAATGGATTCAAGTGTTTGCGGAGGATCTTGGCCGATTCGACGAGCGCCATTTCCGGGTGGATCGAACCGTTAGTCCAGATTTCCAGTACCAGCTTGTCGTAGTTGGTCTTCTGGCCGACACGGGTCTCCTCGATTTCGTAGCGGACGCGCGTCACCGGGCTGAACACGGCATCGATCGGGATAATACCGATTTCGTGCTCGCCCGCGCTGTGCTCCGTCGCCGGAACGTAACCGCGACCGTTCTCGACCACCATTTCCATCATGAACGGCACGTTATCCGTCAGCGTAGCCAGCACGTGCCTCTTGTTGATGATCTCGACATCGGCATCCGTTTGCACGTCCGCACCCGTGACGACGCCGGCCTGGTTCTTCTCTGCGGTGATGACGCGCGTCGCCTCGCTGTGGTTCTTCACCACCAGCGACTTGACGTTCAACACCACATCGGTCACGTCTTCCAGGACGCCGGGAATGGTGGTGAACTCGTGTTGCGCCCCGCGGATCTTGATCTGCGTGACGGCACTGCCCTCGAGGCTGGAAAGCAGAATCCGTCGCAGGCTATTGCCGACGGTGACACCGAATCCGCGTTCGAACGGTTCAGCAACAAACTTCCCGTAGGTCGCCGTCAACGTGTTCTTGTCGCAAACCACCGCGCTGGGAAGTTCCAGACCACGCCATCGTATATGCATCAGCAATCTCCGTAGAAACTGGACTGGCCAACACGCCACCAGTAGCCGCGACTGGCTTCACTCACCCGCCCTGTTATACTCGTCGCTTCTTCCGCGGCCGACAGCCGTTGTGAGGAATCGGCGTGCAATCTTCGATGGACTTGACCGTCATGCCGGCCGATTGCAGCGCCGTGATGGCGCTTTCTCGTCCCGACCCCGGCCCTTTGACGCGCACCTCAAGTTCGCGCACACCGAACTTGGCCGCCTTCTCGGCCGCCTGTTGGGCCGCACACTGACCGGCGAAGGGAGTGCTTTTGCGGCTCCCCTTGAACCCGCACGTGCCGGCGCTGGCCCAACACAACGTATCCCCCTTAGTATCGGTCACGGTCACCGTCGTGTTATTAAAGGTCGCCTTGACGTGGGCGATCGCCACCGTCACGTTGCGGCGTGTTCGTTTCTTCTTGGTTGCCTGTGCCTTCGCCACTGCTAGAAGACTCCTCTTCGTTCTCGATCAGCCCGTGCCCGTCACGGCGCCAGCCACACTGTTCCTTTAACTACCGCAGGTCCTTCACGCCCTTCTTGCCCGCCACCGTCTTGCGCGGACCCTTACGCGTCCGGGCATTGGTCCGGGTCCGCTGGCCCCGGACGGGCAACCCCAGCCGATGACGGATACCGCGGTAGCACTTGATGTCTCGCAAACGCGTGATGTTCTGCTGGACCTGCCGCCGCAACGGGCCCTCCACGGTATAGTCCCGTTCCAGGAGCGCGGCTAAGCGTCCCAATTCATCCTCGGCCAGATCACGGGCCTGCTTTTGCTGGTCGATTCCCGCCTTGAAGCACAGGTCGCGAGCCACCTTCGGCCCGACCCCGTACAGATAGCGCAACGACACGAAAGTCGGTTTATCGTTGGGGATGTCAACACCAAGAAGTCGCGGCATGAACGGTCACTCCTCCGTCGCGGTCAGCACACCCAGAACCCAGCCGGCGATGCAAACTGCACGCCCATCGTCGTTTAGCCTTGTCGTTGCTTATGGCGTGGATTACTGCAAACGACGTACACGCGGCCCCGCCGGCGCACGATCTTGCAGTGCTCACAGATCCGCCTGACACTCGCACGAACTTTCATCGCAACAGCTCCCACGTTCTCCGGGAGGTAAAGTTCCCTAGTATAAAATGCTTGCACCCAACCCATCAAGGGGAGCAGCGACCCTCGCAATGCGAATCCCGTGCCAACCAGTTACCCCTGGGCCTGCGCGGCAATCCGCTGAAAGACGGCATCCGGAGAGCCGGAGCCTTCGATCGAACGCAATTTCCCCTTCTGCCGGTAGTAGTCCACCAAGGGGCGCGTTTCCGATGCATAGACCTCCATGCGGCGGCGAATGGTCTCCTCGTTGTCGTCGGCCCGGCCTTCGATCTTGGCACGCTCCAGCATCCGCCGCATCAGTTCCTCACCGTCCACCACCAGCTCAAACACGTGCGCCAGGGACGCCCCGCGCTGGGCCAGCAACCGATCCAGGGATTCGGCTTGAGCGATCGTGCGTGGAATGCCGTCGAACAGGCAACCGCGCTGGCAGTCCGGCCGCTGGATCCGCTCCGCGACCAGATCCATGATCAGTTCATCCGAGACCAGCCGTCCCTGATCGATGCACTCGGCGATCTTCAATCCCAGCGGCGACTTCTGCTGCTTCGCCTGCCGCAGCATATCCCCCGTGGACAAATGGGGAACCTGCAGCAAATCGAGCAACCGTTTCGATTGCGTCCCTTTGCCGCAACCTGGAGGACCAAGCAGGATCACGTACATCTCACGCCTCACCGAACACCGCGAAAGCACCCCATTCCCACATCCGACCCGACGAAAATCGGGCGGTTGACTCGTCAACCTTCCAGCAGGCCCCGGTAATTCCGCATCACCAGGTGGCTGTCAATCTTCTGCACCAGGTCGAACGCCACGCTGACCGCGATCAGCAGCCCCGTGCCTCCGTAGAAACTGGCCACCGTGAAACTCACTCCCAGCGAACTCGAGATCACCGTCGGCACGATCGCCACCAGAGCCAGGAATCCCGCTCCGACGTACGTGATTCGCACCATGACTTTCTCGAGATAGTCCGCCGTGCGTTTGCCAGGCCGGTAACCTGGAATGAACGTCCCGTAGTCCTTGAGATTTTCGGACATCTCTTTCGGGTTGAAGGTGATGGCGGTCCAGAAATAGCAGAAGAAGTAGATCATCGCCACATACAGGAGGTTGTAAACGAACGACGTCCCGCGATGGAACATTTCCGACAAGGACAACAGCCAGCCCGGCGTGTCTCCGGACTGCATCGTCACGATCATGTTGAAGAACATGGCCGGAAGCATCAACAAGCTGCTGGCGAAAATGATGGGCATGACGCCGGCCTGGTTGATGCGCAGCGGCAGGTATTGCCGGGAGCCCCCGTAGACCCGCCGCCCGCGCACGTGCTTCGCGCTTTGCGTGGGTATGCGGCGCTGTCCCAAGGTAATGAACACGACACAGAACACGACGGCCACAAACAGGAATACCAGGACCACGAGCGTTTCTACGCCGATGCGCGACTGGCTGAGTCCGACCAGTTCCAGGTCGGCGTTCTGCAGCAGGTCCACCATGGCCCCCGGCATGCGCGCCAGAATGCCTGCCATGATCAGCAAACTGATGCCGTTACCGATGCCGAACTCATCGATCTGCTCACCCAGCCACATCAAGAAGATGGTCCCGCAGGTCATGGTCAACACCGCGGTGATCTGCCAGCCGAGCGGCAGGCTGCCGGGATCCAGGGGATTGGCGAGGAAGTTGACGTCGATGAGGCCGGTGCCGCCGCCGGTGGGCGTGCTCATCAGGTAGAACTTGACGTAGAACCAGCTCTGGATCAGGCACAGGAAGACGGTGAGGTAGCGCGTGTACTCGTTGATTTTCTTGCGTCCGGTCTCGCCTTCTTTGCGCAATTCCTCGATGGGTTTCCACACGCTGCCCAGCAGCTGGAAGATAATGGACGCCGAGATGTAGGGCATGATGCCCAGGCCGAAGATCGTAGCCTGCCGCAAATCGCTGGCGGCAAACACGGCGACCTTGTCCACGAAGTCGGTGAAACCGCCCCCGGTCGGCCCGGCGCGGTCACCGATGACCTCCTGGTTCATCATGGGGAGGGCGATATGCCAGCCCACCCGATAGATCGCCAGGAACATCAAGGTCAGCAGGATCTTCTGACGCAGCTCGGGAATCGTGAAGACGATGCGGATCTTGTCCCACATGATACGATCCGTCCTCTGTTAGGCTTTCTTGGCGGCAGCGTCCTTACCGGCCTGCCGATTCTGCTTCTGCTTGACTTCGCAGGGCACGCGTCCGGGAAGCACCACGACCTCGCCACCGGCCTGTTCGATCTTTTGTTTGGCCGTTTCGCTGAACCGGTGCGCACAGACTTTCAACTTCTTGTGAAGTTCCCCGTTGCCCAGAATCTTCAGTTCGTCGAAGCGGCGTTTGAGCAGCGACTTCGCCCGCAGCTTTTCGGGGGTGACTTCCTCACCGGCTTCAAATCGCTGTTCGAGATCGCTGACGTTGACGGCCGCGACTGTCAGGGCGAACGCATTGTGGAATCCGCGTTTGGGAATGCGGCGGACGAGCGGCATGGTGCCACCCTGGAAGATCGGGAGCGCCGCGTAGCCCGGATTGGACCTCTGTCCTTTGTGTCCGCGGCCGGCCGTCTTGCCGCGGCCGGAGCCGATCCCCCGCCCGACGCGGCGGCCCTTCTTGAAGCGTTGGATCCCGCGGTTGACTTCGTGGACTTTCATGACAGCGATACTCCTCGCAACCGCTCGACCTCTTGCCGTGTCCGCAGCTTCTGCAGGGCGTCGAACGTGGCTTTGACAAGCGTGATCGGATTGTTGGTCCCGTAACTCTTGGTCAGGATGTTCTTGATGCCCGCGGCTTCACAGACGGCGCGGACCGCGGCTCCTGCGATCACACCGGTGCCCGCCTCGGCCGGCACGAGGATGACCTTGCCGGCGCCGTAGCGGCCCTCGACGGTGTGCGGGACGGTATCATTGATCACGCGCACCTCGATTTGCTCCCGCGAGGCCTGTTTGGTCGCCTTTTCGACGCTGGGCGGCACCTCATTGGCCTTGCCGTAGCCCCAGCCCACCTTCCCCCGGCCGTCGCCGACGACGACCATGGCCGCGAAACTGAAGCGCCGGCCGCCTTTCACGACAGCCGCGCAGCGGCGGATCTTGACTGTGCGTTCGATACCCTGCGGTGCGTCACTTGCCACGATTTGCCCGCTCCCTAGAAAATCTCCGGTTGTGCGAGACAACCGCTCGTTACAGTTGCAAACCCGCCTCGCGCGCGGCATCCGCCAGCGCAGCGATACGACCATGATACTTGTAGTGCCCGCGGTCAAAGCAGACCGCCCGGATACCGGCAGCCAAAGCACGTTCGGCCAGCATTCGTCCGACCACGGTGGCCGCTTCCTTGTTGCCGCCGTAGCTCACCTGTTCGCGCAGCCCCTTGTCGCGCGTGCTGATCGCGACCAGGGTCTTGCGATCCTCGTCGTTGATGATCTGGCAGGCGATGTTCTTGTTGCTGCGATAAACGCTCAGCCGCGGGCGGGCTCCGGTACCGCGAATGTTCTTGCGGACGCGGAACCGCCTTCGCTGGCGCTGCCTTTGAATGAACTTCTCCCGATTCACGACGATCTTCCCCCGCTGGTTAGGTCGCAGCTTTACCCGGCTTGATCTTGACTTGTTCCCCTTGATAGCGCACGCCCTTGCCCTTGTACGGTTCGGGCTTGCGGACCGCGCGGACTTCCGCGGCGAACTGCCCTACCTGCTGCTTGCTCGTCCCCTTGATGACGATGTGGGTCTGGTCGGGGCAGGTGACCTGGAGTCCCTGGGGGACCTTTTTCTGGATCTCGTTGGCGAAGCCCACGCGCAAGCTCAGCGTCTGCCCTTGGAGGGAGGCCAAATAACCGACACCCACGATTTCCAGCCGTTTCTCGTAGCCCTTGGTCACCCCTTCCACCATGGTGGCCAACAGCGCGCGGGTCAGGCCGTGGTAAGCGCGCACGTTGCGTTCGTCGGACTTGCGGGTGACGACGAGTTGCTTGGGTTGATCCTCGAGCGCCACCTCGACTTCGGGACGATGTTCGTATTCGAGTTTGCCCAGGGGGCCTTCGATGGTGACGAGGCGACCGGCGACCGCGACTTTGACGGGTGCCGGGATGGCCACGGGTTTCTTGCCTATTCGCGACATGGCTTGAGTCTCTACTTCCTGCCCGGCGGCAGCGGCGAGCTGCCCGGCCGGCTTACCACACCTCACACAGAACTTCACCGCCCAGTTTGCGCTGCCGCGCTTCACGGTCGCTGATCACTCCGCGGCTGGTGCTGATGATCTGGATGCCCAGGCCATCCAGCACCGGACGCAGCTCGCGAGCGCTGCTGTAGACGCGCCGCCCAGGCTTGCTGACGCGGCGGATCCGCTGGATCACGCGTTCGCCGTTCGGGCCGTATTTCAATTCGATCCGCAGGCGTTTGACGGGTTCGCCTTGCACTTCCTGCCAGTCCCAGATGTAGCCTTCCCGCTTGAGGACCTCAGCCAAGCCGCGCTTGACCTTGGACAAAGGCATTTCCACGTGGGACCGCTCGACGCGCACCGCATTGCGGATTTGCGTCAACATGTCGGCAACAGGATCGGTCATCATCTTGGTTAGGGTCCCCTCTACCAGCTCGATTTTCGGACACCAGGAATCAGACCCTGGTCCGCGAACTTGCGGAAACAGATGCGGCAAATGCCGAATTTCCGGTAGACGGCGCGCGGCCGTCCGCAGACGCGGCAACGGCGATGGATCCGCGTCGCGAATTTCGGCGGCCGACTCGCTTTGGCGATTTTCGATTTACTTGCCACGACACTTCCCTATCTGTTGGGAGCTCCCGGTTCCTACAGTGGAGCCGGGGGGCGTCCCGAGTGACTGGAACGTAGGCGGTTCGACTACGCGACTCCTGCAGTGGCCCCTGCCTGGCGGAAGGGGACTCCGAAAGCCCGCAGCAATTCCCGTGCATCGTCATTGCTGCTGGCAGTGGTCACCAGCGTAATATTCATTCCCTGCACGACCGGGAACTTATCCGGGTTCAACTCCGGGAAGACCAGCTGTTCCGTGAGCCCGAGGCTGTAATTGCCGTTGCCGTCAAAGCCGTCCGGATTCAGGCCGCGGAAGTCGCGGACACGCGGGAGTGCCAGCGACACGAGGCGGTCCAGGAACTCATACATGCGCTGGCGGCGCAGGGTCACCTTGCAGCCGATGGCCATGCCTTCGCGCAGCCGGAAGCTGGCGATTGACTTGCGGGCCCGCGTGACCACCGGCTTTTGTCCGGTGATTTGCGTGAGCGCATCGACCGCGGCCTCCAGGTGCTTCTTGTCCTGAATCGCCTTGCCCACACCCATGTTGATCACGATGGCCTTCAGCCGCGGCAGGCAATGGCGGTTCTCGCGCCCGAGCTTCTCGGCCAGAGCCGGCAGGATCTCTTTCTCATATTTGGCTTGCAGTCGCGGGATCATGACTTCTTCTTCGCGTAGGCTGTGCGGGGTGGAGCCACTTGTCCCAGGGAAGCGCCGCTCCGTTTGGAGTACCGCTCCTTGCTTCCATCGTTCAAGTAGCGCACACCGATCCGCGTGGGTTTATTAGTCTGGGGGCAGATCAGCATCACGTTCGAGACGCGGATTGGCATCTCTTTCGAGAGGCGCCCGCCTTGGGGATTCTTCTGACTGCGACGGACGTGCTTGTACACACGGTTCACGCCTTCGACCACCAGCGTTCCCTGCTGGCGATGGACCGCCAGGACGCGCCCGCGCTCGCCCTTGTCGTCGCCGGTCACCACTTCCACCATGTCATTGACTTTGATGAGCATCAGACCACCTCGCTTGCGAGGCTGACAATTTTCATGAAATTTCGTTCACGCAACTCCCGCGCGACGGCCCCGAAGATGCGCGTGCCCCGGGGATTGCCGTCATTGTCGATAATCACTACCGCATTGCTGTCGAACCGGATGTAGCTGCCGTCGCCGCGGCGCGTGGGCTGCTTGCAGCGCACGATCACGGCGCGGACCACCGACTTCTTCTTCAGGTCACTGCCGGGGATGACGCTCTTGACGCTGCAGATGATCACATCGCCGAGGTGCGCGAACCGCCGCCGCGATCCTCCCAACACCTTGATGCACATCACCTCTTTGGCGCCGGTATTGTCGGCGACGTTCAGACGTGTCTCTTGCTGAATCATGGTGGCTTCACTCCTGCGCCGGCAGCGCGCCGAATTCCGTATTGCCTTCCGCCTTCAGCACGGCCGGATCCGCGGCACGACCGCGTTCCACCACCCGCACCAGCTGCCAGCGTTTCATCTTCGACTTCGGGGGAGACTCAATGATCTCGACCTTGTCACCGACCGCCGATTCCCCCTGTTCATCGTGGACGTAGCAGATCGTCCGGCGGCGGACGTACTTGCCGTACTTCGGATGCCGCACCAGCCGTGGAATCTCCACGCGACGCGTCTTCTGCATCTTGTCACTCGTCACAACACCGATAGCAACTCGCTTGGGCATCTCGATTTCTCTTCTAGCCGTGGTGCCGGCTGGTGGGGTCAGGCCGGACCGCCCCCCGGACCACTATGGATTTCCTCAAGAACTCCCCGTGGCCGGCGCGTCCGTCGGAGCACCACCGCGTTCGCGTTGGACCGTGCGAATTCGAGCGATCAACTGGCGATGGTGCCGCAACTCGCTCGGCGCATCCAGCCGTTCCGTTTGCGCCTGAATCCGCAGCCGAAACAATCGCTCGCACGCCTCTTTGAGCGTCAACTGCAGCTGCTCGTCGCTCATTTCCCGCAGCTCACTGGCTTTCATCGCATTCCTCTCAGTATCTCATCTCGACTGCCGCCACCTGACGGCCGCTAGGCGGGCCGTCGCCGGCAGAAACGCACGCCGATGGGCATTTTGTGGGCCAACCGGGCAAAACAGATCCGCGCTTGTTCCTCGGTAACGCCTCCCAGTTCGAACAGGATCGTGCCCGGCTTTACGACGGCCACCCAAAACTCCGGTTCCCCTTTACCTTTGCCCATTCGGGTCTCGAGCGGGGTGGAAGTGACAGACCGATGCGGAAACACACGCACGTACAATCGCCCCTCACCGCGCACGTATTGCTGCGCAGCAATACGGCCGGCTTCGATGGTCTGGGCCTTGATCCAGCCCCCCTTTAGAGCCTGCAACCCGTAATCGCCGAAGACGACGCGGTTACCACGCGTAGCGTTACCTCTTATACGCCTTCTTTGACTTTTTCGATGCTTGACTCGCTTCGGCATCAGAGCCATCGTTGGCTTCTCCTTCAAACATGCCCTGGTTAATCCAGACCTGTACTCCGATGTGTCCCTGCGGTGTCATCGCTTCGGTAAACCCGTAGTCGATATTGGCCCGCAAGGTACTTAGCGGAATCGATCCGGCAATCTGCTTTTCCACGCGCGCCATTTCCGACCCACCCAACCGGCCGGCCAGGCGGATCTTAATCCCCTTGGCGCCCGCGTCCATTGTCTGTTCCATCGCGCGTTTCATGGTGCGGCGAAAGCTGGCCCGTTTCGACAGCTGCTGCGAGATTTCTTCCGCGACCAGCTGCGCCTGGACTTCCGGCCGCCCGATTTCCTCGATCTTCAGATTGACCCGGCGGCCGATCAGTTCCTGCAGTTCATTCTGCAGTAACTCCACTTCCTGGCCCTTCTTGCCGATGATCAACCCAGGCCGCGCCACGTACAAGATGACCTTCACTTCGTCCCGCGTGCGTTCGATCTCAATGCGGTCGATTCCCGCGTTGCGGTACTGCGTTTTCTGCGGGTGCTTCTTGATGAAGTCACGGATCTTCAGGTCTTCCACCAGCAGATTCGAGTAATCCTGCTTGGAGGCGAACCAGCGGCTCTTCCAGCCCCTGGTCACCCCCGTGCGAAAACCGATCGGATTGACTTTTTGTCCCATGGTTAGATCTCGCTGATATCTTCCAACGTCACGTGGATGTGCGCCATGCGCCGCAGGATCGAAAACGCCATTCCTCGCGCTCGCGGCCGAATCCGCTTGAACGTGGGCCCCTGATCCACGCGCGCATCGACGACCACCAGGCGATCCGCCCGAATGGTCCGGCCCGGGTTTTGATCGGGGTCCTGCGCATTGCCCAGGGCACTCTGCAGGACTTTCTCCAGCAGGCGCGCGCCCCGTTGCGACTGGTAGTGCAGGACGCTCAATGCTTCGTCCGCAAACAGGCCGCGGATCATGTCCGCCAGCGGCCGCACTTTGCGGGCGCTGATGCGTGCAAATCGATGTGAGGCCTGGAAAGGCATAGCCGAACCCCCGTCTATCTCCGTCGCACCCTGTTAACGCTTTCCCTTACCGCCATGCCCGCGGAAGATACGCGTCGGCGCGAACTCACCCAGTTTGTGTCCCACCATGTCTTCCGTCACGAACAGCTTGACATGCTGCTTGCCGTTGTGCACCAGAAACGTCACGCCGACGAACTCCGGCACAATGGTGCACGCGCGCGCCCACGTCTTGATGGGCTCCTTGTCCCCACCCTGTTGCTGCTTCTGCACCTTGGTGTACAGCCGGGCGTCGACGAACGGACCTTTCTTCGTGGACCTGCTCATGTATCGCTATTTCCCGTGACGAACTTCTCTGGAAACTCTCCGTCCTCAGCTCTTCGGCAGCCGCAACTGGCCGTAGCGGCGTGAACGACGACGGCGCACGATCGATGCATTCGACGGCTTGCGACGGTTCCGCGTGGCACCACCTTTGGCCAGCTTGCCCGTCGGGCTGACCGGATGGCGCCCGCCCTTCGTGCGGCCTTCACCACCACCGTGCGGGTGGTCGATGGGATTCATGGCCGTGCCCCGGACGTGCGGCCGGCGTCCCAACCAACGCTTGCGGCCAGCCTTGCCCAACGAGATCGCCATATGATCCGCATTGCCAACCTTGCCGATGGTCGCCCGGCAATTGGACGGCACGCGGCGAATCTCCCCGCTCGGCAGACTCAACTGCGCCCAGTTCGCCTCGCGCGCCAGCAGGGTCGCATTGGAACCGGCACTGCGGCACAGGCGAGCGCCGCGACCGGGCAACATTTCGATATTGTGCACGGCTGTGCCGAGCGGGATCTTCTTCAAGGGGAGGCAGTTCCCCACGGTCGGCGGCGCATCGGGCCCGCTTTCCACGCGATCGCCTGCCTTCAAGCCGTCCGGCGCGACGATGTAGCGTTTCTCGCCGTCGGCGTAGAAGAGCAGAGCAATCCGCGCGCTGCGGTTGGGATCGTACTCCACTGACTTCACGCGCGCCGGCACACCGTCCTTGTCCCGGAAGAAATCAATCACGCGATAAGCACGTTTGTGACCACCTCCCCGGTGCCGCGAAGTGATCTTGCCCTGGTTGTTGCGGCCGCCCTTTTTCGTGAGCGGGCGCAGCAACGACTTTTCCGGCTTGGCGCCGGGAGTCAGGTCCGCAAAGTCGCTCACGCTCGCATTGCGGCGTCCGGGCGAAGTCGGTCGATACTGGCGAATCCCCATGATTCAGCTCTTTCGTGCTTTCGTGTATCATTCCGCTGCTCACCACACCCCGGCGCAAGCAGCCGTCGTCCTTTAGAAGAAGTCAATGCGGTGTTCGGGGTCGAGCGTGACCAGCGCCTTCTTCCAGTTCTTGGTATATCCGTAACGGAACTTGTACCGCCGCGGCTTGCCCTTGCGATTCTGGGTCCGCACCCGGTCCACCGTCACGTCGAACAACTCCTCGACGGCGCGCTTCACGTCTTCCTTCGTGGCCTGCGAATTCACCTCAAACGCATACTGGTTCTGACGCGTGGATCGGTGCACGCCCTTTTCGGTAACCAGCGGCCGCAGGATGACCTGATACGGCTTCAATCTACCGGTAGCCGCTGCCGGCTGTTCCGCACTCTTATCGTCTTCTGCCATCGTTCGATTCCTGTCCGACGATCATCACCTTGCGATCAAATCCGTCAGGCCTCTGCCAGGGCGTTCTGCCGCGCGGCCGCCGATTCGCGAATCGCATCGAGCGCGGCGCGGGTCAGCAGCAGTCGGCTCGGCCGGAGTACACTCCAGGCATTCAAATCACTTACCGTACTCACCGTCACGCGTGCCAGGTTGCGGGCGCTCCGATACACATTGGGATCATGAACCGCGGTCGTCACCAGGGTGCTGACCCCCGCCAAGCCCAGCGCTGCCAGAATGCCCGCCATTTCCTTGGTCTTCGGCTCGGCAAATGCCAGCTCGTCGATGACCACGACCTGCGAATCCAGGATTTTGGACGCCAGGGCCATGCGTGTGGCGGATTGCAGGGCCTTCCGCGGCAACCGCGTGCGGTAGTCGCGAGGGACCACGGTTTTCATGTGCCCGCCCCCTCGGCGAACTCCGGAACGGCGCGACCCAGCTCGGGCGTTACCGGTCCCTTTCTGCCGGTACATCTTCTTGGTCGAACCCGCGACCTCGCTGCGTGTCTTGGTCTTGTGAGTACCTTGCCGCGCGTTGGCCTGATACATCACCACGACGTCGTGCAGCAGTTGCTTGCTGATCCTGCGCGCGAGTTGCTCGAGATCGATCTCATACTGACCGACCTGGCTACCGCTTCGATTGAAAATGGGCAAGCTGACCATAGTTGTTCATATCCCTCAAATACGCCGGCGGACGAACCGCCGGCCATCGCGCCCATCATGTCACTTTGTTAGTGGTCCGAATCACGACATACCCGCCATTGGGACCGGGAACGGCACCGCGCACCAGCAGCAAGTGATGTTCGGTGTCGACGCGCACCACCGGCAGATTGCGGATCGTCACGCGAGACGCGCCCAGATGTCCGGGCATCCGTTTGCCTTTGAACACGTGGTGCGGATCGGCGCTGGCTCCCACGCTACCCCCGTGCCGATGCACCTTTTTCACACCGTGCGTAGCCCGCTGACCGGAGAAGTGATGCCGCTTGATCACGCCGGCAAAGCCGCGGCCTTTGCTGATGCCCGTGACGTCCACTACGGCGATCGAGGCGATGGCCTGGCGATAGTCATCGGGCCGCTTCTTGTGCAACTGATCTTCCCAGCCCGGCTTGGAGACATCGACCTTGAACTTTTCGGCCAGCGTCTTCAACATCGCCGGCAGGTCGTCGAGCACCGGTCGGAAAGCATCGACCGTTACGACCTGCCCCACCTCCAATCCCGCGGTCGCACCCCGAAATTCGCGTACGAACCGTTTCGGCTCGCAACCGGGCTTGGAAGGCAATTGAATCCCCGCACTGGCGCGCGTCCGGCTGCGTTTGCTGTTCAGCTTGGCGACATGCCCCCGCTCACTGCGGCGGGCCAGCCGGCGAGGCTTGTCCAAGAAACCCAACTGCACGGCTTCATAACCATCGCGATCCGAGGTACGGACTTGCAGGACGTGACAGGGGCCAGCCTGAATCACGGTCACCGGGATTACGGCTCCGGACTCACTATAGATTTGCGTCATCCCGACTTTGCGGCCGAGTATGCCCTTCGTCATCGAACTGTACCTCGTAATCGCTTGCCTACGGGAGACAGGGACCATGGCCGGCGCGGCCATTCCCGCTTACCCGCACGGCGTCCATCACATAAGCGAGTTGGGAGAACTCAACTATTGCTTTCCAGGGCAGGTTAACGTGCAGAGGCTTTGATCTTGATGTCCACGCCCGCGGGCAGGCTCAACTTGTTCAGCGCCTCGATCGTCTTGGCGGTGGCCTGAACAATGTCAATCAGCCGCTTGTGCGTCCGGATCTCGAATTGCTGTCGCGCTTTCTTATCGATATTCGGGCCCGCCAGCACGGTGTATTTTTCCACGCGGGTTGGCAAGGGAATCGGCCCGTGCACCTCGGAATGTGTCCGTTTCACCGTATCCACGATCTCCAGAGCGCTCTGGTCCAGGATCGCGTGATCGTAAGCTTCCATCCGGATTCGGATTACTTCCTGAGCTGCCACTAACGCTGCTCCTTCCCATCCACCTGATCACCGGTCGCAGCAACGCGCCGGTTCGGCCGCCGGGCCACACCCTGCTGCCATTCCCAAATATGGGAAACCAATGATCTTAGAAATGTGATTCCTCCTCGTCAACACCCAATCGCGCCCGGCGCCTACAAAAATCACCGCTCCGGGCAGCACTCCGGACCGCGGCCTCAGATTTCGTACTCCCTGGTGACTTCCGCCGGGGCGGGGGCGTATTTGAGCGGCTCCATCGAGCAGCTGGCGCGGCCTTGGCTCAAGCTGCGCATGGCGCTGGCATAGCCGAATAGCTCGCGCAGCGGAGCATGGGCTTCGATCGCCGTCATGCGTCCCCGGCTATCGGTCCGGGCAATGATGGCGCGACGCTGCTGCAAGTCACCCACGAAATCTCCCATATAGTCGTCGGGGGTGAGGATATCCAGCTTCATGATCGGCTCGAGCAGCACGCGCCCTCCCTGGTCGAGCCCCTGATTGAAAGCGTCATTGGCCGCGATCCGGAATGCATTCTCATCGGATTCGCCTTCCCGCGCCTCGCCGCCCGTGACCGTCACGCGCAGCTTCATCAGCGGGAAGCCGGCGATCAGCCCCCCGCCTTCGCCGCGCACCTTCAATTCCTCCACCACGCCGGCCAGGTAGTCGCCGGGCACGGAATCCTCCGGGCACGCCAGGATGACCTGCACGGGGCTGCCCTTCGTGTCCCACGGTTCCATGCGCAGCTTGACCCGCGCGAACAGGTGCTTGCCGGCGATCTGCCGATTGCATTCACCCGTGACCTCGACGGCGCGGGCGATCGTCTCCCGGTAACTGACCTGCGGCTTGTGGAACTTGACGTTGAGATTGAATTCCCTCAACAACCGGTGCTTGACGACCTCCAGGTGCAATTCACCCATCCCGCGCATGAGTGTCTGCCCCGTCTCTTCGTGGACGACCTGCAACGTGGGATCCTGGCGCTTGAGCAGTTCCAACGTATCGCCGAGCTTCTTGCGCTCGACGGTCGTTTCCGGTTCGATGGCGATGGAAATCACCGTATCCGGAAACCGGATGGTTTCGAGCACCACGGGGGCCTTGGGATCGCACAGGGTATCGCCGGTGATGGTATGGCGCAGACCAATCACCCCCACGATATCTCCCGGTTCCACCTGCGCGACTTGTTGTTCCTTGCGCGTGGCGTGGATGAGCCACAATTGCGCGATGTTCTCTTTCTTGTCCTTGACCGGATTCAAGGCGCGGCTGTTGGCTTGGAGTTCTCCGGAATAGACGCGCACCCAGGAGAGGTCGCCCGTCTTGGCAGGCAGCACCTTGAACACCAGCCCGCAGAACGGTTCCTCGCTGGTGGGAGCGCGATTCTCCTTCGTCGGCTGGCCTTTCTTGTCCTTGCCGACTCCCTGCACCGGCGGCATGTCAGCCGGACTGGGAAGGTAGTGGGCCACACCGTCCATGATGGGCTGCACTCCCATTCCGCGCAACGCAGAACCGCAGAACACGGGTTGAACGGCCAGATGCAGCGTCGCCGACCGCAAGACCGCTCGGATCAGGTCCTCCGGAATCGGTTGTTCCTGGAGCGCCAACTCCATGAGTTGGTCGCTGTAGGGATAGAGTTTCTCCAGCATCGCGTCGCGCCACCGGCCTGCCTCTTCCCGCTGGGCCTCCGGGATCTCCTGCTCGGCGATCTGCCGCCCTTCGGTCTCGGGATGGAAGACAAGCATCTTCATCGTGATCAGATCGATCACGCCCGCGAACGGATTATCGAAGTGGGCGGGACCGCTGCCGACGGGAATCTGAACGGCCACGGGGTTGGCGTGCAAACGCGTGGCGATTTCTTCGAAGACCAGCGCGAAGTCTGCTCCTTCCCGGTCCAGCTTATTGATGAAGGCGAGTCGCGGGACATGATAGTGGTCCGCCTGCCGCCAGACGGTTTCGCTCTGCGCCTCGACACCCTCCCGGGCGCTGAAGACGACCACGGCTCCGTCGAGCACCCGCAAGCAGCGCTCGACTTCGGCCGTGAAGTCCACGTGTCCCGGCGTGTCCAGCAGGTTGATGTGCACGCCACACCAGTCGAACGTAACGCACGCGGCGTAGATGGTGATCCCGCGTTCCTGCTCCTCGGGATCGCAATCGGTTTCGGTCGTCCCCTTGTCCACCTCACCCACTCGGTGCTTCGCGCCGCTATAGAACAGCATGCGCTCGGTCAACGTGGTTTTGCCCGCGTCGATGTGGGCAATGATGCCGATGTTGCGCAGGTTTTCGATGCGGCGGACCATATCGCGACCCAACTACACCCGATGACTCCGCTGCCGGAATTCATCGGTACAGCGACCCCAGAAACCCGTCATCCGTCTGCTCGTGACCGCGCCGCGAGGCACCGGAGGCCACCTCAACGCGAGGCATACCGTCTGCTTCCGAGCGCAAAAGAAACGCCGCGTAACAAGACGCGGCGTGGATCGCGGTAACACCTACCAGGCGAAGTGCGCGAACGCCTTGTTGGCGTCCGCCATGCGGTGGACGTTTTCGCGCCGTGTCATGGCGGCACCCTCGCGGTTGTACGCGGCGAGCAACTCCTCCGCCAGTCTGTCGCTTGTCGGCCGCCCCTTCTTTTCGCGCACGGCAAGCAAGATCCAGCGGATGGCCAACGACTGCTGACGCTTCCGATTCACCTGCATTGGCACCTGGTAAGCGGCACCACCCACTCGTTTCGATCGCACTTCGATGTGCGGCTTCACATTCTCCAAAGCCGTATGGAACACTTCAATCGGATCCTTGTCCGGGATCTTCTTGTGCACCACGTCCAGCGCGTCATAGAACACGCATCGGGCTACGGACTTCTTGCCGTCCCACATCAGGCAGTTGATGAACTTGCTGGCCAACACCGACCCGTAGCGAGGATCCGGCTTGAGTTGTGTTTCACTGGCAGTAATTCGACCCATGTTTCCATTCCCGAAGAATCTTGGTGAGCCGCAACCTGTTGCTGCGCGCGTGCCACTACACTTTCGAGCAAGTACCCGTCAGGACTTCTTGGCGCCGTAACGGCTGCGGGATTGCTTGCGCCCATCCACGCCCAAGGTATCACGCGTGCCCCGCACCACTTGATACCGCACTCCCGGCAGATCGCGGACGCGACCTCCGCGCACCAACACGATCGAGTGCTCCTGCAAGTTATGCCCTTCACCCGGAATGTAAACCGTGACTTCCTTACCGTTGGAAAGACGGACACGGGTGATCTTGCGCAAGGCCGAGTTCGGCTTCTTGGGCGTCATCGTACGAACTTGCAGACAGACCCCCTGTTTCTGGGGACAGGAGTCGAGCACCGGCGCCTTCGTGAAACGGCGCTGCGGGTGGCGGTGGCGGCGAACAAGCTGGTTAATCGTCGGCATGAGTGGTCCCAACAATCCAACTAACGGCTCTCAAAACCAAAGAATTCATCAGGTTAATGCTTCGCCAACGCTTGTCAAGGCGACTTTAGCTGGCAACGACCCGCGAGGACCGGCTTCGTGCGGGAACCCCGTGAGCCACGTCGACCCTGGGACACAATTCCCTGTCGGCGGAAATCGTGGTATCGTTCCAGTCGAGATCAGGACCGTGAGCCGCCCGAAGCCCGGCCAACGGCCAGCACAGGACGACCACCAGCAGGGCAGGGGAGGCGAGTCCGACGTCGATCGCGCGTAACGATTGGCGGCGGGCACAGTTGCCGTTCCGGAAAGCAGGATAGGCCATGAGGACTCTCTATTTCGACTGCCAAAGCGGCATCAGCGGAGATATGGTATTGGGGGCCCTGGTGGATGCCGGCGTCAGCCTGCCCCAACTGCAGCAGGCGATCGATTCGCTTGGCCTCCCGGCCTGCCGTCTCCGCGCCGAAGAGGTCAAACGGCGCGGTTTCCGCGGCCTGAAGATCCATGTGGACACCGCGCCTGAAAAGGCGCATCGCCACCTCCACCACATTACCCGCATGATCGACGGCAGTTGCCTGTCGGAGCCGCAAAAGGATCTGGCACGCCGCATCTTTGGGAGGCTGGCGGAAGCCGAAGCTCGAGTACATGGCACGACCGTCGAGAAGGTCCACTTTCACGAAGTCGGGGCCGTGGATTCGATTGCCGACATCGTGGGAAGTGCCGTCGGGATTGACCTGTTGCAGGCAGATCGCATTGTCTGTTCCCCCGTTCCAACCGGTGCAGGTCAGATCACCATTGATCACGGCCGCGTGGCGGTTCCCGCACCGGCGACGGCCGAATTGCTGAAAGGTATCCCCTTAGCCGCGTCCACCATCGAAGCGGAACTCACCACTCCCACCGGCGCCGCGATCGTGACCACAATCGCCACCCAGTTCGGTCCTCTGCCGCCGATCACCATCCAGACCATCGGCTATGGCGCCGGGACTCGCGATTTCCCGCAGCAACCGAACCTGCTGCGCGTCGTGATCGGCGAGTCTGGGCCGGCCCAATCCGCCGATCAGATCTGTGTGCTCGAGACGAATCTCGATGACATTTCGGGGGAGATCATCGGCCACTGCACGCAACTGCTCATGGATGCTGGCGCGCTCGACGTCTACACCACCGCGATTCAAATGAAGAAGAACCGGCCGGCCGTGAAGATCACCGTGCTGTGCCGGACGGCCGACACGATGCAACTGGAGCAGATCCTCTTCCACGAAACCTCGGCGCTGGGCATCCGCCGCTGGCTGGCGGACCGGCACACGCTGGAACGAAGGCCCCATGAGGTCGCCACATCCTGGGGGCCGGTCCAGGGAAAGCTGGCCGTGTTCTCGAACGGAGGATTGCGCTTCTCGCCCGAGTATGAATCGTGCCGCCAAGTCGCAACTGCGCACGGAGTGCCGTTGACACAGGTGTACCAGGCAGCTCAAGCGGCGTTTGATCCGCGGACGGTCGTCAAGCCTGCGTGAGCGGCAGCGGCGGATCGAGTATGCGGGGCCGATGGCCCGCAGCCCGTGCCTGTGATGCCGCTAGTGATAGGTCTCATCGGGCCCCGGAAACTGCCCGCGCTGCACGTCGTCCAGATAGCGGCCAACGGCCTCGGTGATGACTTGGGCCAAATCCGTGTATTGCCGCACAAATCGCGGCAGGTACATACCGCCGAGCCCCAGCAGGTCATGCGTGACGAGCACCTGCCCATCGCAATCGCGCCCGGCACCAATGCCGATGGTGGGAATGCGGAGCGCGCGTGTGATCTTGGCAGCCAGTGCCGCCGGGATGCACTCCAACACGATCGCGAACGCGCCGGCACTTTCAGCCGCCTGTGCCGCGGACAGAAGCTGTTCCTCGTCCCGCTGCACGCGGTAGCCTCCCAACTGGTGGACGTTCTGCGGCTGCAACCCCACATGAGCCATCACCGGAATTCCGGCAGCGACCAGCGCCGCGATGACGCGGGCCTGGGCAACACCCCCTTCGAGCTTCACTGCCTGACAGCCGGTTTCGCGCAGGATCCGACCGGCGTTCTCCACAGCGCGTTCAATACCCACATGAAATGTCAGGAACGGCATGTCGACGATCACGAGTGCCCGTTCCACCGCTCGAACCACCATTTCTCCGTGGTAGATGATTTGGTCCAGCGTCACGGGAATCGTCGTCGACTTGCCTTGGACCACCATGCCCAGACTATCGCCCACGAGCAGCGCGTCCACTCCGGTACGGTCCAACAGCGCGGCCGTCGGGAAATCGTACGCGGTGAGCACCGTGAGCTTGGGGCCCTGAGCCTTGCGCGCCGTGAAATCCGGAACCGTCATGCGTTTACTTTGTCCCGCCATGGCATGCATTCTGACGAGCGCGACCGGCGCTGACAACCGCGCGGCACACAAATGTCGGGCAACTTCACCTCAGATCGCTTCAGTTTCCCAGTGCCGCGGAGTATGCTGCTGCAAGGCCCCTTCACACGAACAAGGAAACCCGCACATGCGCCGCGTTCGCACCTTCCGCTCGCTGTTCGTCGTGTTTGCCGTGCTGGCGGGAAGCTGGACAAACTCCGGCTGGTGCCAGATACCGCGCTCGCCACGAGACACCGTCCGCATTTCCGGGAAGATCAAAGCGATCAGCTCCGGAATGCTGCAGGTCATTGGCGAGGAAGGGGACCAGTGGGTCGTGGGTATCAGTCCGCGGACAGAATCGATTGTCATGCATGCGACAACCTCCATCGACGCGCTGCAGCCGGGGGCGCTCGTGAAACTGACCGCGGACTTCGACGCTCAGGGATACGCCAAAGAGCCCGTGGGAAAGCTGCAGGTGGTCACGCTGAGTGAGAAGAACCGCCCCGGCATCTTCCCGCCTGAGGCCGACGCCGGCAGGGAGAAAGACAAAGAGAAGGACAAGGGGGATGACAGGGGTAAGGACGGCAAGGGAAAGGGCCGCGGTGCGCCAAAGGGAAAGGAGACGGGCAAGGAGCTGGAGCGTGGAAAGGGAGTGGACCCCGCGGAGAAAGAGACTCCCGCCGGCCCAGTTGCCGGCGTCGCGCGGTACACCGTGCTCGGCCAGCTCCAGGGACTGCAAGAGCAAAGACTCGTGATCTTCACGGGCCAGAAGTCCGTCCAGGTCGCCGTATCTCCTGAGACGACCGTGGAACTCGAACAGGTGGATTTCCGCCTCGCGCGCGAGGGAGACAGCATCCGGATCGATGGGTGGCCGGTGCCGGGACCTCCCGGACAGGTGCTGGCCCGCCGCATCGAGATCACCGGTTCGAAGCCGATCGTAGTGCCGGATCCGCGCCAACAGAAGTCGAAACCGAACAAGCGTACCAGGAACAAATAGCACCCCACAGATTGCCAGCACGCAGCCAGATCACCAAGTTTAACAAGCGCGCAAGTCCAGACAGGGAAATGCTCTTTCCCTGTCTGGTTTTTTTTGATACCTAGGCTGCCCGGAAAAACCAGCTCAGCGCGCGCTGGGCCTGCTTTGTCGTCCAGACAGCGGTGCGGCCGCACCGCGACGTGTGAGGTCAAGACCCGTTTCGCTCCGCCGGAAGCACACCCATGAACAAGAAGTCGATATTCGGTTTCGCGGCCGGTGGATGCCTCTTGGCAGGGCTTACCGGAGGCGGCATGTACTGGATGCAGGGGGGCAAGGTACCGACGTTGGCTGTGTCGGGCGCTGCCGAATCAGGAACAACGGCGGATGCCACGCCGACCGCAGCCAAAGAACCGGCGGCTCCGGAGCCGCTCAGGCCCATTCCGGCCCCCGCCAATGATCTGGCAGACCTGGCGATGGGGTCCGCTTCACCAGCGCGATTTCAGCCGCCCGCGTCGGCGGAAGAGATGAGTCCCGCGAGTTCGCCCCTTGGAAACGACGTGCCGGCGGTTCCCAGCCCTCCGGGCGAGACGCTGCCCGCGTCACCCAGTGCGTTCGTGCCGTTTGCCGAGACACCCTCTCCCACGACCGCCCGCATCGGTGATTCACCGCCGGCGAGTGCCCGGATTGGCAACGGCGAAGAGTCACCGGCGGCAACGGATGCGGCGGACATCAGTGCGACGGACAGTGCGGCCGGAAATCAGCAGTCCCCCACCGTGCCCACCTTCACCAGCACGGTGGGTCCCACCGCGACCCTTACGTCACCGACCGACCGTTCATCCGACAGCGCCGCTTCACCACCCGCTTTTTCCCCGTGGAATTCTGCTCCCGCTGAGACTTCACCACCTCTCGCGGCCGAGGAGTCGGTACCCAGCAACCGGAGCATCAGCGGCGACCAGCAGCCACCAGCACCGTCCTCGTTCGGCCCCGCGCGTGCCGCCACGGTTACGCCGGCACCCGCCGTTTCGCATGCGGCAACTTTGGGTGGAGCTACTCCCGGCCCGGAGAATCTGGAGGGCGAGCAAGCGCCGGCGGTGTCCCTGGAGAAGATTGCGCCTCCCGAAATCCAGGTGGGCAAATCCGCCGTGTTCCAGTCAGTGGTGCGGAACGTCGGCTCGGCGCCGGTGGAGGACGTCCTGCTCGTCGATCACGTCCCCCAAGGCACGCGGCTGGTGAGTACCTCACCGCAGAGTTCACCCGTGTCTGACGGCGTGCTGTCGTGGAAACTGGGAACGCTGAAACCGAACGATGAAGTCGTGGTATCGATGGAAGTAGTACCCGAACAGGAAGGGGTGATCGGCAGCGTTGCGCAGGTATCATTCCCCACGTTGGCCTCGGTCAAAACGACCTGCACCAAGCCGCAGCTCGCCGTCCGCCATACCGCTCCGGATCAGGTACTCATCGGCGACAATGTGGTGCTCGCCATTGAGATCTCCAACCCAGGGACCGGAGCGGCGACGCGCGTGACGCTCGAGGAAGACGTTCCCGAAGGTCTGGTCCATCCGGCCGGAAAGGAACTCGAGTACGACGTCGGTACGTTGCTTCCCAATGAGATCCGGAAACTGGAACTGCCGCTGGCAGCGGACCGCCCCGGCCAGGTAACGAACGTGTTGCGTGTGCGTGGGGAGGGCGGACTGGTGGCGGAACATTCCGTGCAGTTGGAGGTCGTCGCTCCGCAACTGCAGGTTGGGGTGACGGGCCCAGCCCGTCGCTATCTCGAACGCCAGGTGACGTACGAGGTCTCCGTCGCGAACCCGGGCACTGCACCCGCCGGAGATATCGACCTGGTGGCCCATTTGCCCAAGGGCCTGAAGTTCATCGAAGCCGATCAACAAGGAGAATATGACTCGCAAAGCCACTCGGTGATGTGGTCCGTGCCCGAGTTGCCGCCGGGCCAACAAGGGGTCCTGAAATTCACGGCGTTACCGATCGAGACGGGTGAACAGAAGATCGCCGTCGAGGGGCGCGCCAGCATGGGGCTGAATCACCGCTCGGAGCACAGCACGCTCGTCGAGGGTGTCACGCAGTTGCAGTTCAGCATCACCGACCTGCAAGACCCGATTGAAGTCGAGGCCGACACGGCCTACGAAATCCGGATCGCCAACAGCGGTACGAAAGCGGCGACCAATGTCCGCCTGGCAGTCACGTTTCCCGCCGGCATGACACCCGTTTCCGGTGAAGGCCCCACACGCGTCACCGTGCAGGGCCAACAGGCATCGACGGATCCGATGGACGAATTGGCGGCCGGTGCGGAAACCGTCTATCGCGTTCAGGCCCGCGGTGCCCGCTCGGGCGATCACGTCGTGCGCGTACAGCTGAGCAGTGATGATTCGCCCAACCCCGTGACGAAAGAAGAAATCACTCGGGTCTACGCCGACGAGTGAACCAATCGCGCGCGACAATGAGTTACCGAATTGCCGTCCGTCGCTCGACTCTCCGAGTCGAGCAATCACGGCTCGGAGAGCCGTGCGACGACAATCGACGCGGTGACCTCTTCCTGGGCGCGCACTAATCGTGCGCGGCAGACATGCTTGCGCGGACGATCAGCAAGCCGTGACCACGCGCTACGGTTCCGGCTCTTCCAGGTAGGTATAGCCGTTCAGAGCGTTCTCGTAGAACTTGACGAATCGCCCCGCTTCGCGATGGTCCAGCAGACCGCGCTGCACTGCCGTTTCGACGGCGGTCTGCAGGCGGTGAATCAGGTCCTGGTGGCTGAATTGCACATACTGCAGCACTTCGGTCACCGTATCGCCCTTCACGATCGCCTCGAGGACCACTTCCCCGTTGTCGGCCAAGTCCACGTGGACCGTGTTTGTGTCACCGAAGAGGTTGTGCAGGTCCCCCAGGATTTCCTGGTACGCCCCCACCAGAAACGCCCCGAGGTAGTACGAGGAACCGTCGAAATCGTGGAGCAGGACGGTCCGTTTTACGTCGCGCAGATCGATGAACTGGTCGATCTTCCCGTCGCTGTCGCAGGTGATGTCGCCCAGCACCGCGTGGCGTCGCGGTTGTTCATTCAGACGATGGATCGGCATGACGGGAAACAGCTGCTTGATGGCCCAGCTATCCGGCATGGATTGGAAGAGCGAAAAGTTGCAGAAGTAAGTATCGGACAGCAGGCGATTCAGCCCCCCCAACTCCTCGGGCGTGTAGTCGACTTCGCCCACCAGCCGGTTGATCTTGCGGCAGATCGCCCAGAACAGCCGTTCCGCGATACCGCGTTGTTCCAGCGGCATGTAGCCGCCGCCGAACAGGCTCATCGCCATCTCCAGCGCCTGTTGAGCGTCGTGAAAGCTCTCCAGCAAATTGCGGGCATTCAGGTGCTTGTACGTTTCCAGCAGCGTGTGCAGCGGCTGCTCGTGTTGATCGTCCAGCGTGGCAGGCACGTCGTCCTCGTTGCCCTGTTCGGACACGCCGAGGACTCCGAACACCAGAGCGCTATGGTAGGCCGCGATCGCGCGGCCGCTTTCGGAAAGAATCGTTGGATGCGGGACCTCAACCTCATCGCACACCGTCTGCACGTGGTAAACCACGTCGTTGGCGTATTCCTGCAGCGTGTAGTTGACACTGGACTCGAAGTTCGTCTGTGAACCGTCGTAGTCCACGCCGAGTCCGCCGCCGACGTCGAGGTACTCCAGGCCCGCGCCTTTCTTGGCCAGATCCGTGTAGATGCGGGCCGCTTCGATCAACGCGCCTTTGATGTAGCGGATGTTCGTGATCTGGCTCCCCAGGTGGAAATGCAGCAGCTTGAAGCAGTCCGCCATGCCGCGCTCGCGCAGTTGTTCAAAGGCGCGCAACACCTCGTTGACGGTCAGCCCGAACTTGGAGCGGAATCCGCCCGACGACTGCCAGCGCCCGGAGCCGCGCGAGGACAGCTTCACGCGCATACCGATCTGCGGCCGCACGCCCACGGCTTCGGCATAGTGCAATACCATGTCGAGTTCCGTGTATTTTTCCACCACCGGAATGACCTTGCGGCCGATCTTCTGGGCCAGCATGGCCATTTCGATGAACTCGGCATCCTTGAACCCGTTGCAGATGATCGGCGTGTCGGCCTCGGTCATCGCCACTACCGCAAGGAGTTCGGGTTTGCTGCCGGCTTCCAAGCCGAAACCATACTGGCGCCCGTACTCGACGACCTTCTCCACCACTTGCCGCTGCTGGTTCACCTTGATGGGATAGACGCAACCGTATCGGCCGCGGAAGTCGTGATCCTTGATGGCCGTGGCGAAAGCGTCGTGGATTTCGCGCAGGCGGTCTTTGAGGATACCGTTGAACCGCAGCAGAATCGGCAGGTCCAGCCCGCGCATTTGCAGGCGGTCCACCAGTTCCTTCATGTCGATGGACTGCTCCGGCCGCCGTTCCGGATGAACGCGCAGATGGCCGTCGGCACTCACGGAGAAGTATCCCTTGCCCCAACGCGGCACATCGTAGAGTTCACTCGCGTCATGGACACTCCAGCGATCGACGGCTTGTTTGAGCATGGACACCTCATGACATCCAGACTGGGTGAGAATTCCACTCGCCCCGGCACGCCGGGCTCTCCACACAAGACCCGTCATGATAGCGGATTGTGCACAGCGACGACATGCCCGATCTTGCGCTGCCGCGGTGACTCAAACCGCTGTACACAGGACGCGATTTGGATTAGGGTGCGCGGGCCGAATGACCTTGTCCGCTTCACCGCGCGGGAGAAACTTCATGACAGCCGACCAGCTCCGACTGCTGATTTTGGGTGCTCATCCTGACGACGCGGAGTACCACGCCGGTGGACTCCTGTTGCGCTATCTGGCGGCCGGCCATTGCGTGAAGATCGTATCGGTCACAGACGGTTCGGCCGGACACCATCAATTGGATCCGCCACAACTCATCGCCACACGGCGCGCCGAAGCGGATGCTGTCTGCCGGCTGGTGGAAGTCGAGTATGACATCTGGGAGTTCCCGGACGGGCGCCTGCAGCCCAACCTCGATGTGCGGTTGCGAATCATCCGGGAGATCCGCCAGTTCCGCCCCGATCTGGTCCTGACTCACCGGCCCTGCGACTACCACCCGGACCACCGCGCCGTGGGGCTGGCGGTTCAGGATGCCTCCTACATGGTCACCGTGCCGCCGATCGCGCCCGATAGTCCCGCGCTGCTGCGCGATCCGGTCGTGGCCTACATGGTGGATCTGTTCACACGCCCTTATCCGTTCTGCGCGGACGTGGTCTTCGACGTCGGGCCGCAGTTGACCGGTATTGTCGACCTGCTGGATTGCCATGCCTGCCAGTTCTACGAGTGGCTCCCGTACAACGCCGGCAAACTGGATCAGGTGCCTGCGGATCCGCAGGAGCGGAAACGGTTCCTGGGGGAATGGTTCGGCGAGCGTCTGCGCACCATCGCCACCCGCTTCCGGGAGCCATTGATCCGCGCCTATGGGCCGAAACGCGGACGAGCCGTCGAGCATGCGGAAGCCTATGAAATCAGCGAATACGCCGCCCCGCTGGATGATGCGGCTCGAGCGCGGCTCTTTCCATTCGCAGGTTAGCCCGGATGACGCACGAAACCAGAAGAGCCACCACAGAGCCACCGAGAACACAGAGGAAAGCACAAGAGGCGGAATTCACAGTTTGCCAGATTCGGTCCAATCATAATCGTTGCGAGACTATTTGCCTTACTTGCCTTTTCTTCAACCTCTGTGCCTCTGTGGTCAATAATCCGGGTTAACGATACCGGACTGCGATGAGGCGGAAATCGTGCCGGCCGCGTGCTACGCTACCCCGTCGCCAGAAGCTGGTCGACCGCGGCGGGCGACAACGGCGGCACGTCCTGAATCAGGCAGACGCCTTGTCCCGGTTCGGGGGAAAGGACCGCATAGGCCGGAGACGATAACTTGACGCTGAATTGCTCGTTGCTCACGGTCTTGTCGCGTTTCACCTTCACCACGATCGTCTGTTCCGTGACACCTAAGGGGAAAGTGAGTGTCCCGGAAGCGCGCGTGTAGTCGTCGCCCAGGCGAGCGGTTCCGTTCGCGGTCGTGTACTTCACGGTGACCGGCGCAATTGCCACTCCCGTCAGCTCCACTTTGAAGACCGCGTCCACCGTCCCGGACTCCGGAGGTACGACGGTAACACCTTTGATCGAGAGCACGGGCTTGGCAGGCAGCGCCACCAGCAACGTGTCGAGAACCGTGCGTCCCTTGGTCGCAATCAACTGCAGATGCGTTGCCGCGGCCGGAGGCGTGGGAAGCTGGCTGATCGTGTAGTTGCCCCCGGCTTGATTCCACATCAGGGGAACTTGATCGCTGAGCTTGGTCAGCTTCTTGCCGGACGCACTGAACCATTGCATGGTGACGATCGCCACCGGCGTCGTGCGCGCCGGCGACTTCTGAGCCGGTCCAGTCACCGCGACATCGAAGTTGACCGTCGCATTGGCCCAACTGTTCCAGCCCGGCGCATCCCAGCTCGCCGTCGGGTTCTTGATGTCCACGGTATATGGTGCCGTGGATGTCGGCTGGACCACGCCGTTCCACGTCGCGACTCCCGTGCTCTGCTCGCCGCCCACCGTCAGACTGATCGTGCTCGAGGCACTGACCTTGAAGTCTTTGGTATTGAATGCCCCGGTCAGCACCATGTCCTGCCCCTGGGCATTCTTCATGCCCGGTGCGGCAATGGATACGGTACCGTTCGCATCGCCGACGGCGTTCGG
>Ga0233425_10003115_pt1 | contig 30972 bp, 29 predicted proteins | sample Watercolumn_Towu_2_FD_181712 | JGI IMG/M metagenome (GOLD analysis project Ga0233425, IMG submission 181712) | Freshwater microbial communities from Lake Towuti, South Sulawesi, Indonesia - Watercolumn_Towuti2014_140_MG | ecosystem: Environmental > Aquatic > Freshwater > Lake | place...
CCGGAAATGAAATGCGGCAAAACTTGGTTGCATAAAAGTGATGATTATGGCTAGAGAATAACCAAATCATAGCAAAAAAGTTTCCAAAATACCAATAAATCAGAGGGCTATTTTGCAGCGGCTCCTAAAGAGCGCGATAATTTTTTCCTTCAGAAACATGGAATCGATAGCGCAGTAATTCGGTAATTTTTTTCAGGTCCCGAATGAGCTGACTGTTTTTGTCGTTTTGTGCGCTTCGATTCAAATTCTCAATCCAGCTCCGGCAATTTTCAATGCAATCATCCGGTTTCCACCAGGCTTCGATATGCTGAAGCTCTCCCTTTGTCCATGCCCGTTCGGTAATAATTTTAAGGCCTTCTTTTAAGCACGTCATTTTGTCCTGAGTCTCGATGTGAGTCGTGTCATCATTACTTGCAATGAGTTCTGAAAAATCTTTGAGCCACATCTTCAGCGCCTCGGGTGCTGAGATCTTCCCGTAACGGTCGGCGGCGATGCTTTCGGGAAGATCGTGAGGAGTGGAAAAATGTGGGGTAGCAGCAGCATTCATATGGGGCCATGGAAGAGTATCTTTTGAGTCGTTACTCTACCATAATGCATACTACTCGTATAGTTGTGTGTTTTTTTCGTTAGAGGCCGCGTAGTGTAAAGTAAATTCAGCTTTGTAGTTTACATAATATGTCCTATTTTGTAAATATACTCTTTACAAATACCATTGTAAAATGTAAACTGTTACTGTTGGTGTATGCTCTATGTTTTTCACTATGTTTCAACGAATCATCTTTCCTCAACTGCTGGATCAAGTTCATACGAAAGAAATTGTCGTGCTCACCGGGATGCGGCGAGTTGGAAAAACAACGGTCTATCGGATGATTTTTGATCGAATTCAAAGTTCGAATAAGATTTTTCTGGATTTGGAAAATCCTCTGGAGCAGAAAATTTTTGAGGAGACAGACTACAACGCGATATGGTCAAATCTTGCTTCATATGGAGTCAACTCAAAAGATAAGGCCTATATCTTTCTCGATGAGATTCAGGAGCGTCCTGAAATCGTCAAGGCGGTGAAGTATCTTTATGATCACTATGACGTAAAGTTTTTCCTTACCGGATCGAGCAGTTATTACTTTACGCATCTTTTTCCCGAGAGTCTTGCTGGAAGAAAAATACTCTTTGAGCTCTATCCACTCACTTTTCAGGAGTTTCTCATTTTTAAACAGGTGCAGAAATCGTTTCCGCAGACATTCGAAGAAAAGGCGGCTCAAAAAAACGGCGTGTCGTATGAGAAATATCGCGCACTGTATGATGAGTATCTCGCCTATGGCGGATTTCCGGAGGTGGTGCTTGCTCCCGCTATTGATCAAAAATGCGCCAAGTTGAACGATATCTTTACATCGTATTTTGAAAAGGATGTTGCCCATCTCGCGGATATACGCAATGTCCATGTGTTTCGCGATCTCCTCCTGCTTCTCCTCCAGCGAACCGGATCCAAACTCGATGTTACAAGGCTCGCATCTGAAGTTGGAGTGTCGCGGCCGACTGTTTATCACTATCTTTCCTTTCTTGAGTCGACCTATGTGATTTTTTTTGTTTCACAGTATGGTAAAAATGTTGATGGTGTGGTGCGTGGGGGAAAGAAATTATATGTCTGCGATAATGGATTTCTCTCGGTGTTTTCACGAGTGCCGGAGGCAACTGTTCTTGAAAATGCCGTCTATTTGAATGTACGATCACATGGCAAGGTACAGTTTTTCCAGGCGCCGTCGGGGGCTGAGGTGGATTTCATTCTTCCAGAAAAAAGCCTCGCACTTGAGGTGAAATGGAGTGCCCGAGAGAAGGATGTTCGCGATGTGACTCGTCGAATGAGGAGCTCTGATATCCGTGAATACTATGTGGTCAGCAAACTCTATGCTGATATTTCCGGAGCTATTCCCGCCCAGGATTTGTGAAGTTGTTTGGAGATTATCCAATACTTTTGCGGACTTTTGCTGCTTCGATGAGGTCGCTGGAAATGTCGGCGTCGGTTTGGAGCTTGTAATAAATATTGCTGACGAGATTTCTGTGGAGGAAGTGGTGCGGCTTACTGGGGCCGAGTTCGATACTGAGGATGTTTTCGATTTCCTGAACGTCGGTCATGATGTTTGCAAATTCGGGATACTGCTTTGCGAGCATGGCGAGATTCTCCTTGTTGAGGTACTTGCCGGCGTGGGTCAGATCACGAGCCAGATTGACGTAGAGACGTTTGATGAATGGGAGATGGCCTTTTTGCTGTGCGATGCGAAGCGCGCGACCTGTGCCGATGAATTCCGGCGGGACGCCGATCGAGTAGAATACGCCGGTGAAGGTGATCGCGCGCGGAAGTGAGACCTTGCCCATGCCCCGTGAATAGCCAAAGAGTCCGATATGGAGCATGCGTTCGCGGCGCGGCGGGATGTGTCGTGCGAGGTCATTGACGAGCGGGGCGAGCTTCTCGATGGATGAGGTGTAGGGCTTCGAGAAGAGTGCGTTGAGGTCTTTGATTTTGGCAATTTCTTTCGGCGTGAGCCGTTGCGGCTTGAGTGTTGGCAGGGTTTTGTTGATGAACTTGATGGCTTTTTTTACGGACTCAAGCGGGTAGTCGTATTTGAAGGCGGATTGTAACGTGACGGTGCGGATGCCGGCGTATTCGTTGATCGCCTCGGAGATATTTTCGGGGTTAACGCTGCCGCGAAAGGGCAGTGAGCCTGTGCCGATGATCGGATACATGGGAACGCCGTATTTGTCGGCGAGATTATAGTAGTGGCTGATTGCGGCCTTGGAGGCGAGGACCGCAGGGACGAGCCCTGCATTGAGCGCCGGATCGGAGCGCGCGATGAAGGGGCGCATATATGATGGATAGACGTTGTGCTCTTTTTTATAGCGTTTGAGATATTCTTCGATGATCTCATTCGCGCGCGTGAGATCATCCACGGTCTCTATCAGCGGAATCACGTCGATTCTATTAAAGATGCATTTTTTGCCACCTTCGAATACCTCACACTTGAGTTTCGCGATCTTTCTGAAGGTTTGTTCTGTCTTCATGATCTGGTCGGCCGACTTGGTCATGGGTAAAATTACCTCAATAATCGGCGGATTGGTGATGCCGATTTCCTCAACCATATCCGCTGAAGTGACGATATTCATGAAGGCGCGAGCAAGGCGGTATCCCCTTTCCTCCCAGATATTCGGGATGCGATAGGTGAGAAATTTGTCGCGTCCGAGCGGATGCTTCTTGAAATACTCCGCGTATCGCCGATATATCTTGTCGATCACCGCTTCATCTACGAACTTCCCCTCCCAGTCCCACATGTACTCGTCGCAACCGAGGTCTTTGTACGCGATGTATGCTTCTTCAATTTCATCGGTGGTGGAAATGAATGATTTATTGCACCAGTATGCCGGATTTGCATTGTCCGGGTGCTGTGTGGACATGGTTGCGGGGATTTTTTTGGGCATCGCAAAAAGAAAAGATTATTACCATGGTAGCGGGTTTACACCTTTCCGTAAAATTATTTCTTGTTTTTCAATCTCACCTCCCAGTACTTTTCATCCACCTTTCCTGCCCTGAGATCTGACCAGTACTGCTCATCGAGAAGCCCTTCTGACCAGTCATAGAGTTCTTTTTTGATTTGCGCGGCGCGGGCGGGATGTTCGTCTGAGCTTGGCCAATCTGCAAAATTATCCGGTGCGTCATCAAAGAGCCTTGCGGATGTATTTGCGCGATCTTCGTTAAATTCCTCATTAGACCAGCGCAATGCGTCAATACCATCAATTTTACAAATTTCTCTCCATTTCGCATCTCTGGCTTTTGCGCGATCTGTATGATCTTTTAATTCGCGGTAGCGTTCATTTTGAGTATTACCTTCTCTTTCCATAAAAAATACTGCTACATCGTCATTCGTAAATGAATCCTGCCTGAGCAAATGGTCGATTCTATGAAAAAGCTCATGATACAGTGGATAGCCGAAACCCAACTTCATTGTACCATCGTCTGCCATCCAGCCTGCATACTCATTTCCCCAATGGTCTTTCCCAATACCTCCTGTGATGAGGATTCTTTCCAGTTTGAATTTGTCCCAAATTTTCTTTGGTAATTTTTGCATTTCTTTCACGAGGTATTCAGTCATTTCCCATCTGTATTCGAATGTCGGCATTTTCACGGTACCATCGGGCTGCTTTTCCTCTCCATATTCGACAAATTGCACCCGCACGCCAAATTTTTGCCTGATCGTGTCGACGTTTCGCTTGATATCACGTGCAAGATTCTTCTCACGCTCATGAAGATAATCCCTAAAAGTAAGCGGGTTTGATCTCCTGATGGACTTTTTCTCCGCTTTTTCTGGTGCTTTCGGGCGTTCGAAATTTTCTGGCATGTGTGTTTTGGTTTATTCTTGAATTATACCACAATTATTACTATCCTTCAAGGGCTGTCAGCTTTTCCCTCGAGGCGATGCTTCTGCAGCATGGTTTTATAGTATAGTGGCCTTCCGCCGCACTGTAGTCATTTGGGGGCTGCAGTGGTTTCTATATACTCCAGCTTCATTCAGCTTTGTACTAGTACGAAGCTGGGCAGCTTTAAAAATTCTACAAAGCGAGTATCTTGTTGCTCAATCTGATCGAGAGGTCGGTGAAAAAATCCGAAGAGGTGAAGGTGTGGATTTGACCGCTCAGAAAGAGAATACCGAGAAAGAGAAAAATGGCTGCGCCAAGGACATTGGTGAGAGGGAAGCGGCCGAGGCGAAGCCGGAAAAAACAGGTTTTTGTATGTGACGGGATGCGATCGTAAAGCATGGCAAGTATGATCAGTGGAATGATCATGCCGAGCGTAAAGGTGAGCAAAATGGTGAGTGAGTGCCAGCCGATGCCTGCCTGAGCGGCGAGGGTGAGCACAGCGCCGAAGATTGGTGCCGTGCAGCTACCTGCGGCTATGCCGAAGAGCATTCCGAAAATGAAGAGTGAGATGGGGTCTGATTTTTCTGGAGCGCTTTGTTTTCTTTCGAAAATGAATTTAATGCCGAAGAGAGTACTTAGCCCAAAAAGTATGAGAAGTACGCCTGAAATAATCTGAATGAGCCAAGTGTCTTTTATGAAAAACTGCACGAGCGCAGAAATCCCCAGTCCAAGGGGAATAAACGTTGTCAGGAGTCCGGCGAAAAAAATGAAAATCATCTTCGTGATTTTTTCTTTTTCGCGAAAGGTAATGGCAAAAAACGCAGGAAGGATAAATGGGCCGCATGATGGCAACATCGTGAGCATACCTCCCAGGAAGGCCGCAAGATAGCTTATGTTGAAGAGAATAGGTGGGGACATGGATAAAAAATGGCTTATCCCTGCTATCAATTAATGATCATGTTTCAGCTCGAACACCTCGCATTTTCCACTCCTTCGCCTCTGTGTGCATTGTAAAAATTCATGATTCTTCCTTCATCGTACGCTTGCAGATCGAGATGCCAACCCCACGCAACGACGGAGAGCGCGGTTTTCATATCTTCGAATGGGGCAGCGAGAAAATCACCATCCTTTGTAAGTTTTTCGAGTTCGCGAATTTTTCCCCAGGTGGTCGAGTCAATTGAACGCTTGTAGAGAAGGACGATGTGTCCATTTCTCAAGTTGTGTACCAGCTGCGGAGTCGGGATTTCGGTGTCGTAGATTTTGCACGATGCGGTTGAGGGGTAGTAGGCACCGGAAGTTGGCGGTCGCGTTTTGTAGGCGGATGGGACCGAACCTTCGGCGATCCGTTCACTCTTTTGGATTGTTTCTTTTGTCCCGGGCTGACCGACCCCGAAAGTGTAGGCAAGTATGAGTCCGAGAATGATGAGTCCGCCGGCCAGAATGATCGAGTTTTTTCGATTCATAAGGAAAGAAAATTATTGAATAATCGTCGTAGAGAAAAGGTCTATTGCAAGAGTGGACGAATGGCGTTACTCAGCGCTGTTACATCGACGTAGCCCTTGAGCGGGTACTTCGTACCGTCTTTCGTGATGATGACTGTATGAGGCGTACCGTCGGCGCCGATGGACTGCGCATCATTCACCTGTGTCTGAATTTTTTGCGCGAATTTTCCGCTCCTGAGGCAGCTTACGAACTGGGCTTTATTGATTTTTACATACTCTGCAATCTCAGGAAGTTTTGCCGGGTCGAGTCCATCGTTGGCCGGTGTGACCTCCATGAGACGATCGAGATAACTCCAGAATTTTTCATTGCCGCCGATTTCGCCTGCACATTCCATCGCCTCCGATTCCTTGCGGGCCTTAGAGTGATTGCTGTCGATCGGATAATGGCGATACACCCAACGTACGTCATCGGGATAGAGCTTCAGAAGCTGCTGCATGGTCGTATGGAAGCGCTTGCAGAATGGACATTCCGTATCTGAATACTCGATGAAGGTAACTTTCGGAGAGGTGACTCCCCTGCTCCAGTCGGCGTCAGTTACCGGTGGAACTTCGACTGCGGGACGATTTGGTTTTGTGCCTGGAATATCGAGTTGATCCTGAACCACATTTCCGGCCGCGATGTTTCCTTTGATGAAGGGTAGCTGCGAAATACTCAGTCCTATAGCCACACCGATGATAACTCCGCTGAGAGCTACCGTTGAGAGCATCCATTTATTTGTCTTGTCTGCCATGGTTTTAGAAAATTTGTTAGAGAAGTAGAGAAGTAATGAGAGAAATAATTACGTTTATGCGCTCCCTTTAATACGCTCTCCGAGCCTAGCATTTTTAGCTTGAAATGGCAATGTCGGCTTTACTTCCAGGCAATAAATGCTTAAAATTGGCAAGCTATAAGCTTGTAACAGAAAGAATATGAAATATTTCTTCACTTCGGAGTCGGTTACTGAGGGACATCCCGATAAGATCTGTGATCAGATAAGTGACTGCGTGCTCGATGCGATTCTGAAAGATGATCCCCATGGACGGGTGGCGTGCGAGTGCATCGCCACCACAGGGCTTGTGGTCGTTTCGGGTGAGATACGAACTTCCACCTACGTGGATATTCCAGCGATTGCGCGTGAAGTGATTCGCGAGGCGGGATACGACAATGCCGCTTATGGATTTGATCACAAGGCGTGTGCCGTCCTTACTTCGATCAATGAACAGTCAGCGGATATTGCGCTTGGAGTCGATGAGAATGGCGTGACGGGAAAATCGATCGGCGCCGGCGATCAGGGGATGATGTTCGGGTATGCGTGTGATGAAACGAAAGAGCTCATGCCGATGCCAATTATGTTCGCGCACGGCCTGACGCGACGTTTGAGTGAAGTTCGCAGAAAGCATGTACTTCCCTATTTGCGGCCGGATGGAAAGTCGCAGGTGACGATAGAGTATGAAAATGGCAAACCGGTGCGAGTTGATACCATCGTTCTTTCTACACAACACGATGAACACGTGACGCAGGAACAGATTCGCGATGATATTTTGCGCGAGGTTGTGCAACCGGTGTGCGGTGAGATGATCGATGATGCGACCGTGTTTCACATTAATCCTACCGGACGCTTCATCATCGGCGGCCCCCCCGGTGATTGCGGTCTTACCGGACGAAAAATCATCGTTGATACCTACGGCGGCATGGGGCGGCATGGAGGCGGATGCTTCTCGGGAAAAGATCCGACGAAAGTCGATCGCAGCGGAGCGTACATGGCGAGGTACATTGCAAAAAATCTCGTAGCGGCAGGTTGTGCAGAGCGATGCGAGGTACAGCTGGCCTATGCCATCGGACGGAGCGAGCCCGTGGCGGTTTATGTGGATACCTTCGGAACGGCTCGTAGTGGTATCACGAACGAGAAACTTTGCGAGATTATACGGCTCGTGTTTCCGCTCTCGCCCAGCGGCATCATCGAGTGTCTGGATCTACGCAGACCGATTTATCGAAAGACTGCATGTTACGGCCACTTCGGACGGAGCGAGATGGAATTCACGTGGGAACGGGTTGACCGTGTTCAAGAAATTTTACGGGCTCTGAAATAATTTTACGTGTACTTACATTGAATTACTTTTTGCCATGTTCATTTTCAGCAACGATACACTTCCGCAGATTACCAGTATCATAGCGGCTACAAGCAGTGCAGCCTGAAATGAGTATATATGTATCATCCATCCGTAGAGTGGTCCAATTATGATGTAGGCGATATTAGCGATCATACTCTTTACTGAAAGCATCGTTACCCGCAAGTCAGATTCAACGCCATGATTCATGCGATCGTTCGATAACGGAGTGAGCAGTCCCCAGGCGAGTCTTGGTGCGAGCGTAAATCCGACTACCCAGATGAGTCCTTCACCCAAGTACATGGCAATAAACCCGATGAGTGCAAGGAGTATGATGAGTGCCCATTGCCCTGATTCTGAAACATATTTTCGCATTCGATGCGAAACATAATTTCCATAGGCTCCCGCAAAACTTCCAAGGGCGTACCATATCCCGAACCATACGAGCGAGAGATCTGTCCGTTTTAAAAATATCTGTGAAAACCAGAGGGATGCGAATGTTGATGCGGAAATAACTGCACTCACCATTGTGAGCCAGAAGATTTTTCGGTTTTTCCACCAGAGCTCATGAAAGGCTTTTTTGAAATTTTGCATGTGTTTTCCTTTCTCGAGAAGTTTCCTTTCCGGTTCATGGAGCGTTGTCGCGATGAGTGCGGCAAATAAAAATGCCATGAGCTCACCGTAGAGGGGAAATTTTAGAGAAATCATTGCCAAGGCTCCTCCGATGATATTTGCCGCTCCCTCCGAAAAAAGCCCAAAGGCACCGAGCAGCCCTCCGCGCGCGTGGAATGCCGCCTCCTGTCTCAGGAGCAATAGCGAGTCGAACATGATCGCCTCCTTCACTCCCGAATGGAGACTCACCGCGATTCCAAGCACTATTTCGGCAAGAAGAATGTGTGTCAAACTTGCGGCTTGTGTATAGAAAAATATTCCAACTGCGGCCATGAGACCGCTTGCCACCATCGTCTTTTTCCTTCCAAAGTAATCAGCGATGTATCCGGATGGTACTTCAAATGCCGCGATGGCAAATGTGAAGGTCGCCTGTGCTAAAAAAATGTCACTCTCTTTGAGACCGATTGAGATGTAGAAAGGTACAAGAATCGGTGTCGCGAAGAGCATCATCTCAAAAATGGAGTAGATATAGAGTTTTTTTACGTTGCTCCCAGCTTTGTAGAGTATATTTTCCATACTTTACTTTTTTACAGGATTATGCTATAATTGTCTATTAAAAAATAAAAACAAATTTCCTATGGCGTCTTCCAAGCAGAAACTTTTTCAGCACAATATTCTCGCATTTCTCGCGGGATTCTTCCTCGTTGCCGGCACCGCGCTGGGCGCCGTTTCTTTTTTGAAGACATCGGTACTTGATGCCGCTCCGGACGAAGAACAAACTGTCGTCGAGGAAGAGGTGGAGTTTGTTCCGGATACGAGCAGCGAAGAGGCGCTTCGCGACCAACTCAAAGAATATCAGGAAATCGTCCAGAAAAATTCAGGAGAGCTCGGAAACCTCTCCGCCCTTGCACGGGATTTGAAAAAGTTTTCTGAAAAAGATTGTACGAAGTCGACGTGCGGTCGCGCCGTCAAGGCTCTCGAGGCCGCTTCGAAACTTGGAGTTATCGATTTGCGCGATGTAAAAGATCTGAAATCCGACCTGAAGAGTATTGGTAAAAAAGCGGCGCTATCTGAATTCAATGATGATCTTTCTTCTCTTGCTTCCGGTGCGCTCTCTTCTCTCGATGAGAAACTTGCCGCAAAGAAGGCCGAGAGTTTGAGGGCAAAGGATGCCGTAACACGGATTCAGAAAGCTCTCTCGGAACTTGCTCCAAAAAAAATCATCAAACAGAAGATAAAGAAAGTTTCCAAGCCCGTAAAAACGGAGGAGAAGTTGAAGGTAAAAAAAGTGGAAAATCAGGATGATGACGTGAAAGTGAGAGCAAAGAAGTCGTTCAAGGATGATAATGATGAAGAGAAAGTAAAAAAATCTGAACCAAAAAAGACTCTCAAAGATGATGATCGGCCGGTTATGAGAAAAGTGGCTCCGAAGCAGCCTGTTCAAGAGGAAGATGATGACTCAGAGTTCTTCGACGACTCTGGGGCCGATGATACATCTGACAGTGATGCCGAGGATGCCGGTGAGGAGTTTACCTTTTAAATTTTAGGCCGAAAAGAGGTGGACGTGTTCTGCCTTTTTGGCAGTCTTTTTGATGTGACTTCTTAGAAGAGTTTCTTGCGGTAGAACCAGAAGGCTCCAAGCATCGAGAGGACAAGAGAAATTGCCACTACAATGGTAAAGGCGTGTTGCGAGTTCTGAAACGGCAGGTCTACGTTCATACCGTACACACTGGCGACAAGGGTCGGAATCATGAGGATAATCGTCAAGGTTGTCAGGAATCGCAGGGTCGCGTTCAGATTGTTCGAGATGACTGAGGTGAAGGTGTTTGAGGTACTGGAGATGATCTGCCCATAAATTTTCACCGTCGAGATGGCCTGTTTGTTTTCGTCGAGAATATCTTCGATGAGTTCTTCGTTGTCTTCGCTGCCGGTGAAAAATTTCTTTTTGGCGATTTTTTCGATCACAACCTGGTTTGATTGCAGCGAGGTGTTGAAATAGACGATGGATTTCTGGAGATCCATGAGGTGCATGATTTCGTCGTTCTTCGCCGAGAGTTCGAGATTTCGCTGTACCTGACGCAATTTCTGATTGATTGCCTTGAGGTAGCGAAGGTAGATTTTTGAGGTGAAGAGGAGGAGCTTCAGGACGAACTGAGGAATGTTAAACGTATTGACAATTCTGTTTTTCTGAAAATTTTTCAGCTTGATTCTGAGGTACTGGACAATGTCATTTTTGCCTTCACTGAGCGTTATAATCAGATCCGGTTTGAAGATAATTCCGAGGGGGGCCACCGAGTATTTGTAGTAAATTTCATCGTCGTCATTCGTCTCCTCATCCTCCTCCTGATCGATCGTTACCTTCGGCGTCTGAAGAAGAATGAAGTCGTACCCGTCGTACTTCTCCATCTTTGGCACCTCGTCGTAATCGTGAATTGAACGGAGGATATCCTCGTCAATTTCGACCATCTGTTCGAGAGATTTGATGTCTTCTTCCGTGGGAGAAATAATATCAATCCATGCGTCGAGAGCCGGTTCGTCGAGGGACACAACGTTACTTTTGATTGTCTGGTAGACCTTTATCATGGCTTATGTATTATAAAACTTCCCCTTCAAAGAAGCAAAGGCAAATGATATACTTTCCGTACTTTTATTTTTTGTATTTCTGTTATGAAAAAAATAGTTCTTGCGAGTTTCATTCTCATGGCGATGAGTGCGTGTTCTTCCGGTGGACCTTCGGATATCGAGTCCTCGAGAGAAACTACACAAGAGTCTGGGCAAGCGGCCGCATCGGTGAAAACTTCTCTATCGACCGAGGTCTCGCTGCCTTTGAGCCTTGCTGTTGCGATCAAGGGCTTTGCCTTTAGTCCCGCGACCGTAAGCGTCAAGAAAGGCGGAAAAGTGACATGGACGAATACTGATAGTGTCCAGCACAATATCGTTGCAAATGATGGGAGTTTTGGTTCGGCTCTTCTCGCGAAAGGCGCATCGTATAGTTTCACCTTTAATACCGCCGGGGCCTTCACCTACTTCTGCGGTCCACATCCCAATATGAAGGGTACGGTGGTTGTGAAATAACTCGGAAATAACTCCTCCTTGAATTTGTTTGCAGCTCGGCTATAGTGATCGTCAGAATATGCTGCAACCAAGTATTCGCAAGGCGCTCGATGCTCTTGATTCCCTCTCTGATGTTCCTGAGGCGTCTGACCTTGCGCGTTTTGAGCGTGAGGGGAAGATAACTGATGGGAGAAAGGCAGCTGCCGCGCGTGTTTATGAGGTATTAAAGGATATTCTCCACTCTGGTAGCGCCCAGAAAAGATATCTTGCCGTTTTTCTCGATGGCCTCCCCGGCTCCGGAAAATCCGGAATGAGCGAAAAACTTCGTAATGGCGTGCAAGATGAAAATCTCCTTGGTGATGATCAGGTCGCCATTCTTCCCCTCGACTGGTTCATTGGTACCGAGTCCGGTTCAGCCCAGCGGCAAGCCCTTACCCGTGATGCCCAAACGTTCGATGCCGGTTATCTCCGGTATGATCTGGCACGCAATGTTACCCGTACCGTTTTGGAACTCATGGGAAGCAAAAAATCGTGTAATATTCCTATCCAGAATAAGTATTGTCGTGATCTTGGCGGAAAGTTTCAGGATGGTGAGTTTGTACTTGGGGAAGATGTACGGCTGCTCATCATCGAGGGCGTCGGCGCTATCAACCGCGTTGCCGGACCGAACGGTTTCCCTCCACAGGTAGATCGACATACGATTTTCATGTATGGGCAAAATCGACAGAGTCTTTTTCGTGCGACTCTGCGAGATATGCGCCGCAAGCCCGGTTCCACCTTCGAACAGGAGTACATGAAGAGGGCTGGGGAGTACCGTTATCTTCTTCCTCAGCTTCGTTTTACGCCACGCAGCGCTGATCAGGTTTGTCGACGATACAAAGACGATGCGGAGTACCTGAGAAGACTTCAGGAGAGCGATGCGGACGACAACTCTTCTGTCTCCCGTGTTATTTCCATGGTACATAGCGATTTTTTGAGGCGCGTTGTTCCCGATCCGCAAATTCTCAGTGTGTTTTCTGCAGGGAAGAGGGTGTAGTGGTATACTTCAGCCATGGTACGTGCCGCGAGTATCACCATCGTGTGTCCCGATCAGCCTGGAATTGTAGCCAGCGTGACGGATTTTCTCTTTCGGCACCATGGCAACATCAATGCTCTCGAGGAGCATACCGAAGATGGATATTTTTTTATGAGAATCGAGTGGGAACTCGACGGATTTGATTTGAAGAGCGAGAGCGAGCTGCTCGATACTTTTTCAGACATTCAGATGAAATTTTCCATGAAGATTCAGCTCGATTTTTTCCGCGTGCGCAAGCGAGTCGGACTCCTCTGCTCGAGGGAACTCCACTGTCTCGTGGATATTCTCGGGAGGCATGCCATTGGCGAACTCGATATTGCCATTCCCTACATCGTAAGCCACTATGAGGATGCCCGTGATATCGCCGTGGCGTTTTCTGTGCCGTTTTTCTGTGTGCCTTCCGATGAAGCTTCCGTACTGGAAATTATCAGGACCTATCCGAGTGACGTCGTCGGACTTGCGCGATATATGAAAATCCTGAGCCCGGAATTCCTGGAGCGTGCCGGACAACAGGTGATCAATGTCCATCACTCGTTCCTCCCCCTCTTTCGTCGGCGCAAAACCCTATGAGGATGCCTACGTTCGTGGCGTAAAGGTGATCGGGGCCACCGCGCACTACGTGACTCACGAACTCGATCAGGGTCCGATTATCGAGCAGCGCGTGAAGGTCATTCGCCACAGTCACAAAATCGAGGACCTCAAACTCATCGGTCGCGAATGCGAAAAAGAAGCCTTTGCGTTCGCCCTGCGCAAGCACATTGAAAACAAACTCGTGGTCTTCCGGAATCGGGTGGTGGTGTTTGAGTAGGGGCGTATGCAGCTACGCACCAATTTTCCAGACATCCTTTTCGAGAAATGCCTCTATGGTTTGTCGATTCGCCTTATTGAGAAGATTTGAGTAAGAAAACTTTTTCTTCTTGGCATACTCCGAGAGCGTCACTATCTTTTTCCCTTCAAGATACGCCAGACGCTTGTGATAGCTATTTGTCAGTGCCTTGCTGACAATTTCTTCCATGATGGTCGTCGTGTTTTTTTCATCAAACTCCTTGAAGGCGTCATAATATTTTTTCCGATCCATGAATTTGATATTAATAGAAACAAAACCCTCCCTGATCAGCAGAAAATTATTGATGACGCGTCCGATACGACCATTGCCATCGACAAATGGATGCGTGTGCTCGAATGTGAGATGAAGTCTTGCGATACGCTTTACGATACTTTCGTGGCTTGTCGCATGATACTCTGCGAGCATTTTCGTGAGACGTTCCATAATTTCGTGTGGCGGCGGAGCGATGTGACTTCCTACGCGAACGTACTCGTTACTGTTGCGAAACCTTCCCACGATGTCATCGCGAATGTTCAGAATGAGCATTTTGTGGAGCGAAAGCATAACGTCGAGGGTGAATTCCAGATTTTTCGCCTTATGATTCATGTAGGTAATCACTCGGGAAAGATTTTTTGCCTCAAAAAGTTCACGCTGCGAAATAAACCGATCGAGGTCGATATCGAGGAGAATCTTTTCGGTTTCATCGAGGGTGAGCGTGCTATTTTCAATGGCATTCGAGTTGTATACCTGCTCGGCCACTTCCGCCTCGGAGATAAGTTCGAGCAGTGACTCTTTCCCGATTGCCGCCTGATAGTAGCGGTATCGAAGCTGATTGAGTTTGTTGGTGAAGCTGGTTATTTTTGTCATGGTTGTATGGTATCATGTTTCACGATTTTTGTCTATAAAATCGTGAAAATATGTGAAAATTTGTGTGGTTTTCACGATTTTTATTATTTTTTCGTGAATAAAATCAGCTTTGTTTAGCTTTGCTAATTTGGAGTTGCTTAATCCACGATGTTCGGACCACTTTTATTACTCCTTGTGATATGAACTTGGGCTCTGGCCCAGGCCTGATACTCTTGTACGAGAGGAATATACTGTATGTAGTTGGCATACATATCCACATATTGATTCTGATTTGCTGTGAGATCATCATTTTCGTATCCATCTGTTTGTTTCCAGTACTCAAAGGCAGGAGTGCAAAGGTCGCTGGCTTCTACCCACTGTTTTTTTATGCCTTGAGATGTTACGCCTTCGTCTTTTATATCTATTCCTGCAATCCATGCTCTTTCTTTCGAATCCCGACAAAATATGTATCTTAAACGATTGTTTCGTGAGCGAAATACATCAAATGTTGTTATTCCGTAGATTACCGCCTCTTCTGTCCATGAATCAACCGCCTCTGAAAAATCCGGTTTATCGTTTTCATCGCTGAACTGAAAAGAGTCAGGACTTTTTGGATCCACTTTTTTCTTCCTGCTCTGGCTATGATGGAATCCTGTTCCTAATTTGATAGGAGTTGCATTTATTTCCTCTCTAAAACTATCGGCGCGTGTATAGCTGCTCGCCATGCCACTGAATACAGATTCTGCATCTTTCATTGGCTCAGCGATACAGAGACAAGATAGGGCTCTTTGAAGTTCTGGCGGCAACACAATTTCTTCTTCTGCATGACCTTTATTTAACCACCCGTTAGAATAGGCGGGCAAGAGTTTCCATACAGCGTGAGAAAGGCTCCTATAACAGGACCTTGCGACTAAACCTTTTTTTTCATCTTTCATATATATCGTTATCCATATTCTCTTTTCGTCTTTTTCTGTCCTGTGATAGAGTTTTTCTGAAAGATATACGATTGAATTGCCGAAGCGAACCATCCATTTTGGTAGAAGGTCATTACCTTTTAATATTTCCATCATAGCATTCACGTCTACAGTCCCTGATGAAAATGTAATTTGCCGAACAAGATTTTCTTGTTCTTCGGGCGGAACTTTTTCTATCGACATATTCATTCCTGATTTTATTTTTGAAGATTTTTCAAAATCAACATCTACGGTTCCGTCTTTCCTTATCACTGCAAATGCTTCACTCTTGCCTCCCTCCATGTTGCGTAACGTTACATCACCAGATGGATCCCACATTGATAACACATCAACCAATCGAAGACCGCTGTATGGATTTCTTTTCATATCCCGCGATGCACCGTTGGCAGTTGTTCCTTCAAAGTGGTGAATATCACTCATTTTGAATACATTGTAGAACCCACTGTCTTGGCCTACTCTCCTTGCGTCAATTAACATATGAAGATACCCAGGCAGGTATTTTTTATCTTCATCAGTACGTTCGGTCGACTTAAAATTCTGAATAATTATACTTAGTTCTTCCAAAAGAACGACCACATTTTCTGCAACTTTCTCTCTTATTTTTTCTATCTCCAAATCTGGCACGGCGTCTTCTCTTGCCTGAAGGTACCGTCGCAATTGGCCGAAGTATGCAATTGCCATTTGAGTTATTACCTCTCGGGCAATTGCTATGCACGGATTATTACTTATCGTATTAAAATCTTTGAAATCAAATTCCATGACATCTTCGGCTTCACATTGCTGCCTGATATCAATAATTTCTTTCATTACTTCACCCCTCATCAGATAGTCATATCGTGCATCTGACAGTTTTTCTCTATTTCTTTCGAGCCATTCAAGACCATGATTACGCCATCCGATGTTATTTCGTTCTAAAATTTTTCCCGTGGCATCTTTATATCTTGAACTCTTTTCTCCTGAGTCTTCGAACGTAGTCATTTTGCTATTGTATTATTGGAATAAGTTTTGATTTTAAACATTTTTATTAAAAATGTCAATGTGTTTTCCGCAATCAACTCACGGGTGTAGGCTGATTCAGCTTTGAAAGAACCCGTAACTACATCTCTCGAGGATATTCGGACTGAAATGACATGCATTACCCGCCCTTCGGTGTGAGTTGCCAGATGAGATGGAAGAGATCTGTGAGCGTCTGATATATAGCCTCTGAATCGATTACAATGCCAAACATTTCGTTTTTGACGTAGGACATGCAGCCGATTTTACTTCCTTCATAGAGAAGAATTTCGATGTGATTTTTTCGCGATGGAAAATCAACCATACGGTGCTCAATCTGCTCCCTATACTCGTGAAAAATGCGCAAGTTCGTTTCATTACGCGGCATGAGCAGACGCACCTTGATACCATATTTTTTCCGCTGCGGCGCAACTTTTTTTCGGATGTATGTATAAATTTCCTTTGGCATAAGCGTATAATCGATAAAACCCATGTAATCCTGCCTGCTCGATGATGCTTCAAAAAGAATCTGCTGAATACCTTCCATACCATCATAGAATCGAATGCGCGGTTTGATTGGCGATGCGTAAGCGAGCTCCGTGAGCTGCGGCAGCATAGATTTTGCCATTTCGGCGGAGTGTTCGAAATGTTCGATGAGAAGTCGCGGTGCCAATGCGGAAATATAATTGATACCTTTTCTTTTTGTGATCGAAATAATGGACTTCCTCTTGAGTTCATCGACGAGACTGTAGACTGTTGATCGTTTGAGATAGGCTTTTTCTGCGGCACGTGCGAGCGTCAATTCTCCTCCTTCCAGCACTGCAAGATACAGTTTCGCCTCTTTTTCACTCAGCCCATTTTCGATGAGAATTTTTTCCAACATATGCCTATTATATCCTATTTTGCCGAAAAAATCGACAGATAATTTTAGCTTTAAATTAGACGTTTTATCGGTATATATTTTTTCTGTTTCTATACAAATAGACAGTATATGTCATACTTGTATCTTATTATTTTATCTCACACGCGCAATGCTCAAAATAACACCAGCCCTTCAGGAAGTACCTTGCGCCCCACCTCAAAAAAGGATATCCGGGAGTCCCATTATGCATCATATCCGTATGTCTGTGCTTGCGGCTATTGCCGCTACCAGCGCCATTTTCTCATCTTCACCGGCTCAAGCGGAAGATTCTTCAAAAAATTCCGATATTCATGGTCAAGTCTCGGTGAGTACCCCATACCTCTCGACTACGTATCGCAAGGGTGGGAGTTTTAAACTTCAACTCAATGGCTCAAAATTAGGACCTGCGACGCCTTCTCTCGCCGCGACACTCCTTACCAATAACAATCATGCGGTGTTTCCAATGCTTCAGATCAATGCAGCAGGTAATGCTGGTCCTTTCTCTGCTCTTGTAAGTGCCGGTGTTCAGGGATTTTTATCCGGACTTGATAATCCAAAGACAATCGATATTCTTGCCGTCCCTTTTGTTTCCGGTTCGGTGAGTCTTCCTTTACACTTTGGTATTGATTCTGAACGAGTCAACTCTCTCACATTGACCCCCTCTGCACACTTCATGAGATACATGCGTGGAAGTGATATTCCGCTCAAAATAGATGATAAAAATGGAGATGGGAAACCGGACTTTACCCGTCCAGTTCAGCAACTGTATTTTGGTTTCACGGGTGGAGCAACGTTCGATAAGAACTTCATCAATACGAGTATTTTCTGTGATCCTATCGATCCAACCATCAAATCTGGGGCACTCTCGATATGGGGTACGCTCAATGCGGGGAGGAGTTTTTAGAGATTTTTGAAAGCAAACAAAAATAACGGAAGTGCAAAAAAATGAACATGCAAATTTTCCTACTGTCCCAGAAAAGCTATTTTGCAGTGGCTCCTTTAATGTGCACAAATCTTATTCAGCTTTGAAAAAGCTTTGGAGCGGGTAACGGGAGTCGGACCCGTGTCTTCAGTTTGGAAAACTGACATAATAGCCGTTATACGATACCCGCGAGTGTAATTCAGCTTTAAAGAGCAGGGGCATTATAGCAAAGCCTGCCGACAATTCAAGCGGTTCAAGAGGCACTTTCCGAGGACTTACGAAAGCTCGAACGACTCGTTCACCGCGGGAACTTCGACATCCTTGAAGCCCGATTCCTTGAGGAAGCCGGCGAAGTCGAGACCTTGGCCTTCTTCGCCGTGGACGAGGAAGATTTTCTTGAGGGGGTGAATCTTATTCAGACGAGTGATGTAATCGAGGAGATCACTTCGATCGGCGTGTGCTGAGAAGGCGTCCATGTTGATCACTTCCGCCTTCACGTCGTAGGGTTCGCCGAGGATGTTTACACTCTTTTCGCCTTCCTGTAGTTTGCGACCGAGGGTGTTGGCTGCCTGATAACCGACGAGAAGCACCGCATTTTTTGATTTATCGATGTTGTTTTTCAGGTGGTGAAGAATGCGACCGTGTTCGCACATGCCCGATGAGGCGACGATAATCATGGGGCCGTTGAGTTCATTCAAGCGCTTCGATTCTTCGACGGTTTTCACATAGGTGAGACGACCGAAACCGAATGGATTTTCTCCATTTTTGAGAAATTCGTCGTATGTCGATTTGTCCATACACTCCGGATGGTTGCGAAAAACCTCCGTGACATTCACCCCGAGAGGACTGTCGACGTATACGGGAAGCTCCGGAATTTTCTTTCCTTTCCAGAGAAGATTTAAGTGATACACTATTTCCTGTGTTCGTTCGAGAGCGAAGGCCGGAATGATAATACGCCCTCCCCGCTTGGCGACGCGGCTGATGATGTTCGCCAGATCTTCTTCAATCGTCTGGATAGCCGTATGGAAGCGATTTCCGTACGTTGATTCGCTGATGAGGTAATCGGTCGCCGGAAGCATTTGCGGATCACGGAGGATTGGCAGATTTTTTCGCCCAAGATCACCCGTGAAGGCCAGTGAGTAGCGGGTATTCGTTTCTTTGTCGTGAATGAGGAGATGAATGAGCGATGAGCCGAGGATGTGTCCTGCATCGTAGAATGATGCGACTACTCCATCCGTTACCACGAATGCCTTCTCGTAACTCACTCCTGTGAAGTGCTCCATGGTGCGCGTTGCATCGAGTGTGGTATAGAGAGGTGGCTCGTGCGGCTTGTTTTTCTTCTCGAGATACTCGGCATCCTTCTCCTGGATCATGGCGCTGTCAGCGAGCATGTAGAGGGCGAGATCGCGGGTGGCAAAGGTGCTGTAGACGGTGCCGACGAATCCATTCTTCACCAGATACGGAATCATGCCCGAGTGGTCGATGTGCGCATGAGAAAGCAGTACAGCATCGATTGTTTTTGGAACCACCGGGAGAAGTCTATTCTTCTCTTCGGAGAGTTTCCGGTTTCCCTGCGCCATACCGTAGTCGAGCAGGATTTTTTTTCCGTTCACCTCAATGAGGTGGCGAGAACCTGTTACTTCGCGTGCGGCGCCGAAAAAAGTAAGCTTCATGGTGTTTTATTTTTCTTTGTATTGTACCATATTTTAGCTTTGGAGGCAACCGAGATTTGACTCTACTCCCAAAGCCACTTTGGCCTTGATTCCGGAAGATCGATGGGGTGCTCGAAGAGCTGAATAGAATCATCACCCGTGGAGGAAGAAAAGACGGCCTCGATAGCCGTCCCTTTTTGCGTCTCTCTGCTCCAGTACTGATCGAAAATGAAGTTGCCGAGCGAGTAGACGATGTGAACGCCCTTATAATCTTCTATGGTTTGAGTAACGTGCGGGTGGTGGCCGATGATGAGGTCGGCGCCGCTCTCTATGAAGGCGCGAGCGAGCTCTCTTTGTCTCTGCGATGGCGTTTTTTTGTATTCTTGGCCCCAGTGGATGAAGATGATGACGTGGTCGACCTGCGGATCGATTTTTTTTACGAGGTCGATTGCCTTCTTGTCGTCGAGACGGCGGACAGCGTCGTGAAAACCGACGAATGCGAATGTTTTGTTGTTGATTTCCTTGATGAGCACTTCGGATTCAGTCGGGAGAATCGGGTTTCCAAAGAACTCTACGGCGTTCTCGGCGAGATATTTTTTTGTCGATTCGAAACCCTTCTCTCCCTGATCGAGCGTGTGATTATTCGCAATACTGACGATATCTATACCGTTTCGCTTGAGAATTTTTGCCGTGTCGGGCGCGAATCCGAAGTTCGTACCCGACTGTGCACGATTGGGGACTTCGACGATGGGGCCTTCGAGATTCGCAATGACGCGGTCGAATTTGTCGCTCAGGAGCGATTCGCGAACAAGCTCAAAAGGGTAGTCATGCGATTTTTTTTCCATGAGTGTCCGCACGTAACGTCCGAGCATGACGTCGCCGAGAAAGAGGAGCTTGATGTGCCTTGAGCCTTCCATGAGATTCAGATCGGGTGTGATCTGCGATGTCGGGAGTGGAGTGAGGGAGAGTGAGGCGGCCGATGATGGTGCGGGCGCGAGTGAAGGAGTAGATGACGGAGCGGCCAATTTGTTTTCATAGGAGTTCACGACAAAAGCACGAAGACGATCATGTATTCCCCGTTTCGCCTCAATGACGTACATCGCTGCAACGAGGAGCAGCCCGATGATGATTGTGGCGCCGAGTTTGAGGGAGCTACGGTGCATCACTGCCTATTTTAGCATTGTTTCGGGCTTTTTCTGAATGTCATTTTGTGATAAAGATGCGACGTGATGAAAAAAGGATCGATTGTCTCCGTGAAAGTAGAGAAGTTTGCGCTCGGCGGGCGCGGACTGGCGCGGGTCGACGGCGTGCCGGTTTTTGTGGAAGATGTCTGTGCTTTCGATGAGGCTCGTGTGCGTATCGTGAAGAAGAAGCGATGCTTTGCAGAAGGTGTGGTTGAGGATGTCGTACATGCATCACCGGATCGCATCGCTCCCCGCTGCGCACACTTCGGCGTATGTGGCGGATGCAGCTGGCAGTTTTTGAGTTATGAAAAACAGCTCGATTGGAAATCAAAGCTCGTGCGTGAAACCATGCAGCATATCGGAGGATTTTCTCATGAAGAGGTGGATCGAGTGTTTGGTGGAATTCTTGGATGCGGCGATCAGTGGCACTACCGCAACAAGATGGAGTGGAGTTTTTCCGTCGATCGTGATGGGCGGTTTTCCGGCGGATTTCACTTCAAACGGATGCACTATGACACGGTCAATGTGCGGGAGTGTTTCCTGCAATCTGAGGTATCCTTGAAAATTTTTGTAGCGGTGCGAGAATTTTTTGCCGCAAAACATGCGCGGGGAGAGAAGGTTGTTTATGCCCAGAATAAGACCAAAAACAGAAATTGTGATGAGATTTTAAATGAGAAAACCTCAAGCGGTTTTCTGCAATCGGTATTCGTCCGCGAAGGAAAGCGCACGGGCGAGTATATGGTGATTCTCCAGACGTCGGATGTTTCCCGAGAGGCTTTTGATCCGGATGCTTTTGTCGGCGCCATGCGATCATTTCCAGAAATTATCTCCCTCGTACACCTTGTCGTCCACAATTCGCCGGGCTCAGCGAAGACGTATGAAGAACGGCTTCTCTTTGGCAAAAATTCCTATCATGAACAGATGCATGTTGCCATTCCGGACACGACGGATGTCCTGAAACTTGATTTTGACATCAATCCCCTTGCATTCTTCCAGCCCAATACGCTCATGGCAGAAAAGATCTACGGTCAGGTGGTTCAGTATCTGTGTGGCGTTTTTCCGCGTGAGGAACTTCGCGCGATGACCATCTATGACCTCTACTGCGGTACCGGCACTATTGGCATCCTTCTCAGTCATTTCGTCTCACGGGTAGTCGGAATTGAGCTCAATGGCGATGCCGTCAAAAGCGCTGCTGAAAATGCAAAATACAATCACCGCACCAACGTTGAGTTCTTCCAAGGTGATGTGAAAAAAATACTCGGTGAGCGAAGCGGACCGATTGACATTCTCACGATCGATCCGCCGAGGAGCGGTATTGAGGAAAAAGCCCTACTGCTCATGATCGAAACTGCTGCGAGCGCCATAGTGTATGTTTCCTGCAATCCTGCTACCTTCGCGAGGGATGCAAAATTACTCTGTTCGAAAGGATATACCCTCGCATCACTTCGGGCCTTTGATCAGTTTCCGCAGACAGCACACATCGAAACTGTAGCGCTTTTCAAAAAAATGGAGTAGAATTTTTCCGAAGCACTTCCTCACTCTCTCTTTTCACATCATGAACTTCTCATTTGCAAAAAAAATCCTGCTGCTTTTTGGTGTGACGCTTGGTCTTGCACTTTTGCAGTCTCTATATATCGCCGAGGCTTCTACCATGCGGACCGAATTTACTGTCGACATTGACACTCCCCTGACGGACGATCTCTATGCCGTTGGACGCGAGGTTAGCATTGATCAGGATGTAGCGGGAGACATAGTTGTGATTGGCGGTGTTGTGAACATCGAAGGTGATGTGGCAGGCGATGTCCTTGTGGTTGGTGGCAAGGTCAACCTCTACGGTAATGTCGGTGATGATGTACGGGTATTTGGAGGAACGGTATCCCTGAGCGGAAATGTGAAGGATGATGTCGTTGTTTTTGCTGGAACCTTTGACATCGCGAAAAATTCTACCGTTGGCGGAAGTATCTTTGCGCGAGGAGGCATGATAAGTCTCGATGGCAATATTTCCGAAAATGTTTCCGGAAGCGGTCGTTTTTTCAAACTGAAGGGATGGGTCAATGGCAATGTTGAGGCGCGCGCGCAGGATGTCGTGAATATCTCAAATTCGGCTAAAATCAAGGGTGATTTGAGTTACTACTCGAGGAATCCCGCGCTCATCCCCGATGGAGTTGTCTCCGGCAAGGTGCAGCGGGTTGGAGAGGGATACTCGCGGCTTCTCCTCCTCGGTTTCTTCAGTGTTGGATATTTCATCGTGAAATTCCTCCAGTACCTCTCGCTTCTCTTGATTGGACTTCTCTTGTTCCTCCTCATTCCGCATGAGTTTTCCAAAATGGCCGAGATGGTGCGAAAGAATTTCTGGCATCACTTGGGGATTGGCTTCCTTGTCCTTACATCCGGCGCAGCTTTTGCCCTGGTAAGTGCGATGACGGTGATTGGTCTTCCGCTTGCGCTCATCGTCGGACTCGTGCTTGGCATCGGATGGTACCTCTCTCCCCTTGTGATCGGCCTCTTCGTCGGCAATCTCATCCTCCAGCACAAACCCAGATCCAATGTAAAAGTTTACGGCGTGATGGCCCTTGGCATGGTGCTCCTCTTCGTCATCCAGATGATTCCCCTACTCGGTTCCGTCGGCGGCTTTGTCCTTACACTGGCCGGATTTGGTACCCTCCTGAAGCGCACATATGAGCTAGCTGTCATTGTGAAGGGGAAGAGGTAGACGGAAAAGATTCTTTACCCTATATCGAATAGGCTCTTGCCCAACAAACGTTAATATTTTTACCGAATGGAGCGGGTAACGGGAATTGAACCCGTGTCTCAACCTTGGGAAGGTCGCATAATGGCCGTTATACGATACCCGCAGATAACATGATGCAGGTTTCCTTACTGTGATATATTTCCTTGGCGCGGTTGTTTTGTAAAGAAAAAAATTTGTAAAGAAGAAACATAATTGCTGTTCAAAATCTGACGAAGCCGTTTGGTGAATCTGTGGCTGTGAACGACATATCGTTCGAGTGAAGCGTGGTGAGATTTTTGCCTTCCTCGGTCCAAATGGAATTGTTTTTCAGGATCCGAGTCTCGATGAGGTGCTCTGCTGCGTAACGCTTTTCTTCCTGTCTTTGGGTACGTACTTTTTCAGAAAAATACAGATTTAGGGAACTTCAGTGCTCCTTTTTGAGCCATTCCATGGCTTCGTCTTTCGTAGTGATTTCCCCGGCGAGCTGTTTTTCATGAAGGAGTTGGCCGAGTTGGCCGATGCGCGGACCGGGGGGTAGACCGCTTATGTCCATGATTTCGTGACCGGAGAGGAGAGGCCTTGGAAGATACGGCGTTTCGGCGAGATCGGAGCGGTAAAGTGCGAGAATTTGATCGTGAAGGGTAAGATCAATTGGCACGGTGCCACAGGCATCAGCGCGAAAGACTTCCATGAGTTCGAGAAAAAGCGGATGGTGGAACCACTGGAGCCGCTTATGTTTTGGCATTTCGAGGAGCTGGACCATCATCATGTGGTGTACGATGAGCCAGGAAACGTGCTCGATCATGCGGCGCGGAAATTTGAGACGGGTGAGGATATCGCGCGCGATTTCGGCGCCGCGGGCGGCATGACCATTGAAGCGGATGCGATCAGGGCTGTCCATGAATGTATCGGGTTTGCCGATGTCGTGGAGAATTACGGCCCAGTGGACTTCGAGGGAGGCGAGCGGCTCGGTAGAGACGCGAGCCTTTGGGTCGGGATTGATGGTTTTTGTTGAACGCAGCGACTCAATTGACCGCATCGCATGCTCCCACACATCTCCTTCCTGATGATACTGCTCGGGCTGTGCGACTCCTTTCATCTTCAGCATTTCCGGAACAATGTGCTGTAGGAGGCCAGTATCCTCCATTTCTTCGAAAGCTTTCTGCGGGTGTGGCGAGAGAATCATTTTGTTGAGTTCGTCGGCGATTCGTTCAGCGGAGATTTTTGTGATGTGGCCAGCATTTTGTTTCACGGCTGCGTAGGTATCGGGGTGATACTGGAACTGGAAGGTATTTTTCATGCGCACAGCGCGAAGAATACGGAGGTAGTCTTCACTGATCCGCGTTTGTGGATCTCCTATGAACCTGATGAGTTTTTGTTCGAGGTCTTTTTGACCGCCGACGTAGTCGTATATTTTGTCGGCGATCGGATCGTAGAAGAGCGCATTGATCGTGAAGTCACGGCGAGTGGCGTCCTGCTCGGCGCTCGTGAAGAGTATCGCATCGGGCCGGCGACCGTCTGACGATGCAGCGTCTGAGCGGAAGGTGGCAATTTCGAAGTGATGACCGTCGATGATGGCCAGTATAACGCCGAATTTTTTTCCTATTGGAACAGTCTTTTCGAAGAGCGACTCGATTTCTTCCGGTTTCGCTGATGTGACGATATCGAAGTCTTTTGGCTTGATATTGAGCAGCATGTCGCGCACGCACCCTCCGGCCCAGTAGGCCTTATGTCCTCTCGATTGCAGCGTTTCGACGATGGAGCGCGCGGTTATATACACTGGAGCAGTGTAGCACGATCAGGCGGCTTTGTCATGAACGTGCCGAAGGAGCTCGAATGGGGTTGAGGTATAACGCATGTGGTGATGTGCGGGCTTCTGTTTATGACTGTACCTTGCGTGCTGCACGCTGGGCGCGGGAGCGGACGATTGCTCTCAGCTTATCGACGTCCAAGAGATTTTTCATGGTATTACTTTCCCATGCGACATAGAGCGCCTCCGATCCGAGATCTTTTCCCGTGGCTCTCTCTACGGATGCCATGAGATCGATCGTTTCTTTGGCGACACATTTTTCTTCGTCGGCCTTCAATGACTCCGCCAATTCCATCAGAAACGCCATGATTGGCTCTCGATCTATTTGCTCTGCCTTGACCATCAAGTCGATGATTAGGTCGCCATCCCCGTTTGTTACTACGCCAATAACTATATCCCCATCATCGCCGGCCGCCTCTCTATCCCTCCTGTCTGATTTCAGGCCTAAGATGAAATCCATCAGGACTTGAGCCGACTTCGCATCGTCTGCCTTGATGCGTGCTTGGATTGATTTTAGAAAAATATCGGTGAGGATCGGATCGGATAGGCCCCATTCATTTCCTTCATTCGACTGCGGCGAATCAAAAACCCACTCAATGGCAAAAATGTTTACAAATTCGTGAAGATTTACTCCTTCTATTTTTCTCCATGAAAGAATCTGCTCAAGCGCCATTGCAGCAATTTTTCCGCCCATGAGGCGGTAATCTGGCTCGGTTTGAGCGGTCTCAGATATTCCGACTTTTGCGATGGCAATTGCGTCTGATAATTTGCGCCTGAAGCTTCCATCGCTAACAAGCCGGAGTGCGCCTGCAAAATGCTTTGCCACTTCTTCGACGACCTTTCCATTGAGTCCTTCGGTACGTTGTAAACCTCTGTGCTCCATGAAGTCCAAAGGTCCACCGGAACTCCATGGACTTCCGTACTTTGTATTCGGCACTACATTCGCACAAAGTAGTGCAAGGAACGCCTGTTCATCTGACAATTCTATCCCTTTTTTACCTGCTAGACCCAGAATTCCCTTGATTCCTTCAGGTGAAAAATTTGGCAGCATTCGTAGAAGTCTCTGCTCGTATACCGCCTGCGAGAGAGGCTGGGATGCCGGTACGTCGTCTCTGCCAAGCCAACTTTCAAAATCGTCGCAGAATCCTCGATGTTCGCCCTTTTTCGCCTTTCTCGCTACATCTGCTTCGAATGATCGTACGATTGCCTCCCGATCGATGGAGACACCAAGCTCGAGTGCAAGGGCTTCCCATCCTTCCATGGGATCTGAGCTTCTCTCCATATTATCATGGAGATCCAATTGTGCACGAAGTAATTTTGGTCTGTCGAAATCACCCCACCAGCCCTTTGTTTTTGCCAACTCGACGATGTCCATGTTTGGAATTGGCAGTCCTGCTCTCCTCACGAAAACAGCATTGAGCATGAGATGCTGCATCTCCTTTTCTTCGAGTTGGATTTGTAATTTTTTGGCTGTAGAAAGAGCTTCTTCGAAGACGTTTCCTGCTTCTCCTACTCCGCTTTTTGCAATATTCGACATTACGCCCATCATCCACGCATCTTTTTTGACGAGCGGTAATGCGGCTTCTCCTATAATTTCTGCCAGTTTCAGTGCCTCTAGAAAATGTCCTGTGCGCAAAGTGAGATAGAATAGGCCTTTGAATGCTTCGTTTACGCTTGGTGTTTCAAGGAATCCTCTCTCTGCACCTATGAGGGCTGCCATCTTTCTCGCTTCCTCGAGTTCTGCTATGTGATATATTTGCAGGTTTGCATAGAGAGGTAGATCGGCTGATGTGATGATTCTGGCGAGAAGTGTTTGCCTTTCGTGATCCGAAAGATTTGGAATCGGTTCGGTAAAAGGAGCTGGAGCTGCGGCTAATGGTGGTGATCCCGCGGGTGATTGATTCATATCGTATGATTAAAAATTAGACCTTATCCTCTCCTTTTTCTGACCCATTGTCAATTGATTCGACAGAGGCACTGGCGATACGTTAGAATGACGCTGCCATGAAAATTCTTGCCATTGAGTCGTCGTGCGATGAGACATCTGCTGCCGTGGTGGAAAATGGCGTGAAAGTTTTGTCGAATGTGATTGCGTCGCAAGCGCCTGTACATGCGAAAACAGGTGGGGTAGTGCCGGAGGTAGCGGCGAGAGAGCATGTGAATCGGATTTTGCCCGTCGTTGAGAAGGCCTTGACGGATGCGGGAGTTCGCCTAGAAAAAATAGATGCGCTCGCGGTAACCTACGGACCCGGGCTCAGCATTGCGCTCGTGATTGGCACGTCGGTGGCGAATGCGCTGGCAATGGCCGTGGAGAAACCTCTGATAGGTGTTCGGCACATTTATGGACACGTCTATGCACCCTGGCTGGAGGCGAAAAAAACGCCGCAGTTTCCCATTTTGAGCCTGAGCGTGAGCGGCGGGCATAATGAGCTCTTCTTGATGAAGGAACATCACGAGTTTGAAATTTTGGCTGAGACGGCCGATGATGCTGCGGGTGAGGCTTTTGATAAAGTAGCGAGGATGCTTGGACTTTCGTACCCTGGTGGGCCAGTCCTCGAGGCACTCGCGAAAAAAGGTAATCGTGAGGCATTTTCTTTTCCGCGCGCCGTATTTTCTGATGGCAGAGAGGCCTTCAGCTTCTCAGGTTTGAAGACCGCCGTTCTCTACCATCTGGAAAAAAATAAACGCCGGATGCGCGACAAAAAATTTCTTGCGGATACTGCCGCAAGCTTCCAGAAGGCCGTCATCGATGCTTTGACGTCGAAGTTATTCATGATGCTCGATGCCCATAATGATGTGAAAGAGATTCATCTGACCGGTGGGGTTTCGGCGAATATGGCCCTTCGCGATGCGATTGAAAGGGCCCTTAAGGTATGGAATAAGGAAAATGGCATGAAGATTGCGTTTCGCGTACCTGTGCGCATGTCGTACTGTACCGATAATGCTGCGATGATCGGAGCAGCAGCTTATTTCCAGTATCAAAAATCTTCGGAAAAGTATCGTGAGTGGAAATTTGTTGAGGCGAGGGCGGGGTTTTGATTTCTTCTTGATTTTTGTTAAAGCTCATTCAGCTTTATAATTTTTGATGTTGTACTTGACGTTTAACTATTTTATTTCTTATAATGCGTGAGATGTCTCGACCCTCACTGAAATCATACCTTTCTCTTGGGCTTGCACTTGCGGCAAGTGCGTGTGTGACTACCCATCAAGCCGAGCACCCTGGATGTACCGATCCGAAGCTTATTGAGATGAGTCAGGATGTTTCCGATCAGATCAATCTTGCGCTTTTGAAAATGCAGATGATTACAAGTGCTCCACATACCCGACCACAATTTGGCAATTATGTGGCCAAAGGAAATGCCATGACTATTGATTTTTTGAATCGCTCTATGCTCGTGAATGATGGGAACGGCATGGTGAACGGCAATGCTACGCTCTGTGAGGAAAAAAATACCGGAGAGGTGGACTGCTACATCGGTCAGGCGAGTAATTTCAAAAGCAATCCGGTTGTTCTCAACAATCTTCTAACCGTTACTCTCGGGAGAGATACCGTTTCATACACGGCGCCGTCTGATGCCGGTTCGTTGCCGAAAACCCAGTGGATCACCGTTCAAGAGGCTGATCATGTGTGCGGAGCCCAGAGTCGACTTGGCGAGTCGTCAAAGTGGTGTGCGGATATGTTCGGAGCACAACCTCCGGCCGATGTGAAACGTGCGAGCGCCTGCATGGAGCAGTTCAATTTAGCCCGGAATCGTATTCGCCAGCAGTTGGCATTTTTTCAGGATCGATTGAAAAAATAAGTGGTGTAGGAGTTGATTTTTGCTGAGCAGGTGCTATAATTTTCCCCGTTGCTCCTTTTTCTGAAATTTTCATGGCTGATGATGTCAAAATAGTTACGGTGGCAAATGCTGTCACTGACGATGAGAGAGAACCCGGTCCTTCTGGCCCGCCCTATCAGACTCCGAAGGGCGTGCATGATATTCTACCGGTTGATCATGAGTACTATACGTACATCAAAAAAGTCATTCGACATAGGCTTCGACAGGCCGGTTTTCGTCGTATTTCTACTCCAATTTTTGAGTTTACCGATGTATTTCAGCGAACCCTTGGTGAGACGACCGATATTGTTTCGAAAGAAATGTACACGTTTACCGACCGCAAAGGCCGCAGTCTGACACTGAAACCCGAAGGTACCGCCGGTGCCGTTCGTGCTTATATCCAGCATGGCATGCAACAACTCGCCCAACCGGTGCAGTTGTTTTATATCGAGCCGCACTTCCGCTATGATCGACCGCAGAAGGGACGGTATCGACAGTTCTGGCAGTTCGGCATGGAGGTTCTCGGAGAGAGTGATCCCGCGCTCGATGCGCAGGTGATTCAACTCGCATTGCTGATTCTGACCGATCTCGGCATCGCCGATCAGTTCACTCTCCAGCTCAATAGTATCGGTACACCTGATTCTCGCAAGAAGTACATTGCGGCATTGCAGGATTACTATTTTGGAAAAGAAAGACATTTGTGCGAGAACTGCCGCGGTCGTCTTGCGAATAATCCCCTCCGTCTGCTTGATTGCAAAGAGGAGGATTGTGTTACCCTGGCCAAATTGGCGCCTTCGTTCGGAGATTACCTCGATGATGAGTCAAAAGAGTTTCACGGTGACTTGAAGGAGTTCCTCGATGAGATGAAAATTACCTACGTGGAAAATCCGCGACTCGTTCGCGGACTCGATTACTACTCGAAGACGGTGTTTGAGTTTTGGGATGCTTCTTCTGGCGCGCAAAATGCCATCGGCGGCGGCGGGCGATACGATGGTCTCGTTGAACTTATGGGCGGACCGTCTACTCCGGCTGTCGGATTTGCCGCCGGTCTTGAGCGAATTATCGCCAATATGAAACGCATGAAAGTTCGGGTTCCCCACAAAGATGAGGTGCATGTATTTGTCGCGCAGCTCGGCAAAGAGGCGAAGAAGAAGTGTTTGCCGCTGATTCTCGAGATGCGTGAACGCGGGATCAAGACGATCGGCGCTCTCGGTAAGGGTTCCATGGGGACGCAGCTCAAAATTGCCGATAGATTTGGTGCGCCGTGGACGGTGATTATGGGGCTTACCGAGGTGCGCGAGGGCGTTGCCATTATTCGTAACATGAAAGTGGGGACCCAGGAGAAGGTGAAGTTTGACGATGTACTTGAGAAGCTCATAGAGCTCATCGGCGAAGAGAATTTGGACCGTTACAGTCCAGGGGAGCTTCTGTATAGTTAATTTTTTGGAAATGCCCTAAATTCAACCCCTAATCCGACCACCCTGTAATAATATTTGGTATGCCTGGTTAGGCGTTAAGTATTTTAAGGTCTTTCTTGGCCTGTTGTTGAGCTTTTCTTGAATAATATTCATATCGTCTTG
>Ga0233425_10003116_pt1 | contig 30970 bp, 23 predicted proteins | sample Watercolumn_Towu_2_FD_181712 | JGI IMG/M metagenome (GOLD analysis project Ga0233425, IMG submission 181712) | Freshwater microbial communities from Lake Towuti, South Sulawesi, Indonesia - Watercolumn_Towuti2014_140_MG | ecosystem: Environmental > Aquatic > Freshwater > Lake | place...
TGCCTCCAGTAAATATAAACCCCTCCGCTTACCACAATGATGTTGCACAGCAGGGCGATCAGCCGGATCTCTTTGAAGGGGAGCGCGTACAGGGCTAAGACGGCGATGTAGCTGGAACCGCCTCCAAAGCCTACCGACGCATACACGAAGGCAATGATGGCGAAAAATAAGCTTAGCTCCCAATGCTGCATAATAGTCAAATTTAGAAAATTTGCCGGTATCCACGGGTTAAGGATACTCTTTTTGACCATGGTAAAAACGGGTATTTCTATCACAAACCCTGAAAATACTATTGCATATTCTCTATGCCTGCCAAGAGCCTTTGGGCGCTGAACGGGATTTAGTAAATTTCGGGCCCGGCCGGCGGTGTACGAAAAGCCCTGCATCCCGCACGGGATAAGTATTTTTTTTAGTATATTTATGTCATTCAGATAAAAAAATCACATCAAAAAACGAATCGTCCATAATGGAATATATTGATTATTATAAAATACTGGGGCTCAATAAAAATGCCACAGCCGATGATATCAAGAAAGCTTACCGGAAGCTGGCGAGGCAGCACCATCCCGACCTGAATCCAAACAATGCTGAAGCCGTCAAGCTGTTTCAGCAGATCAATGAAGCGAATGAGGTTTTGAGCGATCCTGAAAAAAGGAAAAAGTACGACCAGTACGGTAAAGACTGGAAAAATGCAGAGCAATACGAGCAGGCCCGGAAGCAGCAGCAGTCTTCAGGCTCTGCGGGCGGCAACCCTTTCGGCGGCGGCGGCGGGTCCTTTTATACGGAAAGCGGCGATGAGGGCGATTTTTCCGACTTCTTCTCCTCTATGTTCGGTAACCGCGGCGGCGGCAGGCAAACGAAATTCAAGGGGCAGGACTTCAGAGCTTCGGTTCAGATAAACCTGTCTGAGGCTTACAAAACACATCAGCAGACCTTTTCCGTCAATGGCAAGAACATCAGGATCACGGTGGCAGCCGGAATCGAGAACGGCCAGGAGATCAAAATTGCCGGGCATGGCGCTCCGGGTGCGAACGGCGGGCCGAACGGCGATCTGTATATTACCTTTGAGGTACACAACGACACGGCCTTTACCCGTAAAGGGAACGACCTGTACAAAACGGTGCCGCTGAACCTGTATAAAGCGGTGTTGGGAGGAGAAGAGATCATCGATACCTTATCCGGAAAAGTGAAGTTGACCATTGCTCCTGAAACGCAGAACGGCGCCAAAATCCGCCTCAAGGGAAAAGGCTTCCCGGTATACAAGAAAGAGGGAGCGTTTGGAGACCTGTACATCACTTACCAGGTGCAGATCCCAACAAAGCTCTCCGAAAAAGAAAAAGAGCTATTTGAACAATTGTCTAAACTACGCTAAAACAAAGGGACATGGAAGAGATCAGAAAAATATCCGTCGAGCAGTGCTGTATCTATTACAGCGTTGAAGCATCGTTTGTGCAGCAGTTAGATGAACACGGGCTGATTATGCTGAGCCATTCGGGCGAAGAGGCCTTTATAGAATACGACCAGCTGCCGGACCTGGAGAAATACATGCGCATGCACTACGACCTCCATATTAACATGGAAGGCATGCATGCGATCAAGCATTTGCTGCAGCAGATAGACACGCTGCATGCGGAGATGAGAAGGCTGCAGGAAGGCTTAAGTGAGGAATAAGGACAGCTCAACAAGACAGGCAATGGATATCAAAGCGATTTTAGAGGAGCATGCGCATCACTTTCTGCGGGGTGTGAGCGCGGAATATCACGGCGACAAAGAGGCCGTGGCGATCATGTATAAATACCTCAAAGAAGGGAAAATTACCGAAGAGGAGGACCAGGTGCTGAAAACACAGCTCATGGATTCTTTGAAGATCGTGGGTATCGGCGTTCCCTTTGCGCTTATTCCGGGTGCCTCGATCGTGATGCCCATCCTTATTAAGGTAGCCAGCAAGCACAACATCGAGCTGATGCCTTCCGCCTTTACCGATCCCGACAAGCAGAAGCCCTGAGCCACGGGGCAGGCTCCCTGTTGTGCCGCGCCCAGCCCGGATCGTTTCCTCTGGCTTGCCTACAAAGGGCGGAGTGTATCGTTCAGGCGTACATTGTTCGAGAAATCATATTTATCCAGAAGGTCGTTCAGGAATGTCCTGAACGGTTTTGTCATGCCGCGGCCTGCTGTATGGGCCGGAATCTCCATGCTCGGCCTTAAATTGTTACAGTGAAGGCAAATGGAAACGTGAAAGACCACCTGCCCATCCAGGAAATAGACCAACGCCAGGTGAGGGACAAAACAGCGCATCACCTCGTCGCCATAGGCGCCGGGATCGCCAAGAAGCGCGGTGAGTTGCCCGATCTCCGTGCTGTCGGGCTGAATGACCTTTTTGATATTTTCCGCCGGCACGAGCCTGCCGTCCTTATCTGAGATCAGCGAGTCGTTGATGCTGCGGCTCGGCTCGTAGTCGTACATACGAACGGTATCAAACCTGAGGTCGGAGAGTGGGTTTTGAACTTGCGGCGTCATGTTCTCTCTGTCAGGGTGTTTAGTTCCTGGCTGTTTACAGCAGGCAAGATAAGGATATTTATGGTTTCATCAACTTTATGGAATAGCCGGCGATCTCTACAGCTAAAGCCTCTATAAGCTGCGCCTATAGTGGCGAATCACAGATGGTTTTTCCCTCTTTTCATTTTTTGTAGGTTTAGCATTACATCAGAACACCGTTTTGTGCTTTTATTGATTCAGGGATGTCGGGATCTTGTATCATTTGTTTGAGGTCAATTTCAATGTTTCTGCAGATGGACAGCATAGGCACATCGTTACCCAGGCCCTCAAAAGGGTTTTCGGAGTAATCTCCCACCAGCTCCATCATGAGAAATATCCATGCGATGATCGACACCACCGGCACAAAAAGCCAGATGCCAACAGAACCGCATTTACCGAACTCCGTGATCAGTCCAAAGGGGAGCAGGAAAATGAAGATGGCCACAAAGATCCTGCTTGCGTTTCCATATTGCCTTGGCAATGGGAATTTCTTGATCCTTTCAGCCTGGCCCTGCGACGTGTACATGTCGTTGAGCAGCCTCTGCAATTCCATGTGCCTGAAATCATCAATAAGGTTTTCTCTGCGGAGGTGCTTTAGTTGCTGCGACTGAAGATCTATGATGTGGGTCGGGATATTGACCATAGCACGCAATGTTTCATGCTCCTCTTTTTCCAGGTGCGCCGTCATAACATGGTGATGATCGTGTTCAAAAATTCCGGCTCCATACTTTTGCATTCTTTTTCTATTGACGCTTGCCACACGTGAGTTAAGGCTCATATGCTCCCAGGGTGCCGGCACAAGCAATTGGGCTCTTAAGGCATACAGGTATGCAATATGCCGGTAGATCATTTTTCTGATAATTGCCCCCAGGTGATCGTCGGAAACCGATTTTTCGGAAAACTGTGGCGTTATGAAGCCCCGGAGATTGCTGCCCCACATCCGGCTGAGATTGGTAATCGCACCCCATATTTTTCTCGCTTCCCATAAGCGGTCATAGGCCTGATTATTTTTGAAGCCTATGTAAAAGGAAACAGCAGTGCCCACTACCGCCACGGCGGTCCAGGGAACACGGATCCATTGGATATTCAGATAGCGGAACAGGAACAGGACCAGGCCGGTCCATGCCATGATCCAGACAAGGTGCATGACACCTGTCTGAAGCATTGTTTTTAAAGGTAAATTTTTATTGACGTACATTGTAGGTTGATTTTAGGTTGTACTGTTTATATCTGAAATGTTTCTCCGGGCATCAATATTTTTAAGGTATTCCTGATCTTTCCTTCCTCACGGAGCTTGTTTAAAATCAGCTCGGGTTCTCCCATCGGCTCATCTGCCGAATCGAAAGTGCCGTAATGGAACGGGATAAACGTTTTTGCGCCCATCGCATCAAATGCTTCCAGTGCTTTATATGGATCCTGATGATGCTGGCCCATGAACCAGACAGGCGCATAAGCTCCGGCTCCGATCAAGGCTACATCGATACCGGGAAAGTGATGGCCGATTTCTTTAAAATGTGAGCCGAAACCCGAATCCCCACTGAAATAGATACTCTTATTACGGCCTTGAATTACAAAGCCGCCCCAAAGCGTCGTGTTTACGTCAAACATGCTCCTGTTTGCCCAATGGCGTGAGGGTACAAATGTGATGGACAGGCCGGCTTTTGTTTGATACTGCTGATACCAGCCTGCAGTTTGTATGGCATTGCCGGCCCACTTGCTGATAAGCGTATGAAGATTTAAGCCACAAAGTATCTCTGCTTTCGGATTGTTTTCTGCTAATAGCTTTATGCTTTTTTTGTCACAATGGTCGTAGTGGGCATGGGAGATCAGAATGTAGTCGATGTTCAGGAGCTTTTGCGGATCTACCGGTAATTCGGAATAGCGTTTGCCTACCGCAAGGCGACCAAACATCGGATCGATCAATATTCTGATGCCAGCCAGCTGAATAAAAAAGCTGGCATGGCCTAACCAAACGATTTGGTCCCCGGGATCATTCAGCCAGGCATCGTTTTTAAGCACAGGAATGCGCCAGGTGTCGTGTTTCTTGACCGACCGTTGCGGATTTCTTGTGATCAGGTATTTTACTATTTGCCTGAAGCTAAGAATGGTTGGAAATTCAGGATTCATAAATAAGCCATCCTGATCGAGCGGCGTACCTTTCCAATCGGTTGCTACTGTTTTCAAAGCCGGGTTTGAGGTATAGCTGGTAACAGCAGGTGTTTTCTTTTTCCTAAACATGAGTTTTCTGATTAGCTGTATGAATAATACACTAAGCATCGCTTAAAATGTTAATGTTTGTCTGAATGATCCTGAGAACGGTTCTACTATCGGCTGGATCGTTGCCCGGTTAGCGTAGAAGGAGAATAGCCGTATTGCTTTTTGAATGCATGCGAAAAATGAGACAGGTTTTCGAAGCCAACCTCAAAATACACATCAACAGGTTTCTTCTTTTTTTCGGCAAATTGGTAATATGCCAGTTCCAACCGTTTTTCGGTTAACCATTTTTGAGGTGTCGTATGGAATGCCTTGCCAAAATCCCGTTTGAAGGTGGTTAAGCTTCGGCCTGTTAAGTAGGCGAATTTTTCCAATGGCATATTGAACATATAGTTCTTTTCCATGTAAGCGGTCAAATCGATCTTTCCTGGCTCTTCAAAGTTTGCCAGCAAGCCGTCGATCGTAGGATCGATTACCCGGAGAATGCTTATCGCTTCCGTAATTTTCAAGGAAGCAATTTCTTCCGGGAACACGCCCTCCAGGTCAAAGTAGGGGATCAGAGAATCCAGGCAGCTTTGCAATAAAGGGTGGTTGTTGAACCTCAGGATTTTTTTGCCTGATATTGGTTTCGGTTTAATGTCCATTTTAGAGTAAAACTCCTTTAGCCTTTCAGTTGTAAGATGCATGGCAACTGATTTGTGAGACTCACCATCTTTAGGGTTCAATATCACCGTGGCAATCTGATTTCTCGGTATCAGGAAAATGTCTCCCGGGTAGAACTGGTATGATCCTTCCGATTTGATCACCCTGGTTTCTCCGGAAATAAACCAGATCAACGCATGCTTGTCAAAAGTCACATCAGTTGTATGAAGCTTTTCCCTGTAGTTTGATAGCTTGATCTCCGGGCTTATATATTTTGATTGAAAATCCATGTGTATCGTTTAATTAAAGTTACTAAATAACCTGAAATTCTACACCGGTCATTGTTTCGCTGAGTTTCCACAGCTTTTTGGCGCTATGCTCGTCCAATGAGTAAGCTGATACTCCATGTTGTTCCGCAGCCACGCCATCTAATTCAGCAACATTCACGTCTTCACAATAAATGCCACCCAAATCATTAAGCATTGGGCTTGTAGCGGCCCAGACAGTGGTTGCCGCACCCTGGGGAAGTGTTTTAAGTGAAGCCGCGACTTCCGGGCGAATGTTTCCGGCTTCATCCAGAATACCCAATTTCTTAAATAGTTCCAGGTCTGCTTCTCTTCCTAAGTCTGTTCCGCCAACATTGCCTGGGTGTACGGAATAAGCACGAACATTAAATTCTTTGGCACGGTTATCTAACTCCAGCGCAAATAGGTTAGTTGCAGTCTTTGATTGTCCATAACCTAACAATGTTTCATACTCCCTATGATCGAAATTAGGATCTTCGAAGTTAAAGGGGGAGTAGTGGTGGCCGTAGGAGGATAAATTTACAACCCTTGCCCCGTTTGCTTTTTTCAATGCAGGCCAAAGTTTTGCTGTTAGTTGAAAATGACCTAAGTGATTAGTGGCTAACTGCGATTCGATGCCACGGTTATCCTTACGCAATGGAACCCACATGATCCCTGCATTATTGATAAGGAAGTGCAGTGGTTGGCCACTTTCCACAAATTTATCTGCAAAAGCATCAATGGAGGCCGGATTGGCAAGATCCATTTCTTCTAGTGTAACATGAGAGATCCCGCTTAGATTTTTTTGTGCTTTGGCCATATCCCTTGCAAGCACGATCACAGTTGCTCCTGCTTCTGAAAAAGCCCTTGTTGTTTCCAGGCCAATGCCGCTATGGCCACCTGTTATAATCGCCGTTTTTCCGGTAAGGTCAATTCCTTTTATAACATCTGCGGTTGTAGATTTTGCGTTGAAACCTGAATGTAATGGCTGTTGTAACGCTCCCTGATAATTGTTTGTTTTACTCAGGTTCTTTAATTTTAAACTGAGGTTTTCGTGAATCTTCGATTTCATAATCTTTTGTTTTTTTGTTTATACTTAGCTTGTTTTTAGTTTATATGGATTGGCCGCCATCCACTGAGAAAATCGAACCCGTAATGAACGAAGCGTTGTCGCCGGATAAATAGGTTATCATGTCAGCTACCTCTTCCGGCTTACCCATTCTTGCCAATGGAATGGTGCTTACCAGGTACTTTTCCAGATCGTCATTTAAGCCAATTTTGTTCATGATCTCTGTGGCTGCAGGACCAGGGCTTACGGCGTTCACTCTTATTTTTCTTGGCGCCAGTTCAAGCGCGGCAATTTTTACCACGGCGTTGATCGCTGCTTTGCTGGAGGCGTAGACAGATCCCTGTTGTGGTGCGATGGTTGCCGATGAGGATGATAACACAATCACGGAAGCACCCTCGTTCAGAAATGGAATAAATTTGCTTAATGTGAAATAAGCACCTTTAAAATTTACGTTGATCACTTCATCAAACATAGCCTCTGTTGTTTGCTCTATAGGCGCAATTTTTGTGATGCCGGCATTGATGAGTAAGATGTCCAGTTTACCATATTGCCTGGCAACTTGTGAAACCAGGTGATCAATATCTGGTACTTTGGATTGATCAGCTAATAACGCATCGGCATTTAACTCTAAAGCTGCTTTTTCAACCGCTTCTTTTCTTCGGCCGGTGATGATCACCCTGGCTCCTTTTTCGCTGAGCATTTTTGCGGTGGCATACCCGATTCCGCTATTACCGCCGGTAATAAGGGCCACTTTATTTTTCAAATTTGTCATTTTTAATTTTTTTAATTGGTTAGGGTTTTGTGCTTTTGCTTATACAAAGTTAGATCAGACTCTTTTTTTCCTGTTTGTTTATAAGACCTATTTACTTTGTTCAAAAGACCAATTTGGTTTGGTCCTTTTAGGATCAGGAAAGCGCTGGTTTACTTCTGGCTCGCTAAAAAATAATAGTATAGCATTCAATGATGTTCGTGTGTTTTCTTCCACAGCCTTTGAATAAATAGTATTATTAATACAGTCATCGGTTATTTTGAATAAATGTATGTGTCGACGTAATTGCTGTATGCAGTTAACAGAAATGACCAGGCTTCTTTACTGATTTCCAGCTTCGGGAATGCCACTTCGAACGCATGGAAGCATCCTTTGAACAGTTTGAACGCTACCGGCACTCCTTCTCTTTTCAAATGCTCAATATACTCGATGGTTTCATCTCTGAACGGTTCCAGATCGCCCACAAACGTAATGGTCGGAGGTAATTTTGAATAGTGTTTGGCTCTTGCAGGCGCTGCATAGGTTGGTATTGCTGCGCCCTGTTCTTTTAAGTCTTTCAAATATTGGGACCACCCAAAATTATTTGATCGGGAACTCCATACGGGAGCATTGTTCTCTTTTGCCGATTCGGTTTTTTGGCGATAATCGATCATTGGGTAAACAGGCATCTGAAAAGCAATGTTCACTGCTTCTGTATCTGTTGCTTTTAAAGATACTGCTGCAGCTAAGCCACCACCGGCGCTATGACCGGCAACGATCAATTTATCAGGGATCACGTTAAGTTGTTTTACATGCTCATTCAACCAAAGCAAGGTGTCATAACAGTCGTTGAAAGGTGCGGGAAAGGGAGCGTCAAGCGATTTGCGATAATCAGGCGCAACGATGACACAAGGTTTTGTTTCGATGTAATTTTTGATGATCGCTAAATAGTCTTCCGGAGTTCCTAACATCATACCGCCACCGTGTATATAAAGCATGCCCGGCAGGCTTTCTGTACAATTCAAGGGTTTAAAAATTCTGACACGGATATCAGGCCCGCCATTTCTGCTCGGGATAAATCTTTCCTCACAATGCAGGCCTTCAATGGTTTTACCTTTGGATCTGACACTGATACTGTTTAACATCCTTACGCCGGTTTTATTCATTAATAATCTTCCGGTTATTTTCAACATCCAATAACTTGATTGGAGCTCTTGGTTCAGCATATTTTTAGTAACTTTCATGATTTCTGATTTTTATTTGGTTATTAAATCTTTTAATCCGTTTGGGAAAAATGCTTCCACAAATACGACGGTGTTCAGGTATTCTTTGTGTGATTCAATTTTTCCATCTTTTGTTACGACATGAGCAATGTATAATTGCTTATAAGGCTTACCGCTAGCCATGACAGCTTGGCTTTCGTATTCTGCAACCAGCTCATTTTCTGTTTCCATAACTACCCTGAAGTTGGAGAAGTGAAAGTTTGGAGAAAGTGATTGCCCGATGGCTTCATGTCCGGTAATCTTAGAAGGAAAGCCTAATGCTTGTACATAAGGCGCATCGATGTAACCATCTATTGTGAAGAATGAGCTTGCGGCTTTTGCATCGCCTTTACCTACTGTTTCCAAAAACTCTTTGAAGATTACAGAGGGTGTTTTTTGATTTCCTGTTGTTTTCATTTTTAATTTTTTTTAGTTATTAATGGTTTTACTTTTTATTTTATTTAAATCTCCGGTGATTTGTTAAGACAAAGGTATAGGGTGAAAGTCCGATGGGCTTTGTTTTAAAGTCCTGTTTACTTTGCTTAAAAGACCATTTGAGTATTTTGTTTCCAGCGCCTTTTCAGGATAGAATAGCCGGAATAGGGCATAAACAGATCATGTTTTCCGTTCCTGCTCTGCAGGGATCGCAAATCCTGCGGCATGAACACAAAAAAGGCCTTACATGAAATATTGATGGTTGTCACTCTATATGGCGACTTGGAGAAATTGACACGAAAAAATCTGTAGTTCTTAGTGTGTCCTTCCGAACCTATACGTAGTGCGTTTTTTATAAGCGCTTGATTAATAAGGCTTTTTTCGTGAAAACTTCAAGCCCAGCACTTTTATTTCCTTTATGGAAGTTATTTTTCGGTCTTTATTAAAGCCAAACTCCATTAATACCTTGCAGGTTTGAAATTTACCTTTAGTCGTCCTGTAGCAGGCAAAATCGTTCCAAAAACGCCAGTACGAAACGTCATTTATTTTCCCGTACAAAGACAGGCTTTCTTTGTCAATGATATCTCTTCTGTCAATGTAGTCCATATCCATTTTACGGATGAGGTCTACTTTGGTTGGATTGATGTTTTCGTAAAGGTAAAACTGTGTGATCTTATTGGCGAAAAAATCGCAGGCATTGGTGTTTTTATCCCTAATGCTATTAAAATATTTGATCAGGATATCATAGGCCTCAACGTTGGTGATGTCTTTTTTGACAGGGATCGTCTTTTCTTCGGTGCCTGAGTAAGTAAAGCGCTTTATATCCGGCAATAAAACTATCAGGGCCATTACAAGAGAAGGTAAAACCAGCCATTTAACCCACTTGATTCTGCTTTTGATGGGTAAAGTTTGTTCTGTTGAAGGGGCAGCCTGATGTGTTACAGCCGACATATCTTCCTCCTTTTCTTTTTCAGGAAGCTGAACATGTTCTTCGCCAAGATAATCCTCAAAGAACCATTCTGCCAATGACTTTAAAGCGGAGTTCATGCCATTAATCTCATGCTCATCCACATCGTCGATGTTGTTGGCATGCGCTACCAGGTTGCGCCATTGGTTAATGGTGTTAATATGGATCGTTTGTTGTTTGGGAATAATGTCCTGTATGATCTTTCGGTATTCAGCCAAGCCTTGCCTGCCATCCAGTTCCCGGAGTTTAGGCTCACGGCCATTGTAGTGGATGATCCAGAGCAGGATTTTTTCGGTGATGGCTCCAGCTGCAGTAAAAGCGCCAATAATCCGATGCCTGGTTTTACGTGAATTGCTTGCAAGCAAAGATTCCATCTCAGCACGAAGCTCTGAGTATTCCTCTTCCAATTTTGCAACCTCCCGGCCCAGCTTATGATCCATTACCGTGCTCATCCGTTAATTGGCTTGTCGCCGGTTGATCAGGCGTGTACGGAATGCTTCAGGCTCAATGATTTCAAGGTCATTTCCGTGAGAAAGTAACAACGATTCCAGCTCGTAATTAGGCCTTACTTCTATTGAAATAATCACAGACTCATTGCCTTTGGTTTTTACTTTCTGTGTTCCATGCAGCGGCTTGGATTCGATATACGGCCAGTGTGTCTTGTTAACTTTCAGCAATATGGTTTGCAGCTCGCCTTCTTTGGTTACGCCAATCACATCATCAAAGTAGGTTTCAAAATCAATAGAAGTATTTGGGATGTAGCGGCCTGGATGTGCCTGGATTTCTATAATCCGGTCGAGCGCCAGGTTGGTGGGAGGAGGATACCCTTCGCAAAGGCCAAAGCAGAACCAGCGTTTGTTGTATTGCTTTAAAAAATAAGGGTGAAAGATCATCTCTTTGGCAGTTTCCCGTTTAAAGCTTTGATAAGTGATCGTTAAGGCTTGTTTGTTTAAAATAGCATCATATAAGGGGGCGATTTTCTGAGCAGCTACATAATCCTTGTTTTCATCAAATGCAATGATTTTATCGGCTCCCTGTTTTAACTGAAAGCGCGATTCGAGCCGGGCCGTCGTTTCTTCAATCCAGGCAAACTGGGGCAATCCGCTAAACCGCGATAATACCTGCAAGGCTGCTTTGATCTGTCCGGCTTCTTCGCTGTTAAGCCCGCTGTTCCGGATCGTAAACCTGGGGTCATTATAACGGTAGTAATAACGTTGCCCATCCTTGATCTTGTCCAGCTCTATCCTGTAGCCTTCCTCGCTTTTCATAAAGCGGATATCATCGTACAACTGCCTTTTTTGGATGCCCTGTCCGCCACCGCTAAATTCTTCCAGGGCCTTACGGCAGGCCTCCAGAAGGTCTTCCACGTAATGTTTTTTTCCATGGTTGCGAAAACAATCGTCCAGGGCATGATAACGGATCACGGCATGTCGGTTTGTGGCCATAAAATGAGGTATGCAGATAGGGTGCACTAAGATACTAAAATCTTCCATATTTCCAATTTCAAATGCAGGCCGGCCGCATAGCTCCCTTCTTCCTTTGCGACTTAAAATACAATTGCTTATGACAAAACATTTATTCCAAAACAACATCCAGGAAGTCGCTCGGCGCTTCGAAACAGTACAAGACAAACTTGCGGTTCTGCTCGTGCTTAATATTAAGGGAAATACCCATTTAGCCGAAGATTACGATGAGCACAGCACCGCTACCGAGTTTTTTTCGTTACAGGAGGCAGAAGAGTTTATCTCCGGCTTTCAACAGCTGGGCATTTACCACGAAGTTTATAACGGCGAAACAGAATTTATTGAGAAGCTGGCCTCCGGCTATATCGCTCGCTTGCCCTACCAATACAAGGTGGTATACAGCTCCACGGGTGTTGGCCTGGCCAGATCCAAATCGGCCCTGGTACCTGCGCTTTGCCATTTTTACGGCCTTCGCTATTGCTCCAATGATATTTATACGGCTGCCTTTCTCGAAAATAAGGTACATGCTATGAACCTGCTCGAATACTATGGTTTCCCATTACCCGAATATTGGGTATACGATGCCGATTCTGGCTGGTTGAATGGCAAGGAGCCTAAACCGGGGATGAAGCTGATTGCCAAGCCTGCTTACGAATGTGCCAGTACCGGCATTACAGATAAATCGGTATCGGAGTATGATGAAGGCTATATGCAGCACATCCGTCATGTGGCAGAGACTTACCGGCAGCCTGTTATTGTAGAAGCTTTTATCGAAGGCTATGAGGTAGAAGTGCCTGTTTTTGACCTGGATGAGCCTTTTTGTCCGATGGCGGTGGGCATTGAGGAGAACGGGCAAAGGCTTCTGGGCCCCTCTTTCCTCACTTACGAAAAAGTAGCGGACGATAAGTATCAGTTTTACAATTTTGAAGAAGAACTGCCTGATGTAGCAGAGCAATTGAAGCAAACCGCCATTCGTACGTTTAAGACACTCAACCTGGCTGGCGTGTTGCGTGTGGATTTTCGCATAAAGCCAGATGGGACTTTTTACATCATGGATTATAATAACTCACCGCATCTCACGCCTAACCATTCCTGTGCTTTTTCAATCATCAGGCAGCACGGCACATTCGAAGATATGCTGAAGCTGGTGCTTTATAAAGCGATTGCAGATGATCACAGAGTACCGGAAGGGGTGGTAAACCGCCATGTTTTTCAAAATAAATCGCATTAATTTTAACTATCTGTATATGAAAAAGAACTACCACATTTCCATCAATCAATTTGCCGATTTTTCTACAGCTACCAAAAGCGGAAAGGCGAGAATCCTTCAGCAGCAGGTTGTTCCCAGCAAAATCCTCATCCCCTGGTACCAATCTGCCAAGGGGAGCATCAAGCGTTATTTTAAAGACGTCAGGGATCACGCTCCTTTGTTAGACGGCATTACAAAAGTGTTGGAAAAAAAGCCTCTGAATCAACGGCAGGCATCTGATAAGAGCATTTCCCTGCAGGCCCTGAAAAAAATATCGCAGCTGGAGCTGGAAAAACATTTCAAAGGGATCAGCTATGAAGTCATAAAGCCTGCCGTTAAAGGCATCTCATTACAGGATGTCGCCATTGGCATGTCGCCTGAGCTCGTTTTCAAAACAAAGGTAAGAGGCAGGGTAGCTTATGGCGCCATTAAAATTCATATCTCCAAAAACAAGCCGTTTAGCTTAAGCCAATGCAAGCAGGTCGCGGCCCTGCTCAAGCACTACGTCGCTAATCATATTGCCGGATCGGGGGAAGCCGTGATCCCGGCTTTGTGCCTGTGTGTGGATATTTTTGGGGAACGGGTGGTGAGCGCCGATAAGTACGATGCCAGATTGGTAAAGGAAATGAAGGCGCTTTGCGAAGAAATAAAAACAGGCTGGCCCGAATGACGTTTAGCTCCCTAATTGTTTGTCCAGATCTGGAGATCAGTAAACAGGTACACCCGTTTGAATCTTTCCCAGCATACATTCAAATAGCGCGGAACTGCCTGTTCAAAACGATGGCACAGTTCGGTGTAAGTCATTGTCCCCTCTTGTTCCATCAGGTTTAGCGCAAGCTCGTAGTGCCTGGTGTAAAAAGGCGTGAGCTTGGCGTTGATCTGGCCTGACAGGGTTTTCAAAGCCGTCATGATGGCCATGGCCTGGGTTTTATTTTCTGTAAGGTATAATGCGAGGGCATAATTAAAGCGGTGATGATACAGGTAAAAGGCATCGGTATAGCCTGCTTCCATCAGGTGTTCGTAACTTTTCAGAAGGGCCGCTGCCTCCTGCGAACGGCCGTCACTTATCAGGATACCCGCACAATTGGTATGGATCAGGATCCGGTCTTCCTCCAGCTCATCGTCAAGGATATTTTGGTAAGCCCGGAGAATAGCTTCTGTACTTTCTGCCTGCTTAAAATGGGAAGCCAGTAACAAATTATTAATAGCGACTTCTTTGTGCGGAAAATACACCTGCGGAAACTCCTTTATCAGCAACAACGCCTGTTTGCCATATTCCAGCCCCTGATCCAGCCGGTTGGTGGAGATGCAGTTGCCCGACAAATTGCAAAGCGAAATATAATAATCCAGCAGTTTATCGTATCGTTCGGCTTCTATCTCCCGTTTCAAATGATGATGGGTTTGGCTGAGTTTAATGTGCGCAATATCAGGGCTGTATACAATTTCCGAGAACAGGTTGAGCCGCGTCAGTATATCCCTGGCATTGCTATCATAGCTGCTGCGCCTGGTAAAGAAAATGGCAATTTCCTGCTCCACTTTCGCGGCCAGCTCAAAGTTGCCCAGCTCCGCATGCGCCAGCAGGCGCAATTGCGAGAACCGGTACCACTGCTCAGGCTCTTCTTCCTTTAAAATATGCCAGGACTCCAATTTATGAAGCGCCTCCTGCCGCGATGGATAATCGGTGTGTTTCAGCAACACTTCACACTCCAGGTAGGTTTTTTCGGCCAGCAGCTCCTGAGGCAGATCGTATGGCAACATAGACAGGCTCAGCAAGGCTTCGTATAGCCTGCCGTTGGCGGTATGCTGATAGGCCTCGCCAAACAGGCTGACCATGTGTGTCAGATGCTCTGCTTCAGCTGAAGTAAAGAGGCTGTTCAGCTCGTTGGCTTCTTCGTTTAATCCCTGCCGAAGACGTTGGATAATGAAAAGCGCCCTGAAAACATCTGCCTTGTTGGCATCGCCCGCATGCTCTTCGGCCCAGGCACGGCGCAGGTAATTGGAGGGGTTGAGCGCCCGCAGGCAGTCTGCAAATTTGCGGTAAAAAGACGGCTTTCGCCTGTTTTCCTGGCCGCTCATGTATTCTTTTACCAGGTCGTGGGCAAAACGCAGGTAGCCATTTTCAATGGTGATCAGTTCCAGCGTTTCGGCCTTATGAATTGCTTCCGGAAATTCCTCGTTTTTATCCAACACACACAGCAATTCGGTTTTAGAACCCGAGCGTCCAATACCCCCCAGCGCCTGCAGCAGCTCTTTGATAAGTTGATAGTATTGCTGAAACTGCTGCAGGCGCTGCTCCAGCATGTGGTGAAGCAGCTGCCTGCCGGAGCTTTGTAAAATGTTTTTTTCGTGGTTCTTATTCAGGTAAGCCACCACGGTACGCAGCACGTGCAGGTGGCCGCCGGTGGAAGAGTAGATCACATCCAGCTCGGATTCCGGGAGCATCTGCTGCAGGCCAAGCAGTACAAGCGTTTGGGTAAGTTGTCCCCTCTCTATCCGTCCGAGGGTATAATGCAGGTGCCGCGACGAAAGCCAGGTTGCCTTCTGCGATGCCGCCTCATCGTTGAACGCCAGCAAAAGCAATACCTGACTTTCAAAGGCCTGGGTATTCAGGTATTTTACCAGGTTGTCCAGGTAAGTCAGGGTATGCCTGTCAAAATCCTGGGCATCGTCGCATACCAGCGCCAGCGTGCTGTACTTATCCAACTGCGAAACCACATGCGTGGCAAAGGCCTTGTGGCGGTTCAGGCCATAAGCATTGAAATCGGGATGAGCGCCGGCAAAGCTCTGCAGGTTAATATCTTCCAGGAAGCTCTCGGCAGCCCCACCCAGTACCGGAATTTCGGCTATCAGCTTTTTGGCCGCTTTCAGGCCTCGCTTGCCGGTTTTGTTTTTTTGCTCGATAAACACGTTCAGTGGGTAATATGCCTCGCTGCTTCGCTCGCACTCACCCTGTAACCGTATCACACAGCCATCGCGGCTGGTAATGATATCGGTAAGCGCCTGGGTGAGCCAGGATTTACCCGAGCCTGAAGGTCCGTATACATGGGCAGATACCAGCTGGCCTTTTTCAAGGCTGGCCATGATGCTATCTATAATCCTGTTTTGTCCGGTTAGTTGTTCGAGGGTCACAATCAAATATATGTAATTTTTTAAAGGGAGTTATAGTTGGCCGTCAGACCTGTTATTTATTTTCTGTTTTAGAGCAGATTGCTTTTAATTAACAGATAAAAAGTTCGGTTTACCGCCCGTTTTACCATGCATAGGCTTTTTATAGAATGTCAAGCCAGACTTTTATGTTATCGTCGAGCCCTGAAAGCGATATGATGATTACCATGTTTAACTAAAAAACACTAATAATCAGTGGGATACAGAATAAATGGTAGCTCATAAATCAAAATAAAATCAATAGTTTTATACACCGGATAATCCATTTTGCTCAATTCGAACTTCACATACTTGGAAAAAGAATTTCCGCTGTTGTATAACATCGCTTTATCAGCTGAATACTATCTTTATTCAGACCCTGCTGTGTGTTTAACAAAACTGCGGACTTTTGGCGAAAAAATTACTGAAACCCTGCTTGGGAAGCATGGCTTAACAGAGACCCTGCCCAATACATTCCACAACCGCATGAGGGTTCTTGAGTTTGCAAAGGTTTTACCAGACCAGGTTAAAGACCTGCTTTTTACAATCAAAAATAAAGGCAATAGTGCGGTACACGATAATGCCGGCACGCAGGAAGATGCCAGCTTAGCCTTATTCAGCGCTTTTAAGATCGGGAAATGGTTTTACGAAACCTATTCTGAAGAAAACAAGGATCTGTCTTCCATGCGATTTGCCTATCCCGATAACCTGGATACGCGGCATGCCTTGTCTTTACTCGAAAAGGAGTACCAAAAATTAGAAGAAAAATTCGATCAGCTATTGCTGAATAAAGAAGCCGTTTTATCGGACGAGGCGTCTAAAAATATTAAACAGCGCTCTTTTAAGGCCGCCGCAAAAATTGAAATGAGCGAAGCCGAAACCCGTAAATTGATTGATGAGCAGCTGAGGCAAGCCGGCTGGGAGGCAGACACCACCACGCTTAATTACAAGCTGCACAATACACTACCGGAAAGGGGTAGAAAGATGGCCATTGCCGAATGGAAAACAGGAAATAAATGGGCCGACTATGCTCTGTTTATCGGTACAGAACTGTACGGCATTGTAGAGGCGAAGAAATATGCCCAGGACATTTCAACAGACTTGCGACAATCCAAGATCTATGCGGAGCTCCTGGAGGAAATCAATGAGGCTAAATTATTAGGCGCCTGGGGAAAGTATAAGGCTCCTTTCCTGTTCTCAACCAACGGAAGGCCCTACCTGGAGCAGATCAAAACCAAAAGCGGGATATGGTTCCTGGATGTCCGTAAAAAGCGAAGCACCTCACGCCCTTTGCAGGGCTGGTATTCGCCTGAAGGGCTGGTGCAGCTGATGGAGCAGGACCAGGAAGCAGCCGATCAACACTTAGCCGCCAACAGTACTGATTTCCTGCAAAGCGAAAACGGCTTAGGATTGCGGAACTACCAGGTCGATGCGATTAAAGCGGTAGAAAATAAAATCATCCGGTTCCCTGAGGATCGCAGGGCATTAATAGCCATGGCCACCGGAACCGGTAAAACCCGTACGATCATGGGGCTTTGTTACCGCCTCATTCAGGCCAACAGGTTTAAACGGATTCTGTTCTTAGTGGACAGAACGCTACTTGGTATCCAGGCTTTAAACGCCTTTAAGGATAATAAAATAGTAGGCATTAATACCTTTTCGGAAATATACCATGTACAGGGCTTGAAAGAGGCGATCCCGGATGTGGATACCCGTTTGCAGTTTGCCACCGTACAAGGCATGGTGAAACGTATTTTGTATTCGGACAGCGAGGAGGAAAAAATTCCTGTGGATGCCTATGATTGTATTATTATTGACGAAGCCCATAGAGGCTATTTAATGGACCGTGAAGTAGATGAAGAGGACCTGACGTTCAAAGATCAGAAAGACTACATCAGCAAGTACCGAATGGTCATCGACTATTTTGACGCCTTTGCCATAGGTTTAACAGCCACACCGGCTCTGCATACCACGGAAATATTCGGCCCGCCGATCTATACCTATTCTTACCGGGAAGCTGTGGTGGATGGATTTCTTATTGACCACGATCCGCCTTTCATTATCAGAACAAAGCTGGGTGAAGAAGGGATCAAATGGCTGAAGGGCGAAAAGCCAAAAGGCTATGATAAAGAGCAAAATGCGATTGTAGAGTTGGGCGAGCTGGAAGACGAGCTGGATATCGATGTTTCGGGATTCAACAAGCTGGTAATCACAGAAAACTTTAACCGGACAGTGATAAAGCAACTGGTGAAATACCTTGATCCGGAAGGTGAAGAAAAAACACTTGTTTTTGCAGCAACGGATGAGCATGCCGACAGGGTGGTGCAATACCTCAAGGAAGAGTTTGAAGCCATGGGAGTAGAGGTTCCTGACGATGCCATCCAGAAAATCACCGGGAAATCTTACGACCCGGAAGAGCAGGTAAAACGTTACAAAAACGAAAAATTCCCCAACATAGCAGTTACAGTAGACCTCTTAACAACCGGTATCGATGTACCTGCCATCACGCACCTTGTATTTCTACGGCGGGTAAAATCACGGATCCTCTATGAACAAATGCTGGGCCGGGCAACGCGAAAATGCGATGAAATAGGAAAAGAGTCGTTCAAAATATACGATGCGGTACGCATTTATGAAGCGCTGGAGGATTATACGCAGATGAAACCCGTGGCGCCAAACCCTTCTGTTACCTTTGAGCAATTGCAAAACGAATTTGAGCATATTGGCACTAATGAGCGGGCGAAGAAACAAATAGAACAGCTGATCGCCAAATTGCAACGCAAAAAGCAGCACATTACCAGCGAGTATGAGGAAACCTTCCGTTACAGATCAGGCGGCCAGGACCCGGAGAGCTTTATTCATATGCTCAAGGAGCTGCCGGTTAATGAGGGTGTAAACAAAATTATTCAGCTAACCGGCCTATGGAAATTCCTGGACGAATTGAAGCCATCTCCAACTTTTCAGATGGTTTCGGAACATGAGGATGAGTACCGGGGAACGGACAGGGGCTATGGCAAAGGCAGTAAGCCCGAAGATTACCTCGATAGCTTTAAAAACTTTATTCGCGAAAACCAGAACAAAATAGCGGCCCTGAACATCATCTGCACCCGTCCGAAAGAATTGGATCGTAAATCGCTGCGTGAGCTCCGGATCCTGCTCGATCAATCGGGCTATAATGTAAATACGCTGCAAGCGGCCTGGAAAGACGCTAAAAATGAAGATATTGCAGCTGATATCATATCCTATATAAGAACATTGGCGCTTGGCAATACGCTGGTGAGCCACGAGCAGCGCATTAAACAGGCGATCCAGAAAGTAAAAGGCCTGCGAAGCTGGAACAGGGTGCAGGAAAAATGGCTGGAACGGTTCGAAAAACAGCTCATGCGGGAAACCGTACTGCAAAAAGAAGACCTGAATACCGATCCGTTTAAAGAAGACGGTGGCTTTGATTACCTGAATAAAATATTTGAAAATCAATTGCAGGAAGTAATTGATCAGATTAATGAACATTTATATAAAGAAACGGCATAAACGATGAGCGCACAGGAACTGGCAAACAAACTTTGGAACTTATGTAACATTTTAAGAGACGACGGCGTTACCTATCACCAATACTTAAATGAACTGACCTATATTTTATTTCTCAGGTTGTCCGAAGTCAAGGATTTTGAACGGGATATCCCTGAAAAATACCGTTGGAAGACGCTGAAAAGCACGAAAGATAACAAAGAGCTCTTCGACTTATACCGCGATTTGTTGGCTAATATCAGCAAGGAGACCAAAAACCGCAACATCGAGGAGATTTACACCAACGCATCTACGACATTACGTAAGCCGGTAAACCTCCGTACACTGATTACAGCCATTGATGACATAGACTGGCACGAAGACGAGGACAAAGATAAGATCGCTCACATTTACGAGGATCTGCTGGAGCGGAATGCGGGAGAGAAAAAAAGTGGCGCCGGGCAATATTTTACGCCTCGTCCTTTGATCCGCGTGATGGTGGAACTGATGGTGCCAAAAATAGGCGAGAGATGGAATGATCCGGCCTGTGGAACCTTTGGCTTTATGATTGCTGCCGACGAGTACCTTCGGAAGAAAACGGACAATTATTATGACCTGGATGCCAGGCAACGGAAATTTCAGGTGTACGATGCCTTTACCGGTTGCGAGTTGGTAACCGATGCACACCGCCTGGCGCTGATGAATGCCAAATTGCACGGCCTGGAAAGCAAGATTGAGCTGGCCGATACCCTTTCCGAAAAAGGAAAGAAAATGACCGGTTACGATGGCGTGCTGGCCAACCCTCCTTTTGGCACAAAGAAAGGCGGAGAGCGACCCACCCGCGACGATTTTACCTTTGCCACGGCCAATAAGCAATTGAATTTTTTGCAGCACATTTACCGTTCCCTGAAAAAAGATGGAAAGGCCCGCGCCGCAGTTGTATTGCCCGATAATGTGCTTTTTGAAGACAACGACGGACAAAACATCCGCCGCGATTTAATGGATAAGTGCAACCTGCATACCATTTTGCGATTGCCTACCGGTATCTTCTATGCCCAGGGTGTAAAAACCAATGTTCTGTTTTTTGAGCGTGGCAAAACCGATAAGGACAATACCAAACAGGTGTGGTTTTATGACCTGCGCACCAATATGGACAACTTTGGTAAACGCACAGCTTTCACCTATCGGCACTTTGCCGATTTTGTAAAAGCCTATACCGGCGGCTTGTCGTTAGAAGCCTTGACGGATGAATACGACGGCTCTGTTGATGATAAGAAGCGGGCTAAGGTTAAAGATGAAAGGTGGCAGTCTTTTACGAGAGAACAGATTAGGACAAAGAACGATAGTTTGGATTTGGGACTAATGGTAGATGAGAATGTAAACAATCCTCAGAATCTGGACGATCCATTGGATATCGCGAAACAGGCTATTCAGGAAATAGACGCGATTAAAGTAGAATTTGAAAAAATAATGAAACTATTAGCGTGATGGAAAAGTTGCCGAAAACTTGGGTACAGACAACTCTGGGGGAGGTTGCAGAATGGGGTTCAGGCGGGACACCTAACAGGGCTATGCCAAAATATTTTAGTGGGACGATCCCTTGGATTAAAACGGGGGAATTAAACAATAATCTCATAACAAAAACTGAAGAATATCTTTCGGAAGAAGCTTTAAAAAACTCTAGCGCTAAAATATTTTCAAAAGGCTCAATAGCAATTGCTATGTATGGCGCCACAATTGGAAAAACTGCTATTCTTGGAATAGATGCAGCAACAAACCAAGCTTGTGCAGTTGCAAGAGCATTTAAGGGTGTGAATAATAAATACCTTTATTACTATTTGACTTCTGAAAAACAAAACTTTATTGATAAGGGTAAAGGAGGCGCTCAGCCAAACATATCCCAGACAGTGATTAAAGCACATCCATTCCCACTACCACCTTTAAACGAACAAGAACGTATAGCCAACAGATTATATCGGTTATTTGAGCATATAGATGTTATACAAAAAAAAATGGAAGCCATCCCCGAGTTTATCCGGCAATTTAAACAGAGTATTTTACTTGAGGCTGTTACAGGGAGGTTAACAGAAAATTGGCGCAAAAAAAATAAAAAAGATAGCAAATGGAAAAAAGTAAAAGTGTCAGATTTTATGTTTGAAGTTAAAGATAAAACTGATCCCAGATGTATATCTGAAACAAATTATATTGGTCTTGAACATATAGAAAAAAACGGTGAGTTAATTTCTAAAGGTAGCTCAAAAGATGTCCGAAGTACAAAAACGGCTTTTAAGACAGGAGATGTTCTTTACGGAAAGTTAAGGCCTTATTTAAATAAACATATTATTGCACCCTTTGATGGGATTTGTTCAACTGACATATTAGTATATAGGCATGAGCAATTGGAGTATAATAAGTTCTTTGACTACTTCCTTGGTTTACCAGATACTATTGCGAAAGCAAATTCGCTAGCGAAGGGAATTAATCTACCCCGAATCACAGCAACAGAAATTAATAATTTCAATTTGTATATGCCACCTATTGACGAGTGCAAAGAAATTGTTACACAAGTAGAAATATTAATGGGTATAGTATCTAACATAGAACAATCATATTCATCGTTAAAGATGAATCAAGATGCCTTGCCAGTGACTATTTTAAATAAAGCCTTTAAAGGAGAATTAGAACCACAACTCGAAGATGACGGGGATGCTGCGGATCTTTTGAAAATGATTAAAGAGCAAAGGGATGGCGTTTTAAAAGAAAGCGTTCGTAAGAGCTCAGAAAAGTTGAAATCCAATACTATCAAATTACAAAAAGCTCATAAGTCTGCTTCATACCTGTCAAAGACAAAATAACCGAAAGAATCATTTAACAATCCAGGTTCGAAAAGCAAATGATTTGTACAGGAGCAGAAAGGATATAATTCGGTATTAAGAATGTTAAATTAGCTTCACGAATGTCGTTATTGAAAGAAAAAATAAATACGATCAGTTCTCAGATTTTAGACTATCTGTTAACTTACAGACAGGAACATCCCGGCTTTACATTTTCATTACGGGAACGGGATTTTGCCGGTTCTGAAGAAACAAGGCTTGAGGCCGGACAATGGTTCCAGGGGAGTAGTTACATTTATGTTCCCTTATTCAGTCGTGGTGATAGCGCCCGAAAGATCAAAACCCTCGGGTTTGTGATCACGTTTGAGACGGATGGAGCGATCGAGGACAATTATATCGAAGTGTCTTTCAAGGGTGGAGTGACGGATCCGAATGAGATTAATTTTCATAAAGAGCTGGCAGAAGAATTAAACGTTCCCTTATCCAAAAGTAATCATGGCGAGTGGTATTACGACGAGCCGGATAATTATTTGGAAAACCTGAAAGATTATGTAGAGAGAGTATACCCGCTGGCCATATCCTTGCTTGAAAAGTACCAATTGAAAGATCAGTATCTGGTGGAAGAAAGCAGGTTTCTACGAAACCTGGAAAGGATCAACCGGATCAGAATAGGCATGAACCAAATGAAGAATATCACAACCACTAAAGCCAACGCATTAAATCTGATCCTGTACGGCCCGCCGGGAACGGGAAAAACCTACAATGCCATTTCTAAAGCGGTAGAGCTGGCATGCGGTAAAACCTTTGACAATCACCTGGATTACAAGGAAGAATTTGATAAGCTTCGAAAAATGGGCCAGATAGAGTTTGTCACCTTTCACCAGAATTATTCCTACGAGGATTTTATATCCGGCATTACGCCGGATATCTCAACGAGCCACTTGCGCTTCGACCGGAAAGAAGGCGTCTTTAAAAAGCTGGTGAGCCTGGCCCGTGCCAATTGGCAGAAAAGCCAGAACAGGACAACGATACATGTTGATTTTAACATGGTATTCAATTCCTTCTTTTCTCAGCTCATCGCCGAAGAATCGGATGAAATTACCATTCCGATGCGCAGTAAAGGCTGGTCGTTTAAAATTACCTCTGTTGATCTGGACGAAGGAAGAATTAAATTTACCAAACAGAGTGGGGGCAAAGGACACGATTTGCTGGTTAAAAATGTAAGAGCGATTTATGATAACCAGCTCGATTATGGCAACGAAGGGCTTGGCGTCTATTATTACCCATTGGTTGAAAAATTACGGGAATATGCACAAACACTGGCGGCAAACATCGGCCCCGAAGATTTAAAAAACTATGTGCTCATCATAGATGAAATAAACAGGGCCAACGTATCAAAAGTATTTGGGGAAATAATCACACTCCTTGAAGAGGACAAGCGCCTCGGGGCGGAAAACGAGTTGAAGATAACCCTGCAAAATGGGGAACCTGATTTCGGCATTCCTCCTAACCTTTACATCCTGGGGACGATGAATACAGCCGATAAGTCCATTGCCCTGGTGGATATCGCCTTACGCCGGCGCTTTGAGTTTGTAGGCCATTATCCTACACGCACGCTTTTGGGCCAGTTACAGGAAAGCAGCCATTTAACCGCTCACGCAGCTACTTTGCTTCAACATCTCAACGCAGGTGTTTACAGAGAAAGAAACAGCGCCGAATACCTGATAGGACATGCTTACTTTATTAAAAAGCAGGATGCAGAAGTGCCAGGTATCATTCGTCTTAAAATCATCCCGTTGCTGATGGAGTATTTCTCCGGCCGCGTTGAAAAAGTGGCTGCCCTGTTTGAGAACAGTGCATATCGTGTGCGCTATAGCACGGAGGAATTTGACTGGATCATTACCCCAGGCCAGGCCAATGTTGTTTGAATTTTCAGATAGTGCTGAATCCGTTAACGACCGGGAGGGCCTGGAGCGGTTTTTACAGGACATCTGGATTCGGCGCGATTTTGCCTTTGCAAAAGAATACGAGGAAGATCCGGAGAACGATACCGAAGACACCAGGCAGGTAAAACAGCCTTTTTTACGGTTTGATGGTAGCCGTTTCAGAACCAGGAATTTTGTCGGCTTTATCTATTATGAAGACCAGTTCATAGAAATTTATCCCAAAGTATTTAAAGACTCGGGTTTGCTGAAACCGCGCATGCTGGAGCACATTTTTTTCTGGTTCAGATACTGCCGGAGATTGCATATTCCTTTATTGGATGCCCCTTTGGATACTTTGCGGGTAAACAGCTTTCCGGAGATGCTGATCTGGAAATTTGCAGACCATTGCTCAACGGTATTAAGTACACAGCCTTTTAGTCAATACGAACGTGTGGAAGAGCAGCTATTGATGCCTAAGGGCAAAATACACTTTGACGCTTATTCCCGGAATGGCCTGGCATCCGGGAACTGGCAACGCATCGATTGCGTGTATGAACCTTTTTTGTATGACAATACCCTGAACCGGGCCATTAAATATGTAAGCCGTTTGCTCTGCGGAATCGCTAAAACAGATGAAACGAAGAAGCTGCTTCAGGAGAATCTGTTTCTGTTAGAAGAGGTTGAGGATAAGATCTGTACCTCCGGCGAATTGGATAGTATATTTCTGAATCCTGCTTTCTCAGATTATATTCCTATCAAAGATTGGTGTAAACGCTTTTTAGATTATCAATTATATTCCTCTCCCCAAAATGACACCTGGCAGTGGAGCCTCTTGCTGCCCATGGAATATGTGTTCGAAGATTTTATTTATGGATTTATTAAGCGGAATTTTAATAAAGACTTTGTAAAAATTGACGCACAAAACAGCGAAGCATTTCTAACGGAAGAAAACGCATTTCAGTTGCGGCACGATATTTATTTGGAACGACACGATAAGGACCTGCTTATCATCGATACCAAGTATAAAGTAAGGCAGGCAGATGCACGTGACAAGAAAAAGGGCGTGGCGCAAACCGATATGTACCAGATGTTAAGTTATGGCTACCGCAGAGGCTGCAAACGCATAATCCTGCTTTATCCTGGCGTGGATGGCGACTTACCGGAAGATTTTTCATTTAACATAGCCACCGAGTTTTCGAATAATCCCCGGATAGAAATAACAATAGGCGAGGTGCCTTTCTGGGGCTATGGTTCTCCTGATAACCTGGAGAAAAATTTAAAAGCACGGCTGGCTCAACTGTTGAAAGTTTAGATTAGAAAGGTACGACAACGCGAGCTGTCCTAGTATAAGGTTAGCTTTCTGATTGCATATTTGGTTTCTGTCCGAATAGAATAATGTAACTCATCTTTGATTATAGTAATTGCTTGGCATTATAAATCGAAGGAACCATTTCTTTTAAAGAGTATTACTGAGACAATTTGTTCTTATAACTGGTATAGAAATAATTCAAACGCATAGCCAGAATCTGTCGCACCATTTATCTAGTGATTTAGATTAAAACTATTATATTTAGAGATAATGTTTATGTATGAGTAGAAATTATGATTTTGCTAACCTTGGCTGGCAGGAGTTTGAACAGCTGGTTTGTGAGCTTATAGGCCTGAAAATATCAGAAGAAACACAAAAAGTCATTTTCTTCAATCGCTTTAAAGAAGGAGCTGATAAAGGTATAGACGGTCTATATATGAGCCAGGATACACGCCTGGTATTACAAGCAAAGAATGTAAGCACTTTTCAAAGCCTTTACAGGAAGCTAAAGCAAGCGGATGTACCAAACATGCGTATATTGAAGCCTGAAAGATATATACTGGTTACTTCAGTTGCACTTACCCAAGATCAAACAGAGAAAATTCATACACTTTTTAAGCCTTACATGGTTTCGGTGAACGATGTTATTGGCCGGGAAACATTAAATGATCTAATTAACCGATTCCCTAAAGTAGAGCTGCACTACCCCAAACTTTATTTGCAAGGATTTGATATTCTGAACTATATACTCCATCACCGCATAGATACACAATCCAAAGCAAAAATTCAGGAATTTAAAAAGATTGTAAAATACTATGTAAAAGACCAGAACTTTAATAAAGCCCTGGAAATCCTGGGAAAATCACACTTCGTTGTCTTGTCAGGTGAACCCGGTATAGGTAAGTCAACTTTAGGTGGAATGCTCTCGTTACATTTGATCGATAAAGAATCATGTGATTTTATTTTTATACGTCGTAGTATTTCGGAGGCTGAAGATCTCTGGGAAGATGAGAAGCAGCAGGTATTTCTTTTTGATGATTTTTTAGGAAGTATTACATTTCAGGATTTTGGACGAAACGAAGACCGGCAATTATTGGATTTTATCAGGCGGATTACCGATTCAAAAAACAAATATCTGATTGTAACTACCCGTGAGTATATTTTTAAATATGCCGAGCACAAATACAATGAATTGAAAGAGATTGGTTTTACCAGGTGTATTTTGAAACAAACCTCGCAAACACCCGAATTTAAAGCCCATATACTCGGAAATTATTTACACCATTCCGATTGTGACTATAAAAACCTTGATCTTGTGCTATACGAAGACCATTTTAAAACACTGATCTACCACCGCAATTTTACGCCGAGAATCATTAGTGAATACATGTATAAATACAGGCCCAGGCATTCAAAGTACTACCTGTTTTCTGAATTAGAAAAGAATCTGGATGATCCCTATGTCTATTGGAGATCACGCTTTCTGGAACTTTCATCCGCGGCACAAATGGTATTATTGGTTCTGGCCATATCAAGCGAGCCTATGTCTTACGAACTGTTGCAGGTTACTTATAAAAATGCGGGTAAATTCCGAAAACTGTATGAGCGTGGTTATGAAAAAGAATCGTTTGCACAGGCACTGAACGAATTGTCGGACAGTTTCATTTCTGTAACGCACAATCCCATACGTGATAAAAAAGATAGCGGTAGTATCTCATTGAAAGATTACTCACTTATATTTGATCCACTCAGAGATTCAAAAATGATCGAGTTTCAAAATCCTTCCATAAAGGATTTTACGTTGGAGTACTTACGCACTGAAAAACATATTATTGAGCTGCTTATTAAAAGTGCCATAACATTTAATCAACTCTTCTTTGTTTTTACAACAAAGATTTCCGATGATTTTGTGCATGATGACGAATCAGAGCATCCGTTTTATAGTAAGAAAATTCTTTTAGAGGATTACTTACTGGATGTACTGAAAACCAAGATTATAAGAGAATTTGAAAAACTTTCGATGATCAGCATTGAAAAAATACATTGGGAAGGCGGTGATGTTTCATATCACTTTAAAACAGAAGATGCAGATAACCGCCTCCTTAAACTGAAGCAATTAAATTACTATTTCGACCTCTCCCACGAAACAGATATCCGCACACTGGTAATTGATACATATAATAAATATGTGGCTGACGATCAGGCCGAAGTGGAAATGCTGTCTCATGCCGAGCGATTGGAGCAGCCAGTTCTAGTAAAGATACTTAGGCCTTATATATCTTTTGATGGCGCTACGACTATAAAAGATTATTACAATAACATCCGCTTTACGGATGAATTTATTTCGTTGATGGATTTTGAGGACATGTTTCCGAAAGAATACATAAAATTCTTGAAAACTACAGGCAAACGTAAATTGAATCAAAATATTACAGCAACTATTTATGACGATGTAGACTATTTCATGTGGGAAGGAACCATCCATGCTGAACGGGCGCTTGACGAGCTTATAGATGAAACAATCCCAACGCTGGAGGAGGCCTTTGGATTGAAGTTGTCTTCAAGATTCAAAAAAGATGTGAATGAAATGTCGGGGCGAAATCTGTTTTGGGTGGACAAGAAAGTGAATAAAGGGGACGAGGAAAGTATATCAGCTGAAGCAAATCACTCTGGTGATGATGATCTTGAAAAAAGATCATCACCCACCGAAAATAGACCAGATAGAATAAAAGAACTGATAAAGACAATTAACCGACAGCTTTTGCCTGGCACACGAAGTTTTGATGATGATCAGGATGCGAAGGATTATGTAGAAAGAACGATGCAGGATCCAAAAGCGTCGGAGATACTGCTGGAAAGTTTATGGAATGGTTCTTCTCCTTTCTATTCTTACAGATATCAATCTGCCGTAATTGATATGATTATTAAATACTATTATGCTTTTCAAAATTTGCCGAATGCAAAAAATGATCTGTTTTTCTTTATTTTCCAATCTACAGGTCTAAGTACAACGGATAGAAATAATAGCGTTTTCCTGGCGTTTAAAATTTTTCAGCAGTACGTTGAATTTTTCAAGGAGGAGCATACTCAGGAATTATTGAAAAATGAACTAACATCTCATGCTATTACGCTTCTTCTGGCTAAATTGGAGGAAAGCGGAATTCTGCTAAAAGACAATGGTTGGTATTCTTTTGCCTGTTCCGATATTCGCGACGAGTGTGCCGTTCAATACATGCTTGAACTTCCAAAACCAGAGCGGGCAGAACTCTATAAATCAATAGCGAATTATGATTATTATGGAGAGGATTGGGATTATTTGTGGACAGCATTTTCGACAAGAGATAAAGAAACATTCAGGGATGCCTTTTGGCTATCGGAATTGAAAGAATACTGGATGTTGCTTAGTGCAAATGCATCACAAGGTATCTGTTTTAGCTATTTTAAACAGGCCGGATTGGGAATAGATCTTTATCTGGATGAGGATCAGCTGGAGTTTTTAGGAGCTACATTTGGCATGGCAAGATTTGAAGATCTATGTCGTTTTTTCGATATTCCACTTAATGGAGATGATATTACAGATCATTTTCTGGATAATAGTTCAGCAAAAGAGAGTATACTAAAATACTTGAATAAACACTGCAAAAATGAAAATGGTAATTTTACTATTAATTTTGAAAGAGAGATCAATAACTCCGAATTTATAATTCTTATTGAACAGATAGGGCTGAAAGAATATATAGAATCCGGGATACAAAAACTACAGGATAAAATTACAGAGTGCAATCCCGTGTAGGAAATGCTTATTTACAATATTTTGCACTGAATTTTACGGAGAGAAGTAAACTTCTTCCCTTTTAGAATCTACAAATTATTTGCTTAGCCCACACTTTTTGAATTAATCTGGAGCTATGCCCAGTCGCAGATTAAAAAAGCGAAAGGCCTGAATAAAAAGATAGTAAACCCATAGACTCCCCGCTCGCACGGATTACAAATCCGTGCGCCTTTATGCTAAGATAAATAAAAAAGCCCTCACTTTACAGTGAAGGCTTCCCTGGTACCCAGGAGGAGACTCGAACTCCCACGTCTTGCGACATACGCACCTCAAGCGTACTTGTATACCATTCCAACACCTGGGCATGTTATACTTTCCGGAAACAACCGGAACAAACACTCGAGCTAATCCTTAAGCAAAGCGGGTAGCTTTTTTTAAGGACTACAAAAATGCTAATAATTTTTATATTAGCACTATAAAAATGACGACTATTCTTAAAAATTGTAAGGAATCTGCTGGAATTTTATTCCTTCTGCTTTTAGGGATCGCCTTTCGCCTCATTCCCCTGGGGCAGTACCAGTTCAGCCACGACGAGCTCAGCGCCCTCAGCCGCACCGTTTACGGCAGCTTTTCCGACGAAATCACCTACGGCGTGCAGATCGGGGATACGCATCCGGCCCTGGTGCAGCTTTTCCTCTTCTACTGGGTCAAGCTCTTCGGCTACAGCGAGATCGCCATCAAGCTGCCCTTTCTGCTCTGTGGCATAGCGGCGATCTGGCTCATTTACCGCTTTGGCTGCCGTTTTTTCAGTTCCAAAACGGGGCTCACGGCGGCCGCCATTGTGTCCATGTCCTTTATCTTCCTGCTGTACAGCTCTTATGCCCGCATGTACATTACCGGAGTGCTGTTCTGCCTGATGCTGCTGTATGCAGCCTATAGCCTGGTTTTTGGCGCGGAGGCCCGGCCGAGGCATTACCTGCTCTTTGCGCTGGCCTGCACGCTGGCGGCCTACAACCATCACATGAGCTGCCTCTTTGCCGCTTCGGTAGCCCTGCTGGGGCTGTGCTATATACCTAAGGGAAGACGCAGGCACTACCTGCTGGCCTGCCTGGCAGCGGTGCTGCTCTATCTGCCGCACCTGCCGGTTACCCTGTACCAGTTTTCCATCGGGGGCATCGGGGCGTCCAGCGGCGGCTGGCTCACACCGCCCCGCAGCACCGAGCTCTGGTATTTTGTGAAAGCCCTTTTCGGCTGTGGCCTGAGCGGAAAGCTGATCCTGTCGGCGCTCCTCCTACTGGTGCTGGTGTCTGTGCTCAGGCTCCTTCCCATTTCCCGGAAGCAGGTATTTTTGTTCTGGATCTTTTTGGGCAATTACCTGGTGATCCACCTCTATTCGGTCTTCAGGAACCCCATTTTGCAGTATTCTGTTCTCTTGTTTGCCGGCCTCTGCCTCATCCTGCTGCTTTGCTCCTTTACGGAGCTCCTGAAGCCCCGGCAGCTCTATGGCTTCGCCGCCGGCATCGTGCTGCTGCTGGGCTTTCAGACGGTCTTTAAAAAGCAGATCTTTTCGCGGGTGCATGTGCAGGAGTTTGAATCGCAGGTGCAAACCAC
>Ga0233425_10003117_pt1 | contig 30966 bp, 27 predicted proteins | sample Watercolumn_Towu_2_FD_181712 | JGI IMG/M metagenome (GOLD analysis project Ga0233425, IMG submission 181712) | Freshwater microbial communities from Lake Towuti, South Sulawesi, Indonesia - Watercolumn_Towuti2014_140_MG | ecosystem: Environmental > Aquatic > Freshwater > Lake | place...
ATGAACGCAGAGGAGGGAAGGGATGGGTGATCTGCAGAAAATCTTCAATCCGGCGACGATCGCCGTCATCGGCGCCACGGATAAAGAAGGATCATTCGGACGGGCTGTCCTTGAAAACGCGCTGACTTCCGGCAACCGAAAGGTCTATCCGGTAAACCCGAACCGGGAGACGGTCCTGGAAAATCCCTGCTGGTCCGAAATCGGCGCCGTGCCCGGACCCGTCGATCTGGCCATCGTCGCGACCCCAGCCGCCACCGTTCCCGCGATTGTCGACGCCTGCGGCCAGGCCGGCGTAGAGGCTTTGATCATCATCTCCGCCGGTTTCCGGGAAACGGGAGCCGAGGGACAAAAGCTTGAGGAGGAGATCCTCCGGATCAACAAAGCCTACGGCATGCGAATCGTCGGCCCCAACTGCCTGGGGATCATGCGACCCAAAGAAAACCTCAGCGCCACTTTTCTCCGGGACAATCCGGAAGGGGGGGATATCGCCTTCATCTCCGATGCGGGAAGCTTCGGCCGCACGCTGTTTGACTGGGGCATCAGCTCTCATATCGGCTTCAGCATGGTCGTTTCCTTGGGTTCGGCCATCGATGTGGATTTCGGAGATGTCATCGAGTTCCTCACCGACGACCCCCACACAAAGAGCATCATTCTTTACATGGAGGAGGTTGTCGGCAATGTAAAACATTTCGTCAGCGCCGTCCGCAGTTTCGCCCGGTACAAGCCCGTCATCCTCCTCAAGCCCCCGACGCTGGAGAATGGGGCCCTCGCTTACCTGACCCACACGGGCGCGATGGCCGGTCCGGAAAAAGTCTACGATGCCCTCTTCCGCCGCCTGGGGGTTGTCCGGGTCCGCGAGGCCCAGGACCTCTTCAACGCCGCCGGTGTCCTGTCTTCCCGCAAACACCCCCGGGGTCCCCGTCTGGCCATCATGACAAACGCCAGCGGCATCGGTGTGATCGCAACCAAACAACTGATGCACTCCGGCGGGAAGCGGGCGTACCTGTCCGAACAGACCCTCCGGGAGTTGGACACCTTGATCCTCCCTCACTGGAACCGGGGAAACCCCATCCATCTCCTCCGCAACGCCGACGCCAACAGGTATGTCAAGGCCGCGGAGATCTGCCTGAAGGACCCCGGTGTGGACGGACTGTTGGCTATCTATACCCCCCAGGACTTCGTCACCTCTGAGGCGTTGGCGGAAGCGCTTATCATGGTGGCGGCCAAAACGGACAAGCCCCTGTTGACGGCCTGGATGGGAGGGCGCGAGGTGCAGCATGGACGCGAGCTCATGGCGGAAAAGGGCATCCCCGCCTACGAAACAGCGGAGGCCGCCGTCCGAGCCTACATCTATATGACCCAACACGAGCGCAACCTCGAGCTCCTCCACGAGACCCCGGCCGAACTTCCTATGGACGAGGCGCCTCCCAAAAACCACCTCAAGGCCCTTATCCAACGCGCCGGTCGCGAATCCTGTTTCGTCTTGACGGAGGAAGATTCCCGGAAGTTCCTTCGCAACTACGGAATCCCCGTCATTCCTTCCCGGATGGCAGTCACCTTGGAGGACACCCTGGCCGCCGCCGGAGACATAGGCTATCCCGTGGTCCTGAAAGTAGCCTCCCCCGAAATCATCTTCCGCCAGGACGTGGGAGGTGTGATCACGGGCATCGATTGTGAAAAAGTGTTGAAGGTCGCCTACCAGCGTATCCACGACAGGGTCCGCGAGTTCGCCCCCCTGGCAACCATTCGGGGTCTCATCGTCCAGAAGATGGTCGAGCATATCGACTACCAGCTTATCCTGGGGGCGAAGAAGGACCGCCATTTTGGCGCCGTCATCCTCTTCGGTATGGGAGGAATCAGCGTCGAGCTATTGGGGGATTTTTCCGTAGGTCTGCCGCCCCTTAATCAGACACTCGCCCGGCGACTCATGGAGGAGACGCGCGTCTTTCAGATGCTCAATGGCTTCCGGGGGAAAGAACCCGCCGATGTCCGCCAGTTAGAAAAGATATTGGTGGGATTCTCCAGGATGATCGTCGATTTCCCGGAGATCCAGGAGATGGACATCAACCCCCTCGCCGTATGCCAGGGAAAGGCCGTCGCTCTGGACGCCCGGATCCTCCTGGATCAGGATGTGTTGGCCAACCCCCTTGGTCATGAGGTGTTGGCTGAAAAAGCACCGCATTACTCCCACCTGGTGATTCCTCCCTATCCGACGCGCTACATCACCCCCTGGCGCCTGAACGACGGAACCGAGGTCATCCTCCGACCCATCCGTCCCGAGGATGAGCCGATGGAACACGAGATGCTCACCACCGTATCGGAGGCGACCATACGCTCTCGATACTACCAAAACCTGAAGCACATCAGTCATGCCATGCACGTGCGGTCCTGCCATATCGACTACGAGCGGGAGATGTCCATCGTGGCAGAAATCCGAACCGATCAGAAAAAACGCCTCATCGGCATCGGAAGCCTTACCATCGATACGAGCGGCGGCAAGGGGGAATTTGCCATCATCGTTCACGATGAGTTCGGCGGGCGCGGCCTGGCCTCCAAGCTTCTGGATGTCCTGATTGGGATCGCCACGGAGCTGGGTCTCAAAGAATTCTACGGATTCGTGGAGCCGACGAACGGCAGGATGACCGCCCTCTGTGAGAAGCTGGGCATGACCCGCCGGCGCACCGCCGACGATCTGGTGCGGGTCAGCCTTAACCTGGAAGGGTAGAAGTTGATCCGGTTGATAGGTACTTTACGGGAGGAAGACCAATGAAGAAAAAAGCATGCGGCGTTTTTGGACGGGTTCTGCTTGCGCTGATCCTAACGGCGCTGTGGATTTCGGCGGCGTCAGCAGACGAGAAGGCGCTGCTGGCGGGAATCGACGAAGAGGCGGGAAACTGCAAGGTCGTTTCGCAGAAGATCTTCAGCTATAAGGAATTGGGACAACAGGAGTTCAAGAGTTCGCAGTTGCTGATGGAGGAGCTCCGCAAGCTCGGGTTTAAAGTCACGGGCGACCTGAAGGTGCCCGATGATCTCATCAAAGGAGGGGTTGCTAAAACGGCGTTCCGCGCGGAAATGAACGGCAAAGAACCGGGGCCGACGATCACGATCATGCTGGAATACGACGCTTTGCCCAATGGGCATTCCTGCGGGCACAACCTCATCGCCACCTCGGGGCTCTTGGCCGCGGCGGGTCTTGCCAAACTCATGAAGGAGACCCCGGGGCGTCTGGTCGTCATCGGCACGCCCGACGAGGAGCGCGGGTCCCTCGGCGGCGGCAAGACCGCGCTGTTGGAAGGGGGGCACTTTCAGGGGTCCGACGTGGTCCTGATCACCCATCCTGCCGGTTCCTGGAGTACCGACCAGCGGTTTCTGGCCATGAAGCGGGCCACGTTCTATTTCAAAGGAATAGCCGCGCACGCCGCCTCGGCTCCCCACAAGGGAGTCAATGCCCTTCGGGCGGCCATTCTGACCTTCAATTCCGTGGATATGCTGCGGGAGCATCTGCGTCAAGACGTCCGTATCCACGGCATCATCAAGAAGGGCGGCGAGGTAGTCAATGTGGTGCCGGCCTTGGCCGAGATTGAATTCGCCGCTCGCGCGCTGGATACGGCGACAATGGAAGACGCCTATAAAAAGATGGTCAACTGCGCCAAGGCGGCGGAACTGGCTACGGGGGCGAAGCTGGAGTTCAAGGAACCGCGAGCCTCTCTAAAGGCGCCCATCGCGGTGCCCTCGCTGACGGAGCTCATGCTTGCCAAGATGAAGGCGCAGGGCATCACGGCACAGGACATAAAAGATAAGGACGACTTTGGTTCATCCGATCTGGGCAATGTCGCCCACGCCTATCCGACATTCAATCTGACATTCAAGATCGCTCCGGACGGAACGGCCGGACACTCCGATGCCATGCGTGAAGCCGCGGGCTCCGAAGAAGGCTGGAAGGCGACGGTGACGGCGGGCAAGATCGTGGCGCTTGCGGCTTACGAGATGTTGAAGAACCCTGCCAAGGTGAAGGAGATCCAGGAGAGCTTTAAAGAGGCAAAGGCAAAGGAAGGGAAATGACAAAAGTCCATCCAGATAATCCGCCCATGTCTGTCTCATCTTTTTTCGCTCGGGAAGGTGGGCTGTCCGGTTGTAGGCACATCCATCCAGGTCTCTCATCGCATGGGCAAGCCGTTGTTCAACGATGTCCGGCCTGAACTGCAAAAACCCGCTATTTTTAGCGGGTTTTTGGACTTCCGAGGACTATCTCGGATTATGATCTGGCGGAGAGAGGGGGATTCGAACCCCCGTGAGGGCGGTTAGCCCCCAAATCGATTTCGAGTCGATCCCGTTACGACCACTTCGGTATCTCTCCGCTCGTCCGGTTTATTTCGATGAGTGTACCCTTTTTTCACGAAAAAAACCACTTAATATTTCCGCGCAGGCATCGCCCAGAATGCCTTCTGTCACTTCTACGGCGTGATTCATCCGCCGGTCGTCAAAAATCCGATAGAGCGAGACCGCCGCGCCGCTTTTGGGATCGACGGCCCCGAAGACCAGCCGCTCGATACGGGACTGAAGGATCGCCCCTGCGCACATGAGGCAGGGTTCAAGGGTCGTATAAAGCGTGGCCCCGTTTAGTCGATAATTTCCGATTCCGGCGGCCGCCTTGCGGATGACGACGAGCTCCGCGTGGGCCGACGGATCGCTAAGGAAAATAGGGCTGTTGTGTCCTTTGGCGAGGAGCTTCCCCTTCCGGACGATCACCGCCCCGACCGGCACCTCCCCCGCCGCCCTGGCCAGGGCGGCCTCCTCCAGGGCCAGCCGCATCCATGTTTCATCGCTCTCCATCGGGTCTCCACTTTTGACTTTTTTCGTAAATTCCGCCATGATCCGACCGGCAAGAGGGAGGTCTCTCGATCCTATGACGGCTAAGAAACTCCTCATTCCCTTTGTTCTGGCATCGCTTACGGGCCATGCGCTAGTGATCGCCCTGACCACGCACTTCGATTGGACCGGAAGTTCGCGGCCGGAAAAGATGATCACCTTTGAACTGGAAACACCCTCTGAAAAGGAAGCCAGGCCCGATCCTCGTCCTCCCGAGGAGACTCAGCCCGAGGCCGGGGGACCCGGCCGCGAGGATTCGATCTCCCTTGAGGGTAAAAAGAGCCGTTACGACGCCTATCTCCTCCTGATCCGCCGGAAGATAGAACGGCACTGGAGCTACCCGCCGCAGGCCGTCTTGGGAAGGAAGGAAGAAAAGACCGTTATCCGCTTCACCATCGACGCGACCGGCGCGCTCGCAGGGGCCGGCATCACGACCACTTCCGGCAGCCCGGTCCTGGATAAAGGAACGCTCGCCGCCGTTCGGGCGGCCGCCCCTTATGCCCCCCTTCCCAAAGAGTTCAACCTTACCCGTCTGCACATCACGGCCACTTTCAACTACCGCTGACCCGCAACGGCATCACGAAACCTTTGAACAACCGGGGGATCATCTCCCGAAGCATGCATCGGACAGGGGGCGCATGATTCCCAGTGTGTGCATCACATCTCCGAAACGATCCCGGTGATGTTCCGGTTCGCTTCGAGGAGACGGTCGCGCAGTTCGGTTTGCTCCACCCAGGGCTTCGCCTCCACTCGGTCCCGTCTTTCCCGCAGCTGGGCAAGTTTGGTCTCGAGATCGGCAATGAGGAAACCCCAGTCGATCCTGGGTGTCGCTTTTTCTGGATAGGTGACGCGGGTCTGCTCGCGCCCCGGTTCGAGGGTGACCTCTTCCAGGTAATCCGGGATCGATACCTGCAGATGAAAGCGGCTCTCGATCATCCCGGCGAGCGCCTGCTGGGCGGCGTACTCCCCGTGGATCAGGAAGATCTGCAAACCCTTCGTCTTGAAGTTCCCCAGCCACTCGAGAAGCTGGCTCTGTCCCGCATGGGCGGAGAAGCCGTTGATCGTGAAGATCTTTGCCTTGACGGCGATCTCCTCGTTAAAGATGCGGACCTTCGGAGCGCCGTCCACAATCCTCCGGCCTGTCGTTCCCTGGGCTTGAAAACCGACGAAGACAATGCTCGCCCCGTCGCGCCATAGGTTGTGGCGGAGGTGATGCTTGATACGGCCGGCGTCGGCCATCCCGCTCGCCGAGATAACAATGGCCGGTTTTCTGGTGTTGTTGATCTCCATCGACTCCTGTGTGGTCAGCGTGTAGCGAAGTTGGGGGAGCGTCAGCGGATCTTCGCCGTTGGCGAGGATCCGCTTCGCATCCCCGTCGAAATACTCACGGCGTTTCCGGAAGATCTCGGTGGCCTGGATGGCAAGGGGGCTGTCCACAAAGACGGGCATGTCCGCCGGGAGGCGGCCGTCTTTCGTCAGCAGGTAGAGCGAGTAGATCATCTCCTGGGTCCTCTCCACGGCGAAGGCGGGGATGATTACCTTTTCGCCCCGGCTGTAACTGTAGGCGATCGCCTCGGCGAGCTCGTTAAGACTGTCTTTTTCGTCCTTGTGGTTTCTGTTTCCATAAGTCGCTTCCATAAAAAGGAAGTCGGCCTCGGTAATCGCCGTCGGATCCTGGATCAGAAGCTGTGCAGGCCGGCCGATGTCGCCCGAAAAGACAATCCGGCTCGTCTTTCCTCTCTCCGTAACGGCCATCTCCACCATCCCCGCGCCGAGGATATGTCCCGCATCCTGAAACGTCACCGTCAGTTCCGGGAACGGCGAGAAAGGGACCCCATACTTCATCGCGGTAAAGAGAGGAAATGTAGCCAGTGCATCCTTCTGGGTATACAGGGGAACGACATTCTTGTCGCCGTTACGAAGTTTCTTGCGGCTTTTCCACTGCGCCTCCATCTCCTGGATATGGGCACTGTCCATCAGCATGATCCGGAGGAGATCCTCCGTCGGCGGCGTCATGTAAATCCTGCCGCGGAAACCCTTCTGGACAAGCCTCGGGAGGAGCCCCGAATGGTCCATGTGGGCATGGGTCATCAGCACAAATTCGATCCCAGCGGGGTCGTAGATCTCGATATCCCAGTTTCGCTTCTCGATCTCCGCGTTACCCTGATGCATCCCGCAGTCGATTGCAAACCGGTGGCCGCCGCTCTCCAGTATGTAGCAGGAACCGGTCACCGTCCTTGCCGCACCCATAAATCGGATTTTCATAACCGCCTCGTAATGAAAAAGGATGTGCCAAGCAGGAGCGCCAATCGCTCAGCACGACGGATTTCCTTTACCGTAACGAGTTCGAATTTGCAACCGCGGATCGCTCAAAGACCCCTCGCGTGAGCGCCTCGGTTCCGCTGAAACCGGATTTCATTTCGATCTTGACAGGGTTGCCCCCTTCCGGGTAGATTTTGGCCAGTACATTAGGAGGCTGCCATGCATCCCGAGATTAACCGAACGCTCCGCGAGATCGACACCGCAAACTGGAAAGCGATTCCCATCGAATACGGGCGGGAAATCCTGAACATCCGCGTCCCACAACACTGCGAAATCCTGACGATGAAGGAGATCCCGGTCCTCCCCGATCCGATGGCGGCCTTCGAGGCGGCCCTTTCCCGACCGATCGGAAGCCCGACGCTCGAAGCGATCATCCGTTCCAAGGGCAAACCGGCGGAGAGACTCAGCGCCGCCGTGACCGTCTCCGACATCACGCGCCCCGTTCCCTACGGCGGGGAAAACGGCCTCCTCCGGCCGCTCCTGAACCGCCTGGAAGCGGCGGGGATCCTCCGGCAGAATATTGTCATCGTCATCGGCAACGGCATGCATCGACCGAGCACCCGCGACGAGCGGATCGAGATGTTCGGGGAAGAGATCCTTCGGGACTTCCCCGTGATCGATCATGACTGCGAGGACGCGGCATCGCTCACCTATGTCGGTAAGAGCGCAACCGGCGGCGAGGTCTTCGTCAACAGCGCCTTTTATAAAACCGACCTTCGAATCGCCACGGGGCTCGTCGAGAGCCACTTCATGGCCGGCCTCTCCGGCGGACGAAAAGCGATCTGCCCGGGACTGGTCGACAAAAGGACCATCGAAAAGTTCCACAGCCCCGCCTTCCTCGAGTCCCCGAAGGCGCAGAACCTCATCCTTGCAGGAAATCCCTGCCACGAGGAATCCCTGGCGATCGCGCGGACGGTCGGGGTGGACTTCATTGTGAATGCGACCCTCGACAAGGACCTTCGTCCGACCGGCATTTTCGCCGGACACATCGAGACGGCCCACGCCGCGGCGAGCGATCTCGTCCGGGATTACGTCTCCGTTTTGCTGGAGCACGAGTACGACATCGTCCTCACCCACGGCGGCTATGTCGGCAGGAACCATTACCAGGCGGTGAAGGCGGCCCACAACGCCCTTCCGGCCGTCCGCAAGGGCGGGACCCTGATCCTCGCCACCGACAACCACGATAGCGAGCCGATCGGCGGACCGGAATACCGGAGCCTTCTCCATATGCTCAAGATCCAGGGAGGAGACCACTACCTCCGGATGATCGAGGCGCCCGGCTGGTGTTTCACCAAGGACCAGTGGGAGCCGGAGATGTGGGCCAAGGTCTTCAGGAAGGTCGACGAAAAGGATTTCGTTTACTGCACGCACAGGATTCCCCGCAAGGAGTATAGCATTATCCCGGGCATGTGCGGCTCTGATTTTCTCCACGAGGAACCCGAAGAGCTCCCCGCGGCGGCGGTGCAGGAGATGATTGAAAACGCCCTCCGTATGGCGGTGGCCCGATTCCTCGGCAAGGGCGTCGAACCCACGGTGGCCTTTATCCGGGAAGGGCCTTACGCAATCCCCGCTCTTCGGGGGACGGAGGGGCCCTCCCGGTGAATGAGGTTATTCAAGCAGAGGCGCTTCGGAAGACCTTTGGGAAACTCGTTGCCGTCGATGACCTTTCCTTTTCGATCGTCTCCGGCGAGTGCTTCGGGATCCTCGGTCCCAACGGGGCGGGTAAAACCTCCACGATCCGGATGGTCTACGGCTTCTCGCCGCTCACCGCCGGGAGGCTCGCCGTTTTCGGTCTCGACGTGACGAAGCACCCCCGCGCCGTGAAGGCCCGGATCGGCGTCTGCCAGCAGGAGAACAACCTCGATCCGGAGCTCACGGTCCTTCGGAACCTCCTCGTTTTCGCCCGCTACTTCAACATCCCTGTCCCCGAGGCCGAGCGCCGCTCCCGCAAACTTCTGGCATTCATGGCCCTGCAGCATCGCGAAGAGTCGCGGGTGCCGGACCTTTCCGGCGGGCTTCTCCGCCGCCTCGTCATGGCCCGCGCCCTGATCAATCGGCCCGAGCTCCTCATCCTCGACGAACCGACGACGGGCCTCGATCCTCAGTCGCGCCACCAGGTTTGGGAGAAGCTCGAGGAACTCCGCGCCGGCGGGCTCTCCATTCTCCTGACGACGCACAATATGGATGAAGCTTCCCGTCTCTGCGACCGGCTGATCATCATGGACGGGGGACGGCTCCTTGTGGAAGGGAAGCCTGCCGAGTTGGTTCTTCGCCATGTCGGCCGGCACGTCCTCGAAGTTTCAGACCCTGCCGACGGTCTTGCGGAGTTTCTTGCGCAACGATCGGTCGCTTACGAACGCTTCGGCCACCGGATCATTATCTCCATCGGGGACGGCAGCGATCTGTATCGTGAAATCAGCGAGCGCTTCCGCAGCGGGGGATGCACCATGCGGATGGCGACGCTGGAGGATGTATTTCTGCGCCTCACGGGAAGGGAGCTCAGGGAATGAGAATCTATCCTCCCCTCTCGGGACGATTTCTTCGTGTCTGGCAGCGGAACCTCACCGCGTATCGTCAGAGCTGGAAAGTCAGTTTCATCCCGCCGCTCCTCGAACCGCTCTTCTATCTGCTGGCCTTCGGCGCCGGTTTGAGCGGACTGATAGGGAACGTCCGCTACCAGGGCGAAGAAATCTCCTACGTCCGGTTTATCGCCCCGGCGCTCATCGCGATCACCGTCATGAACAGCGCCTTCTTCGAAAATACATACGCCTCCTTTGTCCGGATGTACTACTACAAGACCTTCGACGCCATGATGGCGACGCCGCTTACCGTCGAGGAGATCATTGCGGGCGAGATCCTCTGGGGTGCGACAAAATCGGTTATCGCAACGACGATCATGATGGGCGTCATCAGCGGCTTCGGACTGATCCGGTATCCGGAGGGGCTGCTCCTGATCCCGCTTGCCTTCCTGGGCGGTCTTGCCTTCGGATCGGCGGGAATGATCTGCACCGCGGTCACGCCCAACATCGAGCTTTTCAACCTGCCGGTCTTTCTCTTCATCACGCCGATGTTCCTCTTCAGCGGGACCTTCTTCCCCATCGAGAACCTCCCCCTCTGGGCGCAAAAGACAGCTTCCCTGCTGCCGCTGACGAACCTCGTCGATCTCTCGCGGGCCTTCACGAACGGCCGCATCGACATCTTGGTCTTCACTGGTTTCTGCTATCTCGCCGCCTTCGCCTCGGTCTCCTTTCCGCTTGCGATCGGCACGATGCGCCGGCGACTGATCAAATAAAGAACAATCTCGTATAAATCGGGAATAGTGTCCAGGAACGCTTTTTTCGAAGCCGTAAAATAAAAAACCGGCCGAACGGGATACTACACGTTCGGCCGGTTCTTTCTTCGTGGCTAACTCGATTTTTTACTTGGTAGCCGGTGCCGCAGGAGCCGCAGGTGCTGCCGGAGCCGCAGGTGCGCCGGGAGCCGGTGCGGGTGCGGGTGCGGGTGCCGGGGCAGGGGCCGGAGCCTCAGCCTTGGGAGCTTCCTTTTTCGGCTCTTCTGCCTTCTTGCATCCTACAACTGCAAAAGATAATGCCGCGAAGAAAAACAGTGAAAAAATGACCGCCAATACTTTCTTCATGTGTAAACCTCCTTTCAAAAAGTCAGTCGAGGGATCTCCCTCAATTCGTGATTAATTAAATCAATATTTTCTCCTTGTCAAGAACTATTCGTCATAATATGATAAGTGCATGAATCGCCGCTGGGCACTCGTCGATACGCCATCACAACTAAGAAAAGCCGAAAAATCGATCCGCACGAGCAGGATCATCGCCTTAGATACGGAGTACGATTCCTTCCATTACTTTCGAGACAAGCTCTGTCTCATCCAGGTCCAGACCGGTGAAAAGACGTGGATCATCGATCCGTTGGCCGGCCTCGACCTCGCTTTTTTCGGCGAGGCCCTGGACGATCCGGACGTTCTCAAGATCCTTCACGCCGGAGATAACGACATCCGCATCCTGAAACGGGACTACGCATTTGCCTTCCGGAATATCTTCGACACCCACCGCGCCGCTTCGCTTCTGGGTTGCCGCCGTCTCTCCCTGGCAACGCTTCTGGAGGACTACCTCGGGGTCATCCTGGTTAAGAAGTTGCAGCGTTCCCGTTGGGATCTCAGACCGCTCAGCGAGGAACAACTCGATTATGCCGCCCTCGATACCGCCCATCTGCTTGACCTCTACCGAAGGCTCGACGGTGAACTCCGCGAAAAGGGGCTGGAAAATGAGGCTAAGCAGCACTTTTCCGGGATGACGGCCGTTGAGTGGCAGCCCAAGACGCTGGATCGGTTGGCGCACCGTCGCTTCAAAGGATATGCGGCACTCACCCCCGAACAAAAGGATCGTCTCCGTCGGCTGTTCCGCTGGCGCTTCGAAAAGGCGCAGGAAACCAACCGCTCGCTCTTCATGATCCTCCCAGATCAGCACCTTTTCGACCTGTCCAGGCTGGATAGTCCTTCGCTCGAAGCAATGGCCGGCCCCGCCCTCCTCTCCCCGGAGAAAGTCCGGCGCTTCGGACCGGAGCTTCTCGCAATCCTCCAAGGTGAATAGCCGTTCGGGATCAGTGGTAGGGATGACGACACGGGGCGTCCGTTCCCGGGTAAAGAGCCGAGACCGGGACAGCTACTTCTTTGTCATTCCCATAAAACCCAGGAGTCGATTGATCAAACGGAAAAAGCGCATCTGCAGGTAAGCGATGTTCACGCCGAACAGCATGCGTCGGTCAAAGTTCGGATTGCCGATCTTGCCCAGACTGGAAATGTAATGGACGTGGTCGCCAACCGATACCGGGCACCCTTTCAGGTGGATGTGCCTCGAATTTCTCTTATGAAACAGACGGACCATGGAGAGCAGGGTCTTTTTCAGCATGTCATTGCTCTTGGTTTTTTTCTCGTCCACCATGTGGGTGGTTTTATAGCTGCTCTCGATATGAACGCTCTCGCCGTCGATCGCCCCCCGACAGCTCGTGCAGTCACCGGCGAAAATGATCCGCTCATCCTCTCGAACATCCAGGGGCCCTTCGATCTCTCCCACCACGTAGTGCACCTTTTTCATCTTCCGGTGAACATCCGGATAATAACCCTTGAAGATGTGCATCGCCTCCTGCAATGCACCGGGACATCCTCCCCAGCAATAATCCCGAGAATGGGCCTCGGGGAACCCGCCCACCGTGCATCGTAGGTTCGATTTCCCGTTGAAATAATCGTCGATATGCTCCATACAGAACTCGAAGTCCCGGGTCCTTTCCTGCATCTCGTCTAAGGGAAAGTCACCGCCTACCTTGATCTCACTGAGGTTCATGGGGCCGAAACCCCGCTCGGCCGACAGAACCAGGTGTTTCACATCCTTCGGGTCCACGTTCACCATGTGGCACCCCACCGTGTCTACGGCGCAGGAATTGGTCCCCATGAGAATGGCTCCCATGGCAAAGGGGGTCGGCGTAAGCATCATCTTCTGCCCGGCCTCGATCGCATCGACGGCGATGAACTTCGGCTGGATCACCTCCTGGAGATCGGCAATCTTCCGTTCGAGAAAGAGGTTGTGGTCCACCAGCCGGTGCCGGTCGTCCTGGATGCCGATAAAATTCTTCAGGCTCAAGGTGAGCCTGCACCAGGGGTGGGCCTTGAACTTCGGCAGGTTGATCAGATAATCGGTTTGGACGATCGGCTTGGGGATAAAGAGTTGGTCCCGAAGCCGGTCCTTGCCGGTGAGCCGCACCGGTACGTTGTTGCATTCGTCGAAGTAGTAGGTCTTGGCGCCGTGCTTCCGGATAATCGCCGGGTATCCAGCATTTTTAAAACTGAACCTCGTGGGGATGGTTATGCCGCACCTTTCACCGACGGAAATCTCTTTGCTGTTTTGTGCCATGGCCCTGGTGGCCGACAATACCCCGTTAAGAAACTCGCTTCGGGTGAAGGCGTGAGGAAAAACATCGGGATGGGCGAGAACGGTATTGGGCTTGAGCAGGATATTTCCCGTAGGCGCCGTGCCGAGTTCTTCCATGCCTTCTTTGACGATGCCGGCGATGTGCGCCGCATCGTAACTGTCGCACCGCATGATCAGGACTTTGTGCTCCGCCATTGGGTTGCCTTTATGAAATATCGTTAAAAAAGACCGCTCAAATGTTTTTTTCGCTTTTGTTTAATAACAGGGAGCCAATTGCTCCTGCCAAAGCGATAAACGCCGCAAGCATAAAAGAGTATGAAAAATTGCCCGACATGTCAGCCAGCATTCCGGCCACATAAGGCCCCAGTGCCTGGCCGATGCCGAAGACGACGGTGACCATCCCCAGGGCTGCGGGCGCCAGGCGGGCCCCCGCAATGTCGCCGGAAAAAGCGCCCACAATGGCGGGAATGCTCCAGGCGGAGATGCCGAAGGCCAATGCCGAGACATAAAAACCGACATCCGTCGAGGAGAAGGCGAAAATGGCATACGCGAGGGTATGAAGGGAAAAAACGATGCAAAGCGCGGAGCGGCGGCCGATCCAGTCCGAGACGCTCCCCCAGATCAGACCGCTTGCCAGGCTCACAAAGCCCACCAGCGACCAGATCCTGCCGGCCTCGATCTGGGTAAGGTTTCCCGCCTTGATCGCGTGTGCGGAGAAAAAAGTGGCATAGGTGATATACGAAAACCCGAAGGCAAAGTAAACCAGCCCGAGTTGCCACAGGGCCGGATTTTTGTATACCTTGCCCCATTCCAAAGGCGCGGCGGTTGTTTTACCGCCCGGCTCTGTCGCGGGTGAAGGCGGAGGAGCCGCATCATCCGCTCCGCAGGGAGTAAGATGCATTTCCGCCGGTGTATCTTTCAGCAGCCACAGACAGATGAGCGTAATCCCCAGCGAGAAGGCAGCCAGGACATACCAGGCCCAGCGCCAGCCATCGACTCCGTATGCCTGGATCACACCGGGGATAAAGATGCCGGTCACCAGAACCCCGAATCCGGAACCGGACACCAGGATGCCGGCGGCCAGCCCCCGGCGGCGCTTGGAGAACCAGGCCGAAGCCAGGCCGACGATCGGTACGTTGGCGCCGGCGCTCCCCACCCCGGTAAAAATCCTCGCTGCCAGGATTCCGTAAAATCCCCCTGCCATCCCGGTCGTCATGAGGGCGATCGTCATCAAGGTCAAAGAGAGGACAATCACGATTTTCGTACCGTACCGGGACGCCCAAAAGCCCCCGAGCAGGGAAAAGAAGAGGTAGCCTATCAGGTTCCCGGTCCCCAGAAGCCCCATCTGGCCGTAGCTCAGGCCCAAACCCTCCTTCATGGCCGGCAGAATGACCGTATAGCCGAAACGTCCGAACCCCAGCGCCCCCGTGACGCCGAGCACCCCGGCGCCCACGACAATCCAGGCGTAGTGAAATTTCGATCTGCGCAAAACGGACGGCCTCCGGGTTTGAGGGGAGTGATCCGGATCGTTGAGAATAGGCTTTGTTGGGTGGGAGTATAGAGAGGGTTGACCCCTGTGTCAAGCGCGAATGAATTCCAAAATCTTCTTGACATGCACGATGGCATCTCTTATCCTCGTACCCGTCAAATGAATGTATGTGAAACCGGCCCCTATTCCACAACCCGGAACCCAACCGCGATGGCTGCTCAAAAAAAGGAGAGGATTTCCCGAAACCCGGTTTCCCCGGAAGCGAAGGGGGGTAAGGCTTTCAGGGTCAAATTTGAGGTCTTCGGCGAAGAGATGATCGAAAAAGAGGTCAAACAGAGCGGAAACAGCGGCCGGGTCTATCTTCCCCCGGAATGGGTGGGGAAACAGGTCAAAATTATCCGGATCGATTAGCCATGGGGAAAAAAGATCAGGAACTATTCAAGATAAGGAAATTGTCGACCCGTGATCTGCCCCAGGTGATCGCCATCCAGGGGATTATCACCCGCCGGCAAGTCGCCGCCCAGGGAACTGCCACCCGCCGGCAAGTCACCGCAAAAAAGATCGCCATCCTGAAGGAAAATATAAAAAAAGAGGGGAATATGAGTCTGGTGGCGATAGCGGATCGGAAGGTGGTGGGCTTTTTGATCAGCGAGCTGATGACCAACAGCTTCGGACTCGATCAGGGGGGGTGGATAAAGAACGTAGGGGTGCTGCCCCAGTACATGGGAAAAGGGGTCGGCCAGGCCCTGGCGAACGAACTGTTTGACGCCTACCGGCGGAAAGGAATAAACGAAATCTACACAGCCTCCCGGTGGGATTGGGGGGATCTGCTCTCCTTCTTCAAGTCTCTCGGCTTTGACCGAAGCAATTTTATCAATCTATACAAAAAATTAGACGATTAACAGGCACCGCAGATGTCTAAAATAATGAACATGTGCGACGCGGTTGCGCGGTTTGTGCCGAACGGTTCCAGCGTGGTCATGGGGGCCGCGCTCGAATCGCTGATTCCCTTTGCCGCGGGGCACGAGATCATTCGTAGGCAGATCCGCGATTTGACCCTGATCGGCCCGATCTCCGACATGCTCTTCGACCAGATGATCGGCGCGTGCTGCGTCCGCAAGGTGATCGCGGCGTGGGTCGGCAACGTGAGCGCCGGACTCGGGCACAACTACCGCCGCGCGTGCGAGCTGGGGATTCCGCAGCGGCTCGAGGTGGTCGACCACAGCAACTTCACCGTTTCGCTGGCCCTGCTCGCGGGCGGGCTTGGGGCGCCCTTCATCCCGACCTATACGGCGCTTGGAACCGACATCCCCCAAACAAATCCGACGTTCAGACAATCGCTCTCGCCTTTCGGGGGAGAAAGAGTCCTGCTGGTCCCGGCGCTGCGCCCCAACGTGGCGATCCTGCACGTCCAGCGTTCGGATGAGGACGGAAACGCGCATGCCTGGGGGAGCCTGGGCGTCAGCGAAGAGGCAGCCCTGGCGAGCGAGCGGATCATCCTTGTGGCGGAAGAGATTGTCCCCCGTCAGACCATCGTCAGCGACCCCAACCGCGTGCTGGCGCCAAGCTTCAAGGTCTGCGCGGTCGTCTGCGAACCGGGCGGGGCACATCCCTCGCCGGTGCAGGGGTATTACAACCGCGATCACGAACACTACCACGAGTACCATAGCGCCACGCGGACGGCTGAAGGAAATACCGAATGGATCGAGCGATGGGTGGCCGGAGTGAGGGACCGCGCCGGATATCTGGAGGAACTGGGTCAGGAGCGCTGGCAGGCTTTGCAGTTGAAAGGGCATCGCTTTGCCGCGCCCGTGGATTACGGGTACTAAAGATGGATTACACCCCCCAGGAGATGATGGTCGCCGCCGCCGCCCGCGAGATCCGGGACGGCGAGGTCGTTTTCACCGGGATGCGCCTGCCGCTGATCGCCTTTGCGCTCGCCAAGACGATGCACGCGCCCGCGGCGATCGGACTGTTCGAAGCCGGCCTCATGCGCGACACGCCTGCGCCCGAACTGCTCTACACCATGGGCGATCCCCCGAACATCGCCGGCGCGCTCTGGGCGACGCGGATGATCAACACGATGGGGCTGCTCCAGCAGGGCGAAGTCGATCTGGGATTCATCGGCGGCGCGCAGCTCGACCGCTTCGGCAACCTGAACACCTCGTACCTGGGCAGCCCGGAAGCGCCGAAGACGAAGCTGCCCGGAAGCGGGGGGGCAGCGGACATTTCGAGCCTCTCAAAACGGTTTGTCGTGATCATGCCGCACGACAGGCGCCGCCTGGTCGAACGCGTCGACTATATCACGTCGCCGGGCTTCGGCAACGGACAGGGGTGGCGCCAGCGCGGCGGCCTGAAGCGCGGCGGCCCCAGCGCCGTCATCACGACGCTCTGCGTCCTCGGGTTCGACCCTTCAACGGGCGAGGCTGTTCTGCGATCCTATCATCCGGGACAGTCCGTCGCGTCGGTCCGCGCGGAGACAGGCTGGGACCTGCGCGTTTCCGAGGACATTCACGAAACAAGACCCCCGACCGCGGAAGAACTGGCGATTATCCGCCGCTACGACCCGCAGGGTTTTTGGACACGGTAGAAAAGATCACGAAAAGGGATCATCGCGGCTTATGTTTTGACACATGTGAGGAACAGCATGGCGCACCCGCGTCGTCAAACGGAGGAGCTCATCAATGGAAGACAAAATCGGATTCGACAACGAAAAATACATCCGTGAACAAACCGCAAAGATCCTCGAAAGGGTTGAGCGGTTCGATAACAAGCTCTATCTCGAATTTGGGGGGAAACTGCTTTTTGATTATCATGCGGCGCGTGTTCTACCCGGCTACGATCCGAATGTAAAAATGCGACTGATCCATGAGCTGAGAGACAAGGCCGACATCCTGCTGTGCATCTATGCAGGCGACATTGAGAGAAAGAAAATCAGGGCCGACTTCGGCATCACGTACGATACCGATGCCCTGAAACTGATCGATGATCTCAGGAACCAGGGCATCACGGTTTTAGGCGTCGTGATCACCCGTTTCGATCATCAGCCCGCTGCGGAACTTTTCAAGAATAAGCTGGAAAGGAGAGACATTAAGGTGTTCACTCACCGCTTCACCAAAGGGTATCCGACCGATGTCGAAGCGATTGTGAGCGATGACGGATACGGTGCCAATGCATACATCGACTCCGAGAAACCATTGGTGATTGTGACCGGCCCGGGTCCCGGAAGCGGGAAGCTAGCCACATGCCTCTCACAACTCTACCACGAATACCGCCGGGGCGTCAGAGCCGGCTACGCCAAGTTTGAAACCTTTCCCATCTGGAATATCCCCCTCAAACATCCGGTGAATGTGGCCTATGAAGCCGCCACGGCGGATATCCGCGATTTCAATCTGATCGATCCCTTTCATCTGGAAACCTATAATGAAAAGGCCGTAAACTATAATCGGGATGTGGAGGTGTTTCCGGTTGTAAAGCGAATCCTTGAAAAAATCACGGGAGGAAATTCATTCTACAATTCACCGACGGACATGGGGGTGAACATGGCCGGCTTCGCAATGATCGACAACGACGTTGCCAGAGTTGCGGCCGAGCAGGAGATCATCCGGCGGTATTATCGATACCGCTGCGAGTATGTCATGGGATTCGCCGACAAGGAAACGGTTCAGAGAGTAGAGCTCTTTCTCAAAGACTTCAATATCCGTCCGGAGGACCGCCGTGTCGTTGGGCCGGCATGGCAGGCTGCCCGGGAGGCACAGGACAACAATAAAGGGAACGAAGGGATCTATTGCGGAGCCGCCATCGAGCTTAAAAACGACGCCATCGTCACCGGGAACAATTCCCCTTTAATGCATGCCGCCTCCAGCATGATCCTGCACGCCATCAAGTCTCTTGCCGACATCCCCCACAAGATTACCTTGCTGCCCCCCTACATCACCGATTCCGTGAGAAATCTGAAAACGGATATTCTTAACGAAAAGTCGATCAGTCTCGATCTGGAGGAAACGCTGATTGCCCTCAGCATCAGCGCAACGACAAATCCGGCAGCCCAATTGGCTATCGAAAAACTGAAAGACCTCAGAGGCTGCGAGGTTCACATCACCCACATTCCCACCCCCGGCGATGAAGCGGGCTTGCGGCGTTTGGGCGTCAATCTCACCAGCGAGCCGAATTTTTCCACCAACGATCTATTCCCGACCTGACCGCAGGGGCCATCATTTGCCCCGGCGGCAACGCCAGGTTACACCGCTTCGATAGTGGAAGGGGGTTTCGGGGTGATGTTATAGGTCACGCTGACCACACCGGGAACCGCGTTGACGATCTTCCCGGCGATCTTCTCCAGTCTTTCATAGGGCAGCCTTGTTGCCGCAGCGGACCGAGCATCGAGACTATCCCAGCATCGGACCTCAATCTGGAGGCCGAAATCCCTCTTCCCCTCCCGTATGCCGGTGACGCGGTCCTCGTGCAGGATGGCCATATACTGGAAAACTTTCAGTCCCGACAGCTCTTTTTCCACTATGGCCGTGGCTTTTCTGACGATCTTCACGCGATCCGGCGTCACCTCCCCCAAGACCCGCGCCGCCAGGGCCGGCCCGGGAAAAGGGATCCGATCAAAAAGCGACGCCGGCAGACCCAAAGCGGCTCCCACTTTGCGCACCCCGTCTTTGCGCAGCTGCACCAGGGGTTCGATAATCTTATAGCCGAATGCCTGCTGAGGATCGATGCCGAGTTGCTCAAAGACATTGTGCTGCCGCTTGATCCCTGCCACGGTTTCGTCAATATCGGTCAGAATGGTTCCCTGGAGCAGATACTTCGCCCCGCTCTGCACTACCAGATCTCCAAATACTTTTCTGTAGAACGTCTGGGTAATGGCCTCCCTTTTTTCTTCAGGGTCTGTAATGCCTTTCAGGGCATTGAAGAAGGCCTTTCTCGCGTCAATGATCTCTATCGGAATCCCCATGGACTGGAACAGGGCTTTGACCTTTTTCGGTTCGTTCTCCCGCATGAGGCCGTTGTCGATAAAACAGGTCTTCAGTCGGTGACCCAGAGCGCGGTGACCCAGGGCGGTGACGACAGACGAATCAACCCCCCCGGAGAGGGCGTTGATCGCGATGCCTTTCCCGACGGTTTTCTTGATTTCCGACACTTTTTCGGCGATGAACTTCACCGTATTCAATTTCTCCGCGCGGATTTCTTTCGCCATGATGCCCCTGACTCCTTCCCTGGAATTCTAAATTTTGAGTCTCTACCGATTGGGTTTGATTATCTTGAAACTACAGGCGATTGTCAAGACGAAACGATCGAAAAGCATGGAGCGCGGGCGACTACGCGCCGCCGAGCTTTCTGCGCTCCTCGTCGCGGATCTCCCGGCGCAGCAGCTTTCCGACCTTCGACTTCGGCAGCATGTCCCGAAACTCGATGTAGCTCGGCACCTTGTAGGCGGCGAGCCGGTCCCGGCACCACCGCAGCAAATCGGCGCTGCTCACCCCCTTGGCGTCCTGCTTGAGCACGACGATGGCCTTGATTCGCTCTCCCAGCTTCGCATCCGGGATGCCGACGGCGCACGAACCGATGACGGCCGGATGGTCCTGGAGCACGGCCTCGACCTCGGAGGCGGAGATCCTGTAGCCTTTGCATTTGATCACATCGGCGGTCCGCTCCATGAATTCCAGCTCGCCGTCATCGGTGAATCTTACGAAATCGCCCATTCGGTAATAGGTGTCGTCTCCGACCCTGATGTAGGCGTGCGCCGTTTCCTCGGGCTTTTTCCAATAGCTCTTGATCGTGTACACCGAGGTCACGGCGAGTTCCCCGACATCTTCTTTGTCAACGGGCTCCATTGTCTCGGGATCGATGATCAGGCATTTTCTCGACCTAAGAGGCAGGCCCACGGTCTTGGCGCTGGGCTTTTTATCCAGCGGGCTGTATGCCACATGGCCCACCTCGGTGGAGCCGTAAACCTGGTAGATGGGTCGCTCGAACTTCTCCTGCCATTTGTTGTACACCTCACCTGGGAGGACATCGCCGCCGCAGTAGCAGTATTGCAGGGAACCAAGGTCGTACTGATCGACTCGGTCGTTCTCCAGGATCATCCGGTAGAGCATCGGCACGCCGAGCAGCCAGCGAACTTTGTATTTCCGGATCGCCTCCAGGATCGGATCCACCTCCGGAACCGGCATCAGGATCATGGTGTTCCCCTGATTGAGGGCGGTCGCCAGCGCGAAGCCCTTGGCCATGATATGGAAAAGGGGGTTCACCATGATCATAGCGTCCTCGCCCGCAAAGATGTACCCCTTCAGGACGTTCTCCATGATATCCTTGACATAGGAAACCTCGCCCATATGGTTGCCGGCCACCCCCTTGGGGAAGCCGGTCGTGCCTCCGGTATACATGATATAGGCGAGATCCCGCCACGGATCGATGTCGATGGTGGGCGCCTGACATCCGTTTTTTAAGATATCCTTGAAATACAGAACCTCCTTGCCCTTTTTGAGCTTTCCCCTGGGCAATTTATCCATCATATGGCCGACAACCTTTTTCCAAAGGGGGATCATGTCCGCGAGGTTCGTGACGATCACCCTTTTGAGGTTCGTCTTGCCGATCACCTCGTGGATATACATGAAGTTGGTATCGAGGCAGATGGCGGTCTCTACCTCCGCGTCGTTGATGATGTATTCGATCTCGTGGGAGGTATAGATCGGCGAAACCGGCACCACGACCCCGCCGATTTTATTGACGGCAAAATTCGCGATGATCCACTGGGGGCAGTTCGGGATAAAGAGCATGACCTTCTCTTTGGTCTTTACTCCGGCATTCAGAAGCCCCGCGGCGAACCGCTCCACAAGCTCGTGCAAAAAGGCGTAGCTGAACTTCTCCCCGAGATAGACGATAGCCGTGTTGCCGGGATATTTCCTGCATGCCTCGTCGAACTGGGTGAACGTGCATTCGTTATGGTAGAGTTCCATAAGGGAGTCTCAAATTCCAAAATAGGCCGATTTCACATCGGGATTGTCGAGCAGTTCCTCTTTTGTTCCCTCCAGGATGCTGGAGCCGTTTTCGATGATATAGCCCCGGTCGATGATCGGAATCACGGGCCGCGCATACTGCTCGGAGACGATGATGGTGATGCCCCGGGTGTTTCGGATCTCCTTGATCGCCTCGATCACGATCCTTTGATAGACCGGGCTCAATCCCAGCAGGGGTTCGTCGAGAAGGAGCACCTTCGGATTGGCCATCAGCGCCCGGCCGATGGCCAGCATCTGCTGCTCGCCGCCGCTCAGGAAACCGCCTTGCCTCCCCAGGAACTCATGGAGCCGCGGGAAGACGCCCAGCACGTATTCCAGATTCTTTTTCCGCTCCCGGATGCCGGTGAGATAAGAGCCGATCTTTAAATTCTCAAGGACGCTGCTCTCCGGGAATATCCGTCTTCGTTCCGGACACAGCACGATGCCAAGCTTGGCCCTGGCATGGGCCGGGAGCGTAGCGATGTCCCGCCCTTCAAAGGTGAGGGCGCCGAAGAGCGTTATCCTCTCCCCGCCCCTCATCTCCTCCTTTTTTTTGATATCCAGCATGATGCCGGCCAGGGTGTACATGAGGGTGCTCTTGCCCGCGCTGTTGGAGCCGAAAACCCCGATGACCGACCCGGTTTCGGCAATGATGCTGACATTGTTCAGGGCCAGCATGTTTTCGTAGAACACCATCAGTTCTTTGGCTTCCAGCATGCCTACACCTCTTCGCTGCCCAGGTACGCCTCTTTGACGCGGGGATCCGCGATGACTTCCCTATAATGGCCTTCGGCGATCTTTTCGCCGAACTGCAGAGCCATGACCCGATCCGCCACCTTGAAGAGCTCCTTCAACCGGTGTTCGACCATGATCAGCGTGATGCCTTCCGTTTTCAGCTTTTCGATGAGGGGCACCATGCCGGCCACCTCGCTGGCACTAAGTCCCGAAAACACCTCGTCACAGAAGATGATCTCCGGCCGCAGCGCGATGCAGCGGGCAAGTTCGAGTCTTTTCAAATAGCCGGTCGGCAGCGTGGAGGCCATCTTGTAGGGGACGCGCGAATCCCGCTCGAAGCCGATCTCTTCCAGGATATCGACCGCAACCGTGTCCCGATCCCCGTGCCTGCCGCCGCCTCTCCACCCTCCGATGGCCCGGGCGCGGGGCGACCAGAGCGGGATGATGAGATTCTTGTATGCGGGGAGCGAGTAGTAGGGGCGCATCACCTGAAAGGTCCGGGCGATTCCGGCACGGGCTATTTTATGGGGCGGCCAGCCCCTGATGTTCGTTCCCCGGAAATACACCTTTCCCGCTTCCGGCTTGATGAAGCCGGTGATGCAGTTGATCAGGGTGGTCTTGCCGGACCCGTTGGGGCCGATGATCCCGAAGATTTCACCCTGCTTGACGTTAAAGCCGACGGACATCAGCGCCTTCACACCGCCGAACGACTTGCTGATGTCCTCAACGACGAGAATGCTCATATCTTCGCCCATCTTTCGAACTGATCATATTTCCTGGCGAAATAGGTCAAGAGGCCCTCGCTCCTGAAAACGATGAAGCCCGTCAGGATGAGGCAATAAATCACGATCCTGAAGGTGCCGAAAAATCTCAGAAACTCGGAGAGTGGAACGAGGATGAAGGTGCCCAGGACCGCCCCCATCATCGATCCCCCGCCGCCGATGGTCACCGCCGCGATCGGAATGATGGAAAAATCGAGCGCGAAGAGCGAAAGCCCCGCCCACATGTAAAGATGGGCCAGATAGGCGCCCCCCAAGCAACCGATGAAGGACGCGATAAAGACGGCCAGCGCCCTCAGATGCGACACATTGACGCCCGAAGCCCTCACGGACTGGTCATTGTCCTTGACACCCCGGAGGACAAGACCGATATCCTCATCCATCAACCTTCGCAGGCCGAACAGAAAAACCAGCAGCAGCATGATGATCACGTAGTTTTCCAGATATGGATTGGGAAAGCTGTCGAGCCCGGTGATCCCGTTGGTCCCCCCAAGGATGTTCAAGGCCTCGATGATTCTGGTGAAAAGCAGGGGGTACATAAGGGTGACAATCGCGAAATATACCCCCCGCAAAGCAAGGCAGGGCAAGAGCAGGACCGTGCATATCAGCGCCCCGGAAAGGCCCGCGAACGGGATGGCAAGGTATATGGGGAAATGCAGCGTGACATTGAAAATGGCGGTCATGTAACCGCCCACCCCGATAAACATCGCCCCCCCGAGACAGACCAGCCCGACCACATTTGCCAGAAAGTCAAAGGATATGGCGAGGAGGCCATAGACGCACATGATATTGATGACCCGCTTCCAGTAGGGCGCCATTTCCAGAACGAGCGGCAGTAAAAGAAGACCTAAGATCAGCAGTACCCGCGGGCCGGCGACATAGAGCATCTCCTTGGGCGAAGAGACGCAATATATCCCTTCGCTTCTGACCTTGATGCCCCTGTCTATCCTCTCTTTTCTCCGGACTTCCATTGCTATACCCTTTCCTCCAGCTCTTTTTGCCTGCCCAGGATGCCGGACGGCTTGATCAGAAGCGTGATGATGATCGCCAAAAGCGCGATAACCATCTGGAAGTGCGTGGAAAGAAATTTCTCCGTCAGGATCTGGGCGAATCCGATGAGGAAAGAGGCGATGATGGCGCCCGGCCAGCTCCCCAGACCGCCGATGACACTCACGGCGACGGAAAATACCAGCACGCTGTACCCCGCTTCCACGACGATGTTTCCCAGAGGAAGGATAAGGGTCGCCGACAGCCCCGCCAGCGATGAACCGATTGCGAAAGCGACGATCGCCATCCGGTCCGAATCGATCCCCAGCATCATGGCGGCCCTTTCATCCTGGGCGATTCCGCGCAGCGCCAAGCCGTTCCTGGTCAGATGGACAAAGAGGTATAGGATCGCAAAAACGGCAAAACCGACCACGACCACCAGGAGCCGCTGATCATCCACATTCACCCCCAGGATCTCCCTGGAACCGGAGGCGAAGGACGGCAGCGTGAACGTCGAGCCCCGCAGACCGCCCCACCGCAGCCCCTCGACGATCGCCAGACCGATCGCATAGGTCGCGATGATCTCCGATATCTCCATCCCCCTGATCCGGATGAGGATCAGGCGGTAGATCATGGCGCCGATGAAGCTGGTCAGCGCGATCCCGACCAGGATGGAGAGGGGATAGTTTAACCCCAGGCTGTTCAGAAACAACCAGACGAAATACCCCGTCGTGATGTACAGGGCGCCGTGGGCGAAGTTGGGCAGCCTGCTGATGCTGTACACCAGCGTAAACCCCAGGGATAACAGCGAAAGGGTAATGCTGTTGATGATACCGTAGACAAGGATGTCCATGGCTGCCCCGTTATTTCATCCAGGGCGGCAGCAATATCTTGGCCTCTGCGACTTTGGGGGGGAAGACCTGCACCCGCTTTCCTTTCTGCCACTGGATAATTCCGGTCACCGCCCCCAGTTTCGGGTCATCGGAGGGGATAATCTGATGGGTCTTTTTATCGAAGCTTATCCGTCCGTATACGCCCATGATATTGACATCTTCAAGCGCCTTTATGACGGCATCGGCATCGGTGGTGCCGGCCTTCTCGATGGCTTCCTTGAGTGTGTAGACCGCCATGTAGCTCGACGAGGTTCCGTATCCCTCCGGCTCCAATCCCCACCGCTTTTCGTAGGCGGCGGCAAACTTCATAGTCCAGGGGGTGATCTTCGCCGGCGCATTCCCGCCGTTCACCAGGTTGACGATGAGATATTCGCCTTTCCCTTCCGTGGCCTTCCAGAATCCCGGCTGTTCGGCGGCATTCACAAATCCCATCGGCAGCGCCCTGAGCTTCATGCCGCTCCACTGTTTCAGAAGAATCGCGCTTTCCGGCATGTCCATCCACAGGAAAATGATGTCCGCCTGTTTCTTTGCCACATCGTTCAATGCGAGCGAGTAATCCGTTGTGCCCGTGGGAAAGATCTTCATATCGACAACTTCCCAGCCGCTTGCGGACAGCATCTTTTTCATCGCTTCGCCGCCGCCCCGCGCATGCGCCACATCCTGGACCATGATATAGACCTTGTTGAAGCCGTGGCCTTTCTTGATGTCCGAAAGGAGAGTGACAAACTCATTGGCCATGACAATCACATGGCTGGTGATTCTAAAACAGTACTTGTACTTATCGTAATTTTCCGCAACTTTTGCATGGTAGGCGGGAGTCAGGGCGCCGGTCGTCAGGATGCTTACTTTCTTGTATTTGTGCAACAGATCCATTGCCGCCAGGGCCGCTTCGGAACGGACAGGGCCGCCGACGATAAAATCGGCTTTCTTGTCCAGGATGAGTTTCTCCAAACCCAGCAGGGCATCGCTGACCGGCACGCCCGGCTCCAGATCGCGGGTATCGATCACTTCGACGCTGAAGGGATGGTTCTTCCCGCCGACCTTCACACCGCCCGCAGCATTGATTTCCTCGACCGCCAGTTTGATGCCCCTCTCCGCATCCCATCCGTAAAGGAACGCGGTGGCCAGCGGAGCACCGATGACAATCGGCTTTTCCGCCGCCGGCGCGATGCCCGTAAAGCCCATAAGAAGAACAACGACGGCAACAACCCCAACGCTTACCCCGAATCTCTTTCTCATTTTCCCCTCCTTTTGAATGTGTGAAGGCCCCGGCAACGACAGCGCACAATGTCTCCGTTGGCCCAACCCCTCAAACAATGGTTCCCTTCATATCATAAGTGTCGAGCAAACAACACCAGGGATTTTTCTCGTCATATTTTTCTTGACACGTAGTTACGATATAGCTATATTGTGTCTATATTGAAATGCACGTCGTTGATAATATTCATTGATTGATCATATAGCATGCCGCTGATTCATGTCATCTAAAAAGGGGAAAGCAAATGAGGTACGCAGAGACTGGGTTCAATTTAGAGATTGATCTATCCCGGGGAAGCATCGAGAGGGTGGAGACCGACCCCAAATTGACCGAACTTCATCTGGGGGGCTTGGGTACCAACGCCAAGATACTATGGGAACGGGTTCCCCCCGACACCGAACCCTTTTCTCCCGATAATCTCCTTATATTCGGCACCGGTCTGCTTTGCGGCACGCCCGCTCCCGGCGCCAATCGCACCATTGTGACCACCTATTCCCCCCAGACTCTGCTGATGGCCTATTCGATGATGGGGGGGTTCTGGGCACCGGAGTTGAAATACGCCGGTTACGACAAGGTCATCTTTCGCGGGAAGTCTCCCAAACTGATTTACGTATGGATACACAACGACAAGGTGGAAATACGCGATGCCGCCCATCTGCAGGGAAAGGGCGCCGTCGAAACCCAGGAACTTATCCGGCAGGAATTGAAGGAGCCGAACGCCCAGGTGGCCGCTATCGGCCTGGCCGGTGAAAACAGGGTTTATACGGCCTCGATCGAGCAGGGCAGGTCCAGCGCCAGCCGGCAGGGAATCGGCGCCGTGATGGGAGACAAGGGGATAAAGGCTATCGCCGTGCGCGGTACAAAGGACATCCATCTCGCCCGGCCGGAAGAATTCATGAAGCTTTGCAGCGAAGTGATGCAGTATATCAAAGACCGGGAGGATAAGCCGGTTCCCGGGGTGATGCCCATTTTGGCCGGGCTTGGGTCGCCCCAGGAAATGCTGCACATCGACGAGAAGTGGCACACCGAGAATTTCTCCTGGGGAAACTCCCGCGTGCGCAGAAAGGATTTCTGGACCAAGGAAGTGGAAGAAAAATGGAGGGAGGCCCAGTTAAACGCGCGGACGCGGCTGATAAGCTGCTATAATTGCCCGATGAAATGCGGGGCGATCATCTCCCTTCCGGGGATGTCAACCTACATGATGAAATGCTTTACCAAGCTGACCTACACCATGGCGGCCTTCGTCGACGATCTGGATTTCGGTTTCAGAATCGCGCAGCGGGCGACGGAATACGGGGTGGACGGATTCTCGACCCCGCAAATCATGGCCTTTGCCTTTGAGCTCAAGGAAGCCGGTATTTTGACCGACGAAGACTTTGCCGGGTGTCCGTCCGACAACGAGGGAAAGTTCTACTGGTTGCTGGACAGGATTGTTCGGCGGGAGGGGATCGGCGATGTTCTGGCCAACGGCACCCATTGGGCGGCCAAGCAGATCGGCAAGGGCGCAGAGGAATACGCCCACAACAACATCAAGAAGCACGAGCAACTGCCGCTCAAGCTGGGAATGCTGAACCCTGTGTATTTCCTCATGTACTGCACCGGCGAGAAGGCGAACATCACCCAGATCGAAGGGCAGTTCCCCCAGTCGCCGTTCCTCACCATGGAGGAGAGGGAGGACTTTGTCAAGGATTGGATCCATGTCCCCGATGAAAAGTTCAAGCAGTATCTTCTGGATTGGGAAATACGCGGGGAACGCTCCAACCCCAATTACCCGACTGTCGAAATGTCCATAGACATCGTCGACTGGCAGGAGATGATGCACTACATCGATGACGCCCTCGGGATGTGCGCGGGTTTGTCGTCGTTCCCCCTGAAACCCCCCTACCATATCCACAATTATCCGCATTTCATCTCGGCGGCGACCGGGCTCGATATGGATGAAGCGGGACTGACGCAGGTATACAACCGGAACCGCAACCTGATCAGGGCCATCAACGTGAGAAGGGGCTTGAGGCGGGCCGATGAGAAACCGCCCGAGGATCATTGGAGGAAAAGATTTCCCGAGCTCGAAGAGAAACTCTTGGACGGGTACTACAAATTTAAGGGATGGGACAACGAGGGTATTCCTACTCAAGAGACCCTGCATGCTTTAGATTTGGGTTTCGTCGCCGAAGACTTGGTACAGAGAGGGATAATAAAAAATGGGTAAAGTGACGAAAAAAGTCAGGTCGATAAAGATCGACGTCGACAAGTGCAATGGCTGCCGGGCCTGCGAGATGATCTGCTCCGCCTTTCACGCCAACCCGAAATACAGCAGCAATAATCCCGAACGGTCCCGTATCCGGCTGATTCGTCATCCCATAAAGGACGTATACCTGCCCGTATACGCGGGCGAGTACGCCGGGGCCGAATGCGCGGGCAGGGACAAATATGTGATCGACGGCAAGGAATACGGCGAATGCGCCTTCTGCCGGGCCTCCTGCTCATCCAGGAAGCTTTTCAAAGAACCGGACTCCGGTCTCCCGCTGAAATGCGATATGTGCGAAGGCGAAGAAGAACCCCTGTGCGTGAAGTGGTGCATCAACGACGCCCTGGTGTGCGAAGAGCGGGAGGAGGAGGTCGAAGAAGCGGAAGAAGCAAAACCCGGGGACATGGAGATCGGCCTGGAGGCCCTGGCGGACAAGTACGGACTGCAGAAGATCATGGAGACCGTCGCCCGGATGTCCAAGAAGGATTAGCCGCGGCAAAACAATAAGGAATCGTAAAAGTGGAAACGGTAGCCCCCTATAAAGAGATCATCGACGTCATCAAAGCCAGCGGCGGAGACGCCTTCAAGCGGTGCTTCCAGTGCGGCCTGTGCGACGTGGTCTGCCCCTGGAACAGGGTGACCTCCTTCAGCATGCGCAAGCTGGTCCGGGAGGCCACCTTCGGGCTGACCGATATCGAAAGCGAGGAGATGTGGCGCTGCACGACCTGCGGGAGATGCCCCCAGCAGTGCCCGAGGGACGTGAAGCAGATCGAATCGGGCGTGGCGCTGCGCAGGATCGCCACCGAGTACGGGGTGTTTCCCGGTTCGGTCAAGCCGATCCGCACGATCAGCGGCAGCCTCGTCGGCGAGGGGAACCCCTTGAACGAAGAGCGGAAGAAGAGGGCGGACTGGGCGGCCGACCTTTCCGTGAAGACCTTCACCGAGGGGATGGAGATTCTCTATTTCCCCTGCTGCTACCTCAGCTACGATTCGAGATTGAAAAAGGTCGCCCGATCCACGGCCGGTCTCCTCAAGCGGGCCGGGGTGGATTTCGGGATACTCGGCACCCTCGAGAACTGCTGCGGCGAGTCGATCCGCAAGGCGGGCGACGAGGAGGTGTTCAAACGCCTGGCCAAGGAAAACATCAAGACCTTCATCGACCAGGGGGTGAAGAAAATCCTCGTCTCCTCCCCCCATTGCTACCAGACCTTCAAGAACGAGTATCCCGAATTCCGGGTGAACTTCGAGGTGGTGCACATCTCCCAGTACCTGGCACGGCTCATCGAGCAGGGGAGGCTCGAATTCACAAAGGAGTATGGGAAAAAGGTGACGTGGCACGACCCCTGCTACCTGGGACGGCACAACGGCATATTCGACGAGCCCCGGAAGGTGCTCGAAAGGATCCCGGGCCTCGAGCTCGGCGAGATGGCGGAGTCGCGCGCGGATAGCCTCTGCTGCGGAGGCGGAGGGGGCAGGATCTGGATGGAAACGCCCAAAGGGGAGAGATTCTCCGACCTCCGGATCGGGCAGGCAGTCGCCGACGGGGCCGGCGTGCTCGCCACGTCCTGCCCCTATTGCATCACCAATTTCGAGGACAGCAGGTTGACCCAGGGGCATGGTGAATCGATAGAGATCAAGGACATCACAGAGATAGTCAGCGAAGTCATTTAACGACGTCGCAATAAACTTATAAGAAGGTCGTAATAAATAGGACGGCTTCGTAAAAAGGCCGCAGGCAAGGCGCGCGAATCCAGAGGAGTGAGGCGTACTTTTGGCGTACGCCGCAACGACGAAGGATGAAGCGTAACGCAGCATCCGGGCTTTTTTCGAAGTCGTGATGAAGAAAACCGATGAGGTGACAGAGCGTGGAAAAAGGGCAGATCGAACAGCTTTGCAGAAGTTTCACCAGCAGCGATTTTGGGGACGTTTTGGTGGTCGGCGGCGGGATCAGCGGCATTCAGGCCGCGCTCGATCTCGGCACCGCGGGGTTCAAGGTCTACCTGGTCGACAAGGCGCCGTCCATCGGCGGGCATATGGCCCAGCTCGACAAGACCTTCCCCACGAACGACTGCTCGATGTGAATTCTCTCGCCCAAACTGGTCGAGGTCGGCCGGCACCCCAACATCGAGATCCTGACCTACACTGAAATTGACAGTGTGGAGGGAAAAGCAGGGGACTTCAAAGTCACCCTGATCAGAAAACCGCGTTACATTTTGGAGGACAAATGCACGGGCTGCACCACCTGCGTGGAGTACTGCCCGGTCAAGGTCCCCGATCCCTTCAACCAGGACATATCGAACAACAAAGCGGTCCATATCTATTTTGCCCAGGCCATTCCGCTCGTCACCTACATCGACGAGAGCTGCATCTACCTCAAGGAGAAGAAGTGCCGCATCTGCGAGGGGGTCTGCAAGAACAACGCCATCGACTTCGATCAGACGCC
>Ga0233425_10003118_pt1 | contig 30957 bp, 26 predicted proteins | sample Watercolumn_Towu_2_FD_181712 | JGI IMG/M metagenome (GOLD analysis project Ga0233425, IMG submission 181712) | Freshwater microbial communities from Lake Towuti, South Sulawesi, Indonesia - Watercolumn_Towuti2014_140_MG | ecosystem: Environmental > Aquatic > Freshwater > Lake | place...
ACGAAGCGCATGCCGTCGGCCGAGGCTACGTCGCCGCCGCCCCAAGCGCGCGCCAGCGCGATGTGATTCTGCGACGCGACCAGCACGGCGTTGCAGGCAATCAGCGTTTGGTCGCGCACGTAGTTCTGATCGACCCACATCAGTCGGTCGCGCTTGAGCGCCGGGGTGTCCTGCCGCACGAGCGGTTCCGGACCGGTATTGCAGGCTTCGGCCATCAACACCGCGCATAGGCTGGTGGCCAGATCAGCCGCGCGCGCTGTGCGCTCGGTCAGGTGCGTGAACGCCTCCATGCAGCCGGTGCGCCCAGCGACTTCCAGCAGGATTTCCGGCAAATCGACGCGAGGCATGCGCGCCTTGATATCGTTGCGTAGCGCGATCAGCGAGGGTGGCTCTTCCAGCGCTTCCAACGGGCTGAGCACCAGTTCGGTCTTGTCGCCGACCGTCTCGAAGCGCGCTGCGTCGTTCTCGGGCAGGCGCGCGGCGACGCGTCGGTAGGTCTCGTCGAGTTCGCGCGTGAGCGCCGCCAGCGTTTCCTCAGGTTGCGCCGTCAGGCCAAGCGAGCGGCAGACGATAGGTCGCGCCGCTTCCCATTCGGCACCGGCCAGCAGACCCGCTCGCGGGTCTGCGTAGCGCCAACTCGGGCTGACGAACACGTCGCGGCGGCGGATCGCGCTGCGCAGCTTGTCGAGCGCGCAGAAGGAATAGGCGGTAGCGTCGATCCGGCCATCCTCCTGCACGACATGACGCTGCCACGCTTTGCCGACGATAGCGGTGGGTGGATCGTAGTCGGGCTTCTCGTGCAGCCATTGCAACGCCAGCGCCAAGGGCTGCGCGGCCGGGTTGGCGTCGAAGCGGATGACGCGCAGCAGCGTCGGCAGAAACCGCGTCACGGTGCCCTTCCTGGCCTCCAGTTCGGAATAGAACACGTCATTGGGCGGGCGCACCAGGCCGCGAACTTCGTCAAGCGCCTGGGCCAGTTCATCGCGTCCAATGGCGGCGTAGACACGTTCACGCAGTTCACCATCCGGCAGGCCGGGATCGAGCAGCATCCGACATGCCGCGGCCAGCGTCGAGGCAGCCCGATCCAGATCCTTGATCGTGCGCTGCCTGATCTTGCGGTCTTCCTTTTCGGCCTTGGTGAACAGCTCGCGCAGCAGCAGGTCGAGCACATCAAGGGCGTCATCCTGGGCGCTGGCTTCCAGACAGTGCACGAACGCCACCAGCGTGGCGATGCGCCGCCCCTCCGGCAGCCGGGCCACGGCGGATACCTTGACAGTGCTGGCAAAGCGGGCGAGCGCCGCGATCCGACTCGGCGGCACATGGGTGCCGGGCAGCTTGATGCCCAAGCCGCGCACGGTCTCGATGCGCAGCAAGGCCAGCACGAGCGCCGGAGCGCTGACACGCACCGGCCCCTTGCGCAACCGATCCAGCCAGGATTGGCGGCTTCCCTCGACCGGTTTGAGCAGGTCATCGAGGCGCTGCCGCTGTTCGTCCGTCACGCCGCGCGCGAGCAGATGCCACAGGCGCGACTCCATGCGCGAGCGTATCTCGGCGATGAAACGTTCGAGCACGGTGACACCGGGCAGCAGCACCTTGTGGCCGACCAGCCAGCCGTTGGCGTAGTCGAACAGCGCACTGGGGCGGTCGGTGCCCGTCCAGCACAAGGCGCACAGCCAGCGACCGAGACGGAACTGCACGCCACGTTCGACGAACTCGCGGTAGCCATAGCGGGCGCGAATCTCCGTGGTGTGCTGCCAGCGTTGCCGAGTCGTTCGGTAGGCGTTGGCGCAGTCGGATGGATCAGCGATGCCAAGCTGCGACGACAGCGTATGTAGCACCGGGCTTGGCACTGCGGTAGGGTCTTCCAGAAAGGTGCCGAGAAACCGTGCCGTGGTGAGTTGCAGCGCGTAACCGAGGCGGCTGCTATCGCGCCGCTTGGTGGCGATCCACTCGCGGTCATCGTCATCGAGGTGGAAGTAGCGCGCCAGTTCTTCGCTGGAAAGCACGTCTGGATACCGTCCGTAGCGTTCCCGTTGCGTGGTGGACAGGAAGCTGACCGGCATGGCGTCAAAGCGCCTCGGCGCAGAAGGTGGCCGGCGTGACAATACGCGTGCGGCCGATGCTGCTGCGTTGCAGCAGTCCGGCGCGGTGGTCGCCTGTCACTAGGTAATCGGCCTCGCCGGGAAGTGCCATTGCGAGCAAGAAGGCATCGTTCGGATCGTTGACCTCGATGCCTTCCGGCAAAGGGGACAGCGCATCCAGCATGATCGATCGCCGCATGTTGTTGACCATCGTGCCGACGCGGTGCGGCTGAAGCACATCCTTGAACTTTGCGTAGCGGCTTGCGCGGCGAAGTTCGTCAATTTGCGCGGCCGAAGTCACCAGATCGAAACGATCCTTCTGCCACGCACGATAGATGGTGTCCGGGTAGCCGTGCGGCGACAGCAACGCACTGAGCAGCACGTTGGTGTCGAGGACGACCCGCATCAGTGCTCACGCGCCCATTGCACGGCTTCGTTCACGATGGCGGTCAAATCGGCCTCGCTCACGTTGCCGTTCGCCGCTTTGGCCTCTTCAACGGTACGCTCGAAGATGTAGGTGCGCACCGCCTGTTCGATGAAGCGCGACAAGTCGCCCTTGCGACCGCCACCTTGCGATGCAAGAAACATGCGGACGGACTGATCCGTGTCGGATGACACGGCGATGTTCCAGCGCACGGTATTCATGATGTTCTCCAAAGTGTTTTCCCACATAGGTGTTTATACACTTCATTCGATACGCTTGCAATGTTCGATAAAACGGTCGTTTCGTCGAACTCTAGCGATCCAATCGGCGCGGCCTGTCCGCAGGACAACTAGCAGTCTATAAAAGTGGTTCGCACAATCAAAGTTCGATATCATCCGAAATCAACGAGTAAAGCGGAATGCACGGATGAAAATCGGTTATGCGCGCGTTTCCACGCGCGAACAGAATCCGGCCTTGCAGGTGGACGCTCTTAAGGCGGCCGGCTGCGAACGCATCTATCAGGACGTGGCGAGCGGCGCGAAGACCGCACGCCCAGCGCTCGATGAACTGCTAGGCCACTTGCGCGCTGGTGACGTGCTGGTGATCTGGAAACTCGACCGAATGGGCCGCTCGCTCAAGCACCTGGTCGAGCTGGTCGGCAACTTGATCGAACGCAAAGTCGGCCTGCTCAGCCTGAACGATCCCATTGACACCACCAGCGCACAGGGACGGTTCGTGTTCAACCTGTTCGCTACGCTCGCCGAGTTCGAGCGCGAGTTAATCCGCGAGCGCACGCAAGCTGGGCTGAAGGCCGCGCGGTCACGCGGCCGGGTCGGCGGGCGGCCCAAGGGCTTGTCGCCACAGGCCGAAGCGACGGCGCTGGCGGCCGAGACCCTGTACCGCGAGCGCAGGCTGTCGGTCGCTGCCATCGCGCAGAAGCTACACCTGTCCAAGAGCACGCTGTATAGCTACCTGCGGCATCGTGGGGTCGAGATCGGGCCATACAAGAAACCGGCACAGCAGCCGTCACGCGCATCTACCGCCGAGAGCGGTAATGCCGATCAGACGAGGATTGCCATCATCCTGCTGACGCTGCGGATCGAGAACAACAGCAAGTTCGTGCGCGGCAAAAAACGAACGATTGAGCACGTCGAGAGCTTTTACCTTGACCAATACGACGCCACGCGGCGTCCGAACGGCGAATATGAGCTGAAGGTGCCCTACGATACCGACGAAGAACTGGATGAAGCCGTGAACGAGTTGCTGACAGACATCGCTAGCGGCGCGGACGACCGCCACTGTTTCTCGGAGAGCGAGGCCCGCATGGAAGGAACAGACCGGCACTGGTGAAGGCTTAACTGACTTCCCTGTTCCATTGCTCCCCGAACCCCGTTTTGTACGGGAAGCGGCGGCCGACGTATGCCTCGGCATCGGATCCGGCGATCACGTAGACGGTTTCATCCCGGTCTTGCAAGGGGCGCACCACGTCTTTCACATACCCCTTGCGGTCGTCGAGAAACGGCCGGATCACGTCCTCGCCGGCCGGACACACCGCCATGCAATAGGCCGCCTTGTAGTTCGCGCCGAAGGAAAGGCTTTGCCAGACAGAAACCGTTTCGGCATCGCTCACCTTTTTGCGATACGTCTCCGCGTTGGCGCTGTCGGCGACGGCGCCCACCCAGTCGGTGAATCCACCCATGAACTCGCGATAGTTGTGGGTGTAGCAGGCCGAGAAATTGAACTGCCCATCGCTGCCGATGGCGCCCACCGGGCAAGCGGCGACACAGAGTTTGCATTCCAGACAGGGGTTGTAATCGATGGGCCGCGACTCCTCGTCGACCGGCGCATCGAGGATGACGGTTCCGAGCAGGATGAAGTTGCCGAAACGGGGATGGATGATGTTGCGATGGATGCCCATCCGTCCCAGCCCTGCCGCAACGGCGACCGGCTTGTGGGAGACCACCCACATCTTGTTGGGCCAGCGATCGGCCTCCATCGGAAATCCCATCGCGCCGCCATTGATGGCGCGAATGCCTTTGTGCTCCAGGGTCGTGACGATACGCCGGGCTACCTCATTGACTTCGTCGCCGGCATGATGAAATTCCAGGTTGGCGATCGACCGCGCAGGACTGCGCACGTTCTCCCGGTTCATCCGGCATACGAAACTCAGCAGGGTTTTCGCGCGGGGAAAAACCCGCAGGATGTCGGCTCTTTGATCCTGAATTTCGCCTCGCCCCAGCCCGACGAAACCGACCTCTTCGGCCCCGGCTTGTTGGGCCACAATCCGCAGCCAGGCGGCGTCGAGCAAGTGGTTTGCGGGGCTGCCAACCTCGGCCGGCGGCCGCTGGCGAACACGGATGACGGTGGGGTGCTCTTCCAGGGAGTTCATACGCTCACCACTATGTAGATACACGGTTTCAGTGAAAAAATTTGAGCAATTCCGGGGCTTCAAGGACGATTCAGCAGCCTTGCCGTTGCTCGGCAGCCAGCGGAGCGAGGAATCTTCTCCGTCGACTCAGCCCATCGACGACAGAAACAGCGGGCTCGACCGCAGATGCAGGAAAACGTCGTCGATACCAACCGAATGATGGGTTATGGCGCATGTTCATGCCCTCATCGTGTATATACACTTATAGGGTGAAAAAAATTTACCTGGCCTGTGCGGTTTCGACCAGTTTCGACAGGCCTTGCATCAGCACCTGCAACTGCTCATCGCCCAATGCCGTCTTGATGCGTGATTGCGCTTGCTCCCATAGCGGATACGCTTGCGTCAGCACGGCACGTCCTTCCTCGGTAATCGCCACCATACGGGTTCTCCGATCGTCACCGGCAGTGACCGCGATCAATCGCTGCTTCGCCAGGACATCCAGATTACGCGTCAAAGTCGTACGGTCTGTGACCGCCATATCGGCCAGTTGAGTCAGCGGAAGCGGGCCGGCCATCCGAATGGCGACCAGCAGGGAAAATTGGGTGCCACGAATTCCCGTTGGACGCAGCATGTCGTCGTACAACTGGCTGACCGCACGCATGGCCTTGCGGAGGTTAAAGCCGGCGCAATCCATGCACGCGCAGAAATCCGGCTCACAATCGGACTTGTGAAAAGAGCGCATGAGCTTTTTCGGGGCCTCTAAATGGGTTGGATAAAGTGTATATGCACATTGATGTTGATGTCAATAGGCAGCCCGGCGTCGTCCCAAGCCACTAGCACCGAAAACAGCCGACTTACCCGGACCAGATTCCCTGGTTGGCCACGGGCGGTCCGAGAATTCCATCCCAAGGCTGCCAAGTCGACGCGAGCCGGGCGTTGGGGTGGAACACCAGTTCGTGGATCACGCCGGGCATGCGTTCTTTGATGGCCTCGATGCGTGCCAGGTCGGCGCCTTCGAACACTACGTCCACGCCACGATGGCGCCACACCTCGACGTAGTAGTAATAGCCCAGCACCTGGCGCTGAAAAACGAAGTCGTCCCGCGCGGATACGGCCTCCAGCAGCGGTATCAGGTCCATCCGCCGGCGCTCCGAGTAGCGGGTGACGGCGTTGGGACGCACGGTCGCCGGGTCGGTCTTCATGAGCTGGCGGAACACCACGTTGTCGACCCCCACGCTGCGCGCGAATTCCAGGTATCCCAGCATATCCTCCAGATCGTCGACGGCTCCGTCCACCAGGACGCAGGACAGTCGTATCCGTGTGCCGCCGCGCCGCGCGCGATCGGTGATCTCGCGCAGGGCCGGGGCATCGGGTGATGCGGGATAGCCCATCAGCCTGGCGTTGACGCGGTCGTCCCAGTGGGCGCGGCTGATGTTGAGATGGGCGACGCCGGTGGCCGTCAGCCAATCCACCAGCGGACGGCCTTCGCGGCTATCCAGGAGCCCCGAGCCGTTGGTGGTGACGGTGAGCTTGCGGGCACCCCGGCTTCGCAAAGTGCGCAGGATGCGGGGCAGGCGCGGATCCCGGCTCGGCTCGCCGCCGGTGATCGAGACGCTGGGGTTCAGCAGCCGCAGGGCTTCCAGCACGGCGTCCAACGCCGCGAAATAGCGCGCGTCGTCGGTTTCCACGGTCTTCTGGGCCTCCAGGGCGGTCCCCCGCGAGGCCGGGCGGATTTCCTCCACGCAGAAGGCGCAACGGGCATTGCAGGGCTCGGCGCTGTAGATGGAGAGGTTGGCGTTGGCATAGACCGTGATCGGCCGTCCCCACAGCGGGAATTCCACTACGCGCCTGGCGGTGCTGTTAGCCTGCAGGTCGTAGGCGGCGCTCTGGCGGGCGCGCCAGTCGGGGTTGAAAGCCGGAGCCGCTTTATCGGGAAAGAGAAAGCCGCTGATCGGTGCCATGGAGCTCACGGCAGTCTCCCCATCGCCGCGGAACGGGCCAGCAGGTCGGTGCCGAACTCCCGGCCGTCCGGGTTCACCAGGCGGAAGTCGTGGCCGGCGAGGAAGGGCGCATCCCAGGCGGTTTCATCGCTCGCCATGCCGTAGCGCTGCAGGAAGAACACATTGGCGCGATCACCCAAGCCCGCCCGTTCCACCGCCTCGGCGACAGCGCGGTCGTCGTCGGCGTAGCCTCGCCGCAGCCGCACGTTGTAGACCACCTCCCTGTCTCCCCCCAGTCGCTCCAGCGTATCCCCCACCGCCAGGGCCAGTTCCAAGAGGCCGGGGTCGTGCTCCATCAGATAGTGGTTGATGGATAGCTTCACCAGCAAAGGCGCTCCTAGCCTTTCCAACCAGACCTGCAGCCGCGATCGCTTTCGGGGGAGCACCACGCCGTTGGTGCAGAGGATGAGCTTGGCGCAGCGGGGCTCATCCCTCAGGCGCGCCACGAAGCCCCAGAACGACCGGTGCACGGTCGGCTCGCCGCCTTCCAACTGGACCTCGTAGGGAACGTCGGCCGGCAGCTGCGCGGCCAATTGAGCCCAGGTGATCCAGGTCGAGCCGGCCGGAGACGACCAGGTGCTGCACCAGGGGCAGGCACGGTTGCAGTGGTTGGTCAGGGCCACATAGACCCGGTGCGGCCGGCCGGCGTGGGGATGATCCAGGGGGCTCATGGAACGCGACGGTAGGGGATCACCTTGGCGGTCTCGCCAAGAGCAGGGTCGTCCCTAATCGTAACGGACACGCCGCCGAACAGCCGGGCCAGTTGATCCCGCAGGGAGGCCAGGTCGAGACCGCGCTCCGGCACCGGCCGCAGGACCAGGGAAACGCTGCAGTCGCCCCGCTGCTCCAACTGGTGCTGCATGACCGGGAACTCCCGCAGCAGCCGGGCCACATCCACCGGATTGACCGGTTGCCCTCGGGCGTCTTCCAGCTGCACCGGCTCGCGGCCCTCCAGGTCCAGCAGGCGCGGCATGGGATCGCCGCAGGGGCAGGGGGAGTAGTCCAACCGTCCCCAGTCCCCGGTGCGGTAGCGGAACAGGGGCAGGAAGGGATTGCGGCCACCCGTGACGGTGATCTCCCCCACCCCGGACGTCAATGGTACTGAATGAAGCCCCTCCCCCCGTGGGGAGAGCGTAGCGAGGGGGGCGGAGCCGGTTGGGGTGAGGGCCGGGGCGCCTTGTGCTTGCGGCGAACTCGTTGAACCGTTAGGCGCTTCAGCCCTCACCCTGCCCTCTCCCAGAGGGAGAGGGTTCCATGTTTCAACAGCATTGACCCCGGAGGTGGGCTGACCGTACTCGTCCAGGGTTTCCAGGTGCACGTCGTGGGGCAGCCAGTGGTAGCCGTGTCCCAGCGGGCAGGCATAGGCCAGGGGGCCGGTCTCGGTCAGGGAGTACCAATCGATCACCGGGCAGCCGTAAGCGGCCTGCAGCAGCTCCTTCAGGGCCGGGCTCATGGCCACGGCCGTGGTGAGCAGGGCGTGCGGCCGGGCACGGAGGCCGGAACGCTGCATGGCCGCGAAGGATAGCGGGTCGCCGGCCAGGAACTGGGGGGCGAAGGCGTCGAAATAGGCCTGGGGGTCACCGGTTTCCCGCCAGCGGTCGGGGTGCAGGTTGAGCTTGGCAAAGCCGGCGCCGTTCCAATAGCTGAAGCTGGCGGGATAGGAGACAGTACGGGTCTGGTGGCCCACCAGGAAATGGGAGACCCGCTCCGGACCCAGTTCCAGGCGCACCCCCCAGCGCTCCAGTGCGTATTGGATGAGGGGCAGGTAGCCGTTCACCGCCACCGGGTCGCTGGGCACCCGCAGGGCGTGGCCGGTGCTGCCGGCGGTGCGGTAGACGATCATCCGCCCCAGCTCCGCGTCATCCGGCACCAGCAGCTCGGCATGGCGGGCCAGGTCTTCCCGCGAGGTGGTGGGGAGGCTCTCCCATGCATCTTCGACATCGCGCTCGCCCACCAGGCGGCGCAGCAGCGGCGTGGCGGCCACCCGGTCCCTGGCCCAAGCCAGGATGGCCGGGGCCGGCCGGGTGCCGCGGGGTCCCCGCTGCGTGGCCAAGTCGGCGGCATAGCGGCGCACCCGATCTCCGTCCGCCGCGGTCAGGCGGTCGCCGGCTCCCTGGTACCAGCGGGGGGCGGCGGGATGAGCGAACAGGGCGCGCAGATTGGCCGCCGCGGCGTCGGTGAGGGCCGGCGAGGTGGCGATGAGGTCTTCCAGGCGGGTGACGTCGCGCAGCATGGCTACTCCCTCGACCCCTTGGCGGCGGCCTCTTCCGCCGCCTTGCGCTGCAGTTCCTCCCGCACCTTGCGCGCCCTCTCTTCTTCTCGCCGCGCTTCCATCCGGGCCAGCTGGAGCTTCTTCTTCGCAGCCGCCACCACCCGCGCCCGCGCCACGCTGGAGACGGCGCTCAAGCGGTCCTCCATCTGGCTTGCGGTCTCGCCTTCGGGCAACAGATCCAGGCCCGCCAGGCACAGGCGCACCAGTTCCTCGCGCCGGTCCTCGTCGCGCACGAAAGCTTCTGGTGCGGCGATCGCCGACAGCTCCATGAGGTCGGCGTTGAGCCAGGCCACGGCCCGCTGCCCCTGGCCGGAGGCTGATGCCGCCCGCAGGCCGGGATCGGCCAGCAGCCAGGCGCACACCAGGGCCAATGCCGAGGCGCGCCTGGATTCCTGGCCGGGGCCTCCCTCCGATTGCAGCCACGGCAGCTCCTCCGGCTTGGGCGCAGGATGGCCCAGGTCGCGCAGCACGTCGAACACCACGGCACGGATGTCCGGCGCTTCCGGTCCCGGCAGGAAGTCCGGCGGGGTCTCGGCCAGGCGGCGGGTCAGCCGGGCGATGGGGGGAGCGTTCACCGTTCGTCTCCGTAGTTGCGCCGCGCGAAGTCCCGGGCGAAGCCGACCACCCCTTCCCAGTCCGGCACGTGGGCCAGCTGCCAGCCGATGGCATTCAGCTGCCGGCAGTCCGCCACGAAGTGCTGCAGGTAGGTGGCCGGGGTGGCCAGCAGCATCGTTGCGCCGCCTTGAGCGTCCCTGGCGGCCTGCTGTGCTACCTGCCAGCCGTCCTTCTCTTTCAATGAGGAGAAGATGTCGGTATCGGTGAGGATGAGCAGATGGCACCGCCTTCCGGCGCGCAGCTTCGGCTTGACCTCGCGCAGACGCTGGATGCCGTAGCTGTAACCGGTGCCCAGGTAGTCGGTGAGCAGGTCGAGCAGGATGGACGGGTCGCGGGTGAAGCCGTCGGTGACCGCCGACTTGCCCGGTTCGCCGGAGAGGCAGGCCATGACCCGTGCCCCGGCGCGCAGGGCCGAGAGGGTGACGATGAAGCCCGCCAGCACCGCGAAGGAGGTGGAGTGCACCGGCGCCGGCATGGAACCGGAGCAGTCAATGCCCACGTAGAGGTCGATGGGCTGTTTCTGGCGGGACTGCCCCGGCGTCTCGCCCCAGACCCGCGCGACGGTGGTGACGCCGGGCACCGGGATGGGGCTGCGCACCACGCTTTCCACCCAGTCCACCTCCTCGGTGGGCCGCCCCCAGTCCCAGGTTTCCAGGCCTTCCGGCAGAGGATCGTTCACCCGTGGGAGGACCTTTTCCGGGAAGCGGATCAGATGCGGCCTCGCCCGCTCCCGGTAATAGCGGATGGCGGCTTCCTTGGCGCTCATTTTCACCCTGAGGGCGCGCAGCAGCTCCCCGTAATCGCCCATGTCCCGGTAGCGCCGGGTGGTCTTGCGGCCCGACTCCCGAGGAGAGACCGGCTGGTTGCCGGCGGCGACGGCGCGCTCGTCGTCGCCGTTCAAGGCGGGGTCCTCGGCGGGGTGCACGGCGGGCTCGCCTTCGCCATCCTGTTGTTCGGTCAAACCGTCCGGCATTTCTCTGGCAGGGCTGTGGGCGGTGTCGCCCCAGCCCCCCAGCGCGCCGCCGCCGTCTTCGCCCTGCTCCAGATAGGGCCGGCACAGGGCCGCGAAGCCGGCGGCGCCCCGCAGCCAGTCGCGGGCATAGACCCGCACCAGGCGGGCACCCAGGCGGGCATCGCCGTCCATCTCATCGGGCAGGCCGCCCCCCGTCAGCTGCCCCGGCTTAAGCCGCCAAAGCAGTTCGTAGAGGCGCAGATACAGCCGCCACAGGGTGCCGGAGCCGCCGATGCGCCCGTACAGCTCGGGAAAGCGCAGGCCGAATTCCCGCTGCAGATGATCGTTGATGAGCAGGTCGGCATAGAGGTTGGCGATCTGCGGGGCGCTTTCCTCCCGGCCCGGCAGGCCCTTGCGGGTGCGCAGCATGAGCCGGGCGTGATCGGCCAGATCCGCCGGGCACAGGATGTGGTGGCCGATCTCGTGGGCCATCACCTCCAGCGGGAAGCCCTCCAGCCCCCGCCGGGCGATCTCTTCCAGATTCAGCACCACCGCGTGGTCGTCCAGGCGGATCATGGCGAAGCTGGCGGTGAGGGCCTCCCGCTGTGCCGCGGCGCCGTTCAGACACCAGACGGGTTCGGAAAGCCGCACGTAGTCGCTCCAAAGGCGCATGGCCTCGGGCCAGCGGGCGGCCCAGGCGCCGCGCAGTTCAGTCAGGGCCGTCATGGCAGGCAGCGCAGCAGCGCCACCCGGTGGGAGGTGGCCAGGGATACCGCCAGCAATCCTCCCTGCCATTGCCAGGAACTGGCGCCGGCCAGCTGCGGGAACTGCCGGCGCTGGCCCGCCCAGCGGAGTTCGCCGGAAGCTTCGATCCTCGCATCGGAGAGCCCTAAGGGCTCAGGGCGGGGCTGGCCGGTGCCGACCTTGACCGCCTCGATGCCATAGCCGTCGGCGAACAGCCGGCACAGGGCATCGCCGTCGCCGGCCACCAGCGCCCCCTCGTCCAGCCCCACCCGGGGCGGCCGGGCGAAGGGTCCGCCGAAACCGCGAAACCCGCCGACCCAGCCCAGCAAGCCGATCGGGTCCGTGGGCTTGCCGTCCGGCATGGCGAGCGGGCGGGCGATCAGCTGGTCCAGCCGCTGCGGCGACAGCGGTGCCTGCAGGCCCAAGGCTTGCTGCACAGCCTCGGCAGGCAGGCTGCGGGCTTCCTGCAAAGCTCGGGTGCGCAGGCTGGGCAGGCCGCAGCGCCAGGCCAGAACGCGGCCCAGTGCCAGGGCGGTGTCCACATCATTGCACCAAGGTGCGAGGCGTTTCATGCCCTCCGACCACCGCCGGGCCTGGTTCGGATCGGCCGCGGCCAGCCGATGCAGGGCATTGAGGACGGCCCCGGCGAACTGGCCGGTTGCTGAGGCCGTGCAATGGGGCAGTGCCGCCAGCACCTCCCGCAGCCCCTCGTCGATAGCGGGCTGCCGAGCCAGCGGACCGAGCCAGCCCCGCGCTACTAGCGGCAGTGCCAATTCGTAGAGCTCCCCCACCGCTCGCGCCAACGACTCCGGACGAGCCGCCGCAACGCTTTCGGCCACCGGGTCCAGGGTGGTTTCCAGCCAGAGCTGGAAAGCCTCTCCGTCCAGGCCGGGGTGAGCCTGGGCGGCGGCCCGAAACAGCTGGTTGTAGCCGGCGCGTCCGGCCTGCAGCTGGGCGGAAAGGGCCGGGCCGATCATGTCTGGCTGGTCAGCCAGCGCAGGTAGTTGGCGTAGCGCTGGTGGAGGGACTTGAGCTTGAGGATGTCGTCGGCGCGGGGGCCGGTGAGCTTGCGCTCCCGCTGCCAGTCGGACAGGGTGTGCTCGATGGCGGCCATGCGCTTGCGCACCTCGGTTTCGGAAACGCCTTCCAGGCCTTGGGCCAGTTCGGCGTCGAACTGCACTACCGGGTCGTTGCGGTCCAGGCGGATGCGTTCGTACTCCTGGCAGGACAGGTCGAACAGCCGGCGGATCCAGCCGATGCGGTCCACCCGGTAGCTGGCGTTGCCCTTCTGCTCGAAGAAGGGGGCGTCCGGGTTGGGCACCAGCTTGTCGTGCAGCACGAAGGGCAGGATCTGGCGGATGTCCTCCAGGGTGACGAACTCGTCGCCGCGAAACCAGGCCATGGCCTTGACGTAGATCAGCACGGTCATCAGCGCCCGCACCGACAGGCCGTTGCGGGTCTGGTCGCCGAGGTCGTTGCCCCGGTCCTTGCCGGTGTCCAAAGCTTCCAGCAGCTGGAAGTCGATGCCGGAGAGCTTCACCGTGTCCTTGGTCTTGTACTCCATCTGTTCCGCTGCGAACTCGAAGAACTCGAACTGGCTGGCGAAATGCTCGATGCGCCGGCGCAGGGGATCGGGAATCTTCACCGCCAGGATGGCGGCGTTCATGGCATCCAGCTCCGCCTCGGAGAAGATCAGCTGGGCCGGCACGATCTCCTCCGGCTTGATGCCGGCCTCGATGCGGGCCAGCAGCTCGCCCAGGAAGCGCGGATTGAAGTGCAGCGCTTTCACCACCACGTCGATGCGGTCCCGCAGCGCCTCGATCACCTGGTAGGTGCCGCCGCCGGCATCGTCGTTGGCGGTCAGATACCAGGCTGCTTCCGGGCATTCGTAGATCTGGTCCAGCAGCTCCGCGTAGTTGTCGGCCATGACCGTGAGCAGGGCCGACTGGGTGCGGGTGGGGATGCGGTTGTATTCGTCGATGATCTTGACCCGCATGCCCAGCCAGCGGCGCCAGGCGATGCGGATGCCGTCCATGCTGGTGGCGTTCACCAGGTCGGAGGGCAGGGGATTGCCCAGCAGGTCGGTGATGGTCATCTGCGGCTGGCCGTGCTGGATGGCGCGCTTGACCTCCTGGAGGGAATAGCCCGCGAGTAGCCCCATGAGGATGGCGCTGGCCGTCTTGCCGCGGCCGGGGCCGCCCACCAGCAGGCAGCGGCGGCGTACCGCCAGGTTCAGCAGGGGCAGCAGCACGAAGCTGGAATAACTCTGGCCCGAAGGCAGCACCAGCTTGCTCTTCTGGTCGCCGAAGCTGAACTCGGGCGCCGCGCCGTCCCGGTACTCGATGTCGTACCAGGGGCTGATGATGGCGTGGTTGACGATCCAGAAATAGGCCTGGCGCAGCTTTTCATCGAGCGCGATCGCGCCGGCGGCGGGCTGCGGCTGAGCCAGCGGCCCGCTGTACAGGTCCGCCACGTCGAAGGCCCGCCCACCCTTGACCGGACGCGGGTTGGTCGGCGATTCCGAAATTTTTTGGAACAGGTCCAGCAGGCCCATTACGGTTCTCCGGGTGGATAGAGTGGAATCCGAAGAGGCTCTGCTCACCTGCTGCGCGGTAAGCAACGCCGTTCGGTCAAAGTTCCCTGCCTTGTTCGCCCTCCGGAAAATGGTCGGGGGTGAGTGAGATCAGCAGGTCCCGGCCTCTCGACCATCTCCTCCCGGCGATCTCCCTCGAGGGTGTTGAATGGAACCCCCGTCCTGCGGGAAAGACCGCCCGGGCCCATGGCCCGCCGATGTGCCCAGGAACGAGTGCGCTCTCCCCACGGAGTGAAAAAGCATAACCAAATGGCAAGGCCACTGACAGAGGGAGAGGGGGAATGAATCGTCCCGTGAACCGTGACCTTCCCGCGTACGAAGAGCCTGCGAGCCCTGCTCGGTGCCGGCGTTGTTCAAATCCCTATGATCGGAGCAACGCACGCTATCTTGAGATTGCTGCGCGAACCGAAATCCGACGGGGCACGGTGATGTCGATTCAACGGCCGCTATCCTCCGGCCGTACGCCGACTTTCAACAGGCCCTGTATGCCCCATTGCTGTCGTCGAGTCTGTCGAGGTCGAAATGACAAGTTCCGAGCTGTTGCTGCCGTTCGCGCTTCGGCTACGGTTCGACCAACACGAGACATTTGACCCTGGCATCCAGTCGGATCGGTGGCGCTTGATGACAGGGTGCCGGGTGGCGCCACTTGCCTTTGCGGACAGTTGTTGTTTGTCGGAACTCCGGTAATGATGATTGCTGCAGCGGAACCCAAGGAGAATCGACGATGGCAATCACGACGAAAAAGCTCTTTCTGGCGTCTTCTTCGGAGTTGAGGGAGGACCGTAAGGATTTCGAGATCTTCATCAGCCGCAGATGTAAAGAATGGGTCGGCAAGGGTGTCTATCTCGATCTCGTCATCTGGGAAGATTTTCTCGACGCCATGTCCCGTACCCGGTTGCAGGACGAATACAACCAGGCCATCAGCGAGTGCGACATTTTCGTGATGCTGTTTTTCACCAAGGTGGGAGCCTACACGGAGGAGGAGTTCGAAACGGCGTTCCGGCAATTCAAGGCCACCAACAAGCCATTCATCTTCACCTATTTCAAAGACGCTGAAATCACTACCGGCAGCGCCAACAAGAAGGATTTGACGAGTCTCTGGGCGTTCCAGGAAAAGCTCGACGCCCTGGGGCATTTCTACACCCGTTACAAAAACATCGACGATCTCAAGTACCAATTCGGCCGGCAGCTGGACAAATTGGCGGCCGGCGGCTTCATCGAGTTCAAACCGGACGATGGCCCTCCGTCGCCGCCAACAGGCGATACTTATCAAGCCAGAGTGACCGGCGGTGGCGCGATCGCGCAGGGCGCGGGGGCACGGGCCGTGGGCGACGGCGGGGTGATCGTCGGCGGCAACAGCAGCGGATCGATCAACACCGGGACGCAGATCGACCTGGGCGGAGGTACCTACGTTGGAGGTCACGTCAACGCAGGCCGCGATTTCGTCGGCGGCAATCAAGTCCATGAAGGCATTTCCGCAGCGGAACTTGCCGCGTTATTCACGCCTCTGCTGGCGGCGGTGGCTCAGCACGCGCCGACCGACCGCCAAACCGAAGCCTTGCAAAAAGTCTCCGAGCTTCAGGCCGAATTGGCCAAGGGCTCCCTGAAGGACGATTCGAAGGTGGGGAAACTCGTGCAAGGGCTCATCGATCTGGTGCCCAAGGCCGTCGGGTCGGTCGTCAGCCTGTTTGCATCGCCCATCCTGGGCGGCGTGGCCGGTCCGTTCACCCAATACGTGCTCGAACGGATCAAAGGTAGCTGAGAAGTCCCATGGCCTCTCCATCGGACAATCCGCAAGACGTCGAAGCTCTGCAGCGCCAGATCGCCAAACTTCAAGCCCAACTGGCTGCAGCGCAACAGGCGTCGTTGGCCGGGACCGGCGCGGTGAGCCAGGGCTACGGGGTTGCTTTGGGCGAGAGGGCCGTCCAGGTCGATGGCGACAGCCTGGCTGAAATCGTTACCGGCACAAAGATCGTCAACCACTACCACGCCGTCGCCGGTCCATCCCAAAGCAAGGAAGACATCGCCCGCCAGGTTGCCGGTTATCTCCGCTGGCTGCGGTCGCGCACCGAGTGCATCGAGCTGCGCGGCATCGAACGGGCGGGCGGTGCCCCGGTGGTGTTGCTGCCGCTGGAAACGGCCTATGTACCCCTGCGCGCCAGAGCCAGCCGAACTTTGGAAGATGGCGTGTTGCTCGACAAGATTCGCCGGCCGGCCCGGCGCGGGCCCGATGCCGATCCGGAAACCGGCCCGACGGAGCACGACCTGGATATCGAACTGAACCAACTTCCGAGCCTCGGCCGACGCTTGGTCATCACCGGCGGACCGGGTTGCGGCAAGACCACCGTGTTGTTGCATATGGCCTGGGCGCTGGCGGTATCCCTGCTAACCGGGCAAGCCGATCCTGCACGGTCGCGGTTGGGGCTGGAGATGCCGGCGGTGGACTATCCGTTGCCGATCCTGGTGCCGCTGGCCTCCTTCGCCCGCTATCGCCGCAGCCTGCCCGTGCATGCCACGGCAAGGGACAAGACCCTGGCCCATTTCATCTCGCACCATCTCATCAGCAAGCAAGCCGACTTCGATCTGCCGGCCGACTTCTTCGTCCAGTTGCTCAAGGACGGCAGCAACGTCCTGCTGCTGCTGGACGGCCTGGATGAAGTGGCCAGCGAAGACGAGCGCGCCGAGGTGCGCCAGGCGGTGGAAGACCTGGTTGCCGGGCGGGATGCGATGCGGGTGATCGTCACCTGCCGCAGCATCGCCTATCGCAGCGGGCGCACGGCGCTGGGCGCCGATTTCCGGGAAGTGGCGGTGCAGCCGCTGGAACGCGAAACCCACGTCGCGGCGATGGTGCGGCAGGCCTATCGTTGCATCTTTCCGCTGGATGAAGTCCTCCGCAACGAACGGGTCGACGATCTGTTGGCCAGCATCGAACGATTGGAGCAGGAGCGCCAGCAACGCCTGGGAGAAAATGCCGACGTGCTGATCGACAGCCCGCTGATGGTAAGGCTGCTGCTGATCGTCCATGTCAACAACCGCACGCTGCCGGACGAACGGGCCGAACTGTTCGACAAGGCCATCAACGCCCTGCTGCAGGTCGACTATGGCCGCGAGGAATCGGACATCCGCGAACTGTCGACGGACTGGAAGCTTTTCCGCGACATGGCTCAGCACCTGGCCTTCCACCTGCATGGCCAGGGTTCGGACCAGGGCCGCGAAATCGAAGAAGCCGCCTTGCGCCGTACGCTGCGCAGCGAAGACGAGTTCAAGCCGCGCGCGGAGGACTTTCTCCGCCATGCCCGCGAGCGCGGCAGCGTGCTGGAAGAGCGCGACGGCGTCTACCGCTTCATCCATCTGGCGTTTCAGGAGTTCCTGGTGGCGCGCTATCTGCGGGAAGTCATCGGGGGAGACGGCCGCGAGGCGATCCTGGCCAGTCTCCAACCCCACCTGGACGATCCCTGGTGGCGCGAGCCCATCCTGTTACTGGCCGGCTATCTGGCGGCCAATGCCGCCAAGTCGGCCCGTGATTTTCTCGGGGCACTGGCCGCGGCGGGCGACGATCATCCGGACCGGCGGTTTTCTGCGGCCGAACTGGCCGCCACGGCAGCCCTGGAATGGCGCGAAGCCGGGCCGGCCCTCCGCGGCGATTGCGCCAATGAGATCGTTGCCTTGCTCCGTAACAACGACGCCATGAAGCACTCCTCGCCGGTGGTGCGTGCCCGTGCCGGCGACCGGCTGGGGCAGTTGGGCGATCCGCGCTTCGATCCGCGCTGTTTTCACCTGCCCGGGGAAGACCGCCTCGGTTTCGTCCCCATCCCGGCCGATCCGCATTTCCGCATCGGCACGAGGGCGGAGGACACAAGCCGTATGAAGGCCTTGTTGGGTATCGATGTGCCAGAAAACGAAATCAACGATGAACCGACACCCAGCGGCGAATTCCAGATCGCCCGCTACCCGGTGACCGTGGCCCAGTTCCGCGCCTTCGTCGAAGCGACTGGCTACGAAATCGGTGATGCCGATGCCCTGCGCGATCCGGACAACCGGCCGGTCCGCTGGGTCAGCTGGCACGAAGCGCAGGCCTATTGTTGCTGGCTCGACGATAGCCTGCGAACCTGTTCCGAGCCGGCCGCCACCCGGGTCGGCGAATTGCTCCGCAGCGGTGCCTGGTGCGTGGCCTTGCCCAGCGAACTGGAATGGGAAAAGGCCGCCCGCGGCGGGCTGGCGAATCGCTTCTACCCCTGGGGCGACGAGCCGGACCCGAATCGGGCCAATTTCAACGAGTCGCAGATTGGCGATACCAGTTCGGTCGGCTGCTTCCCGGCCAATGGCCATGGCCTGTTCGACCTGTGCGGCAATGTGTTCGAATGGACCCGCAGCCTGTGGGGAACGGACTGGGACAAGCCGGATTTCCCTTATCCGTATGTCCCGGATGATGCGGCGCGGGAAAATCCCAATGCCGGGAACGAGGTGTTTCGGGTCGTGCGGGGCGGCTCGTGGCACGATCATCGAGACTACGCCCGTTGCGCCTACCGCCTCAGGCTTCAGCCCGTCCTTCGCCTCTACGACATCGGGTTTCGTGTGGTGTTGCGGCGTTCCCCTGTTTGTTTCCTCTGATCTCTGGAGCTCTGTGCTCTGTGACTCGATTCGGTGGGTTACGGTGCTCGCTCGCGTGCTGGCATTGGCGGGACTGTCCGATACGCACCTAACCCACCCTACGACTCTGACTCCGGAGGGGGTGCGGGGGAGACTTCCCCCCAATACTGTTGAAATAAGGAACCCTCTCCCTCTGGGCAGAGGTATCTACACAAGTCCCTCTCCCTGCGGGAGAGGGATTTAGGGTGAGGGCCAGGCGCCTGATGTTTCAACGAGTTGGTCGCCAGAATTGAGCGCTCCTGGCCCTCACCCCTGCCCCTCTCCCGCAGGGAGAGGGGTTGAATGTGAAAGGCTTGCGAAGTTGTGTAGATACCTCTGCCCTCTGGGAAAGGGCAGGGTGAGGGCTGAAGCGCCTGATGTTCCAACGAGGCCGTCGCTAGCACGAGGCGCCCAGGCCCTCACCCCAACCCCTCTCCCACAGGGAGAGGGGCTTAATTCAACACCATTGAGACTTCCCCCCCCCCGCCGCGTAGCGGCGCGCGTTTCTTCCGGCTTCGGCGTATCATGGCGGCGCCGGTTGGCGACGACCGGTCAGGCAGTCTGGAAGGTCGTGCGGGGCGGCTCGTGGAACAATCATCGAGACAACGCCCGTTGCGCCTACCGCAACAGGAATCAACCCGACAATCGCAACAACAACATCGGGTTTCGTGTGGTGTTGCGGCGTTCCCACGTTCTTCCCGCCCTTCTTCTGGTTCCATCTCCGGGGTGGAACGGCACGCCGGGCCGCGCGCCCGTTCGTGTTCCGGAAATGCCGGCCGATCCGCCCGCGCGGATTCGCCGGCCGAGGCGAAGGAAGAAGAACAGCGCCAGACGGGTCTGGTCCGCGCGCAGGCCGCAAGGCAAGGCGGCACGGGGCACCGCCGGCGCCGGGCACATATCTGAGTAGGGGCACGGCCTGGCCGAAAAGCCCGCCGTACCCGCCCCACCCCGCGTTCGCTACTTCGCCGGGCGCGCGGACGACTTCGTTTGCCGAATCCAGCCGCCCAACAACTTGCCGACCTCGGCAACCATGCCGCTGACGTGCTCATACTGTCCGCTGCTCAGCCAATTCCACTGACGCACCAGCCGAAGATACAAGCGCAGCTTGTTCAAGTGGGCATCGGCCGCTTCAAGGGATTCCAGCCGGCGTCCGCCACTACGGGCATTGGCCTCGAACAGCGCTTCCTGAAAATCCAGAATGGCGGCTTGCAGGCGTTGAGTCACGACAAAGCGCTGGGCCTTGGGGAAACGGTCGCAGTGGGGCAACAGCCAGCTGAGCAGATCATAGGTTTGAACGAGGATGATCAATTCGTTGGACGGTGGCATCGGATGGTTACCGGAGTAAATTACGGGGCGATTGTGGAATGGGACAATCTTTGTCGCGCGTTTCGAGCCGCGGCGCGGGGTAAACGACGCCGGCAAAGCGCGGCGGCATTCGAATACCAAGTGGCCGATCGGCTCATCGCCCTGCAAGGCGAACTCATCGCGAGAACCTATCGGCCGGGTCCGTATTGCCATTTCACCATCCACGAGCCCAAGCGCCGCAAGATCAGCGCCGCCCCGTTCCGCGACCGGGTCGTGCACCATGCGCTGTGCAACGTGATCGAACCGCTTTTCGAGGCGCGCTTCATCGGTCACAGCTACGCCAACCGATCCGGCAAGGGTACCCACCGCGCCATCGACCGGCTACAGAATCTGGCTCAGCGTTATCGCTACGTCTTGCGCGCCGATGTGGTGCAGCACTTTCCATCCCTCGACCACGCCATCCTGCGTTCGAAGCTGGACCGAGTGATCGCCGACCCGGACATCCTGTGGCTGATTGACACGATTCTTGCCAGCGGGGAAGACGTATTGACCGAGCAATACACCCCGGTCTTTTTCCCCGGCGACGACCTGTTCGCACTCTGCCGTCCTCGGGGATTGCCCATCGGCAATCTCACCTCGCAGTTCTGGTCGAACGTCTACCTCAATGATTTCGACTGGTTCGTCGTTCGGGAGCTGGGTTGTGCCGCGTATTTGCGGTACGTCGACGACTTTGCGCTGTTCAGCGACAGCAAACAGGAATTATGGCGATGGAAGGGGACCATCATCGACCGTTTGGCGGTTGACAGGCTGACCCTGCACGAGACCCAGGCGCAGGTATTGCCCACTTGCAGTGGCATCCCCTGGCTGGGGTTCGTGGTTTACCCGACCCATCGGCTGGTGAAGCGGCGCAACGCCGTCAAGTTCACGCGCAAGCTGACTCGACTGCTGGATTCGTACCGGACCGGCCAGGTCAGCTTCGCCGAGCTGGATGCCAGCGTGCAAGGCTGGATCAACCACGTTCGTTACGCCGACACCTGGGGATTGCGCGAGCATCTGTTCGCGGCGCATCCCATCTCCGGCGAACCACGCTAAATTCAAAAAATCCGCCTTCGGCGGGGGATGGCTCCCCCGCACCCCCTCCAGAGGAGACGGCAGAGAGCCGGAGCGCAGAGCCGCAGAGATCAGAGCGAAGCAACAGGGGAACGCCGCAACACCACACGAAACCCGATGATGCTGAGGCGATCGCCGGGCTGAAGCCTGCCGCGGGAGGCGCAACGGGCGTAGCCTCGACGATTGTGCCACGAGCCGCCCCGCACGCCTCTTTCATCTGTCCATTCCCACACGTTGCCTGCCAGGTCGAGACACCCATAGGGGCTGGCCCCATTGAGGAAGACACCCACCGGGGTGGTGTCGCCGAATCCCGATTCACTGTCATTGCAACGGGCCGCATCGAAGTCGTCGCCCCAAGGATAAGCGCGGGCATCGTCCGCCCCCCGTGCGGCCTTCTCCCATTCGGCTTCGCTGGGAAGGGTCACCGATTGGCCGATCGCCTGGCTCAGCCACTGGCAATAGGTCCGGGCATCGTGCCAGTTTGCGCCGACCACCGGGTGACTCTCCTTGCCCCGCGGTGCCCGCTTGCCTGGCCATAGGGGTGGCGGTTCGTGCCCCGCCGCTTCGACAAAGAGCTGGTATTGGGCATTGGTGATGGGTACTCGGGCGATGGCGTATTCGGGCAGGTGAACGCGATGGGCTTGATCGGCCTCGCCCATGGTGAACGCGCCGGCCGCTATGGTGACCCACTCCGGCTCGCCATGGGGCAAGGACCAGAACCGGTTGCCACCGATCTTCCCCAGCGCCTCGGCGGCGGCGATGCGGCGGGTGGCGGCGGCTTGAGCGGTCATGCCGCGGGTGAACAGGGTTCTGAGGGACGCCAGCGGTCCCCTGGCCGCAGGCTTTTCCAGTTCGTCCTGGATCCGCCGCCGCAGTTCGTTTTCGAGGTTGCCGACGATACGGCTGGCACCGGCATCGCGCACGCATTCCGCAGCGAGGACCAGGTTGTGGTACAGGGCCGGCTCTTGCTTGGCGTCGGCGATGGCCCGAATCAATCGGGTCGTCCGTTCCTTGTTCTGGGTACCGAGGTAGCCGGCTTCCAGCAGGATGACCTCGCGCCACCAGGCATCCGCGCTACGCCCGAGGGTGTAGCGGACGTAGTCGTCCCCCCCGGCAACATGCAGCGCGGCCAGGTATTCCTGAAAGGTGAGATGGGAAAACGCGTAAGTGCCTTCCGCCCGGGCGATGAGCAGCCCGGTGCGTTCCTGAATCACGCTCAGAAATCGGGCGACGGCGGGTTCCAGATCGCGCGGGTCGGTCACGACGTCGCTCAGCTGATGCCTCAGCAATTGGCGCAGCGGTTCGGCGTCGATCTCCTTGAGCCGGTCCTCGTGCATGGCGAACGCCACCTGCTGCAACACCAGGCGGCGGTCGCTGAGGTCGAACGGCCGGTCGTTCAACACCATCGACTCCTGCACGCCGCGGGCTTCGTCCCATTTGCCGAGCAGCACATCGACGGCTTCGGCATACAGTTCGGCGCGGCGGTCGGGCAGTTTCACCCGGTCGCGATGCACCAGGGCGATGACGGTCAGCAGCAGCGGGTTGATGGCCAGCTCGCGCACCCGGTCGTTGTTGCCGATGGCTTCCAGCAACTGGCGGGTTTGTGCCGTTGCCGCCGCCTCGGCCGTTGGGCCGGGCCCCATCTGGCCGATGGCGACCAGCCGGTGCCATTGCGACAAAAAGGCCTGCACGTCGTCGAGGGTGAAATCGCGCACGGTGGTCGTGGCATAGCCTTCGGTGAGCTGACAGGTGTCGGTGTAACCGACGATGCGGCTGGTGATGAGGTAGCGGCAGCCGGGATAGGCGCGGGTGAAGGCATCGACCAGCCGGGCAACCCGCCGGCGCAGGCCGGGATCGGCGACTTCGTCCAGGCCATCGAGCAATACCGCCGCCCTTCCGTCCCGGAGCCATCGATCGAAGAAGTCGGCGGGAACGACGATGCGCTCGTTCTTCAGAATTTGAACCAGGAACTGCAACAGGAGGCCGTGTCCGTCGGTACCGTCGTCCCGGCCATGGTGCTCCGCCAGGTACCGGCCGATCTGCCGCAGGGGCAGAAAGATGGGTAGAGTCCCGCTTTCCGGCAATCCCAGTTGCTCCGTCAGCGTATGCGTAGCATCGGCCTGATCGCGGGCATACAGCAAGCTCAGGTAGCGCAGCAGCGTGGTCTTGCCGCTGCCGGGATCGCCCAGCACCACCAGCCGTCGATGATCCGCCAGGGCATCGTTGACCGTGATGTGCATGGTATCGGCCGGAGCTTCCAGCAAACCGCGGTGGCGTTCGCCCGGGGCCAGCAGTTGTTCGGTTTCCAGCCACGCCGCTTGGTCCCGTTCCGATCGCTGACGGGTGGTACGCAAGGTGATGTAGATGCGATCGAGCTCGATATTGACCAGTTTGCCGCCGGAGCGGATGCCCTGCAATTGCAAATAGCGGTTCTGGCTGATGAGATGTTGCAGGTACCGGCCCAGGGCGCTTTTTCTGTCTACCGCACTCATGGTGACCGGGGCTTCGCCGATCACCACGGTGGCGCCTTCCTCGGCATAGACGATCTGCGCCCCTTCTGCGGCGCTGATGTTCCGGCCGGTGTTGATGTCGCCGGCATGGTCTCCGTCGACCGCGATGCCCCCTTTGCCAACGGCCGAAGCGCCCTGGCCTTGCGCGACGGCTCCTTCGGCGTCCTGCGCGCTCAGCGCGATCACTGCCGTTTCATAGGTGCCTTGATCGATCAGGCCTGCGTCGAGCGCACGCTTGAGTTGTTCGATGGCTGAAAGTTTTTCGTCCGTCACGGCGCGGCGGGCCTTATCTGCGCACTTGGAGCGACTGCGCCGCCGCCCGGAAATAGCCGGCGGCCTCGTCCAGTTCGCCGAACTTGGCGTTCCGCTCGGCATCGCGGAGGTGCATGAATTGGGAGCCGAATTGCTCGACCGCGTAGGATTCCATGAGCTTCCGGGACAGAGCCTCAGCTTGCTGTTGGCCGATCACTTCGCCGAGCACCGTGGGAAGTTCCTCGGCATACCCCAACATCTCCCCGCACTTTCCATGGGGCACGCTGCCCTGGCGGAGTGCCGCGGCCGCCTCGCCCAGTGTCTTGGCGATGCGCCGGAAATAGCCTGCAACGGCCTTCTTGCGCTGGGGATCGAGTGGAGGCGACAACAGCGTGGCGGCCAGTATGGTCCGGGCGACCTCCCGGTTCCTATCGATATCGTCGCCGTGGATGTTGATGATCGTGCCGGTGTTGATTGCACCGTAATTGTCGCCTCCAACGCCCACCCCGCCAGCCGCGATCGCCGTCACGCCATTGCGCTGTGCCCGAAGGGCGGCGATTGCGGCATCCACGATCCACTCGGGCAATTGACCACGCAGTTGCTCCTGCGCGGCGATGGCCGCGTCGATTCGCAGCAAATCGGGCGTCGAGTGTTCCATTGGGCAAGCCCACCGTACAGTGAAGACATCTTTTGTCGGTCGCCAGTATTGCCCCTGAAGTTTGACGACACAAGAACACGGCCCTTCCTTCAGACTCAGGTGTCATTGGACAAGGCTGCCACTCGCTTTAGTCCAAAATAACTTCCCCGAATTCTCGCGGGAGGAAGTCAGAGCCCTTCGGGTCGAAATCTGGAACCCTCTCCCCGCGGGAGAGGGCAGGGTGAGGGCCAAAGCGCCTGATGTTTCAACGGGATTGTCGCAAGCACAAGGCGCCCAGGGCCTCACCCCAACCCCTCTCTCGCAGGGAGAGGGGCTTCAATGCGATCCCATCGGGACTGACTGCTCAGAAACATCAGTCGGGGATTTTCGGGAAGTTATTGTGTGTGCCATATCCTTATCTGTCTCGTAAGGCGCAATCGCCTTGTTGAGGCGCGCATTGACCATCCCGTCCGCGATGCTGCTGCGCCCGTAGTATTCGGTCAGCAGATGCCCGAATTGGCAAGGCAGGTAGCTATCCACGGTCGGACCCCATGCCGGCACGAACAACAGGTGTCACCGCGAGCGCTGCAGCCCGGTCAGGGCCGCGAAGATGCTCCGGATGGTCGCCAATAGTCGTTCCATATCTTCTCCGGTTCTTGCCGCATTGGTCGCAGGCCGCTGCCGATCTGCCAAACCGGCCGCTACGGCCCGGCACGGCCGGATTCCAGGCGGATGATATCGGCCGGTCTGCAGCACATTCGTACCAGTACGTTTGTGCCATGGTCAGCGGCGCCGGTGTGGATCGAAAATGCGGTTGAGGCTTCCGTTACTGAAGCCATCGTGGAAGCGGGTTTGGAGGTACGGACTGGAGCCTGCGCTCCGGTGATCCGGCCCCCTGCAACGATCGAATCGGCGATGGTCGGTGCCGGAAATTCCCGAATCCGCAACTGCGGTCTGTGCTCTTCCAGTCCCATCAAACTTCCGGATGTCCCATGAAACTTCATGTTTTGGTCTGGCTCGCGATTCCCGTCTCGTCCGTACTGACCGGCTGTGCCGGCGTCGTCAGGGAACTGAAGGAAGACTCGGCGATCGTCGGTGCCACCGGGTTTTATTCGGCCATCGGCTTCGATGCCTCGGCGGAAAACGCGATGATGCCTTTGCCCAAGATCAAGGTGGTCTACGGAACCACCTGGCGGGTGGGCGTGCACGACTGTGTCTACATAGCGACTGCGGCGGGAGCGTCGGCGAAGGTCATCAAGCCGGACGACACGGCCGATGCAGCCTCGGACCAGACCCGGGGCCAGGGCGAGACTTCGAAAGCCAGTGAATCCGCCTCGTCGAGTTGCATCCCCAGCGTGACTTCCGATCCCACCGTGGGCCCGAACTGGAGCCGCGGCGACCTGGTCATCTCGGCCTCGGGCAACGAGGCTCTGAAAGCCAAGTGGTCGGGGCGAAACCTCGTCAGGAAATAGCGCCATGGTCGTCGCTCCCTCCAAGATGGCGCGGCTTTGCGTGGTGGGGGCAGGGGCGCTCTGCGCGCTGTCGGCGTGTTCGCGCCTGGAGAGCCGGCGGATTTCACCAGACCAGCCGGTGGCCGGTGAGGGCGGGGTGGTCTATTGCCTCACCCGGCCCGCCTGGGTCGTGGAGAATGCGCCGAGTCCAGGCGGGTACCGCCTGCGCCGCATCGACCTGCCGGACCGAAGCCGCGTTTACGATATCCGACTCGGAGGCGGCTTGCTGGCGGCGGATGGGCTCTCCATCAACGGAGTCTCCTCGGGCGTCGTCCAACATGGGCCGATGAGCTGCGGCGGGGAAGCACCGGATGCCGAGACCCTGGACCCCGAGGCGTTGGTAACTGCCGATACCCTCGGGATGACGGGAGAATTTCCGGGGGAACAGGAAATCCTCGGCAAATTCCGCGACACCGGGAAACGAATTTTCCTGGTTGCTCGGCCGCTTGCCGGTGACCCCCGTGATTGACCGCCGCACCGGGGCCGTCCGGCTCGTTCTGGCCTTGGGCATCTTGCTGTCCCATCTGGGCGCTGTCGGATGTGCCCCCGTCGTCAGTGGCGGGCAACTGCACCTGGGCAGAACGGTCCTGGTGCGGCAACTGGCCCCCTCCAGCCGCAATGACGGCTTGCTGGAGGGAATCCCCCTCAAGCGGAAGATTCCCCATGCAGTCAGGGCCTACCTGGTCGAAGGCGATTGCGGCGCCGATCCCCCGCCAAAGGTGCCGGGGCAGGATTGCCGGGTTCGCGTCGAGGACTTGGGGGTGGTCTCGCTGCCGGAAGAGTCGCCGTCATCCCTCATCCAGTATCAGGGCGGACTGACCGGCGCCGATCTCGCGATCACCGTCAATCCCGATTCCAGCTTGCGGTCGCTGACGGTGGCCGAAACGGGCGGTGGACGGTTTCTGCAGATCCGATATGCCGGCGGCGACATCCTGGCTCCGGAGCCAGACCCGTGAACTCCGGCCAATCTTACCGTGCAAGCGAATCGCCGACGCCGGATTCGGGCAAATGCAAGGGCGGCTTCCGCCGCTTGCAGGCCCCGACTGCAGAGACCGGATGCCGCCCGACCGACAAATGACCATAAGGAAAACCCATGACCGGGATAGATTACGACCCGACCCGAAAATCCCTTTACAAACCCGGCGACGCGGATGATTTCTTTCAGTTGCTCCCGCTGCCGAGCGAAGCCGCATTGTGTGCCGAAATGGCGCGGCTGGCCTACGTCAAGCAAGCTGAGCGCGTCGAAGAATACCTGATGCGGGTGGATTTCGAACCGCTGTTCTTCCTAGGCTACGACATCCCAATGGAACTCAGTTGTTCGCCTGCCGCAGCCGCGATCTGAACGATGGGCGCAGGACCGTCGTGGTTTCATTCCGCGGCACGGAACCCGACGATCCGTCGGATTTGGCGGCGGATGCCAATCTGCTTCCGGAACCGTGGTCAGACGCATCGGGGCGCCCCATCGGCAAGGTACACCGGGGGTTTGCCCAGGCCCTGCTGGAGGGAAACGGGCAGGGCAAGCTTCTGCAAGACCTGGTAGGAAGATTAGGGTCGTTGCGGACCGAGCCTCTCCACATGCTCTTGACGGGCCACAGCCTGGGTGCCGCCCTTGCCACTCTGGCCGCGAGTCATCTGGCGACCGGCGATTCGGCCGGCGACCTGCGGCTTTACACCTTCGGTTCGCCGCGCGTCGGCGATGGCGCTTTTGCTCAAGCCATGAAAACGGTCGACCACACCCGCTGCGTCAACTGTTGCGACCTCGTGACCCGTATTCCTCCGGAACGATTCGGATACGTTCATACCGGCACGTTGAACTACATCGATGGGGAAGGGAAACCCAGGGGGGCGGTAAGTGATGAGGAAATAGCCGGTGATCGTTTCAAGGCCGTGGCATATTACCTGGTCCGATATTCCTATCTTCCGGGAACCGTGTGGGTGAGGGAGATGGCGGATCATAGCCCGATCAATTACCTGTCGGGAACGGCGGATGTGCGACGATGATTGAGGGGTATACCTTGTCGGCTGATATATTCGGGTTTGCCTTGCTTCACACAGGCCACTCCACGCGGGCGTCAGCATGATTCGACAGCTCGCCAATATTCCATAAGCTGAGGTTCTTCCATGAAAAGAATTATCGTGTTTTGCGATGGTACCTGGAATAAGCCTGATGAGGCTGATCCGCAGGGAAAGTCCTGTCCCACCAATGTCGCGAAATTGTTCCGGGCCACATGTCAGCATGATAGCGAGGGAGTTCATCAAATTGCACATTACATCCGCGGTGTCGGTACCCATCGTGACGACAAATTGAGGGGCGGCGCCTTTGGTCTGGGAATTTCTAACAACATTAAAGACGGCTATCAATTCATCTGCAGCAATTACGAACCGGGGGACAATATCTTCCTTTTCGGATTCAGTCGCGGAGCCTATACTGCGCGATCCCTTGCCGGGCTAATTCATAATCTAGGTATTTTGCGGAGAGAACATTTCGATCAAATCGATAAGGCATACAAAAAATACCGGGACAAATCCGATGCGTGGCACCCCAAGGGAACCGAGTCCATAGCGTTTCGTAACGCATATACCCACGGTGACCAATGCAAGAAAATTAAGTTTCTCGGTGTCTGGGATACCGTGGGGGCGCTGGGCGCACCTTACGGACTGCTGTTGGGTTGGTTGATCGATAAAGTCTACAAGTGCCGGTTCCATGACGTACAACTCAGCGATTCGATCGAAAGCGCATACCATGCGTTGGCCAGGCATGAGAAGCGCTGGCCGTTCCGTCCGTCGTTGTGGACACTCTCCACCGGACATGACCCCGCCAATTTCGATCAGGTCTGGTTTGACGGCGTTCATTGCGACGTGGGAGGCGGTTATGCCGATTCCCGCCTGTCCGATATTACTTTGCAATGGATGGCCGGTCATGCCGTAAAGCACGGGATGAAATTAAATCTCTCGCAAGTTTTTGGAACTTCGAATAAACCTTCGTGCAGACACGATTCTCAGCATTGGTATTACCGTTGGACTACCCTGGCCATGGTCAAATGGCCAGCGCAGATTTTTGTCGAATGGCCTGGGAGGATTTTCAGAACGTGGCCGGACACGGTCTATGGCCGTCTGAATCGGTGGAATATCATCGCCGAACCGGATATCCGGAGTAAAGTCGCATACATCGATTTTGACGGTAACTACAACCGGCCGGTGACCGATAAGGTATTGTCTGTAGGTGAGGAAATCGCAGTCATCGTCGATCCGGGCCGGCATTTCCAGATTACCGGGTTGAAGGTTGCTGCGGGCGAGAGGTATGAATTCGAGGCCAAGGGCGTGTGGGCCGATGCGTCTCATGAATGCGGGCCGACCGGCTGGTCGGAGGGTTGGACGAAATACGTCCGCCGCTTTGCCCGGTTGCCGGGATATGACCTGTTTTACCTGGCCGGCAATATCGGATTGGACGAGACATCGAACTTTCCCATAGGCGCAGCTGCCACGGTCGATATCGATACTCCCGGCGAGCTTTTCCTGTTCGCCAACGATCTTTGGTATTTCTATTTCAATAACCGTGCATTGCCGAATGCGGCGGAGGGACCGTTGACGGTTTCGATCCGTCGTATCAAATAGTACCAGCGGCACACCCGCCATAACCTTTATATGGAGAACTCCTGTGTCTCGACCCATTAATTCAAAGGGCATCGACCTGGTCAAGCAATTCGAAGGTTTGAGGACCACCGCCTATACCTGTCCCGCCGGTATCTGGACCATCGGCTACGGTCATACCGGCGGGGTATCCAAGGGACAGACCGTTACCGCGGTGGAAGCGGAGGATCTGCTGCAGAACGATCTGGCCAAGGCCGGGGACCAGGTGCAGCAGATGGTCAGGGTATCCTTGCACGACAACCAATACGCAGCACTGTGCAGCTTCGTGTTCAACGCAGGGGCGGCGAGCCTCAAGGCGAGCACTTTGCTCAAACGGCTCAACGGCGGGGATTACGACGGAGTTCCCAGCGAACTGGCCAAATGGGTCAAGGCGACCGACCCCAAGACGGGGGCCAAGATCACCCTCGCTGGGTTGGTACGCCGGCGGTCGGCGGAAGGCCAGTTGTGGCTCGAAGGCGGCGATCCCGCCGCCTTCAGCGCCAGCGCGGACATGCCGCAGGAAGTCCATGCCGACGGGGCATGAAGGATTCGTCGAGTCGGCCATGTCGAGTTTCGGCATTCATCCATTTCAGTGGAGGACAGTCATGAAAAATTTCCCGGCCATTTTCATCTTGATGGCAGTCACATTGCCGGCCTGGGCCGGTGAGCCGCTCAAGGGCGGCTTCCAGGCATCGGAAGCCAAAGACATGATCGCCCTGAGCATCGACCTGAACGGCACGGGCCTCGGGGACAAGCCGGATCCGACGGAATGGGGCTGCGGGCCCGGCAAGCCGAGCCCGGTGGCGGGTTGGGAGTGTCTGTTCGACGGCAAGGGTGACGGCGAGAAAATGGGCATCAAGCCCTACAACAACCGCTGGAAGCTGTGGAAGAAGAGCGATGCCGATAAGACCTATGCCCTTGCGATCCGCGGCACGATAGGCAATTTCGAGAGCATCGTCGAGGATCTGCTGGCCACCTCGCTACCGGGCAAAGACGTGCAAATCAATGATAAGGCCCGCCACCGTTTCATTCGCTTCAATTTGGCCAATACGGCCCAGGCCGAGGTCCACATGGGATTCACCTATGCCCTGGCAGTGGTGATGTTCCACCGTAGCCGGGGCATCCTCAATCAGCTGGCCAAGCTGCCGGAGGGCAGCCGCTTGTACATCACCGGCCACAGCCAGGGCGCCGCCATGGCAGGGCAATCGCATGAAGGAAGTGCTTGACAACAGAGGGTAGGCAGAGGCGTTAATGCCCGCATTTTCGTAACCTGTTGAGAGCGATGGAAGTTGGAGAGAAGAGCGCGTTTTTGGAGCATTTTGCC
>Ga0233425_10003119_pt1 | contig 30948 bp, 24 predicted proteins | sample Watercolumn_Towu_2_FD_181712 | JGI IMG/M metagenome (GOLD analysis project Ga0233425, IMG submission 181712) | Freshwater microbial communities from Lake Towuti, South Sulawesi, Indonesia - Watercolumn_Towuti2014_140_MG | ecosystem: Environmental > Aquatic > Freshwater > Lake | place...
AGGAAGGAAGGCGCATCCACTCCTTTGGCCGCGCATTCGTTTGTCCCCATTCGTTTGCCAACCTCATGAGTCCTGACATGGGCTCGGACCCCCGGTTTTTTCCGCCTCCTTCGTTCTGTCAGTTTCCGACGCCTGAGTCGCTTGCAAGAAAGTGAGGTGCGCCCTGCGGCTAATGCAGTCCATTAACACGCTTGCTAGTCTGGGTTGCCGCGTGTTAACGCTTTGTTTCCGTGCGGTGTTTGGCTATCACTCGGCCAATATCCGCACGGGCATCCATGGGTGCGACAGCCGCAGATGTTCCGCTGACCCGACGCCGCTTCGGTGAGACTTTGCGCCGCGACGTTTGGTGGGGGCAGTGCGTGCTCACGGTCCTCGGGTTCGGCGCGTTCATCGTGTATTCGACGTGGGCGGCGTTTCAAGGAAACCACTACTGGCTCGCGGCAGGCGGCGCGAATTACCTCTCGCCTTTCTACTCGCCGGAGCTCTTCGGCGATTCCCCGCACTCGGTGTTCGGGCCGAAGCCCGGCTGGTGGCCCGGCTGGTGGCCGTTCTCGCCCGCGCTGCTCATCTTGTGGGCGCCGGGTGGGTTTCGATTCACCTGCTACTACTATCGCGGCGCCTACTACAAGGCCTTCTGGGCGGACCCGCCGTCGTGCGCGGTGGGCGAGCCGCGAAACGTCTATCTCGGGGAGCAATCGCTTCCGCTCATCCTGCAGAACATCCACCGCTACTTTTTCTACGTGGCAGTCGTGTTCATCTTCCTGCTCGCGCACGACGCGTGGAAGGCAATGTGGTTCACAAACGCCGCCGGTGGGACCTCCTTCGGCATCGGCATCGGCACGCTGGTGTTGTGCGTGAACGTCTGGCTGCTCGGGAGCTACACGTTCGGCTGCCACTCGCTGCGCCATCTCATCGGTGGCGGGATTGATGAAGTCTCGAAGGCCGGCGCGTGCCACCGCGCCTACAACTGCGTGAGCTGCCTGAACCGCCGGCATATGCTGTGGGCATGGCTGAGTTTGTTCTGGGTCGGGTTCAGCGACGTTTACGTGCGGCTGTGTTCGATGGGAATCTGGAAGGACTTCCGTCTGCTGTGACTTCTTCCCTAATCCTAATCCTGCTCTTAATCCTGATCCCGTCGGACGAACGGAAATTAGGATGAGGAATAGGATTACGAAGAACTCATCCGATGGCCGAATACCAAACCCACTCACACGACGTCCTCATCATCGGTGCCGGGGGCGCGGGCTTGCGCGCGGCCATCGAAGCCTCGGCGGCGGGCGTGTCGGTCGGGCTCGTTTGCAAGTCGCTTCTCGGCAAGGCGCACACGGTGATGGCCGAGGGCGGCATCGCCGCGGCGCTCGCCAACGTGGACGAGCGCGACAGTTGGAAAGTCCACTTCGCCGACACAATGCGCGGCGGCCAATACATCAACCACTGCCGCATGGCCGAGTTGCACGCGAAGGAGGCGTCCGACCGCGTGCGCGAGCTCGAAGCGTGGGGCGCGGTGTTCGACCGCACGCGCGAGGGCGGAATTCTCCAGCGCAACTTCGGTGGACACCGCTATCCGCGCCTCGCGCACGTCGGCGACCGCACGGGCCTCGAGATGATCCGCACGTTGCAGGACCACGGCGTGCACCAGGGGATTGACGTCCACATGGAGGTCACCGTGCTCACGCTGCTCACCGATGGCGGGCGTGTGGTGGGCGCGTTCGGCTACGACCGCGAGCGCGGGCGGTTTCGGCTCTTCAACGCGAAGGCCGTCGTGCTCGCGACGGGCGGCATCGGGCGCGCGTTCAAGATCACGAGCAACTCGTGGGAATACACCGGCGACGGGCAGGCGCTCGCGTATCACGCCGGCGCGGACTTGAAGGACATGGAGTTCGTGCAGTTCCACCCGACCGGCATGGTGTGGCCGCCGAGCGTGCAGGGCATCCTCGTGACCGAGGGCGTGCGCGGCGAAGGCGGCGTGCTGCGGAACAAGGACGGCGTGCGCTTCATGTTCGGCGACATTCCCGACAACTACAAACCACAGACCGCCGACAGCGAGGAGGAAGGCTGGCGCTATTGCCAGGGCGACAAGTCCGCGCGCCGCCCGCCCGAGCTGCTCACGCGCGACCACGTGGCCCGCTGCATCATGCGCGAAGTCCGCGCCGGACGGGGCAGCCCGCACGGCGGCGTGTTCCTCGACATCTCGTGGATCAAGGAAAAGCTCCCGAACGCGCCCGAGCACATCCGGCGCAAGCTCCCGAGCATGTATCACCAGTTCAAGCAGCTCGCGGACATTGACATCACGCAGGAGCCGATGGAGGTCGGCCCCACCACGCACTACATCATGGGCGGCGTGAGCGTGGATCCCGACACCCAGATGAGCACGGTGCCGGGACTGTTCGCCGCGGGCGAAGTCGCTGCGGGTCTGCACGGCGCGAACCGCCTCGGCGGCAACTCGCTCTCCGACCTCGTCGTCTTCGGCAAGCGCGCGGGCGAGTTCGCAGCGAAATTTGCGAAGGAGCACGGCGCGGGCGCGGTGAACACGGCGCAAGTCGAGGCGGCGGCGCGCGATGCCCTCGCGCCATTCGACCGCGGCACGGGCGGCGAGAATCCGTTCGCCGTGCAGCACGACCTGCAGGAGATGATGCAGGACCTCGTGGGCATCGTGCGGCGCGAGGACGAGATGCTCCGCGCGCTCGACGGCTTGAAGAATCTCGGCGCGCGCGCGGCGAGGGCGGGCGCGCCCGGCAACCGCGAATACAACCCCGGCTGGCACACCGCGCTGGACCTGCGCAACCTGCTCACCGTCTCGGAGGCCATCACCCTCTCGGCCATCGAGCGCAAGGAAAGCCGCGGCGCGCAGTTCCGCGACGACTTCCCCGAGAAGTCCGCCGAGTTCGGCAAGGTGAACATCCTCGTCAAGAAAGCCGCCGACGGCTCGATGCAGGTGCGCCGCACGCCCGTGGTGCCGCTGACGGACGAGATGAAGAAGATTATTGAGGAACAGAAATGAGCACGGCGACGTTCCGCATCTGGCGCGGCGAGTCCGGAAACGGCGGGTTCCGCGACCACACCATCGAGGTCAGCGAGGGCATGGTGGTGCTCGACGCCGTCCACAAAATCCAGGCCACGCAGGCCAACGACCTCGCGTGCCGCTGGAACTGCAAGGCGGGCAAGTGCGGTTCGTGCTCAGCCGAGATCAACGGCTCGCCGCGGCTCATGTGCATGACGCGGCTCAACCAGATTCCGCTCGACCAGCCCGTGACCATCGAGCCAATGCGGACCTTCCCGCATCGCAAGGACCTCGTGACGGACGTGTCGTGGAACTTCGGCGTGAAGAAGCGCATCGCGAAATTCGCGCCGCGCAAGGCCGACGCCGCCGACGGCACCTTCAAGATGGGGCAGGCGGACATTGACCGCGTGCAGGAGTTCCGCAAGTGCATTGAGTGTTTCCTATGCCAGGACGTGTGCCACGTGCTGCGCGAGCACCACAAGCACGACGAGTTCATCGGGCCGCGGTTCCTCCTTTACAACGCCGCGCTCGAGATGCACCCCGCCGACACCGGCGACCGGCTCGCCGCGCTCAAGACCGACCACGGCATCGGCTACTGCAACATCACCAAGTGCTGCACGAACGTGTGCCCCGAGGACATCCGCATCACCGACAACGCCATCATCCCACTCAAGGAGCGCGTTGTGGACAAGTTCTACGACCCGCTGGGATGGCTCTTGAAGAAACTGCGGCCGGGTGGGACAAAGGCGCAGCCCTGAAGAGCAAACGCTCCAGTCGCATGCTGAACTTGAAGCAACTTTCAAAGGACGGCGTGCCCGCCGCCATCGAGAAGGCGATGCGCTACCGCCTGCTCAACGAGCCCGGCGAAGCCGAGAGCATCTGCCTCGACGTGCTCGCCATCGAACCCGACAACCAGAAGGCGCTCGTCACGCTGCTGCTCGCGCTCACGGACCGCTACGGACGCGGCTTCGCCGTCAGTGGCACGCAGGCCGAGCAGATCATCAAGCGGCTGAGCGATTCTTACGAGAAGGCCTACTACTCCGGGCTCGTCTGCGAGCGGAAGGCCAAGGCGCAGCTCGCGCAGGGCGCGCCGGGTTCGGGCTTCAACGCGCACGACCTCATCACCGACGCGATGAAGCACTACGAGCACGCCGAGTCCATCCGCCCCGCCGGCAACGACGACGCGCTCCTGCGCTACAACGCCTGCGCGCGCATCATGATGAAGAACAACCTCACCGCGCGGCAGCAGGAGCACTACGAGCCGGCGCTGGAGTAGTCGAATGCGGAAGTGCCGGAAGTCCCGAAGGCGGCGCTAGGCTACTTGCCGGTTCCCCAGCGCGTGTCGAACTCCTTCCAGAACGCATCGCGGGTTGTGGCCCGGTTCCAATCGTCGCCGGGCACGGTGAAGGTCAGCGACTTGAGGTTTGGAAGCTGGCGCACTGCGGTGATGTTCTCCCACAGTTTCACTTTCTCCACGGTAACCGCGTTGAGTCGTTGCGGGATCGAAAGCCGCTCCAACGCCGCGTTTTTACCAAGTGGCAGGAGGTTCACGACGTCATCACACTCATCGAGCCGGATGGTTTTGGCCGCCAAGCCGCCAAGCGGCTCGATGTCCTTCACGCGAGTTTTCTGCAAGTTTAGGATTTGAACGGAGATGCCGCGAAGCGCGCTGATGTCGGCCACGGCGGTGAAAGAAAGGTCGAGCTCCTGTTCCAACGGCATGCCAAGCAGCGGGCTCAGGTCGGTCACGCGGGTGTTGGACAGGCGCAGGACTGAAAGTGGCAATCCTTGGAGCGGCCCGAGGTCTGTCACATCGGTGTTGCCCAGCGCAACGACTTTCAGCGAGCGCATGCCGGTCAACGGTTTCAGGTCCTTCACATTGCGGCAGCGGTCCAGCAGCAGCGTGTGGATGGCCTTGTTCGTGAGCGGGCCGAGGTCGGTGACGAGCGAGCCGCGCAGGTCGAGGAACTCGATGGGCGAGTTGATCAGTCCTGCGATGCTGCGGACGCTGGTCTCGGCGGCGAACAGGGTCGTGAGCGTTTCATTGCCCTTGAGGGAGTCGAGGTCGCTCTGCTGCACGCGCGAGCGCTCGATGTTGAGCAAAGCGACCGGCTGGTCCTTGAGCGCGGAGAGGTCGCGCACCTGCGTCTTCCAAAGGTTGAGCCGCGCGAGCTTCGCGTCCTTGAGCCTGCTGATGTCGGCCACGGCGACGCAGTTGCTCAGGTTCAAGTCCGTCAACGGAACCTTGTCGAGGGGCAGCAGGTCCACGACAAGCGTGTTGGCCAGATTGAGCGAAGACAGCTTGGGCGCGCCGCGGATCGGTGACAGGTCGGTGACCCTTGTGCCGGAGAGGTCAAGTGACTCGAGCTTGGTGACGTCAATGGCGCCGATGTTCTCGAGCCTCGCGCAGCCTGCGAACGTGATGGTCGTGAACTGAATCCCGCGGATGCCAGATATGTCCGTCGAGTTCGCGCCGGCGGCGTTGAGGTGGAGGTTGCCGTTAACCGGGTCGCGTGTGAGCCATTCTCCTTTGAGCCCCGTCCGGACGATCTGCGCGCGGAGCGCCTCGAAGCCGGCCGCGTCCATCGAGCCCGCGCGCTGTCTCATCTCGTTGGCTTCGCGCGTGCGTTTCTGATTGAGGAACTCAGCATACAGCGCACCGTAGTCTTCCTGCGTGAGTTTGCGACCACTCATCCTGCTGCTGAGTTGACGGTTGTTCTCGGCCTTCGCAGCCAAGGCCGGGTTGGCCGTTTCGGACAGCTCCTTTGCCCTTCGGAACGCGGCCTGTGCCGCCACCATCTTCTCCTGCGACTGATAAACCTGCCCTTTCACGTAGTGATACTCGGCGTTGGTCGGGTTGAACTTGAGTGCGGTCTCAATCTTGTCGAGCGCGTTGGTCAGCTGGTAGTCGTCAATGGCGTTCTTGGCCGCTTCGAAGAAGGTCGGCGCCGTCGCTCGCAGTTCAGCAAGCTGCTTCTCGGCCTCACCTTGGGCTTTCTTCGCCCTCTGCCCCGCAAGGATGACCTGACCGATGGCATAAACACCGATGCCGGCCGCGATCGCGAGGAACAACGCCGCGATGCCGATCTCCTTCTTGTAACGAGCAAGCGCGAGCTTGAGTTGCGTGAATACGCCGGCGTCCTCCGCGCTCGTCGCGTAGCCGCCGAGGTATTTGCGAATCTCGCCCTGCAACTCGAACAAGTCCTGATAACGGCTGTCCTTGTCCAGCGCCATCGCCTTCATCGCCACCGCGGAAAGCGCAGACGGGATTTTCTTGTCCGGCAGGTGGATGAGGTCGAGCAACGGCAACGGCGCCTCGGGCTTGCCAGCCTTGGCCTTGGCCTTGCCGCCGGTCTGCGTCTGGTTGAAGACCGTGGGTGCGGTGATGTCACCGGAGGTAACTTTCGCAAGAATCTCCTGCACCGTGGTGCCTACGATGGGCGGGTAAAGCGTGAGAATGGTGTAAAGGATGCCGCCCATCGCATAGATGTCGGTGCGCTCGTCAATGTCGCTGACGCGTCCCTCGGCCTGCTCGGGGGCCATGTAGTTGGGCGTGCCCTTGATCTGGCCCTGCATCGTGGCGAACTGTTCCGCGCCGGTCGCGGGCATCTCGCCGATGCCTTCCTGCGCGGGGCCGCCGTCCTCCTCGCCGGGCGTGTCGCGCAGCACCTTGGCGATGCCCCAGTCGAGGATGAGCACCTCGCCGAACGCGCCGACCATGATGTTGTCGGGCTTCAGGTCGCGGTGGACGACGCGGCGCGAGTGCGCGTAAGCCATGCCGTCGCAGACCTTCTGAAACACCTCGAGCAACCGGTCGAGCGGATAGCGCAGCGCCATCTCCTGGTCGCCATCGCGGATCTTCTGCAGAATCTCACGGAGGGTTGTGCCCTCGATGAGCTTCATCGTGTAGTAAATCGTGCCGTCCGCCGCGACGCCCATGTCGTGCAGCGGAACGATGTTCGGGTGCTCGAGCTGGCCGGTGATCTTCGCCTCGGCGATGAAGTGGTAGATGCTCGACTCGGACGCGTTGGCGCTGTTGAGCATGATCTTCATCGCCACCGTCCGCTCGAGGTTGCGGTCTGTCGCGCGGATAATGGCCCCCATGCCGCCCATCGCGACGATGTCCCCGACGTTGTAGAAGCCCGAGGCGGGTTCCGTGCTGGGCATGATGACGCCACCCCCGCCGCGCTGCGACGGGTCGCCGCGCGCGTTCAGGAAGTGGTCAATCGTGACGTAGCCGCGTCCTGCTTCCGTCTCGAGGGTCTGCTTCAACCTCCCAAGCGTGGCTTCAGCCGCACGGCGCTGAGGGGAAACGTTCGGGTTATCTTTCCTGACGCTGAACACAGCCGGACGATACACATCGCGTTACTAGCGACAAGGTGAATGTGGCCCGGTTGGCTCGGGAGGGCGCATCTCAGTTTCTTGCACGCCGGTTCTATCTTTGGGGTCGTTCTTCCTCACCCCTGCCCTCTCCCGCTGGGAGAGGGAGGCACTTCGGACGGCGCTGGCGATTCGGGACGGTGTGCGTGCTCTCACCGCGTTCGATTCCACCGAGTGACGGGCGACGATTCCCCCTCTGCCTCGGAGGGAAAGGGCCGGGGTGAGGGTGAGAACGCGCGACGTTCATTGGGCTGCGAATCCACCTTCTCCCGTTGTCCTGCAAGAAAGTGAGATGGCCCATTGGCTCCGGGCGCATCTCAGATTCTTGCATCCTCTCATTAGCACCGGGCTTCAGCCCGGTGTCAGCGATGGCGCAGGCTGAAGCCGTTTCAACGGCTTTGGCCCCTGGGCCAACGCGAAACGGTTAAAACCGTTTCCGCCTCTACCGCTCTCCACACCCGGCTCAAGCCGGGTGCTAATGAGAGCAAATCCGAACGTGCAAGAAATTGAGATGCGCCCGGCTCGGGAGCAACACGGATGGCAGCGGACGGAAGCGCCGCCGGTCACACGTCAATCACCGGGCCGCCGCCGTCGCGCGGGTCCTTGGTTCCGCGGCGCGAATCGCGGCTGCTTTGCACCCGCACCCGCGCGCCGCCCGTGCCGGTCAGGGTGTTCAGCGCGATGGACACCAGCGAAATGATGATCGCGCCCAACAGCGCCGGCACGAACCCGTCGACCTCGAACTTCGGCCGGAGCATCGACCCGATGAGCCACAACAGCAGCGCGTTGATGACGAACGTGAACAGCCCCAACGAAACGAGCACCAGCGGCAGCGTGAGCAGGATGAGCAGCGGCCGGAGAAACGTGTTGAAAATCCCAAGCAGCAGTGACGCGACGAACAGCGCGACAATGTCCAAGTAGTGAATCCCCTTCACGAGGTAGCACGCCACGAGCACCGCGACGGTGTTGATGACCCATCGCTGCATAAAAGTCCTGGCCGAATCGTTCATGAACGCGTCCCGTTGCCGCCGCTGGACTGCTGGTCCCGCGCGGGCGAAGGTGCGCCAGCCTTCCGATGAACACAAGCGCCGAGCGGCACGAGCCGCAAGCGCGGCCCTTTGCACGACTCAAAATGGGGTGACAACCTCCGCGCCATCGCGTTTAGTCGCGCGGCTTTTCGTATGCCCAAGCGCACTGACATCCATTCCGTCCTCATCATCGGCGCCGGGCCGATCATCATCGGTCAGGCGTGCGAGTTCGACTACTCCGGCACCCAGGCCTGCAAGGCGCTCAAGGAGGAGGGCTACCGTGTCATCCTCGTGAACTCCAACCCGGCCACCATCATGACCGACCCGGAGTTCGCCGACCGCACCTACATCGAGCCCATTACGCCCGCGGCCATCGAGAAAATCATCGCGCGCGAGAAAGAGGAGCTGCGCAAGATGGGGGTTCCCCAGAACCCAGACGCCAGCACCAAGACCCCGCACAAGCTGGTGCTGCTTCCCACCCTCGGCGGCCAGACCGCGCTCAACACCGCGATGGCCCTCCACAAGAACGGCGCGCTGGCCCGGCACGACGTGGAGATGATCGGCGCGAAGCCCGAGGCCATCCACAAGGGCGAAGACCGCCTCGCGTTCAAGGAACTCATGCTCGCCATCGGCCTCGACGTGCCCATCTCCGGCGTCGCGCACAGCCTGGATGAGGCCCGCTCGGTGGCGGAGAAGATCGGCCGTTTTCCGCTCATCATCCGGCCGGCGTTCACGCTCGGCGGCACGGGCGGCGGCATCGGTTACAACCGCGAGGAATTCGAGGAGATCGCCAAGCGCGGCATCGAACTCTCGCCCGTGAACGAAATCCTCATCGAAGAATCCCTCCTCGGTTGGAAGGAATACGAGATGGAGGTCATGCGCGACCGCGCCGACAACTGCGTCATCATCTGCTCCATCGAAAACTTCGACCCCATGGGCGTCCACACCGGCGACAGCATCACCGTCGCACCCATCCAGACCCTCACCGACAAGGAATACCAGATCATGCGCGACCAGAGCTTCGCCGTGATCCGCGCCGTGGGAGTGGAAACGGGCGGCAGCAACATTCAATTTGGCAGCGACCCGGTCACCGGCCGCATGGTCATCATCGAGATGAACCCGCGCGTCAGCCGCAGCTCCGCCCTCGCGTCCAAGGCCACGGGATTTCCGATTGCGAAAATCGCCGCCAAGCTCGCCGTCGGCTACCTGCTCGACGAGTTAAAGAACGACATCACCAAGAACACGCCCGCGAGCTTCGAGCCAAGCATTGATTACGTCGTCACCAAGATCCCGCGCTTCGCCTTCGAGAAATTCCCGCAGGCCGACCCCACGCTCACCACGCAGATGAAAAGCGTCGGCGAAGCCATGGCCATCGGGCGCACCTTCAAGGAAAGCCTGCAAAAATGCCTGCGCTCGCTGGAGATTGGCCGCAGCGGCTTGGGCGGCGATGGCAAACCATGGCGCATAGGCACGGAAGTCTATGGCGACCGCGACATCCTCCCGCGCGACGTCATCAGCCGCAAACTCAGCGTGCCCAATGCCGAACGCATCTTCTTCATCCGCCACGCCCTGCGCGCCGGCTTCACCATCGAAGAAATCTTCGGCCTGACCAACATAGACCGTTGGTTTTTGGCGCAGATCAAAGAGATTGTGGATTTTGAGGAGGAGTTGGCGTTGGCGAGGAATTGATTGCTGGGATTCCTTCCGGCTGCTTTCTGTAAGTGAACACCATCCCCTCGTTGTGCATGGTGAAGGTGTCCCCGCTCACCTTGCTTGTGCTGGTGCCTGCGCCTTCCCACTTCATCGTGAGATTCGCTCCGTTGAGTGTGTAGGTGGCGTTGACGTCTCGATTCACGTCCGTGCGCGGAGGCACGGAGAACGTCGTCTGGCTGCGGCACGTGCCGTCCGAGTGGATGGTGAACATCCCTGCCTTCACGGTCACGGTGCGTCCGCCGTGGTTCACGTCGGCGGGCAACGCCTTGCCATCCACGCTGACGAGAGCGTCTAGAGACCGGCGGGGTTGGGGCCGGCTGCGCTTCCGTCGCCGGTCTTGCAGCCGGACCATGCCAGCAGCGCCAGAAACATCGTCGCGCAGAGCGCGAGGCGTCGGGGCGTGGCGGTTTTGAGTGATTGTTTTGACTGTGTGCGGGTTGGTTTCATGGCGTGACGCTAGTGAGGTGGTGGGGAATCGGTTAATCGAATGTCCGGCTCCGGGCATCGGGGGAATGAATGCTCGCGGTCGCGTCTCGCTTCGCTCGGTGCACTTCAACGATTCGAAGATTGCACACGAACCCGAGGAAGGGCTGGCGTTTGCCCGGAATTATCGGCAGGGTTGGCGGACCCGGAGTTGCCCAGTGAGAATCATGTCCGCCATTTTCGACCGCAGCGCGCCTGATCTTCGCGCGTGCCCGGACGAGTCGCTGCCGGAGTTCGCCTTCATCGGGCGGTCCAACGTGGGCAAGTCCTCGTTGTTGAACATGCTCACGGGGCAGCGGAATCTCGCGCGCGTGTCCCAGACGCCCGGCTGCACGAAGCTGATCAACTTCTTCACCATCAACGGCCGATGGCGCATGGTGGATCTGCCGGGCTACGGATTTGCCCAAGTCGCGAAGGCGGACAGGTCGCAGTTCAACCGGGCGGTCGGCGAATACCTGAAACACAGGCGCAACCTGCACGGCGTGCTGACGTTGGTGGATGCGATGCTGCCGCCGCAGAAGATTGACCTCGAGTTCATGGGATGGCTTGCGGTGCATTCGATTCCGTTCGTGCTGGTCTTCACGAAAATTGACCGGCAGTCCGCTGCGAGGTCCGGGACGAACATCGCGTCGTTTCTGGCTGAACTCGACGGGATTTGTGAGGGCAAGCCCGACACGTTCCAGACGTCCGCCAAGACCGGCGCGGGACGCAGCGAACTGCTCGCCGCCATCGAGGCGGCGTTGCCTCCGGACACGGGGCGTGAAGCCGCGGGAACGCGATCCGCGCCCCAAGCCGATGCCACCGGGCGTGGCGTGACCATCCGACGTCCAAATCCCGCGCGGCCTTGGTGAGCGCGCACGCGCGCCGATGAAACCGTTCCATCCAAGTTTCACTTGGAAAACCGCGTTCGGAATTCGTATGGTCCGCCCGCCGTGAACCCGATCACGACAGACGAGCGTCGCGAGGCCATTGCTGCCCAAGTCGAGAAGGCGGTGGCCACCACGCCCGTTTTCGACATCCACACGCATCTCTACGACCCAGCGTTCGGTGAGTTGCTGCTGTGGGGGCTCGACGACCTGCTCACTTATCACTACCTCGTCGCCGAGACCCTCCGCTACCTCGACATGCCCTACGACAAGTTCTGGGCGCTCTCGAAGTCCCGCCAGGCGGAACTCATCTGGGACGAACTCTTCGTGAAGCACTCGCCGATCTCCGAGGCGTGCCGCGGCGTGCTCACCACGCTGAACCTGCTCGGGCTCGACGTGAAGAAGCGCGACCTGCCCAAGCTCCGCCGCTGGTTCGTCGACTGGAAGCCCGACGCCTACATCACCCGCTGCATGGAGGTGGCGAAGGTCAGCCGCATTTGCATGACCAACTCGCCGTTCGATGACATCGAGCGGCCGGTGTGGGAACGGGGCTTCACTCGCGACGAGCGCTTCGTGGCCGCGCTCCGCATTGACCCGCTGCTGGTTGACTGGGCGAACACCGCGCCAAAGTTGTCCGACTGGGGCTACAAGGTCTCGCCCGACCTGAGCGACCGCACGATCAGCGAAGTGCGGCGATTCCTCGCCGACTGGACGCGGCGCATTCACGCCCGCTACGTGATGGTGTCGCTGCCGCCGGAGTTTGTGTATCCGGGCGAGCACTCGTGCGCCCGGCTGATGGAGACGGCCGTGCTGCCGCACTGCCGCGAGTTTGGCCTGCCGTTCGCGATGATGCCCGGCGCGCGCCGCGCGGTGAACCCGCAGCTCCGGCTCGCCGGCGACGGTGTCGGCCGCTGCAACGTGGCGTCCTACGAGGCCATCTTCGCGGAGCACTCGGACAACAAGTTCCTCATCACCGCGCTGTCGCGGGAGAACCAATACGAGTTCTGCGTCGCCGCGCGGAAGTTCCGCAACCTGCACCTGTTCGGCTGCTGGTGGTTCAACAACATCCCCGAGCTGATCAACGAGATGACGCGCATGCGGCTCGAACTGCTCGGCCTCTCGCTCACACCGCAGCACTCGGACGCGCGCGTGCTGGACCAGATCGTTTACAAATGGGACCACTCGCGCCGCATCCTCGCCCGCGTGCTGGTGGACAAGTATCTCGACCTCGCGCAGACCGGCTGGGAGCCGACGCACATCGAGATCAAGCGCGATGTGAAGGCGCTCTTCGGCGGCGAGTTCGAACGGTTCTGCGGCACGGAGTCGAAGTCCGGCCATGGGACGCACACGCCACCGGCCAAGCCTTCCCGCAAGCCACCCGTCGCCCAGCCCGCGTGAGCGGGCGCGGATTCGAGACCTTCCCCGCGCGCAAGCTTGTCTTTGCCCCGCGCCGCGACCACACTCCGCCCGTGGCTGAAATCGCAAAATTCGTCCGGCACGGCGCGACGCAGATCACGCCGAAGATTCTTTCCGGCGTCCACCGCAAGCTGCCGATGCTCAAGCTCGAGTTCGCGCAGATGCACGCGCCCAGGTTTCCGCACCTCGTCGAGCAACTCGAGTTCCTCGCCGATGTCATCGAGGACTACGTGGAAAAGGCCGACACGGACATCCCGCTCGTGAGCGTGGCCGCGGCGACCTTCGCGCTCGTCTATGCGCACCGGCAGGTGGACCTGATCCCCGACTCGACGCCGGACTACGGCTTCGCCGATGAATCCTCCGTCGTGCGCGCGGTGCTGATCGAGCACGAGCGCGACTTTGCCGCCTTCGCCGCGCGGCACCATCTGAACTGGTCGAAGATCACGGTGAAGGCGTAGCGGCACGGGCGTCTCGCCCGTGCGATCCGAAGCTCACAGGCGGAACGCCCATCCCACTGCTCTCAGTATCGCGCGACTTCCTTCTTCAGTTCCAGCCCGAGCGCCAACGTCGTCTTGCGCGCATCGGCCAGCATGAAGGCCACCTCGCTCCCGACGGCGATGAACTGAAAGCCCTCCTCGCGCCGGCGCTTCGCGCTCTCGACGTTGATGACGTGGATGCCCGGTGCCACACCGTATTTCTTCGCCGTCGCGCGGATGTGCGCGAGCGCGTCCACGAACTCCTTGTCCTCGCTGTCGAACGCGGGCTTCTTGCCCATCGAGTTGAGCAGGTCGTTCGGCCCGATGAACACGGCGTCAATGCCCGGCACGCCCAGGATTTCGTCGGCCTTCTCGATGGCCTTCACGTGCTCGGCCATCACGACGAGCAGGATTTCCTCGTTCGCGCGCGCGTAGTAGGTCGCGGGGTCGGTGTCGAAGTTCACCGCGTGCGCCTGACCGCCGACGGAGCGGTTGCCGAGCGGATGGTAGCGCACGCCCTCGACCACGGCCTCGGCCTCGGCGCGCGAGCAGACCATCGGCGTGACGACGCCCCACGCGCCGTTGTCGAGCACGCGCTTGAAATTCTCGCCGGTATTCCACGGCACGCGCGCCATCGGGGCGGGGCCGCAGTCGGCGATGACGGCGAACATTTGCGCGGCGCAGCCGATGTCAATGGGCGTGTGCTCCATTTCGACGGTGAGCCAGTCGAAGCCCACGCGCGCCATCATGCGCGCGGCGACGGGGTCGGGCAGCGTGAGCCAGGTGCCGAGCGAGGCTTCTCCGCGTTTGAGTTTGGCGCGGACGTGATTGGGGCGCATGAGTCGGGATTGGTTAACGGCGGATGAACACGGATGAACACGGATGGAAATGAGAACGCGAGACCTCCGTAAAAGCGGCGCGCAGCGCGGTGTAGTGTCCGGCCTGTGGCCGGGAATAAGTATTGCCGCGGTCCGATCGAGCCACAGGCTCGACGCTACACCATTTGCAGAGGTCTCGGAGCATCTACAGAAGCTTGGCCCGCAGCGCGGGCGAGTTGAACACGTCGGGGTTCACGACCATCTGCGGGCGCCTGCCCTGCATGAGGTCCACGATGGCTTGCGCGGCGGTGTTACTCACTTTTTCGCCCGTGCCGCGCGCGAAGCTTGCGAGGTGCGGCGTGAGCAGCACGTTGGGCAGGCCGCGGAAGATGTTCTCGGCGGGAAGCGGTTCCGTGACGAACGCGTCCAGTGCCGCGCCGGCGATGACGCCCTCGCGCAGAATCTTCGCCAGTGCCGCCTCGTCCACGAGCGCGCCGCGGCCGGTGTTGATGAGGTAGGCGGTCCTTTTCATCTTGCGCAACTGCGCCTCGCCGAGCAACCCGCGGCTCTGCGGCGTCAGCGCGGCGTGCAGCGAGACGAAGTCCGCCTGCGCAAGCAACTCGTCGAGCGAAACGAACTTCACGCCCATCTTCTCCGCGCCGGCGTTCGGGGCGACGTCGTAGGCGATGACCTTCATGTTGAACCCGCTTGCGCGCCGCGCCATCGCGAGGCCGATGCGCCCGCAGCCGACGAGGCCGAGCGTCTTCTCGTGCACATCGTGGCCCCACACGCCGCGCCACGTGCCCGCGCTCATGTCGTGGTGGCCGATGTGGATGTTCCGCGCGACCGCGAGGAGCAGTCCGAAGGCGAAGTCCGCGACGGCGTCGTTGAGCAGGCCGGGCGTGAACGCGACCACGACGCCGTGCTGCGTCGCGGCGGGCACGTCAATCGCGTCGTAGCCCACGCCCCAGCGCGAGATGCACTTGAGCTGCGCAGCCTGTGGCGAACCGAGCACGGCGGCGGTGAACTTGTCCATGCTGGCGAAGCACGCGTCGTGTCCGTCGAGCAACGGCAGCAGCGTCTCGGCGGGGTGCGGACCGAACCTGGCGGGGAAGGTAAGCTTGCAGCCGGCGCCTTCGAGCAGCGCGATGGCGTCCTTGCCGACTTCGTCGAGGGTGCGGGCGGTGATGAGGATTTTCCAGCTCATGGGGAAGTGTTCAGTGTTCAGAGGGCGGAGGCGGCGTTTCTGTCGCGCGCGCGGAGTGAATACTGGACACTGAACACTGAATACTTCAACCCTTCTGCGCGAGGTGACGGTTGCGATAGTGCACGACCTTGAACTCCGGTTGCTCCAGCAAGACGGCGACCGGCTCGAAGTCCTCCTCAAACGGCGGGAAGAACGTGTCGCCTTCGACGGTTCGGTGAATGAGCGTGAGAAACAGGTCCGAGCATTGCGGCAGTGCGAGGCGATAAAGTTCCGCGCCGCCGCAGATGAACACGTCGCGTCCGGCGGTCAGCGCGGGAAGCTCCTCGAGGCTCGCGATGCAGCGCACGCCGGGATGCACAATGCCCGAGCGGCTCAACACGATGGTGTCGCGTCCGGGCAGCGGCCGGCCGATGGATTCGAACGTCTTGCGTCCCATCACGAGCACGTGGCCGGTGGTGGTCCGCTTGAACCACTTGAAATCCTCGGGCAGGTGCCACGGGATGCGGTTGCCCGCGCCGATGACGCGGTTCTCCGCCATGGCCGCGATGGCCTTGAATGGGCGCGGCGGACACGCAGCGGTCACGGCAGTTGCTTGAGGAACGCCTCGAACCCGCGACGCACGGGCGCGGGCGCGGCGCCGAGGATGCGCGGCGCCAGTTCCGCCGCTGCCAGCGGCAACGCCAGCAGGCAGGGCAGGGCGATCCGGGCGGCGTTCATCTTCGCGGCGAACTTGATACCGGACGGGCGCGCGGCGTGAAAGGCGAATCCGCCCGCGCGATGCGCTGCGCCGGTTTTGCCTTCAACGCCACGCGGCGTTTCATTAGCCTTCGACGCCGATGACCGTCCTCGTCCTCGCCGCGGGTTACGCCACGCGGTTGTATCCGCTCACGCTCACGCGCCCCAAGCCGCTGCTCGATGTCGCGGGCAAGCCGATGATTGATTACGTGATGGACAACCTCGCGCCCATCGGCGGCATCGAGCGCGTGTTCGTGGTGACCAATGCGAAATTCGCGGGGCAGTTTCAGGAATGGGCGGACGGTTACTCGACCCGCGCGAAGCTGAACTTCAAGGTCATCAACGACGGCTCGACGGACGATACCAACAAGCTTGGCGCCATCGGCGACCTGCACCTCGTGATGCGGCAGGAGAAGCTGGACGAGGACTTGATCGTCGTCGCGGGCGACAACTTGTTCAGCGAGCCGCTCACAGGTTTCGGCGAGCTCATTCGCAAACGCCACGCGCCCGTGCTCGGCGTGTTCGACGTGGGCAGCCGCGAGCAGGCGAAGAAATACGGTGTGGTCGCAGTGGACGGCGAGGGCGTCATCATCGAGTTCATCGAGAAGCCGGCGAATCCGCCAAGCACGCTCATCAGCGTCGCGCTCTACTACTATCCGCGCGCGACGCTGCAGCTTGTCCATCAATACATCGCGGACGGGAACAACCCCGACCAGCCAGGGCGGCTTGCGCAGTGGCTGTATCCGCGCCAGCCGGTTTACACCTGGCGGGTGCCGGGCAAGTGGTTTGACATCGGCTCGAAGGAGACGCTCGAGGAAGCGAACCGGATTTTCGCGAAATCCTGACCGCTACTTCTTCGCGTCCTCTTTCTTTGGCTCCGCCTTCGGGCGCGGCGGCGTCTTCGGGTCGAGGTTGGCCATCATGTCCTCGTCGGTGACGGCGGACTCGACGCCACTCGCAGGCACAGGGACATTCGCGATCCAAAGGATGGTGTTGAGCATGAGCTTGCGCTGCTGGTCGTTCTTCCAGCCCAAGTGATTGTGGCCGCCGGTGAAGCCGAAGCCGCGTCCGCCGTCGGGCCGCGTGGCGACCCACATCACGTGCTGCGGCACGCCGTTCTTCACAGCCTCACGCACGGCAGGATTGCCGCTGTGCGTGCCGTCGGTGCGGCCCATCGTGGATTGCGGAGCGACCGCGGTGAGGATGGGCGTCACGCCCTTCATGCCCTCGCGAAAGCGCATGTGGAAATACCATTCGTCGTTCGTCTTGAACGGCTTCACGCCGCGCGTGACTTCGTGCTGGGGAAGCTCCTTGAACTCTGCGTCCCAGTGCGGGTTCACCGACCAGTGGACCTCGAACGCGCCGCCAATCCAGTCGAGCCATTCTTTCTGCCCCTTCTCGCGCGTGGGCTCGACGGCGTAGTGGATGCAGCCGAATCCGACGCCCTTGGCCATGAGCGCGCCGATTTTCTCGAGCCGGTTCTCGCGCAGGAACGGCAGCCCGCCGCCGCCGCTGCTGTAAAGCACGATGGCCGCGGCGTTCGCGAAGGCCTTCTCGTCCTGCACCCAGCCGTTGGTGTGGAGCTCGGTGACGATGCCCGGCGTGTTGGCGAGGCCTCTCTGGAACAGCGTCAAGCCCGCGCGATGCTCGTGTTGCAGCACGCCGTGGCTTTGCGAGCCGGCGATGAAGAGGACCTTCGCGGGCGCGGCGAACGAGGCGAGCGGCGACATCACCGCGAGCAGGAGCAAGTGCAGCGTCTTCATGGAAGTCCGTGTCAGAGTGGAGCGCCGGGCTTACTTGCCGCGCTTGTAGGTGAACAGAACCACGCCACTGTCGGCCTCGGATTTGAACTCCGTCGGTCGCGCGCCCTTCGTGGCGTAGCAGACGCGCAGCGTGTCGCCGGTGAGTTCGTAAATTGCCGGGATGATGCGATCCGGGTTGTTCGCCGGGCGGATGTCCATTGCGTTGGGAGATTTCGCGTCGTCCACGGTGAAGCTGCCGCTGTCGGTCTCGCCGCCGATGATCGAGCGGTAATTCTTGCCGTCAATGGTCACCGACACGGAGTTCAGGAAGTCCTCACCCGCAGCGTTCCCGTCAATCGTGCCGGCGATGACTTTCCACGTGCCGTCGAAGCTCGCCTTCTTGCCGAGTTCCTTGATGCGGATGTCGCGGAACTGCACGGTCATCGCCGGGCCTTGGTGGATTTGCAGCGCGAGGATGCCGTCCTTCGCGGCCTTGCTCTCCTGCTCATCCACCACATCCACGGTCTGCACGCTGTTGATGAAGTGCTGGAGGTGGTTGCCGTTGGCGATGATGACATAATCATTCCAGTCCTCGTTCCTGATCTTGGCCTGAATCTCCTCGGACTTGCCCAGCGTGCCCACCACCTCGACCTTGTGCTTGCCGTCCACCTCCTTGATGACGGTCTTCTGCCCGCGCTGGGCGAGGATGCCGCGGCCGCGCTCCTCGTAAAGGATGCCGCTGAAAGTCTTGCCCGCCTCGAAGTCCGCCTGATAGCCGCCGACGATCGGGCCGAATTCCCCCTGCTGCATCACCTTGCTCCGATACTGGATGCCCGAGTTGCCGCCGATGATCTTGTATTGGAGGCGCAACTCGAAGTTCGCCAACGTCCCGGCCTTCCAGACGAGGAAGGTGTTGTGCTTGATCTTCGTGTCGCCCTCGTTGCCGGTCTTGCCCGTGATGGCGCCGTCCTGCACGGACCAAAGTTTGGCATTGCCCTCCCAGCCCGTGAGATCCTTGCCGTTGAAGATGGACTTGAATCCCTCCTCGGCGGCGGCGGCGGAGAAGGCGAGCGATGTGAGCGAGACAAACGTGAGCAGCGTGCGTTTCATGGCAGGTGGATGGTTGGATGCGTTGTGGAGTGATTCATCCCGCGCCTAGCGGAACTGTCAACGCCGAATGCAATGTTCCAGCGCGCAGGCGGCGGATTGGATTGAAGCAATCACGCTTGCGCCCGTCCATTTCCCCGGCACGCTATTGGCAACCCTATGAGCAGATTCCTTCTCTCCCGGCGCACGGCCCTCAAAGGTCTCGGCGCCACGCTGGCGCTCCCGTGGCTGGAAGCCATGGGGCCGCTGACCTCCTGGGCCAATGGCGCGACGGCTGCCAGCAAGGCCGCGCCGAACCGCACGGCCCTGCTCTACGTGCCGAACGGCAAGAACATGGTGGACTGGACGCCCAAGGCCGAGGGCGAACTCGGCGACCTCCCCGCCATCCTCGAACCGCTCGCCGAGCACAAGAAGGACTTCTCCATCCTCACCGGCCTCACCGCCGACAAGGCCCGCGCCAACGGCGACGGCGGCGGTGACCATGCCCGCGCGCTGGCGGCGTTTCTCACCGGCGCGCAGCCGCGCAAGACTGATGGCACGGACATCCGCGCCGGCGTCTCCGTGGACCAGGTGATGGCCGCGCGCATCGGCGACCAGACGCGCCTGGCCTCGCTGGAGATCGGCACCGAGGCCGGTTCGATGGCCGGCAACTGCGACTCCGGCTACTCCTGCGTTTATTCCTCCACGATGTCCTGGCGCTCGGCCACGCAGCCGCTGCCGAAGGAAGTGAATCCGAAGCTCGTCTTCGAGCGCCTCTTCGCCGGCGGCTCCGCGCAGGAGCAGGCCCGGCGCGCCGCGCGCCGCAAGAGCGTGCTCGACCTGGTGAAGGACGACTTCCGCGAATTGAACGGCCGCCTCGGCGCGCACGACCAGCGCAAGCTCGACGAGTATTTCGCCGCCGTGCGCGACATCGAGCAGCGCATCGAGCGCGCGTCCAAGTTCCCCGAGCCGAAGGTGCCCGCGGGCGTCGCCGCGCCCGCCGGCATTCCGGCCAGCTACGCCGAGCACATCCGCCTGATGGCCGACCTGATGGTGCTGGCCTTCCAGACCGACACCACGCGCGTCTGCAGCTTCGTGCTGGCCAATGAGGGCAGCAACAAGCCCTACCCGTTCATCAACGTCTCCGAGGGGCACCACGACCTCTCGCACCACGGGAACAACGAGCAGAAGAAGGCGAAGATCCGCGAGATTAACCGCTTTCACACCACGCAGCTCGCCTATCTGCTCGGCAAGCTCAAGTCAGTGAAGGAGGGCGACGGCACGCTGCTCGACCATTGCATGCTTGCCTATGGCAGCGGCAATTCCGACGGCAACGCGCACAATCACGACAACCTGCCGATCCTTTTGGCCGGCCGCGGCTGCGGCACGCTCAAGCCCGGCCGCCACATCGTCTATCCGAAGGAGACGCCGCTGAACAACCTCTGGCTCGCGATGCTGAACCGGATGGAGATCAAGATGCAGCAGCTCGGCGACAGCTCGGGCGAGCTGGCGCAGATAGCGTAATCCGCGCTGCGAAGCCAAACTTGGGAGGGCCGGGTTCCACCCCGGCCCAAACTGTTTCCCGGCACGACAGTCAGGGCGCGGGTGGAACTGCGCCCACGCAGCAGCGTGGCACCAGGCCAGATTCGGGTGATTCCGGGTATCCCCCCGGCGGCGCGGCAGTGCCGCCCTACCGGTAGGGACGTGCTGCTGCGCGTCCGTGCTCTTACCAGAAAACAATCGCACTCGGTATCAACCGTAGCGCGGCCGCTGAAACAGCTTCACCTGCGGCGTGAACTTCACTCCCGCGTCCAGTGGGAAGACCGGTCGCGCGCAGCGCGTGTGGCCGAGACTGCGGAGGTTTGCGCTCGACGAACCGGGCGCGTCCACGTCCACGTAGTGGGCGGCCCATGCCTTGAACATGTGTGGTTCGCAGTGCGGGGACTTCACCACCACCGCGCCGAAGTGCCGCGGGTCCAGCCCGTGCGCAAGGAAGAGCGCGCGGTCATACAAGCTCACCGGCCGGCTGGTGAGGACGAGCGTGATATTGCCCGTTTGCACCACCGCCGTGCGGCCCGCCTGCCACAGCTCGCGCGTTGTCTCGCTGTGAAACCAGCCGTCGGACAGCATCCGCACGCGGCCTTCAATGAGCAGCGGGGTGAACCGCCCCCGGTCCAGGGCGCCACCCACGGTGGTCTGCACCGCGTTGCCCACGCCCGCCGCGAACGCCGCCGCCACCGCGCCCGGATCCACGATGGGGATCAGCGCGCTGCCCTGGTAACAAGCGTCGAGCAGCGCGCGCAGGATGGCATTGCTGTCGCCCGATGCGCCGGAGCTGGTCGCGTCCGCCGCGTCCACGAGCACCACGGTGCCGGATCGAACTCCCCTCACCCCGGTCCTCTCCCCTCGTTCGACGAGGGGAGAGGGTGCCCGAAGGGCGGGTGAGGGGTGGTCAGCCGCCCAAGCCTCCGCTGTGATACGCGCCGCTTCCGCCAGGCTCGTGAGCGGCACCTGCATTTTCTCGTGATGCTCCCAGAACCGGCTGGCGATGCGCAGCGCCTCGCGCTCCGCCCACGCCGGGTCGTTGTCCGTCACCACGAAGCTGTTCGAGGCCAGCGCCGGCACGTCGGTGAAGGGGTTGCCCCACATCATCGCCGCCGAAAGGCCGCCGGGGCTTTGCTCGACGGCCTTCGCCGCATTCACCGCGTGGCGGATCGATCCTGTCTCGGTGATGAGTTCATCGCCGCGCACCAGCGCGGGCACCGTGACCTTCGCGGTCACGGGCTTCACTTCGCCCGCCACGATGCGCAGGAGCAGCCGCGCCGCGCGCTCGCCGGTGCTGAAGAAGTCCACGTGCGGATACGTGTGAAACGCCACCGCCGCGTCGCTGTGCTCCAGCATCCGGTCCGTGAGGATGCCGTGCAGATCGAGGGAAATCACGATGGGCACCTGCTCGCCGACGAGCTTGCGCGTTTCCGCCAGCAGCCAGCCTTCGGGGTCGCCCTCGCTTTCGGTCGCCATCGCGCCGTGCAGGGAGAAGTAAATGCCGTCCACCCTGGGCGCCACCTCCGTGACGCTCGCCAGCAGCTGGCCGGCGATGCGCTCAAAGGCCGTGTCCGCCAGCGTCCCGCCGGACGTGATGAAGTGCGCGCTGCACGTCGGCACCAGCTCCACGCCCGGCGTCGCGTCGAACACGCTCAATGCCCCGCCCACCTCGCTGCGCACCTGGCGGTGGTAATCGAGGATCTCGGTGCCCAGACGCATCGTGAAGTCCTCATAGCCGCTCAACCCCGGGTTGAACGTGGAGACTTCCTGTTTGCACTCGGCGATGAGGATGCGCGGCATGAGTTCAGTTCAGCGAAGCGACTACCTGCTCCGACCTGACTCACGCAGCTTCGCGAACAGCTCGGTCAGTTCCTTCACCTTGTCCGGCATCGCGTCGGCGAGGTTTTTCGTCTCGGCGAGGTCGTCGGCAAGGTTGAAGAGCTGCGGCGTGGGAGGATTGCGGTTCTCGGCTTTCGGGTTCTTGGCATTCTTCGCGCCGCCGCCCGCGGGTTCGATGAACTTCCAATCGCCGGAGCGGATGGCAAACGGGCCGCGCGTGCCGCCGTTGTGCGCGACGAAGTGCGGTCGCAGTGGCGTGGCGGACTTCTGCCCCAGCAACGCGGGCAGCACGTTGAAGCTGTCGAGGCAGGCGTCGGCGGGCAGTTTCACGCCGGCGATGGCGGCGAAGGTCGCCGGCGTGTCGAGGTGGGCGATGAGCGCGCGCGATTCGCCGCCGGGCTGGATGCGTCCGGGCCAGCGGGCGATGAACGGCACGCGATGCCCGCCCTCGAAGAGGCCGCCCTTGGTCCCGCGCAACGCGCCGTTCATCTTGTGCGGGGACGTGTCGAAGTCCTCGTAGCCGTCGTCGTTCACGCCGCCGTTGTCGCTGGTGAAGATGACGAGTGTGTTGTCGGCGAGCTTGAGGCGGTCGAGCGCCGCGAGCACCTGCCCGACGGTGTCGTCGAGTTCGTGGATGGCGTCGCCGCGGATGCCGGCCTGGCTCGTGCCCTTGAAGCGCGGATGAGGGACTCGCGGGACATGGATGCCGTGCGTGGCGAGGTAGAGGAAGAACGGCGCGGATTTGTTCTTCTCGATGAAGCCGACCGCTCTCTTCGCGTAAGTGTCGGCCATGTCCTCGTCCACCCAGAGCGCGGACTTGCCGCCGGTCATCCATCCGATGCGCCCGACGCCGCGGACGATGGTGAAGTCGTGGCCGTGCGTGTGCTTGAGCTTGAGCAATTCGGGATTCTCGCGGCCGGTGGGCTCGGTCCCGACTTTCTCGCGGTAGCTGACTTGGATCGGGTCCTTCGGGTCGAGGCCGGCAACCCGGCGGTTCTCCACATACACGCACGGCACGCGGTCGCCGGTGGCGGGCATGATGAACGCGTAGTCGAAGCCAATGTCGAGCGGGCCGGGCCGGATTTCGCCGTTCCAATCGGGGCCACCTTCACCGCCGAGGCCGAGGTGCCACTTGCCGACGACGCCCGTGGTGTAGCCGGCCTGCTTGAGAAGGGACGCGACGGTGGGCGTGCCGGGCGGGATGCTCAACGGCGCATCGCCGGGTGCGATGCTCGAACCGGGCTGTTGCCGCCATGAGTAAGTGCCCGTGAGCAGCGCGCGGCGCGTCGGCGTGCAGGTCGAGGCGGGCGAGTGCGCGTCGGTGAAGCGCACTCCCGCGCGCGCGAGGCGGTCGAGGTTCGGCGTCTTGACGAGCGTCGCGCCGTAACAGCCGAGGTCGCCGTAGCCGATGTCGTCGGCCATGATGAACACGATGTTGGGTTTGGCCGCGTCGGCGGCGTGCGCTGCCGGATTCCAGAGGAGCATCCAGCTCCACACCGCAAGCCACAGCAGCGCGGCGCGGCGACGCGACCTCGAGAATCTGGCCATGCCGCACCGTTCGAATGGGAAACTTGAAGTCAAGGAATGGGAGTTCATGGTCATCGCAATCGCTTTGGCTTTCGGGTGGTGAAGCCCCGCGCTCCGGGCAGCGTCAGTTGGGCGCCCAAGAACCACGAGGCCGGATTCATGGACGCGTTTTACCCGAGACGGACGGAGAGCGCCAGCGCGCGGAATTGCGCTTCGACGACCGTGCGGGACTCGTGTAGGTTCGCGGCACCGGTCGGTTGAAGCAGCGAACTCGCGACGTTGAGATGCGCCTGTCCTGGAGAATCCATCCGCTGCGAGGCGCCGTGCTGGCCGCGGCGCTCGCGTCGCTGGCGGTCGCGCCGCGCGCGGCGGCGGAGCAGATTGTGCTGTCCAAGATCATGTATTTTCCGGCGCGCGACCTGCCGGAATACATCGAGATTGCAAACATCACCGCGACGCCGATTGATTTCGCCAACTGGCGGCTGCACGGGCAGGTCGAGTTCGAGTTCCCTTCGTTCAACCGCACCAACGGGCTGCTCTCTTTCCTCAAGCCGTTCGAGCGCATCGTCGTGTCGAGCGCGGACCCGGCGGCGGTGCGCGCGGCCTACAAGATCCCGGCGCACGTGCGCATCTTCGGTCCGTGGGTCGGCCGGCTCGGCAAGACGGGCGGCAAGATCACGTTGCGCGACAAGAACGGGCTGGCCGCGTGCTCGGTGCGCTACTCGGACCGCGGCAACTGGCACCCGGCCGCCAACGGCACCGGCCATTGCCTCGTGCTGCGCAATCCCGACGGCAAAATTGACGACTGGCGCAACTGGACCGTCAGCAACCGGCCCAACATCGCGCCCGGCTCCGACCCGTTCACCTCGACGGAAATCCCGGTGGCCAATCCGGAAATCGTCTCGCAACAACTCGGCACCGTGCTGATGGACTACGAGGACGCGTGGCGTTACTGGGCGGTGAACCGGCAGGTGGACCCGCAGTGGCGCGCGACCAACTTCAACGACACCGCGTGGGCGCAGGGCGTGGGCATGTTCGGATTCAGCCAGACGGGAAAGGTCCCGCCGCCGGGCATCCGCACGCGGCTGCAGTTCGGGATGACCACCTATTATTTCCGCCGCCGGCTGGTGATGACCAACGACGTGTCGAAGGTGAACTTTCTCGTGGACCAGATTCTCGACGACGGCGCGGTGTATTACTTGAACGGACAGGAGATCGGGCGCTTCGGCATGCCGGGCGGCAACATCACGGCGACGACGCCCGCCAACCGCAACGTCGGCGACCCGGCGGAGGAAACGCGCGTCATCACGATTCCCGGCAGCCGGTTCGTGCGCGGGACGAACGTCTTCGCGGTCGAGGTGCACAACGTCGCGCCGAACAGCCCGGACCTTTGCTTCGGCATGCGGCTCGTCATCCCCAACACGGCGCAACTCGCGCAGAGCGCGGTGACCATCAACGAAGTCGCGCCCGGCACGGCGGGTCGCGGCTTTGTGGAGTTTTACAACGACGGCAACCTGCCGGTGAACCTGCGCGGCCACTATCTCTCGAGCGTGGCGACCAACCTCACCCGGTTCCAAATCAGCTCGGACTTCGTGGTGCGGCCCAAGGCGTTCGCGACGTTGGACTTCGCCGGTTCGGGGCTGCTGGCGGGCCCGCCGGTGACGGTCTATCTCACAGCGCCCGACGGCCGCACGGTGGTGAACGCCTTGCGCGAGTTCATCCCCGAGGGCCGCTCCGTGGGCCGCAAGCCTGCGGGCTCGGGCTCGTGGTTTCAATTCATCGAGCCCACCGCGGGAGCGCCCAACGTGAGCCAGACCGGTCTCGCGCGGCGGCTGCGGCTCAACGAAATCCAGATTGACGGGCGGAGCAAGGTCGAGTGGTTCGAGCTGTTCAATCCCGCGCGCACGAACTTTCCGCTGGCGGGCTTGTTCGTGTCGTCGCGGCCTGACTTCGCGGACAAGGTTGCATTGCAAGGCGACCTGCCGCCGCTGGGGGCGCGCGCGTTTCCCGCGCCGTTTGCCGTGAAGCAGGAGGAGGTCACGCTCTTTGTGCACGACCGCGAAGGGCTCGTGCTCGATGCGCGCGTGTTCGTCGTGTCGAAGCACGGCGAGAACTGGCAGGCGTTCCCCGACGGCGGGCGCAACTGGTTCGTCGGCGGGAAGCCCACCAAGGGCGCGACGAACAACCCCGCGCGGCAGACGGACATCGTGATCAACGAAATCATGTATAAGCCCGCCGAGACGCAAGGGAAGGTTGAGTTCGTCGAGCTCTTCAACCGGGGCAAGTCCACCGTGAACCTATCGGGTTGGGCGCTTCACGGCGGCATCAACTTCCGCTTTCCCGAACGGCAGAAGCTCAGGCCCGGCGAGTATCTGGTGGTTGCCGCCGACGCCGGGCTGCTTCGCGCCGTGCACGGGGACATCAACGTCATCGGCAACTTCGAGGGCCGGCTCTCGAACGACGGCGACCTGCTGCGGCTCGAGGACGAAAAGGGCAACCTCGTCAACGAGGTGGATTACAAGCCCGGCGGCGATTGGCCCGAGCTGGCGCACGGCGGCGGCAGCAGCCTCGAACTGCGCCACCCGATGATGGACAACAGCCTCGGCTCCGCCTGGGCCGCCAGCGACGAGAGCATCAAGGCGCAGACGCGCTCCTACTCGCACCGCGCCGTTTACAACGAGCTCAACCCGATGGGCGCGCCCTCGGACTTCAAGGAACTGCACTTCTTCCTCGCGTCCGGCGGGCACGTGATTGTCGAGAACGTGCAGCTCCTCAAGAACGGGCAGCCACCCAACGTGCTCACGAACGCGATGCGCGCCGCGATGGATGGGTCGAGCGCCAGCGGCTGGCTCTGGCAGGGCAACCACTGGGCGAGCTTCCTCACCAACAACGGCCGCCTCCACATCATCTCCGAAGGCCGCGGCGACAACCGCGTGAACCGCGTCGAGATTGACGCGCCCGGACTCAACAAGGGCGACACTTACGAGCTCAAATTCGACGCGAAATGGGTGTCCGGATCGCCGTGCCTGATCGCGCACACGTGGGATTGGAGCCTGGCGAAGCGCTTCACCATCGAGGTGCCCTCCAAGCTCGGCACTCCGGGCCGCGCCAACTCGCGCGTCGTGCCGACCGCCGCCGCGCAGATTGACGAACTGACGCATTCGCCGGCGGTGCCGCGCACCAATGAGACGGTGAAGGTCACCGCGCGCGTCTCCTCCGTCCTGCCGCTGCCACGCGGCGCGGTCACGCTCATTCATCGGCCTGCCACCGTGGACGACAACGCGAAGTGGGAAACCAAGCCGATGACCGACGACGGCACCAACGGCGACGAAGCCGCGGGCGACGGCATCTACACCGCGCTGCTGCCCGAATACCGCGGCAACGGGCAGACGGTGCAATTCTACGCGCGCGCCGTGGCGGCGGGCGGCGATGCGAGCATCATTCCTCGCTCCGGCGCGGACCGGCCGGCGATGTTCATCGTGGACAACCAGGCCGTGCCGCGCGACCTGCGCGTGCAACGGTTCGTGATCGCGCCGTCGGACCTCGACCGCCTCTCGCAGGGCAACACGAACAAGCACCAGTTCCGATACCCGCGCCTCTCGAACCGCTTCTACAACGCCACGTTCATCAACAACGAGCGCGACATCTACTACAACGCGCGCGTGCATCCGGCAGGCAGCTCGTTCACGCGCGACGTGTCGCTCAACCGCGCCAAGTTCAAGCTGCCGCTCGACAGGCCGTTCCGCGGCCGCATCAAGCTCACGTGGGACAACAACAGCGTGAACACGCGGCTCGCCAATCACATGCTCTACCTACTCGGCCACCCGGTCGGGCAGTCCGAATTCGTCCGCCACATCATCAACGGCGGCAATCCCGATTTCCGCGAGGATTGCGAGGTGATCAACAACGACTTCCTCAACCGCGTCTTCAAGGATGGCGCGCAAGGCGAGCTTTACCGGACGACCTACATGTTCTTTTACCGTGACACGGGCGAAGGCTCGCCGCAGAAGAATGCCAGCCTCGGCCTGCCCTACGGCGAGGATCCGAACCATTACCGCATCGTCTGGAACAAGCGCACAGGGGAGGGCGAAGACGACTGGAACAACCTCTTCACCATGCTCCGCACGGTGAGCGCGAACCGCTATTCGGAGCAGGAGCTCAACAGCATTTTCGACCTGGAGATGACGCTGAAGAACTGGGCGCTGCGCGGCTACGCCAAGGACAGCGACACCTTCAGCATGGGCACCGCGCACAACTGCTTCTTCTACCGCAAGTCCACTGACGGCCGCTGGATGTGCTTCCTTTGGGACGCCGACTTCGCATTCGGCGGCTTCGACCCCAAGTCGCAGGAGGGCTTCTGGGGCGGCAACGTCAACAGCCTCCTCGACAAACCCTACGTGCGCCGCCTCTTCTACTATTATCTGGTCGAAATCCTCGAGAACTACGCCAAGAATTCGCCGCGCATCGAGGCGTGGATGCGGGCCGAGGAGGATTCCAGCACCGCCTACTCCGTGGACATGCCGGCCTTTCGGAAATTCTTCGACCTGCGCGAGCAGTTCGCGTTGCAGCGCATGGGCGAGAACTACCGCGTCAACTTCAAGGTCACCACCAACAACGGCCAGCCCGTCACGACCGCGTCCGACTCCATCACGCTCGAAGGCACCGCGCCTTACGGCATCTTCAAGGTCATCGTCGAAGGCCAGCCGAAGGTGAAACTCGAATGGCCCGGTGAGACAAGGTGGAAGCTCTCCAACGTCGGGCTCGTTCCTGGCGAAAACGCGCTGCTCGTGCGCGGCGTGGACCAGTGGGGCCGCACGCTGCGCGAGGAACGCTTTCTCGTGAAGCGCGATGGCCCGGCCGTCACGGTGAAAAACTAAGTGCCCGCGCCAGCTCCATTATGTCGCATTTCTGCTGGCGTCCGCGCCCGCTCACGACTAACACACTGGCCACCAACCGGCACTTCCTTCCCATGATCACACGACTGTCGCTCCTTGCTTTCGCCCTCGCCGCTTCGCTGCCCGGTGCCGCCGCTGCTGCGCACAACACGCTCACCGACACCGAAAGGAAGGACGGCTGGCGGCTGCTGTTCGACGGCAAGTCGCTCGAGGGCTGGCGCACTTACCGCGCGGGCGGCGTCATCGGCAAGGGCTGGGTCGCCGAGGATGGCGTCCTCAAGAAACTCGCGAAGACCCCCGGCGGCGACATCATGACCACCACGCCCGTCGAGGGGGACTTCGAGCTGTCGTGGGAGTGGCGCATCGCGAAGAACGGCAACAACGGCGTGAAGTATTTCATCACCGAGGCCCGCAAGGCCACCATCGGCCACGAATATCAGATGCTCGATGACGACGGCCACCCCGACGGCAAGCTCGGCTCGCACCGCCAGACCGCGTCGTTTTACGACGTGCTCGCGCCGAAGGCTGACAAGCCCCTCAAGCCCGTCGGCGAATGGAACCGCTCCCGCGTCGTCGTGAATGGCTCGCGCGTCGAGCACTGGCTCAACGGCGCGCTCGTCCTCGATTACGAACTGGGCAGCGACGCGCTCAAGGCCGCCGTCGCGAAGAGCAAGTTCAAGAACGTCGGCAACTTCGGAACCAAGGTCACCGGCTACATCCTTCTCACCGACCACGGCGACGAATGCTGGTTCCGCGACGTGAAACTCCGAGCGGCGAAGTAGCGGCGAATGTCCTGTGTCCGGTTTAGAGTTCCGCCTTCCGCGTTGGAAGTTGAACGTTGAACGTTGGACGTTTGAATCTGGACATTTCCTCCTCCTCCCCATCTGCCGACCCTCCATCCGCGTGCCGCACATCCACGACAAGATAGACTTCACCGTCGCCCTCTTCGTCGTGCACGAGCGGCGTGTGCTGCTCGTGCACCACCGCGCGCTCGACAAGTGGCTCCCGCTCGGCGGGCACATCGAGCTGGACGAGGATCCCGAGCAGGCGGCGCTCCGCGAGGCGCGCGAGGAGAGCGGCCTCGACGTCGAGTTGGTCGGCGAGCGCCCGCCCACGACCGAACCCGGCACACGCGCGCTCATCGCGCCGCGCTTCCTCGACATCCATCGCATCAACGCCACGCACGAGCACATCGGCCTGATCTACTGGGCGCGTCCGCTCAACCACGACTTCGAGTCGGGGCTCGCGCTCTTGACGGTGGAACATCGCGACATCCGGTGGGTTGCCGCGGACGAACTCGACTCGCTCGCGCCCGCGATGAGCAGCGCCGTCAAGTGGTATTGCCGCAAGGCGCTCGACGAACTCGGCCGGCCTCACGCCGCTTGACCCGCCTTACGTCGCTTGCGACAACTTCACCATGAAGCCACTCGCCGCCGCGGTTGCGGCCATTTCCATCGCCACGTTCTCCGCCTCTGCCGCCGAGCCGGTGCTGCACTTGTTCAAGAAACAGCACCTCGAAAAGCACTACTGGTCCGAGGGCGCGATGTTCGGCGACCTCAACAAGGACGGGAAGCCCGACGCCATCTCGGGGCCGTATTGGTGGGAAGGGCCGGACTTCAAGAAGCGCCATGAGATTTATCCGGCCACGCGCACGACGAAGACGAAGAATCTCAAGGGCGAGGACGCCGAGTTCCCCGGCTTCGAGGGCAACTTCGGCAGCCGCAACGCCTACTCGACCGACAACTTCTTCAGCTTCGTCTATGACTTCAACGGCGACGGCTGGAACGATGTGCTCACCTACGGCCTGCCCGGCACGCCTGCCTACCTCTACCTCAACCCGCAGGGCAAGGAGCAGCACTGGGAGCGGCACCAGGTCTTCGATGCGGTGGACAACGAGTCGCCGACCTTCGTGGACCTCACCGGCGACGGGAAGCCCGAGATGGTCTGCAACTCCGGTGGCAACTTCGGCTACGCCTCGCCCGACTGGAAGAACGTCACCGCGAAGTGGAAGTTCACGCCCATCTCCGAGAAGGGCAACTGGCAGCGCTTCACCCACGGCCTGGGCGTCGGCGACATCAACGGCGACGGCAAGCTCGACATCATCTACTCGGGCGGCTGGTTCGAGCAGCCCGCGTCGCTCGCCGGCGACCCCATCTGGAAACATCACAAGGTCCAGTTCGCCCCCGCCGCC